>Ga0209488_10000153_pt1 | contig 52430 bp, 45 predicted proteins | sample Rivendell_Oct201_8_FD_188349 | JGI IMG/M metagenome (GOLD analysis project Ga0209488, IMG submission 188349) | Vadose zone soil microbial communities from the Eel River Critical Zone Observatory, Northern California, USA -... | ecosystem: Environmental > Terrestrial > Soil > Vadose zone >...
CGGATGCGCGGCCACAAATCGACTGGGCCAAGGGCTTTTCACACCCGATGCAGAATCTGCTCGACGGGCGCAACCTGATGAACGCTGCGACCATCGTCGCCAGGCGGCTGCAGGCCGACGGCCACGATCTCGAAGCGGTGACCATGCTGCTCGATGCCGCGACCTTCGGCGTCGACGTTGCGCGCTCGCCGCTGCTGATCGAACAGATGATCGGCGCTGCGCTGGTGGCGATCGTCGCCGGCGAGGCCTGGCGCGACGAGGACCTGCGCGCGTTGGACAGGAAGGCGTTGCGGCTGCTGGGAGATGGGCTCGCACGCCTCGACGAACTGTGCCCGCGTGTCGTTCCACTCGACGCCGAACCGCTGCTGCTGGCCAACACGCTGCTGCACGAAGACCTGCGCGCGGCACTGGCCAAGGACTTGCCGTTGCCATCGCTACGGACCTGGCGCTACGGTTGGTCTGCGCTCTGGGCGTCGGCGGATGGAGTGTTGCTCGAAGCGGCCGTGTCAGCCGAGCTGGCTGCGGCAGCGGACCTGCCATGGCCGGAGCGGCAGGCACTCGCCGCGTCGCTGCTCACGTCCGAGCGACTGTCTGCCAATCCGTTGTCGGCGTCCTGCGTCCCGAACCTGACAGCGGCGGAGACCTGCATGCGTCAGGTGCTGACCGGCATCCGCCTGCTGCGCCTCGCGGTTGCCTGGCACCTCGGCGAGGAACTGCCGCAGCTCCAGGATCCACTCGGCACCGGCGCGCTGCAGGTCGAGCACAGCGATGCTGCTGCACGGTTCCGTTCCGCGGGCCAGGTCAGCGGCAAGTGCAAGGAACGTCTCGCCGCCGCTCGCTGACCGCTCCACCGCCCGTTGCTGTTCTGGCATCGAGTCCCGCTCGTCACTGCGAGAGTCATGCAAGGTGTCAGGCCAAGTAATGCCAGGGCGGGGACATCGATCCATGCTCAAGGCAGAGGCAGCGCTTCCTTCAGCTGGCGCAGCAGATCGTAGGTTTCGCCAGGGGTGCGCGCGTGGTAGCCGCACTTGCACGACCAGTGACGACCATGCGCAAGCCAATGCCGGTGCTTGAATGCTTGCGCAACCAGCCCGTATAGCTTCCGTCTTCCCACCACGCGACTCCAGGTATCGAGGATCTCTTCGACCTTTGGTCTGCGGTTGCCCGCGGTGGCCCGGTTCGTGAGTGAGTTGAACTCCGATCGGTGGCGGTTTCCCCTCGCAGCTCTTTGCGACACGTCGACCTGCAGTGTGGCCTCCGCACTTGCCAACAGGGCCAGATTCACTTCGATCGAGTTCTTCGCGCAGGCGCTGGAACGCCTGCTCCAGTTCGATCGGCGTGAGTCCGGCAAACTCGCTCGAGCCGGAACCGGCAAGTCTCTTCTGCTCACTGAAGCCAGATTCGAGAGCTACCTGGCTCCTCGTGTAGTACTCCCACACGTCCTCGAGTGAGAGCACGTCGACTACGCCGCCGAGAGCATCTCCGCCAAGAGATCCTCGAACACCGCCTTGTTGAGCTTGGTGAGCTTCAGCTGCGGGTCGCGCTTCGCAACGTGCCAGACGAGCTTCTTGTCGCGGATGAGCATCTCGCGTCTCGGACCGGAAACCACGTCCACCCGCCCCGCCCCGCCGATGATGATGCGTGCGACCGGACGAACAACCAGCAGCTCGTCACCAGCCAGGCGCAGCGTCAGCTGCTCACTCTGGTAGGTACCGAGGCCTTCCTCGGTCACGCTCACGCTTCCGCGCTCCCAGTCAGCGAGGCCCTTCTTCCGCAAGTCTGCGAGCCATTCTTCGATGCTCACGAGCAGCCCTCGCACGGCGTTGATCCACTCGAGTCGTACCTTTGCCGTGTCTCTCGATTTGCCGACCGTCTTCTTGCGGTTCGTGAGCAAGGTGGTCAGCTTGGGCTTCGGTTGGGTCACGACAGGCCTCTTGGTTTGGCGGCTGCGGCAGGAGAAGAAGGAGCGTCCGCCGGAACCATCCAATTGCGAGAGAAGCGATGTTGCATGTGACCGCAGGCGCCGTCAAGCGGCGCAGAGGGCAGATCGACCTCGAAGCCGGCGCCGACATCGTGCGTGAACCCTTTTGCGATAGGGGCGGCGCCCACTGCGTCAGCCCGCCCCTTGCGCGAGAGCAGCCACCACGGAACGCTGCACGCATGCGGGTCCCTGCCGGCGTCCTGGCCGTCGCCGCCGCTGCCACGGCGCAGCGGGCGCAGCCGACGGCGAACCTGTGCTTGGCGGTGATGGCGGCGATGGTGCCGACGCAGCCGTCGTTCGCGGTCGCCACCGCCTCGCCCGCATGCACATGAACCCGGTCGCCGGCATGCTCGCCTTCCTGCTGGCGCCGCAGCAACCGACCGGCGTGCCGCCGGCCGTCGAGCTGGCGCCGTTCGCGATGCCGCGCGACAGTTTCTTCACCGCCACGTTGCACGTGCCGCCGCTCGAGGCGGCGATGCCGCTCGACGACGGCGTGGTGTCGTCGCGGCTGCAGCTCAGCTGCGCGCGCTCGATCGACGAGGCGGTGGTGCACGGCGTGCGCAGCCGGTTCGACGCCGACCTGTGGGAATGGGCGGCGCCGGAGATCGCCTGCGGCTGCGGCCGCAACTTCGAGTTCGGCGTGCGCGCGGCGGTGCGCGGCTGGGACGAGCAGAAGGACGTGTTCGAGGTGCGCGACGACAGCGGCAGCCTGATCGTGCGCGACGAGCAGGCGATGGCGAGCTTCGGCACGGCGACGCAGCGGCACGAGAACGTGTCCGACCTGCTGCTGCGCGGCAAGCTGGCGCTGTTGCGTGGGGACGACGGCGTGTCGGCGCTGGCGGTGACGCTGGCGGCCGACCTGCCGGTGTCGCGTGCCGGCGATCTGACCAACGCCGGCACCAGCGAGCTGTCGCTGACGCTGCTCGGTTCGCTGGCGCTCGGCCCCGACCTCGCGCTGCACGCCAACTGCGGCGGCTCGGCGGTGTTCGGCCGGCAGACGCTGTTCACCACCGACGTGCGAGTCGACGACGTCGTGCACGGCGGCGTCGGCGCGTCGTTGCGGTTGCTGCCATCGCTGGTGCTCGGCGCGCAGGTCGAAGGCAACAGCAGCCCGTTCGCCGGCGTGCCGTTCCTCGACGGGCCGGTGCTGACCTGTGGCGCCGGCGCGCGCTGCCTGTGCGGCCACGGCGTCAGCTTGGAACTCGGCGCCGAACGTGGACTGACGCGGCAGTCGGCCGAGTTCGAGGTGTTCTTCCAGTTCGGGCTGATATTCTAGCGGCCGGTGAGCGGCCCGGACGAGGCCGCAGAATCCGCGTACCTGTCGCGGATCCTGGTACTGCCGCCAACCGATCGCCATCGCGGGCCGTAGAACGCGCCGTCATGCCCCGATCGACCCGCCGTTCGTTCCTCTCCTCGGTCGCCAGCGCCAGCCTGTTGCCATCGCTCTGCACATTGGTCCGGGGCGAGCAGGGGGTCCGGGGCGAGCAGGGGGTCCAGGGCGAGCAGCGGGCCAAGGGCGGGCAGGGCCAGGCCGCCGCCGCCCAGAAGCTGCTGATCCTCGGCGGCACCGGCTTCCTCGGCCCGCACTTCGTGCGCGCGGCGCTGCAGCGCGGGCATCAAGTCACGCTGTTCAACCGCGGCAAGACCCACGCGGGTCTGTTTCCGCAGCTGGAGAAGCTGCAGGGCGACCGCGAAACCGGTGACCTGAAGGCGCTCGAGGGCCGCGTGTTCGACGCGGTCGTCGACACCTCGGGCTACGTGCCGGCACACGTGGCGGCGACGGCGAAACTGTTCGCCGCGACCGCCAGACACTACACGTTCATCAGTTCGATCTCGGTCTACGGCGGCTTCGGCGAACGGCCGGACGAGATCGACGAGAGCGCGGCGGTCGCCACGGTGAAGGACGAAGACGTCAGCAAGGTCGACACCATCAAGCAGTCGATGCCGTTCTACGGGCCGCTGAAGGCGCGCTGCGAGGCGGCGGCCGAGGCGGCGATGCCGGGCAAGGTCGCCAACATCCGGCCCGGTCTCATCGTCGGTCCCGGTGATCCGAGCGACCGCTTCACCTGGTGGCCGGTGCGGTGTGACCGCGGCGGCGAAGTGCTGGCGCCCGGCGATGGCTCGGCGCGCGTGCAGGTGATCGACGTGCGCGATCTCGCCGACTGGATGGTGCACTGCATCGAGCAGCGCATCGTCGGCGTCTACAACGCCGACGACCTCGCCGGCCCGGTGACGATGGCGGAGGTGCTGCACGGCTGCAAGTGCGCGACGGCCACGCCGGTGACCTTCACCTGGGCGAGCGAGGAGTTCCTCGCCGACAACGAAGTCGGCGCCTGGATGGAGATGCCGCTGTGGCTGCCGCGCGAACGCCGCAGCATGGTCAACAACGCCAAGGCGGTCGCCCAGGGGCTGTCGTTCCGGCCGCTCGCCGACACGATCCGCGACACGCTGCAGTGGGCGAAGGCCGAGCGCGGCGACGCGCCGTTCGCGCGCACCGGCGTCAAGCCCGACAAGGAGCAGGCGCTGCTGGCGAAGTGGAAGGCCCAGCAGCAGAAGAGTGCGGCCAAATGACAAGACTGCGCTGCCGCGCCGCCGCCCGCAGCTGCGCCCTGTGGTTGCCGCTGCTGTTCGCGCCAGCCCTGCTGACTGCCCAGGATGAACTCGGCCTCGGCAAGATGTGGACCTTCGAACGGCCGCCGCTCGCCTACCTGGAGAAGGAGTACGGCTTCAAGCCGGACCAGCAGTGGTTGCACTCGGCGATGCTGGCGTCGCTGCGGTTCGGCACCGGCTGTTCGGCGTCGTTCGTGTCGCCGCGCGGCCTGATCCTGACCAACCACCACTGCGTGCGCGACCAGATCACGCGCGTGCAGGGGCAGAACGACTGGCTGGTCGACGGCTTCGTCGCTGCCGCCCTCGACGACGAAGTCAAGCTGCCGGGGCTGACGGTGCAGCAGCTGGTCGAAGTCAGCGAGGTCACCGAGGCGATGAATGCCGGCATCGCCACCGAGGCGACGCCGGCAGACGCGGCGGCGGCGCATCGCCAGAACGAGGCTGTGATCGTGGCGGCGGCCAAGGCCAAAGCGCCGCAGCTGCGACCGCAGGTGGTGGCGCTGTTCCAGGGTGCGGTGTTCCGGCTCTACCAGTACAGGGTGTACGACGACGTGCGGCTGGTGATGGCACCCGAGCTGCAGGCTTCGCACTTCGGCGGCGATCCCGACAACTTCGTGTTCCCGCGCTACGCGATCGACTTCGCGTTCTGCCGCGCCTGGCAGGACGGCAAGCCGGCCGACACCGCGGCGCACTACTTCCCGTTCAGCGACGGCCCGCACGAGGGCGAGCTGGTGTTCCTGACCGGCAATCCGGGCAGCACCAGCCGGCTGCTGACCCAGGCGCAGCTCGGCTACCAGCGCGATGTCCGCTACCCGCGCCTGCGCGAACTGATCGACCACCGCATCGCCATCCTGCGCGAGCTCGCGGCCGCCGACGCGGCGACCGGCAAGCGGTTGCGCCCGCAGATCCTCGGCCTGGAGAACGCGCAGAAGCTGTATCGCGGCGAGCACCTGGCACTCGGCGACGCCGGCTTCCAGCAGCGCAAGGCCACGGCCGAGGCCGCGTTCCGCGCCCGCGTCGCCGCCGATCCGCAGCTGCAGGCGCGCTTCGGCAGCACCTGGGCCGAACTCGAACAAGTGGCGGCGCAGCGCCGCCGGCTCGACGCTGCGGTCGCGTTCCACACTGCCGGCGGTGCGCCGTTGCTGCTGCGGGCGATGGCGCTGGTCGAGTTCGCGCGCTCCGGTGACGGCAAACAGTCGCAGCTGGCGCGCGACGTCAAGGTCGAGGCCGATGCCGTGCAGTGGGCGCTGTTCGCGGACCATCTGCAGCGCGCCGCGACCCGATTGCCGGCCGACGATCCGTACCTGCAGCTGGTCCTGGCCGGCCGCACCGAGGCGGCCACGGTCGCCATGCTGCAGCACGACAGCCGGCTCGCCGATCCGGCGGTGCTCGACGAACTGCTGCAGGGCGGCAAACCGGCGATCCTCGCCTGCACCGATCCGGCGCTGGTGATCGCGCGCGAGCTGGTGCCGCTGCACGAGGCCGACCAGAACGCCTGGGACCGCACCGCCGCAGCCGAGGAGGCGCTCGGTGCCAGGATCGCGCAGGCGCTGTTCGCGGTGTACGGCTACGACGTCACGCCGGACGCGACGTTCACGCTGCGCTTCTCCGACGGCCGCGTGATCGGCTACGACTGCAACGGCACGCGCGCGCCATGGCGCACGGTGTTCTTCGGCATGTTCGCGCGCAGCGTCGAGTTCGACGGCCGGCCGCCGTTCGACCTGCCGTCGCGCTGGCAGCAGCGGCTCGATCGCATCGATCCGCGCGTGCCGGTCGACTTCGTCTGCACCGTCGACTCGACCGGCGGCAACTCCGGCAGTCCGGTGATCGACCAGCAGCAGCGGCTCGTCGGTCTGCTGTTCGACGGCAACATCGAGTCCCTGGCCAACGAGTTCCAGTACGGCGAGCGCGTCGAGCGCTCGGTGTGCGTGCACCCGCTGGCGATCCTCGAAGCGCTGACCAAGGTCTACGACGCCGAGCGCATCGCCGCCGAGCTGCGCGCCGGCCGCGCGCCGAAGTAGCGCCTGGCTACCTGCCGTCCTTCTTCGGCGCCGTGGCCGGGGCCGCCGTCGCCGGCGCGCCCTTGAGCTTCTGCGCCAGGAAGGTGCGCACCTCGGTCCACGCCGCCGTGGCGTTCGGCTGGTCGTAGGCCGCACCCGACGGGTTGGCGAACCCGTGCGCGGCGTCGTAGCGCAGCACCCGGCAGTCGCGGCCGGCCCTGTGCATCGCCGCTTCGAACGCATCGACCGACTTCGGCGGGATGCCGCTGTCCTTGTTGCCGAACACGCCGAGCAGCGGCGCGTGGATCGCCTTCAGCTGGTCGACGTCGTCGACCAGCCGGCCGTAGTAGACGACCGCAGCGTCGAGCTGCGGCGCGGCGAGCGCCAGCTGCAGCGACCAGCCGCCGCCGAAGCACCAGCCGATGCAGCCGCGCTTGCTGGCGGCGATGCGTGGGTCGCTGTGCAGGAAGTCGAACGCCGCCAGCAGCGTCGCCCGGGCCTTGGTCTCGTCGACCGCTTTCATCGCCGCGCCGGCTTCGGCGGCCGTGGTCGCATTCTTGCCCGCGTACAGATCGACTGCGAGCGCGGCGTAGCCGTCGGCGGCGAGGCGGTCGGTCCAGTGCTTGATGTGGTCGTTGAGTCCCCACCATTCGTGGATCACGACCACGGCGGGGAACGGCGCCTTGCCGGTCTTCGGCAGGCTCAGGTAGTCCATCGTGTCGCCGACCTTGACCATCTCGCCTTCGGGCTTCGGCGCCTTGTCCTTGGTCAGTTCGTGCAGCGCGGCGAACGCCTTCTCGTCGAGCACGCCGGTCCAGCCCATCGTCTTGTCGGTCTTCGCCGGTTCCTGTCTGGTCGGTTCCTGCGGCTTGGCCGCCGGCTTCGGCGGCGTGGGATCCTGGGCGGCGAGGCCGGTGGAGAGCAGGGCTGCGCATGCGAACGTGATCATGTGATGGCTCCTGGTGGGGGGACCGCGGTGGTCGGGACCCAGAGCCATACGCGGACCCGGCCGCCGGGGCAAGCCGTGGGGCTGGCGGCGCTCAGCCGCCTTTGCGCCAGACGTTGTTGCGCGGGTCGATGTCCATCGTCGTGTGCTCCGGATCGAGCACCGCCTTGATCACGCCGGCGCGGAAGTGCAGCACCGCCCGGCGCTTGCCCTGCAGCCATTCGTGTACGTCGACGGTCTGGTCCTCGGTCGACTCGTCGGCGTAGGTCACGCGCACGTGCGCCGGCCCCGGCGCCTCGCCGAGATCCTCGATCACCACCGTGGTCGCCGCCCCGTCGTCCTGCACCTCGGCAATCGCCTGGTCGAGATGCCAGGTCTCGAAGCACCACGTGCGCCAGTACCAGTCGAGGTTCTCGCCGAGCGCGCCGTTCAGCAGCGCGAACAAGTCGTACGGCGTCGGGTGCTTGAACGACCAGGCCTGCACGTAGCTCTTCAGCGCGCCGAACACCTGGTCGCGGCCGCGCATGCCGACCAGCTGGTGCAGCATCGCCGCGGGTTTGGTGTACGAGCAGAAGCCGTAGGCCATCTCGGTCTCGTAGTGGTCGCCGTGGCGCATCAGCGGCTCCTCGTGGTCGCTGGCGCGCGCCACCGCCACGTACTCCTGCAGCGTCCGCTCGCCGACCTTCTTGTGCTGGAACCAGTCGGCGGTGACGAAGTCGGTGACGAAATCGGTCAGGCCTTCGTCCTGCCACGCGTGGGCGGCCTCGTCGGAGCCGACCTGCATCGGGAACCACATGTGGATCAGTTCGTGCGCGATCACCGCCTGCTGCAGCGACGGCGCGCCCATGTCGCCGATCCAGGTCATCATCGGGTACTCCATGCCGCCGCCGAGCAGGCCCTCGCAGGCGGTCATCTGCGGCCACGGGTACGGATTCAGGTTGGCCGACACCCACTCGATCGTGTGCTGGGCGTAGCGGGCGGCCTTGCGCCAGGCGCGGCAGCGCTGGCGGTAGACGGCGTGGATCAGGCAGCTGCCGTCCTTGCCGGGACCGCCCTGGTCCTTGACCACCGCACCGGTCGCGTCCCACACGTACTGGTCGCCGGTGGCGATGGCGAAGTCGCGCACGTTGGCGGCGCGGAACTTCCAGGTCAGCTTGCCGGAGGCGGACGGCTGCGTCACCGTGCCGTTGTTCAGGTCCTTGCCGGTGACCACGTGCACGACCTCGTGCCCGCTGGCGGCGGCGTCGAGCGCATCGCGCTCGGCTCCGGTCAGCACCTGGGCGCCGTTCTGCAGCTCACCGGTGGCGCGCACCAGCCAGTTGACCGGTGCGGTGAACGCCACTTCGTAGTCGGCGTAGTCCATGTAGAACTCGCCGTTGCCGAGGTACGGCTCTGGCTTCCAGCCGGCGACGTCGTCGAACACCGCGAACTGCGGATACCAGTAGCCGAGGTAGAACACGTGGTCGTCGTGGCCCATGCGCGGCGCGCCGGCCTTGGGCATCGTGAAGGCGAAGTCCATCGCCAGCGTGGCCTCGCCGCCGGCAGCGATCGGCTCCGGCAGGTTGACGGTGGCGACCGTGCCCTGCTCGTCCCACGCTGCGGCCGCGAGCGGCAGCTCGCCGCAGCGGATGTCGTCGATGGTCATGCCGCCGGTGATCTCGACCGCGGTGTTGCGCACCGCGTCGGCGCGGTGCAGGTTCTGCCGCAGCATCAGTACCAGGCTGTGCACCGGACGCCGCGAGCGGTTGAGCCAGGTCATGCGCGCGTGGCCGTGCACGCGCGCGCTCGCCGGCTCCAGTTCGGCGTCGATCACATAGCGGGCGAACGCGGTCCAGTGGTCCGGCCCCGGCAGGCCGTCCTTGCTGCGCGTGCCGGCAGCCACTGCAGCGAGCCAGTCCCTGGGCGCTGTGATCGGGTACGGGATCGGCCGCGCTTGCGCCACGGCCAGCGCCGAGAGCAGCAGGGCAACGAACGACGACAGGGCGTGGATGCGCATCGTGGCAACGGGCCGGGGATGATAGGGCAGCGGCGGGTCGGGGCACGCGCGTTCGCGGCCGGCGCTCAGGCGCGCAGCCGCTGCCGTTCGCGCAGCCACAACCCCAGCAGGCCGGCGCCGGTGGCCAGCAGCGGCAGCAGCCAGCGGTTCGGCAGCGCCTGGACGCCGACCGGGTCGCTGCCGGCGTTCCGACTGTCGCGGTCGGGGTCGAGCTGGCGCAGCGCTTCGGCCGGGTGGTTCGCGAGCGCCGCGCGCACCTGGCCGCGCAGTGCCAACGGTAGTTCCGGCCACAGCTCGGTGACGGCTTCACCGGCCATCGCCACGGTATCGGGCAGCGCCGGGTCGGCGGCAGCGAGGATCCGCGGCAGCTGTTCGGCGGCCTGCAGGCGCACCAGGCCGTCCATCGCCGCCGTGCGCGTGCTCGCATCGGCGCGCAGCAGCAGGCGCAAGGTCGTGCGCGCGCGCGGATCGCTGGCGGCCGCCAGCTGCCGCGTGGCTTCGGCCCGGTCACCGTCGCGGCCGGCGAAGGCGCGCAGCGACCAGCGGGCGGTGTCGTCGTCCGGCACCGTTGCCCAGCGCGCGCTGGCGTCGGCACCGGGCGGCAACGTCGCCGCGAACGCGAGGATCGCCGGCAGCAGCAGACCGCCGCCGCTGCGACCGCGGACCCGCAGCCGGTCCCCGACCTGCCAGCAGGTGAACGTCAGGTCACCACAGTTCGCCGCGCCGAGGCCGATCCACTGCAGGCGCGGGTCGTCGGCGGGCAGCGAACCACCGAGGTTGCCGCACATCGCCGCGATGTCGATCGTCCGCGCCGGTGCACCGGGGCGCAGGCCGAGCGCCCGCAGCAGCTGCGCTGGCCGGCCGCTCGGCGTGCAGTTCGCCGGCACGAACCAGTCCTCGACGGCATCGGTGCCGCAGCTGAACAGCACCGAATCGGCGCCCGGCAGACAGAACTCACCCTGCGCGTAGCCGCCCGCCGCGGTGCCCGGCAGTTCGTCGAACGTGAACTCCTGGCCGCGCCAATGCACGACCACGGCCGCCAGCGGATCGCGGCCGTGCGGCCAGGTCGCCAGTGCCGTCAAGTACTCGCGGCGCAACCACACCAGGGCCGCCGGGCCGCTGCCGTCCGGATCGGCGGCGAGGCCGGCATGCAAGGACGCCTGCTGGCCGCGCAGCAGGGCGGTGCCGAGCAGCAGCGCGAGCAGTGGTGCTGGTCGCAACACCACGGCGCCGGGCTCAGTGACCGCGGCCGAAGCCGCTGCCGAAGTGGCCGCTGCCGGCCGGCTGCCGGCGTTCGACGCGCGCGAACGATTGTTCGTGCGGCACGTCGCCGACGCTGTCGCTGCCGTCGGCATCGAGCTGGACTTCGGCCGAAGGCGCCACCAGCGCCGCGACGGCATCGGCACGCGCCGCTCGCCGCCGGCGCTTGCGCAGCACCATCAGCAGCAGCAGCACCACGGCGCCGCTGAGCGTGCACGCCAGCGCGCAGAGGCGCTGATCGGCCGACAACCGTGACCACCGCTGCTGTGCCCGCTGCACCAGGCCGTCGAAGTTGTCCTTGGCCCTGGTCAGGGCATCGGTCTCCGGCGCGATCTCGTTCTCGCCGCGGACCGCCGCCAGCGTCACCCGCAGCAGCGGCTGCAGGTCCTTGCCTTCGTTGGCCAACCGGCCCTCGATCGCCGCTGCGGTGGCCGGATCCTTGAGTTCGCCGAGGCGTTGGATCGCATAGCGGCGCAGCAGATCGTTCGGATGGTCGAGCACGGCCAGCAGCAGCGTGCCTTCTTCCTTCTTCGGCAACTGCGGCGACAAGGTCTGGAACAGGTACGTCAGCGCCGTGCCGACGTCCGGGTCGACCAGCGTGGTGCTGCTGGCGGCCTGCATCAGGCAGCGCGGCTCGCCGATGTCACTGAGCGCGAGCAGGGTGGCGATCACCGGGTCCGGCTTGCCGTCGGGCACCGCCTGGCCCTCGCTGTCGAGCAGCGCCTGCAGCGGGGCGACCGCCGACTTGCTGTGCAGGCGACCGAGCATGGTTGCGGCCAGCGTGCGCAGCGCGCGATCGGCGTCGCCGAGCATGGCGATTGCCGGCTGCATGGCCCGCGCATCGCCGAGGTGCTGCAGCGCCGCCAGTGCCTGCAGGCGCACGTTCGGTTCCGGCCGGCTGCACGCGGTGATCAATGCCGGCACCGAGTCCTTGCTGCCCAGGGTGCCGAGCAGCCAGGCGGCGCGCGCCGCCACTGCCGGGCTGGATGACGCCAGCAACAGCGCAACGGTCGCCACGTCGGCCTTGTTGCCCTGTTGCTCCGCCTGCGAAAGGAGCGCAACCTCCTGCGCGTCGACGGCGGTCGGGCTCGCGGCTGCTTCGCGCCAGCCGGCGGTCAGCTCGGCGCCGAACACCCCGCCGGCGAACAGCTGATCGAGCGCCGGCAGCTTGCCCGCGGCGACGGTGACGTCGTCACGACACCAGAGTCTGCCGTCGGCGCGCAGCAGAAAGGTCGCACCCGCGCGCCCCTGGTCGGGCCAGGCCAACAGCGCGAAGTCGTTCTCGCGGCCATCGACATCGGCGGGCAGGTACAGGTGCAACAGCCAGCCGCCGGCCACATAGGTGTCGCCGGCGCCGTCCGGCGCGCCGAGCACCTTGTCCTGCAGCCGCTCGCGCTGCAGCAGCAGCGCCAGTGGGCCGAATTCACCCTTGCCGTCGCCGTCTTCGTCGAGTTCGCTCCAGGCGACGAACAACTGTTCGGCGTCGCCCACCGCGAGCATGCGGGCCGTCGGGTCGGCGCTGATGTTCGCGGTCACCGGCGCGGCCGCCGGATGTTTGCCGGGCACCGGCTGGTGGCCTTGCGGCAGGAAGGAGAGCAGGACTGGCAGGATCGGTGCTGGAATCCCCATGAACGACCTCGGAAAGGGACTCCTCTTCATCGGCTGTCGGGCAGTCGAGGCTGCAGGTTTCTCCCGTCAAGAGACACAATCCGGCGGGTCGATAGGTCCGTCGCAGCGATTCCCAGCATGCACCGGACACCCAGGGGGTCGGAAGCCAGCGCCGCTTCCGACGACGTGGATCATGGCGTTGTCGCCGACCCATCGGGTCCGTGGGCGCTCGTGCGTCCGGTCCGGGACCGGTGGCCGGTGGTGCTGGCAGCGACCGGCCTCGGCGGCGGCGCCGCCCTGCTGGTGCTCGACAGCTGGTCCGGGGCGGCGCTGCTGGCGGCGGTGTTCTGCGTGCTGCAGATCGCGGTGTTGTCCCGGGCCGAGCGATGCCGCGACCGGGCGGTGACCACCGCGATGCGCGCCTCGACCAAAGAGGTGCACCGCGGCGACGCCGCCAGGTTGCTGGCGATGGAACTGTCGCTCGACCGCGTGCGGTCGGTGCTGGAGTCGCTGCGTGAGGGCGTGGTGGTGGTCGACGCGCAGGGCGAGGTGGTGATGGCCAACCCGGCCGCCAACCGGGCGCTGGCCGACGCGCAGCAGCCGAGCGTGGGGCGACCGCTGTGGGGAGTGCTCGGCGGCGAGTTCGGACCCCGCGCCCAGCAGGCCTGGTCGGCGCTGCGCGCGCAGGCCGCCGACAGCGACCAGCAGATCCGCGTGCCGGCGATCCCGTGCAACGGTCGCGTGTTCGACCTGACGGCGGTGCCGGTGAAGTCACGGCGCTCGGGCCAGGACTTCGGCTCGGTGTTCCTGGTCGTCGACGTGACGCGCAACCACGAGCTGGCGCACCTCAAGGACCAGTTCCTGTCCAGCATCTCGCACGAACTGCGCACACCGCTGACCAACATCTGCGCCTACGCCGAGATCCTGCGCCATCTGACCCCGAGCGAGATGACCGAGTGGCCCGAGTTCGTGCGCATCATCCACGAAGAGGGCCTGCACCTGAGCCGGCTGGTCGACAGCGTGTTCGACTACCTGCAGCTCGAGAGTGGCGAGGCCCGCTTCAGCCTCGAGGTGGTCGCGGTGCCCGAAGTCGTGCGCGCGGCGGTCGCCGCGACGCAGGGCCGGGCCAGCGCGGCCGGGATCGCGATCGAACTGCAGGTGCTGGCCACGCCACCACCGGTGTTGGCCGACCGCCGGCGGCTGCAGCAGGTGGCCACCCAGCTGCTCGACAACGGCCTCAAGTTCACCCCCGCGGGCGGCAGAGTACGCGTGGTGGTGAGCGATCGCGACGGCTGCTGCCTGTTGCGGGTCGACGACTCCGGCCGCGGCGTGCCGTCGGACCATCGGCTCGCCGTGTTCGAGAAGTTCTGCCAGCTCTCCAACCACCTGACCGAGAAGCCCTCGGGCGCGGGCCTCGGCCTCGCCTCCTGCCGCGCCATCGTTGCGCGCCTCGGCGGCATGATCTGGTGCGAGGACTCGCCGCTCGGCGGTGCCGGCTTCGTGGTGTTGCTGCCGCCGAACGGGCAGCAGCGGGTCGTGCCGGTCGAGACCGCGCTGGCCGGCATGGCCTGAGGGCCCGCGGCCTGCTGACCGGCGCGCCCTTGCACGCTTGCGCGGGGCTGGCTAGGCTCCCGCGCCGCGTTCCGGGCCGTTAACTCAGTTGGTAGAGTGCGATCGTCACAAGGTCGAAGTCGCAGGTTCGACTCCTGCACGGCCCACCACTCATCCTCGGCGCGCTGCGAACCCGCGCGAACCGGCCATGCTGCGAAGGCGCGCCGGATGTTCCGCCCGCCGATTCCCCTGACCCCGCGTGTCCCGTGCCGACCCTGATCCCGCACTCGAGCACGGCCGAGCAGCAGCAGTTGCTCGCGGACTTGAACTACCTGAATCTCGCGGAGATGCGCGCGTTCTGCCGCCGGCATTCGATCCCCTGGAAGATCTGCGTGCAGACCGCGGACGGCGCGCGCCAGCAGACCAACGACACCGATCGCAAGTCGGTCGTGCTCGGTCGCGTCCGCCACTACCTGCGCACCGGGCACGTGCCCGACGCCACGTGCTTTCCGGCGGCCATCGTCCGTCGCGGCGGGCCGCCGAAGCAGCTCGCGCCCGCCGACCGGCTCTACTACGGCTGGTACGACAAGACCAGTCGCGCCATGGTCGGCCTGCTGCAGCGGTTGACCGCCGGCAAGTTCCGCAGCGGCGCGATCGCCCGCATCCTGGCCCGCGAGTTCTGGACCGCGGGCGAGGCGCCGACCTTCATCGAGTTCGCCAAGGCGTGGACGAAGGCCAACGCCAGGGGACTGGGCGTGCGGGAGGGCCTGCATCCGGAGGCCGCTTGGCTCACGGATCGTGCGCGCAAGCAGGCCGGGCCGGACTGGAAGCAGAAGCGGCGGCGCATCGCCAGGCGGGTGCTGCAGGTCCTCGGCACGGTGCGGCGGCGTTGAAATCCGCGCGCTACTTCTTCGCGTAGGTCTTGAGCACCCACTCGCGCCAGCGGGCATCGAACGATTTCGCGTCGAGACCGAACAACTGCTGCAGCACTTCCACCTGCACCTGCTGCAGCTGCTGGAAACGGGTGCCTTCGGTGGGCGGCGGCAGGTGCTTGAGCTGCTGCAGGAACCGGCCGACCTTGGCTTCGCTCTGCGCCATCAGGTAGTCGACCCGCGACCACGACATCAGGTGCGCCTGGTAATTGAACTCGTCGGCGTGCGACAGCGCGAACAACTGGTCACTGCGCAGCCAGGTGTTGTCGTGCTGCGCGCGCAAGCGCACCCGCTCCGGCCACAGATGCCGTTTCAGCGGGTCGACCGCCTCGTCGTCCTTGATGTGGGCGTTGATGAACTCGCTGGGCACCTTGCGGCCATACCAGTGCGCCAGGCCCTCGCTGAACCACGGCGGCAGTTCGTGGCCGCTGCCGCGGTAACCGTCGAGAAAACTGTGCACCAGCGAGAAGGCGACGAAGCACTTCAGGCCGGCGTCGTCCAGGTTCTCGATGCCCTCGATCGCCACCGCGACGACCCATTGGTCGGTCTTGTCCAGATAGCAGCGGTACGATCGATCGCCGGTGACGCCGCAGAAGCGGATCAGGTAGCGCGCGAGATCGGATTTCCGCTGGAACAACAGCAGCAGGTACTTGTCCGGCAGGCCGAGGTAATTGCCGTTGGGCGGGCCGCCGCCGGTGAACTCGCTGGTGTCGATGCAGAGGCGCTTCTGGAAGTCCGAGTACAGGTCCTCGGCCTGTTGCGCGTACAGGTGCAGCCGGAGCCACGGGTCCAGGTTCTTCGGGTGGTCGTCGATCCGCGGCAGCTTCTGCTTGAGCAGCTGCAGCTCGTCGTACAGGTAGCGCCGTTTCTCCGGATCCTGCGGCAGGGCGATCGTCTTGAGGCTGGAGCCGATGCGGCAATGTGCGGTCTCGAGCCACAGGATGCGACCGACGCCCAGTACGTGCTCGATGTCCGCCGTGCCGACGCGATTGCCCCACGGAAAAGGCGCGTAGCGGACCACGCCAGCGGCCGCCATCGCCTTCGGCTCACCGTTGGTGTATGGATCCGTCGGCCCGGCCTTCAGGACCTCGTCGTCCTCGCTGGCCCTGGTTGGCGCGGCCGGCACCTGAGCAGCGGCCCCGGGTGCAGACCAGGCGACTGCGAGCAGCAGCAGTTGCACCGCGACCGCGGCTGGACCAGGCATCACGGATTTCGCCATCAGCGGATCGTGTCGGGGCCCGCGCGGGCCCGACCGTCGTGCAGGCGGCGGTCGGGAATGTCGGACCGGCCGGGCAACGGCTGCAGCAACCGTCACCCGGCGGCGAGGCAGCTACTTGCCGGCGTCGCTGCTGGCCACCACGGCGTGTTCCGCCGCCGGTTGCCGCTGCGCCAGGCTGCGGATCTGCTTCTCCTTCGCGAGCAGCGTCTTGCGATCCTTCTGCAGGTTGAGGATCTCGCCCTGCAGGCGCTTGGCCTTCTCCGACTCGAGCCCGTTCTTGTCGACCTCCTGCGCCAAGCTGACATTCAGCTCGGCCTCCATCGCGTCGACCTTGTCGAACTTGCCGAGCAGCACGCGCAGTTCCTTGACCGCCCGCTTGGCGTCGCCCACGTACTCGCGTTCGAGCACCGAGAACAGCGTCTCCCAGACTCGTGTCTGCGTCTGGTCAACAGGCAACGTCACCTTGTTGCTGCCGTCGTGGCTGCACAGGAACACGTGCGGGACGCGCGCGCCGTCCTGCTGGCGTTCGAACAGGTTGAAGAACGGATGCTGCCGTTCGAGCACGTTCGGCGGCAACCGCACGCAACGGAACCAGTGGGTCAGCAGAATGGTCTGCTCGTTGTCGAGGTCGCGACCCAGCAGGGCGTGGTCGGTGCCCTTGCAGTGCTCGCACTCGCGCAGCACCAGCAACGGCCGCGGATCCGCTCCGGCAATCAGCGCATACGCTTCCTCGAGTGGCAGCGCGTGCTCGGTCATGACGGCGACAGTGACACCAGGTGCGGACTGCTTGGGCTCCCACACCGGATAGGTCCAGTCGATCAGCAGGTGATCCATGCTGGTCCTGCCGCGGCGGAAGTCCATCGTGATGCCGCCGCGCCGAGCGCCGGATCGGGAGGCCGGCGCGCCGGGGCCAGCTCCGGGATTGCTGGTGGTCGTATGCGCGGGGGTCGCCGAAGCCGTGGTGCTCGTGCTGCGGCCACCGGTTCCCGAGGCTGTATCCGCCGTGCTGACATTTGCCGGCGTTCCAGTGGGCTTGCCATTGGCGACACCGTCGGAACCCGAACCGGATTCCCCGAGTTCGGGTCAATGCATCTGCGCCGCAGCCGGGCGCGCCAGGACCAGACCGACCGCCATGCAAACGAAGGGAACGATGTACCTTCTCATCTTGGACTCCTTGTCAGAGTGGGCCGAGGGATCGCACACTGGGCGAGAGGCGTGCGGTCCGCCATAGGCTGGACGATAGCCGCCAAGGCGGTTCAGGTAACCGCGGGGTGGTCACCGAGCTGGAATTCTCTACCGGCAGCCGAGCCGACCCACCGGACCGACAGGGGGACTGGAGTCCGCGCGCGGGTCGCAGAACGGCTCGCGCACAGAATGACCACTACCCTGCAAGCCAGTAAACACAAGGCTTCCAGGGTTTCGGCATGGCTGCGGCTTTGGCCGCACCGCTCCGCCAGGTCAGCCGCTGCCGCCCGGCAGCGCGCCGTAGTGCGCCGCCGACAGCACCAGCGACGTGGCCTGCCGCTCGGCGGCGGCGAACGCCTGCACCATCGCCCGCGCGATCGCCGGCGCCTTCTGCGCCTCGGTCGTCAGCGCCAGCAGACCCGGGCCATGACCACAGATCGTCGTGCCGGCGGCGCCTGCGGCCAGGCCGGCGCCGAGCGCCTGTTCCATGCCGCGCACCAGACGCTTGCGGTACGGCACGTGTATTTCGTCGTAGAGGCACGCCTGCAGCAGCGCTTCGTCGCTCTGCGCCAGCGCCTGCAGCAGGCCGACGACGCGACCGGTCGAGCGCGCGGTCACGCCGTGCGGCAGGGTCGGTGGCAACACGCGCATCGTGTCGGCGGTGCCCATCTGCACGTCCGGCATCACCACGACGAACTGCCACAGCGGATGGATCGGGAACGGCAATGGCCGTTGCTTGCGCGTGCCGTCGTGGCGCAGGCCGAGCGGCACGGTCGCGACCAGACCGCCGAGCAGACTGGCGGCTGCGTGCGCCGGGTCGGCGCCGAGCGGCACCAGGCAGTCGAGCGCCTGCGCCGGCGTGCACTTCTTCTTCGCCAGCCGCACGGCGGCGGCGAAGCCGGCGGCGTAGCCGGCGGAGATCGTGCCGAGGCCGGTGCCGCGCGGGATCGTGCCCTCGACCAGCACGGTGATGCCCTTGAGGTTGACGTCGAGCAGTTCGGCGCCGCCGCGCAGGCCGCGCAGCACCGGATCGTGGCGCAGGTCGTCGAGGTTCGCGCCCGGATCGTCACGGCGCTCGACCACCACCTCGCCGTCGCCGCGCTGCTCGACGGTGACGTGCAGCGGCAGGTCGAGCGCGACCGCGAGCACGCCGTAGCCGGGCCCGAGGTTGGCCGAACTGGCCGGCACGGCGAAGGTGATCGGAGCTGGTCTGGCCACGCAGAGTCGTTATCGGCCGGGGGCTAGTCGCCGCCGAACTGGATGCCCTGCGCCAGCGGCAGCGCCGTGCCCCAGTTGACCGTGCTGGTCTGCCGGCGCATGTAGGTCCTCCAGCAGTCGCTGCCCGCTTCGCGGCCGCCGCCGGTCTCCTTGTCGCCGCCGAACGCGCCGCCGATCTCGGCGCCGCTGGTGCCGATGTTGACGTTGGCGATGCCGCAGTCGCTGCCGACCGCGGACACGAAACGCTCGGCGGCGCGCACGTCGGCGGTGAAGATCGACGAACTCAGGCCCTGCGGCACGTCGTTGTTGGCCGCGATCGCCAGCTCGAGCGACTGCACCGGCAGCACGTAGAGGATCGGCGCAAAGGTCTCCTCCTTGACGATCGCCATGCCGGCATGGGCGCGCACGATCGTCGGTTCGACGTAGGCGCCGCCGGCGAGCCGCGGGTCGACCTTGGCGCGCTTGCCGCCGCAGACGATCTTGCCGCCCTGTTCGCGCACGCTGGCGAGCGCGCGGTCGAAGGTGTCGCCGGCCGCCTGGTCGATCAGCGGGCCGACCAGCGTTTTGCCGTCGAACGGGTCGCCGATGCGGCACTGGCCGTAGGCCTTGGCCAGCCGCGCCGTCAGTTCGTCGACGATCGTGTCCTGCACCAGCAGGCGGCGCGTCGAGGTGCAGCGCTGGCCGGCGGTGCCGACTGCGCCGAACAGGATCGCGCGCGCGGCGAGATCGAGGTCGGCGTCGGCCATGACGACGATGGCGTTGTTGCCGCCGAGTTCGAGCAGCGAGCGGCCGAAGCGTTGGGCGATGCGCGGCCCGATCGCGCGGCCCATGCGCGTGCTGCCGGTGGCCGAGATCAGCGGCAGCGTCGGGTCGTCGACCATCGCGCTGCCGACCGCGCCGTCGTGGCCGACGATCATCGGCAGCAGGCCGGCCCACTCGGCGCCGAGCACTTCGGCGCACAGCCTGGTCATCGCGATCGCGCACAGCGGCGTGCGGTGCGACGGCTTCCACAGGCAGGCATCGCCGCACACCAGCGCCAGCATCGAGTTCCACGCCCACACCGCGAGCGGGAAGTTGAAGGCGGTGATGATGCCGACCGTGCCGAGCGGGTGCCAGGTCTCGCGCATGTGGTGGTTCGGGCGCTCGCTGGCGATCGTCAGGCCGTAGAGCTGGCGTGACAGACCGACCGCGAACTCGGCGATGTCGATGCACTCCTGCACTTCGCCGAGTCCTTCCTGCACGATCTTGCCGGCCTCGAGCGTGACCAGCTGGCCGAGCTGCTGCTTCTTGCGGCGGAACTGTTCGCCCATCCGGCGCACGTAGTCGCCGCGCTTGGGCGCCGGCACCTCGCGCCAGCGCAGGAACGCGGCGTGTGCCGCCTTGCTGCAGCGCGCGTAGTCGGCGGTGTCGGCGGTGCGGACCGTGGCGATCACACTGCCGTCGATCGGCGTCCGCACCGCGTGGTCACCGGCCCTGGTGTCGATCCAGGTGCCGTCGAAGGCGCCGGAGTTGCTCGTGGCGACGCCGAGATCCGCGAGGAAGTCGAGGTTCATGATGCGACCGCTGATCTTCGCGCGGCGTGCCCGTTCTGGGAACGGCGATTCGTACTCGGGCCGGTCCGCGGCCGATCAGAGGTCGTAGAACTTGAGGTCCCGACCGGTCACCTGCTTGGTGAAGGCGTAGATCTGCCCGGCGTGGCCGGCGAAATGCTCGATGACGTGCAGCACCGCCGCCAGTCCGGTCTCCTGGTACTGCTGCTGGATCGGGCGCTGGCGCAGCAACTCGGCCGGGCCGAGGCGGTCGACGGCAAGGCACGCGCGCGAGGCGGTGTCGGCGAGACGGTCCATCAGTTCGGCGGCGGCGACGCCGGCCTGCGCCGCGTCGGCCGCGAACTCCAGCGGTCGGTTGCGCTGGTCGCTTTCACCGGCGAAGGTGACCAGGATCCACTGCCGCACGTTGCCGGCGAGGTGCAGCAGCAGGTTGGCGACCGAGTTGCCGTGCGCGGATGGCTTCTGCCAGCACTGCGCCTCGGTCAGCATGCCGACGCAACGGCGGATGCGCGGCACGTACTCGCCGAGCAGGCGGCGGCGGAACTCCACGGCGATACCGCGAGCCAGCTGCTCGGCGGCCGCGGGCATCCTAGGCGGCTCCGTCCTGCTGCTGGCGCTCGGCCGCCCGTTCGCGTGGCGCCGCCGGCCGCAGCGGCACCAGGCCGTCCTGGTCCCCCGGCAGCGGCCGGCCGCGCAGGTGTTCGAGTTCCTGTTCGAGCAAGGCGACGCGCTGGCCGAGGGTCTTGTGCCGGTGCGTCAGCTTGCTGAGCCGCACCGAGAACTGCAGGGCCAGCAGCAGCAGGAACAGCGTGGCGCCGAAGAACAGCGTCGACGTCGCGGTGGCGGAGCCGATCCAGGCACTGATGGTGACGATGAAATCCTGGTGCAGGGCGAGCGCGATCAGCAGCACCGCAGTCAGCACCCAGACCCAGGAGTACTCCTCGCGCAGCTTGCGCCGCCGCACCAGCTCGACGACCAGGGCGAGGACCGCCGCGGCGAGCACGATCGCCACCAGCTGCTGTCGCGCCGGCAATGGCTCCAGGTCCAGCCGCGTGGCGAGCGGCGATGCGAGCTGCAGCAGCGCGATCATGACGGGCGCACCAGGGTGTCCGGCTGGCGGAACGGCGAGGCGCGGCGCACCGGCAGCAGCAGCAGCGTGAGCAGCATCTTGTAGCCGTAGTAGGCGATGCGGGCGCCGCGATGCATCGACATGCCGCCGCGGCGCGGGTGCATGCGCACCGGCACTTCGACCAGCTTCATGCCGGCGCGGGCGAAGCTCACCAGCATGTCGGTGTCGGGAAAGTCCTCGGGGTAGGCATCGTTGGTCACCAGGCGCAGCGCCCGTGCCGACAGACCCTGGAACCCGGAGGTCGGGTCGGTGATCCGCACCTGCGTCCAGGTGGTGGCGATCCAACGGAACAGTCTGGTGCCGAGGCGGCGCAGCGGTCCGCTCGGCGGTGGCGCGCCGTCGAGGTAACGCGAACCGAGGGCCACGTCGGCGCCGGACTCGAGGGCCGCGATCAGCCGCGGCAGCATCGCTGCTTCGTGCTGGCCGTCGGCGTCCATCTGCAGCACGCGTTGGTAGCCGCGGCGCAACGCGTAGGCGTAGCCGGTGTGCAGTGCCGTGCCGTAGCCGAGGTTGAACGGATGGCGCAGGACGACGGCGCCGGCGGCGCGTGCCTCCATGCCGGTGCGGTCGTCACTGCCGTCATCGACGACGACGACGTCGATGGCCGCTGCCAGCGCGTGCACTTCCCGCACGACATCGCCGACGCGGCCGGCTTCGCGATAGGCTGGAATCAGCAGCACCGTTGGGACCGCCAGCACGTGGATCTCCGTCGATGCGCTCGCACCGACGGGATCGCAACATTAGGCAGCCACTTCCGCGGAGCCAGCGCAAAGTCGCCCCGCCCGGCCGAGCACAGCCTCCCGTATGCCGCGGACACGATCGGCAGCGACCTCGCCGATCGGAAAGCGCTGGCGGTTCAGAACCGCCGCGGCGGGCCCGCCAGCGCCCGCGGTCAGGTCCTGAACCGGTTCGACCCGCGGCGCTCGGCGCCGCGGGCGACCCGGTTCAGAAGGTCTTCGACTCGCAGTTGGTGCGGAACGGGCCGGCCACCGGATCCAGGCCGACGGCCTGGAAGTTCAGGGTCAGGCCGGTCAGCACGCTGGTGGGGATGTTGTAGATCTTGACCAGCCCCGGGGTGCCGATGGCGCCCGAGCCGCTGAGGCTGCGGTAGTTGAAGATGCCGATGCTGTCCTCGATCACGAAGGTCAGCGGACTGTTGGGATCGGTGCAGATCGGGCCGATCGGGGTCGGCAGCGGCGGGATGCCTGGCGCGCTGGTCAGTACCACGAACGGCACCGTCGCCGGCACTGCGGTCGTGGTGTTGGTGATCTGCAGCAGGATCAAGGTCGGCGTGCTGGTGATCGTGATCTTGCGTGAGAACAGGCTGAGGGTGGCGCCGGTCGGACTGCCGGGCGTGGTCGCGGTCACGGTGATGCTGCCGCCGAGGTTGGTCGCGGTCGCCGAAGTCTGGGCGATGCCGTTGCCGTCGGCGATGACCGGATTGGTGGTGGACAGCGTGGCCGGACCGCTGACGGCGAAGTTGACCTGCCCCCCGGGCAGCGGGCTGCCCGACGGATCCCGCAACTGCACGACCAGCGGTTGCGCGAACGGCTCGCCGGACGGACCGACCTGGCCACTGCCGGAGACGGTGGTCACGGAGTTGACCGGGCCGAGCGGTCGCAGGCGCTTCAGGAAGCCGCCGGCGGTCGCATAGGTACTCGGCTGTTCGACCATGTAGAGCGCGCCGTCGGGCCCGACCTGCAGGCTGGTCCACGCCACGAAACCGGTGGCCCAGCTGGCCGCGGTCGGCTGGCCCGGGACCGCGGGAGCCGGCGACCAGACGCCGTTGGTGTTGACCAGCCGGCGGATCTGGCCGGCGAAATAGTCGCCGTAGAATGCCGAGCCTTCGTAGGCGGGGCCGAAATCGAACTGGCCGCCGACGTTGCGGTAGCGCGGTCCACCCATGACGGCGAGCCAGCCCTGGCTCTGCGAGATGCCGATGATCGGGTCGACCAGACCCGGCGGCGGCGTGCCACCGCAGCCGGTGTAGGTCAGCGTGCCTTCGCGCCACGGCCAGCCGAAGTTCACCAGTTGCAGCGCGCCCGCCTGGTACACGTACTCGTCGTACTCCTCCATCGCGTTCTGGCCGACGTCGCCGATGTAGACGTTGTTGGTCAGCGGGTCGATCGTCATGCGGAACGGGTTGCGCAGGCCGTAGGCGATCACCAGTTTGCTGAAGTCGGCGTTGGCACTCAGCGGGTTGTCGCCCGGATCGAGTTGCGCTGCGGTCGGCGCCACCGTGCTGCCACCGGCCGCCAGGCCGCTGACGTTCATGCGCAGCAGCTTGCCCTGCATGGCCGAGAGCGCCTGCGACTGGCACGGGCTGGCATCCTCGCCCATCGTCAGATAGAGCTTGCCGTCGGGACCGAAGCGCAGCGTACCGCCGTTGTGGTTGAAGGCATTGTCCGGCGTGTTGGTCAGCACCACGCGCCGGCTGCTGACCGCGAACGTCACGTTGGTGCTCGCCGGGTTGCCGAGATCGCCGGTGCAGGTGAACCGGTCGAGATGGACGAAGGCATCGAGCGTGCTGCAGTACCAGACGTAGATGTAGCCGTTGGTGGCGAAAGCCGGGTCGGCGCAGACGCTGAGCAGGGCCTGCTCGGAGCTGAGCTCGACGTTCGCCACGGTGCCGACCACGGCCGTGCTGCCAGCGGCGTAGATCATGACCGGCCCGGTGCGGTTGGCGATCAGGATGCGGCCGTCGGGCAGGAAGCAGAAGTCGTTCGGGGCCGTGAGGCCGGTGGACACCAGGGTGTCGACGACGAACCCGGTGGGCACCGCCTGGGCGGTCATCGGCAGTCCGAGGCCGAAGGCGGCAGCGAGTGCCAGGATGGAGACGGCGGAACGCAGGCGCATGGGATTACCTCACGGATGCAGATGTGGCGGGTGTGGATGGCGACGGGCAGACGGGCGCGCCACGGAGAAAGGAGCAGCGAAACAGTGTAGCGCCGTGCCCGGTGCTGCCAACCACCGGCAGCGCGGTCGGTGAAGTTCTCCACGACCACGGTGGCGGCAGGCTGCCTTGCTGTTCGCCGGGCGGTGGCGCTGGCCGGTCGCTACGGCGCCCTGGCCACCAGCTGCACCTCGACCTGGTCGATGTGCAGCTCCGCGCGGCTGCTGCCGTCGAGGTCGGCGATCACCGTGACCATGAACTGCCGCTGCTGCGCCACGTGCCGCAGGCTCTGGGTCGCGAACTGCAACGTGCGCGCCGCCGTGCCCGGTGCACCGAACTCGGCGACCGTGTCCGAGCGCTGCTCCTGGACGTCGAACAACGAGGCGCGCAGGAACGAGTCGGCGCTGCTGCGGCTGATCCGGGCAACGATCCGTACGCGTAGCGCGAGTACGTCGCTGGCAGCGCCGACCGGCAGCGTGAAGCGGCAGTCGAGACCGGCGATCTCGCGGCCGTTGAAGCTGGTGGTGACGAGCACGACGTCGCTGCCGTCGGCGGCGCGCAGGTCGCGCCGGCTGCCGGCCACCGCTGTGCCGGCGGCCACGCTGACCACCGCGCCATCGACATCGAGCAGTTGCGGCGCAGCGGCTGCGGGCATCGGCGCCAGCGCCGGCAGCACTTCGATGCCGTCGGTGGTGAAGCGGTCATCCGGCTGCAGCAGCAGTGGCTCGCCGCCGGCCGCGGGCACCACCGACAGGCGCAGGCCGGCGCGGCCGGCGAGCGGCTGGCTGATCGCGGCGAACACGCGGTCGCCGCGCGGCGACCAGCGCGGCTGCCGCACTTCGCCGGCCGGGTCGAGCAGCTCACGGACCACGCCGGTGGTGATGGCGACCGCGAGCAGGCTGCCGGCGGTCGGCGCCGACTGGCGCACGAACGCCACCTCGCCGCCGTCCGGCGCGAACGCCGGCTCGCGGTCGCCGCGGTCGGTGGCCGGCGCCGGCACGGGCACGCCGGCGGTCAATTGTGCGAGGCCGGTGCCGTCGCCGTTCACCAGCCAGAGCTGCGCGTTGCCGCCTGGATCCTGGCGGCTGAACACGATGCGGTCGCTGCCGCGGTGCCAATCGGGTTCGCGATCGTTGCTGCCGGGGTCGGCGGCGAGGAACTCGCGCGCGGCGCCGCCGGGCGGCAGCAGCCACAACCGCTGCTCGCCGCTGCGCTGCGAACTGAACAGGATGCGATCGCCGGTCGGCGACCAGCACGGGTGGTCGTCGAGCGTCTGGTCGGCGGTCAGCTGCTGCTCGGCCGCACTGCCGTCGACCGTCGCGAGCCACAGGTCGCGGCTCTGGGCGCTGCCGGCGAGCCGTTCGCGCACCAGCACGAGCTGCCGCCCGTCTTTGTGCAAGCGGGCATGCAGTTGCCGGCCGCTGTGGATCGGCACGCGGCCGCTGCCCAGGTTCTGCACCGAGCGCAGCACGCTCTCGCCGGTCGGCTGCTCGTTGCCGACCACGGCCCGGCAGAGCAGCAGCTCCGGCGGGGTGCCGTCCTGCACCGGGTCGGCCGGGGCGCCGCCACCGCCACTGCAGGCGCACGACAGCAGGACGAACGACAACACGCAGGTGCGCACGGGTTCTTGGTGCCCTCGGGGATGCAGCGTTATACCCGGCGTGCGTGCAGGTCGACGACTTCGACTACGAACTGCCGCCGGCAAGGATCGCCAACGTGCCGGCGGAGCCACGCGACGCTGCGCGGTTGCTGGTCTACGACCGCTCGACGCGTGCGATCGTGCACGCGGCGTTCACCGACCTGCCGGCGCTGCTGCGCGCGGGCGACCTGCTGGTGCGCAACGACACGCGCGTGCGACCCTGGCGCCTGTGTGGCCAGCGCCGCAGCGGCGGCAAGGTCGAGTGTCTGCTGCTGCGGTTGCAAGGCGCTGCCGGAGCGGGCTACCTGAAGCCGAGCAAGAAGCTGCGCCCCGGTGAACTGCTGCCGCTCGAAGGCGGTCGCGTGCGCCTGCTGCTGCGCCGCGATCTCGGCGGCGGCCAGTGGGAGTTCGACCTCCAGGTCGACGGTGGCGAAGTCGAAGCGGTGGTCGAGCAGTGCGGTCGCGCGCCGTTGCCGCCGTACATCGGCCGCGATGGCAGCGAGGATCCGCGCGTCGATCGCGAGCGCTACCAGACGGTGTACGCGCGCACGGCCGGCGCGGCGGCGGCGCCGACCGCGGGACTGCACTTCACCGCGGCGCTGTTCAAAGGCCTCGCGGCGCGCGGCGTCGCGGTTGCCGACGTCACGCTGCACGTCGGCGAGGGCACGTTCGCGCCGCTGCGCACGACGGTGGTGGAACAGCACCGCATGCACGCCGAGGTCTACCAACTGCCGGCGGCGGCAGCGGCGGCGGTGCGGGCGGCGCGGGTCCGTGCCGGGCGCGTGGTCGCGGTCGGTACCACCAGCTGCCGGACGCTGGAGACCTGTGCCCTGCCGGACCGTACGGTGCGCGCCGGCCACGGCAGCACCGACCTGTTCCTGTACCCGGGCAAGGACTTCCGCGTGGTCGATGCGCTGCTCACCAACTTCCACCTGCCGCGGTCGACGCTGCTGATGCTGGTGGCGGCGTTCGCCGGCCGTGAGGCGATCCTGGCGGTGTACCGGCAGGCGATTGCACAGGGCTACCGGTTCTACTCGTACGGCGACGCGATGCTGATCACCTGACCGGACAAGGTGTCACTCGCTTGCCGGTGAACGCGCCAGCTGCTGCCTCAGGGCAGCGGCTGCCGCCGCCGGATCCGTGGCCTGCAGGATCGCGGCACTGGCGGCGATGCGCTGCACGCCGAGCCCGAGCAGGGTCGGCAGGTTGTCGGCGGCGATCCCGCCGATCGCGAACAGCGGCACGGTGCTGGCGCGCACGGCGGCCGCGATCTCGTCATGGCTCTTGCCGGCGGTGTAGCCCTTGGTGGCGGTGGGGAAGCACGGGCCGAAACCGACGTAGTCGGCCCCGTCGGCGATCGCGTCTGCGAGCTGCTGCTGGTCATGCGTGCTGACGCCGAGCCAGGCAGAGCCGAGCAACCGCCGGGCCCCGCCGGCCGCCATGTCACCCTGGCCGACGTGGGCGCCATCGGCGGCCACGCGCACAGCCAGCATCACGTCGTCGTTGACCAGCAGCGGCACGCCGGCGTCGCGACACAGGCGCTGGCAACGTTCCAAGCCGGCGCGATCCGGCTGTTGCACCCGCCACTGCACCAGGTCGACACCGCCGCGCAAGGCGCTGCGCAGCGTCGCCCATGGTTCGGCGGCGCAGGCCGCGGGCGTGAACAGCAGGTAGAGCCTGCGGTCGGGAAAGACCATTGGTTGGCCCAAGCCTAGCGTCGCGGGTACACCGTGCCGCGTGTTCCCGCAGTCCTTCGTGCCCAACCTGCTGTTGTTCGCCGCCGGCCAGTGCGCGGCGTGGGGGTGGTTGCGCACCGGCATGGTGCTGCGCGGTGTGCTGGCGATGGTGGCGGTGTGGGTGGCGGCGGACTGGGCGCTGCTGGCGCACTTCGCCTACGGCCAGGATGGCGCGCAGTTCCTCGTGCCGCTCGGCGCGATGCAGGTGGTCGGGATCGTCGAACCGTGCGCGTTCTTCGGCCGGCGGCTGTGGCGGCGGATCACCCCGCGGCGGCATCAGCGCAGCGAACTGCTGCGGCGCGGTTTTCAGCAGTACCTGAGCGATGACCTGGCGGCGGCCGCGGTGGTGTTCCGGCGGTTGCGGCGTACGGACCCGTGGGACACCGCGGCCACGGTGGCGCTGGCCAACGTGCTGCTGGCGCAGGGGCAGCGCCGGCGCGCCATGGCTGCCTACCGGCGCGCGCGGGCGATCGATCGCGATGGCGAGCACCGCGACTTCATCGCCTGCCAGCTCGAGCGCGCGGGTGCCGGCGCCAGCGGCGGCAAGGCATCCTGATGGTCTCAACGGCGGGTGACGAACGTGGCGGTGAGCAGGTCGCCCGGGTGCAGTTCGAGCCAGGGGTTCTGCAGCTGCTCGTTGCCGTGCGCGAGTTCCACCTGGTAGGTGCCGGCGGGCACACCGGCCAGCTCGATGCCGCCGCGGTCGTCGGTCAGCAGCGTGATCTCGGCGCCGCTGTCCGGCCTGGCAGTGCGCTGCCGCAGCCTCACTACGCGGTCGGCGAGCGCCCGGCCATCGCCCTGGAACCACAGGCGCACGCTGCCGGTGCGCAGTTCGAAGTCGCGCCGCAGCAGCGCCCTCCGGTTGCGGCCGCCGAGTTCGACCTCGGTCTGCAGCAGGCGCTGGTAGCGGCCCTGCAGCAACACGTCGATCCGCAGCTCGTAGTCGTCGTCGAACAACCCGCCGATGGCATAGCTGCCCTGGGCGTCGGTCAACGTGCGGAAGCTCCACGGGTCGGCCTGCAGGCGTTCGGGGTAGCGCTCCGACAGCAGGGTGCGGCGCCGCTCGGGTTCCATCTCGTCGATGTACGGCCGCAGCCCGGGTGCGATCGCCGGCCGCAGCCGCAGCATCGCGGCGGCGACGCCGAGGCCGTCGGTGTGCACCTGGCCGAACAGGCGCAGCAGATCGAGCATGCGGTGCTGCACCTCCAGTTCGACGTAGCGGTCCTCGCCGTCACCGAGCTGCACCGCCGTCGGCAACCAGTGCTCGCTCGGCTGGTCGTCGGCGAACGGATCGGTCTTGGGGTCGAGGGCCAGCAGCCGCCAGATGCCGGGCGTGAAGCCGGGCAGCGTGAAGCTGCCGTCGTCGCCGGTCACCGCGACCTGACGCCGGAGGAACGGATTGCCGTGCATCGGATGGCCGGCGGCGAAGCCGTTGTCGACGGCAATCTGGTAGCCGGCACCGACGGCAGTGTGCTCCAGCGTGACGACGCCGCGCAACATCGCCGGTCGCCGCATCAGGATGCTGACCTCACGGCCCATGGCGGCGATACCGGCGGGCGCCGTGCTGCGGACGAAGTCCGGGTGCTCCGCCGCCAGCGTGACCATCGTCGGCACCATGTCCGGCAGCAGCAGGACGCCGGCGGCGTCGGTGCGCCCGAGCACGGCGCGGTCGTTGGCCAGCAGATCCCACTGGGCGCCCGGGAAGTCGAGCGTCGGGTGCCGCTGCAGTTGCGCGATCACCTTGGCGTCCGCGACCGGCGCCCCGGCCACGTCGACCGTGCGCACGCGCATGCGCACGGCGGGCAGCAGCAGGATCGTGCCCTGGTCCGGCGGTGCCCTGCCGATGCCGGGCGCGAAGCCGCCGGCCGTCGCCACCAGCACGGTCGTGGCGCCGCTCATCTGGCGGAGCCGGAACGAACCGTCGGCTTCGCGTTGCGGCTGGAAGAACGGCGGCAACAGCATGTCCTGCGGCCGCAGGCCACCGGCGACCACGAACGCGCGCACTTCCGCCTGCGGCAGCGCCGCGCGGGTCTGGTCGACGATCCGGAAGCGCATCGTCTGCGGCGCGTCGACGACGAACCGGCCCGGCTCGCGCCGCTCTGGCGTCAGCTTGCCGATCGGCAGCCACGGGCCGCCGGCAGGGTGTTGGAACAGCAGTGTGCCCGGGCGTTGCTGCGCCAGGCCGCGCAGCACGAAGTTGCCGTGCCAGTCGACCGGCACGGCGGCCGGACCGAGGGCGAAGTCGTCGTCGATGGCCGTGACGCGGGCGCCGATCCACGGTCGCTGCTGCTCGTCGATGACGATGCCCGAGACCGGGCGACCGCCGACGAGGCGGATGCGACCGAGGTCGGTGCGTTCGCCGCCCCGGACCAACACCTCGTGCACGCTGCCGGCGAGCTCGCCGCCGCTGAGGAACAGGTCGTGGCTGGTGGCGCGCAGCCCGGGCAACACGAACTGGCCGTCGGCGCCGCTGCGGGTGCGCGGAAACGGCAGCAGCTGGTCGCGCTGCGCCACCCAGCGCGGCAGCGGCGCGTCGGCGAAGAAGCCGCGCGGCTTGAACCGTTCGAGTCCGGCGCTGCGCAGTTCACGCAGCTCGCGCTGGTCGAGATCCGGGTCGAGCAGCGGCGCGTCGACGGCGCGCACCTCGACGTCGGCCACCGGCTGGTTGGCGGCGTCGACCACGCTGCCGGTGACGCTGCCGCGTTCGTCGAGGTAGATCGTGCCCAGGTCCACCGTCTCGCCGGCGCGCGGCAGATGCCTGGCCTTGCGGAACTCGTGCCACTCGGTGCCGCGGCCGATCAGCAGGAACAGTTCGTCGGATTCGACGGCGATGCGGAAGCTGAAGCCACCCTGGGCGTCGGTACGCGTGCGCGGCCCGTAGAGCGGCGGCAGCGGTTCCTCGGCGTCGCCGACGTGCAGCGGCAGCACCGTGTCGAGCCAGCTGCTGGTCAACAACACTTCGACGTCGGCCAGCGGCTGCCACGGCTGGTGCAGCCAACGCGCCACCAGCCGCCCGCGCAGACCACTGCCGCCGCGTTCACCGGCCGCCAGCGCGCGCACGCGATCGGCTTCGGGTCGGCCGAGGAACGGCAGCAGCCAGGATGGCTCGTCTGCGTCGCTGCGCGCGACGCCCGGCGCCGTGGCTGCCGCCGGCGCTGACTCGCTGCCTTCGGGCACCAGCGCTTCGGCCGGCGTCGTCGCCATCGCTGGCGCCAGCGCCCACGCCGCCATCGTGGCGAGCAGCGCCGCCACGATCGCGAGCAACTGCAGCCGTCGGGCATCGCGCATCGGCCGCCGAGTTTCTTCGACCGGCCGTGGGAAGGGTATCCCCGGGTGCGTTATCGGCGCGCCCTCGCAGCCCCGCTCGCACCTGCAGCCCGCATGATCATCCAGCCTTCCTGCGTCTGGTCCACCGCGACCGGTCTCGTCCTCGCCACGAGTCTGACGACTTGCTTGCGCGCCCAGGGGCCTGGGCCGCTGCCGCCGCCGCCCGCGCCGCCGGAGAACCCGGTCACTGCGGCCAAGGCCGTGCTCGGCAAGATGCTGTTCTGGGAGGAGCAGCTGTCGAGCAGCAACCGGGTCGCCTGCGGCACCTGCCACCGGCCGGCGAACGGCGGCAGTGATCCGCGCCGGGTACCGAACCCCGGCGCCGATGGCGTGCTGCCATCGCCCGACGACACCTTCGGCTCACCGGGCCAGCGCAAGAGCGACGCCAGCAACGACTACACGCCGTCGCCGGCGTTCGGCTTCAACCCGCAGGTCACCGGCCGCAGTTCGCCGAGCAACCTGATGGGGGCCTATGCACCGCTGTTGTTCTGGGACGGGCGCGCCAGCAGCAGGTTCACCGATCCGGTTTCCGGCCAAGTGGCGATCGTCGCCGGCGGTGCGCTCGAGAGCCAGTCGGTCGGTCCGCCGGTCAGCGACGTCGAGATGGCGCACGACGCGCGCAACTGGAACGAGATCACCGGCAAGCTCGCCGGCGCCAAGCCGATGGCGCTGGCCACCAACCTGCCGCCGGATGTCGTCACCGCACTGCAGCAGCGCCCGGACTATCCGGCGCTGTTCCAGTTCGCCTTCGGCAGCCCGGGCATCTCCGCCCAGCGCATCGCCTTCGCGCTCGCGAGCTACCAGCGCACGCTGGTAGCGGACCAGACGCCGTGGGACAACTTCCGCCGCGGCCAGCTCGCGGCGCTGACGCCGAACCAGGTCGCGGGCATGAACCTGTTCAACGGGCCGGCGCGCTGCAATCTGTGCCATGTGCCGGGCCTGTTCACCGACCAGCTGTTCCACAATCTCGGTCTGCGGCCGATCGCCGAGGACCGTGGCCGGCAGAACGTCACCAACAACCCGGCCGATCGCGGTCGGTTCAAGGTGCCGAGCCTGCGCAACGCCGGCCTGAAGAGCCTGTTCATGCACACCGGCCAGTTCCCGAATCTCGGCGCGGTGCTCGGCTTCTACAACGGCGGCGCCGGCCCCAACCTCGACAACAAGGATCCGCTGCTGCAGCCGCTCGGCCTGCCGCCGCTGGCCCTGCAGCAGCTCCTCGACTTCGTCGCCAACGGCCTCACCGATCCGCGGGTGCGGAACCAGCTGGCGCCGTTCGACCGGCCGACGCTGTGGAGCGAACGCAACCCGCCGAACGGACAACTGTTCGGCCTCGGCTCGGCCGGCACCGGCGGCCGCGTGCCGGCCATGCTCGCCGATCTGCCCGGCAACCTCGGCAACCCGGACTTCAAGGTCGGTGTGGCCAACGGCCGCGGCGCGGCGCCGGCCGTACTGGTGGTGGCGCTGCAGCAAGCGCCGGCCGGCTCGCAGATCAACGGTGTGCCGGTGCTGGTCGACGTGTGGGTCACCGGCTCACTGGTCCCGGCCACGCTCGGCGGCACGCCCGGCGCCGCCGGCGCCGGTTTCGCCACCGTCCGCCAGGCCGTGCCGGCGGATCCGGTGCTCAGCGGCCTGGTGCTGTTCGCGCAGTGGTTCGTGTTCGATGCCGGCGTGGTGCCTGGCGCGGCGGCGACCAACGGCGCGCAGCTGCAGCTGTTCTGAACGGCCGCCCGGCGGGTGCTACCCCAGCTCGAAGGCGCTGCGCCAGGTCGCGTGCGCCTGGCAGTGGGCGACGAAACCGGCGAGGTCGCGGTCGTGGCTCAGGGTCGCCGAGTCGCCGACCACGCACAGGTGGCGGCGCGCACGCGTCAGCGCCACGTTGAGCCGCCGCAGATCGGCGAGGAAGCCGACTTCGCCCTGCTCGTTGCTGCGCACCAGCGAGATCACCACCGCTTCCTTCTCCCGGCCCTGCAGGCCGTCGACGGTGCCGATCTCCAGACCGGGCACTGCGAGCTGGCTGCGCAGCAGCTGCACCTGGGCGTTGTACGGCGTGATCACGCCGATGTCGGCCGCGGCGACGCCGGCTTCGAGCAGGCCGCGCACGTGGCGCACCACCAGCGCCGCTTCGCCGGCGTTGGCCTTGGAGCCTTCTTCGTCGCCAGGACTCTCGTCGTGACCGCAGCCGGCGGTGTCGAGGAACAGCATCGCTTCGGTGGTGGCAGCGGTGGCGACGACGCCCGGCAGGTCGGCGAGGCGGTGCGCGCGGACACTGGCAGCGGCCTCGAGTCGGCCGCCGTACAGGGTCGAAGACGACCACGCCATGATCGTTGCGTGCATGCGGTACTGCACGGTCAGCATGCGGGTGATCGCTTCGCCGCGTGGTCCTTCGGCCAGCCGTTCGAACAGCGTGCGCGCGAGGCCCCCGGTGGCGGCGGCCGCCGACAGGATCGTCGGCGGCAACTGCCGGTGATCGCCGGCCAGCACGGCGCGGCGGCCGCGCTGCAGCGGGATCCAGCAGGCGGCTTCGAGCGCCTGCGCGGCTTCGTCGATCACCACCAGCTCGAACGTGCGCTCGGCCAGCAGCCGGTCGGCGGCACCGGTGGTGGTCGCCAGCACCACGTCGGCGCCATCGAGGATGCCGGCCGTGATCGCATGGTCGAGGTCGCGCTGCTCACGGCGCAGCGCCCGCAGGCCGTTGCGCAGCTGGTTGCGTTCGGCGCGGCTCTTCGCTTTCCCGAGGCGGCGCTGCTGTTCGTGCAGTTCGCGCCGCAGGTCGCGGCGGATCTTCTGCTCGCCGGCGGCGTCGACCAGCGCCGCCAGCGAATGTTCCTGCACGCTGGCCAGCATGCGCGCCGGATGGCCGAGGCGCACCGCCCGCACACCGGCGCGCAGCAGCCGCTCGGCCAGGTTGTCGACCGCGACGTTGGACGGCGCGCAGGCGAGTACGCGCTGGCGCTGCGCCACCGCCTGGCGGATCACTTCGACGACGGCGGTGGTCTTGCCGGTGCCCGGCGGGCCGTGGATCAATGCCAGCTGCTGCGCCGCCAGCGCGTGCAGTACCGCCTGCCGCTGCGTGGCGTCGAGCGTGGGGTCGAACCAGGCGGGCGCAGCGGCCGGTGCCGGCGCGAACTCCGGCTCGCGCAGCTCGAAGCAGACTTCGCGCAACCGCGCCGGATCACCGCGCCGCTGCTGCTGCAGGTCCTGCAGCGCCGCCACCAGCCGGCGGAAGGTGACGTCCGGCGCCAGCCGGTCGAGGCGCACCAGCGGCGGCAGGTCGACCTCGTCGTCGTCGAGGGCGATGGTGATCGCGTCCTCGGCGATCCTGGCGACCACGCCCTGCACGCCGACAGCGGCAGCACGCGCCTGATCGGGCGCCATCAACGCGACGACGTCGCCCGGGCCGAAGCGGTGCGCCGGCAGGGGCCCGCCGCGGCTCGGCTGCAGCACGGCGTGCAGGCCACCGCCGAAGCCGGGCTCCAGGTCGGCCACGGCGAGCCGGCGCAGGGTCACGCCGCGCGCTTCGAGTTCGGCTTCGCTGCGGGTCGCGAGCAGGGCGCGCACTTCGGCCAGTTCGGCGTCGCGTTCCTGCTGCAGCAGTTCGACGTGCCGGGCGACGAAGGTGGCGAGGTCGATGGCCACGGCGCCGTCACTGCGCCGAGTACTTCTCTTTGACCCACGCGCTCCACTTGCCGTCGAACGACAGCGGCGACACGCCGTAGGCCTTCTGCAGCGCGTCGCGCGTGGCGCCGACCAGGTCCTTCTGGTCCGCGACCCACTGCTCGTCGACGCGGCCCTTGACCTCGAACAGGAACGTGCGCCAGCGCTCGGGGCCCTGCGACATCAACCAATCGATGCGCGACCAGATGGCGACGTGGTCGTTGAAGGTGATGGCGCCGAAGTCACGCCAGGCGTAGGCCTCGGCGAACGGCGCGAACTTGCCGCCGGTGGTGACCAGGTTGCGGCAGTACGGCTCCCAGGTGTTGATCTTCTTGTTGTCGGCCGGCGAGCCTTCGTTCTGGTCGAAGGTGTTGTACTTCGGATCGACGCGGCGTTCGTACCAGTGGCCGATGCCCTCCTTGATCCACACCGGCAGCTCGTAGCTGTAGTAGCGGAAGCCGTCGAGCAGGTTCTGCGACACGTTGAAGGCGACGTTGCAGTGCAGCGTGGTGTCGTGCTTGAGCCGGCCGTCGTCGGACTCGGTCGACACGGTGTAGAGCAGCGAACTGGCGTCCTTGAAGTGCCACCGCTGGCCGTACTTCGAGTCGCGGCCGAGGTAGTTCTTCATGTAGTCCTTGTAGGTGCCTTCCTTCTCGACCAGCAGCACGAGGTACTTGTCGCGCATGCCGAGGTACGGCCCCTGGCCCATGTAGCGGGCGCCTTTCTGGATCACCACCTTGGACGCATCGGCCGGGAAGTCCTCGTCCTTGACGCCGGCCAGCTGGCTGAACTCGGCGTACAGCTCCTCGAGCCGCTGCGCGTACAGATGCAGGCGCAGCCACGGATCGAGGGTCCGCACCTTCGGGTTGATGCCGGGGATCTTCTCGCCGAGCCGTTCGAGTTCGCCGCGGATCTTGTTGCGCGTCTCCGGATCGAGTGGCACCGGCCACGGCGGCAGGTTGGTGCCGAGGCGGAAGTGCCTGGTCTCGACCCAGAGAATCTGCGCGTACGACAGGTGGTTGTCGATGTGCTTGGAGTCGACCGGGTTGGCGCCGAGGTTGCCGAACGTGAACGGTCCGTACGACACGTAGCCGGCCTTCTGCAGGTTCTCCGGCTTGTTCTTGGTGTATTGCTGATCGATCCGCCACTTGGGCAGCTCGTCCTTCTCTTTCTGCGCCGGTGCCGCGGTGGCGAGGGCCCACAGGGCCACGACACCCAGCAAGCAGAGGCTGCGCCGGCGGCGGGGGTTGGCCTGCCTCATGCCTTGGCTTTCCATTCCTTGGCCTGGTCGATCGCCTGGAACACCGACAGGTCTTCCATCGGCGCCTCGCCGTGGATCACGCGCAGGGCGTTGATCGCCTCTTTCTTGACGTTGTGGTCCTCGGCGTCGAGGTACGGCTTGATCGAGCTGGTCTGCTCCTTGGTCGCGAGGTAGCGCGCGAGCCGCAGCGCATTGGTGCGCTCCACCGCCGACGACTTGGCGGCGAGGTCGATCAGCCATTGGCCGCACTCGGTGCTGCGCGCCGCCGGCAGCACCTCGCCGATCATCTGGCGGGCGACCGGCCAGTCGGTGCGGCAGTGTTCCATCACCAGCGGCAGGCCGTCCTTCTGCCTGAGTGCCAACAGGCCGAGCGCACCGCAGAACTTGACCTCCTCGTCCTTGTCCTTGGTCGCCTTCTTGAGGATCGGGGCGAGGTCCGGGTCGACGAAGCGGCACAGCCGCCGCACCAGGTACTTGCGCAGTTCGAACTTCTGCTTGTCGCTCTCGCGCGCCATCAGCGAAGCGTGCGGCGGGCCCAGGATCGCGTCGAACACCGCGAACAACTGCGCGTTGATGTTCTCCGGCCGATCGGTGACCTGCTGCAGCAGCAGCGGTGCCACCGCCGGTCCGAACGCGATCAGGCCGGCGCGAGCCTCCTGGTGCAGCTTCTCGTCCTTGCGGAACTGCGCGACCAGGGCCATCGCCTTCTCCTTGTCCGTGTCCTTGAGCGCCGGCCACTCGGACAGTTTCTCGACCTTGGCGGGCCTGGACTCCTGGGCCGGCAACAGCATTACCAGCAGGATGGCGGCGAGGGTGCGCGAACTCATGGCAGTTTCAACCATTCGGGGACGGCAGTGCGGAAGTCGGGATGGACGAAAGTCACCTTGCCGGCGACCTTGGTCTTGGCGTCCTGCAGCCACTGTTGGAACGGCCGCTTCTGGTGGGTGTAGAACACCACCTGCAGGGCCTCGATGTAGTCGTCACCGACCACGCCGCCTTCGTGCAGCTTGACGGCGGCGGCGATCAGGTAGCCCTGCGGCAGTTCGATCGGCTCGCTGGTCGCCCCCAGCCGGCTGCGGTCGAACAGGAACAAGGCGACCGGCGTCTCGACCTTGTTGACCGTCACGTCGGAATGGTAGGCGGTCAACAGCTCACCCTGCAGCTTGCACTGCGCGGCCAGTTCTGCCGAGTTGCTGGCGACGGCATGCAGCGACGTCGCCCGCTGCAGCTGCTCCGCCCGCTGCTGCGGGAATTCGCGCTGCGCCAGCCGCAGCGGCAACAGGTAGGAGTCGAGCACCTTGCAGATCGTCGCCCGCAGACTCCAGTGCGGATAGATGCGGCGCCAGAACTCGACGAACGGCCGCACTTCGCCGATGGTCACGTCGATGCCATCGAAGCCGAGCAGCCGCTCGCCGTCGGGCGGCAGCTGGTCGTCGTGGTTCGGCGGCGGCGGCGCCGGCTGGCCACTGCCACCGTCGCAGCGGCTGCAGCCGCCGAGCAGCAGCACGAGGACGGCGGTCGGGACACGGAGGGGCATCATGGCTGCGGTTGGTCGAAGCGGGCCAGGTAGTCGCCGATGGGGCCGGTGAGGAACCGATAGGTTGCCAGCAGATAGTTGCCGAGGTTCGGCAGGTTCTCGCTCGCCGTCGGCATTGCGAACACGCCGGTGTTCTCGATCCACACCGATCGCGGGTCCTGGTGCCAGGTCTCCAGCCGCACCTGGTAGTTCTCGCGCTGGTTTTCGGTTGGTGGAAACGACAGGTGCAGGCCGACCGACTGCAGCGGCCGGCCGAAGCCCCGCCAGCCTTGTTCCGGATCGTGCACCATCCGTTGCGCCAGCAGCTCGCGGCCATCGCGTACATGCCGCGGCGAGACCAGCGAGCGCACGACGAACTGCTGCGCCAGCGAGGTGCCGATGCCGAGCGCCTGGAAGCTGATGCTGGCCACCTCGACCACCCGCATGGCGAAGTCCTCGATCGTGGTGGCACGGAACTCCTCGCGCAGCACCATCCGATCGGGCAGGAAGGTGACGATCGAGATCATCCCCGGGGTCTGTGGCAGGTTGGTCAGATGGATCCCGTCCGCTGCGACCTGGAAGTTCTGGTAGCTCAGCGGGGGCTGCTTGTACAGCGAGTTGTGGATGCCCTGGACCACGTCGGCGCGCAGCTGCTGCGGCGGGTAGAGGATCTCGGCGTGGAAGGCGATCGTGCGTGGGTCGTAGGTCATCGGCCGCCTGCATCCTACGGTCGTTGCCGTCGGGCTCGCGAGCGCCAATCCAGCCGCGACACCCGATCAGCGGGCCGTCGTGCCCCGCAGCCGCGGCGCCGACATCGGCGGCAGTCGTGGAGGTTTCCCGCCGCCCCCTCGTTTCGCGGGGCCCCCGCAGTAAACTCCCCGACCCTTTTCTGGCATCTCCAACCCAGACCCGAACCATGCAACGCATCCTCTTGACCGCAGCTGCCCTGCTGGCTTTGTCCGGCTCGGTGCTGGTCGCGCAACCCCAAGGTGACCAGGCCCATGGTGATCAGGCGGCCAGGGAGAAGGCCCTGCAGCGCGAAGTCGACAAGCTGCGCGACCAGCTGGTGTCGGCGCGGGCCAAGCTGCTCGAGGGCGTCAAGGTCAACGGCGCCGCGCTCGAACCGAAGGCGGTGATGCGCGAATGCGTCTACCTGACCGGCGGCAAGCTGGTGGAGTCGAAAGTCGCCGACTTCTTCATCCTCGAGGAGATCGAGAAGCAGATCGGCGCCGGACACAAGCCGGAGGAATACAACGTCACCGACGAGGACGTGATGACCGAACTGGCGGCGCAGCGCGCCGACTTCGACATCAAGAACCCGGGTGTCGACTTCTGGGAGGCGGTGCGCTCGCAGTACGGACTGAGCCGCGACACCTTCATCCAGCAGCGCAAGCAGGCGATCCGCTTCGACAAAGTGTTCTTCCCGGGCTCGCCCAAGGACTGGCCGCAGATCACCAAGGAGGCGATCATGGCCAACACCCAGGGCGAGGACGGGCGCAAGTTCCTCGAACAGCTCGAGACCGCCACCGCCGGCCCCGACGAGCACGGCAATGCCAAGAAGCTGCCGGAGTTCTGGGTCAACATGATGCGCCAGTTCGTGCAGAAGGGCCTGCGCAACTGGAGCGACATCAAGTACGGCTCGCACGGCATCAACCCGGAAGTGGTGCTGTCGGTCAACGGCCGCGAGTGGCGCACCGACGAGGCATTCGACTACGTCAAACAGGGCCTGTTCGTGCAGGACCTCGAGCGCGCGATGCAGGAAGTGGTGGTGCGCGAGGCGCTGCGGCAGGAGCTGGTCAAGGCCAAGGCCTACGTCGCCGACGACGAGTTCCAGAAGCGCTACGACGAGTACCGGCAGCCGTACGACAGCACGCCGTTCACGGTCGAAGTGATCGCCGTGCGCTTCAAGGGCTATCCGTGCCTCGAGGGCTTCCGCGCCCGCTGGCGCCTGATCACCTCCTACGCCGACCTGATCAAGAACGAGATCACCGACGAGAACCTGCAGGCGCACGCCGACAAGTACGCGGCGTTCTTCGCCGACGGCAACGTCAGCATCGACCTGATCCCGTTCCAGGCGCGCAACGCGAGGACCGGCGCCTGGGAGCCGGATGGCATGCAGAAGGCCAAGGAGCGCTGCCTGGCCATCTTCAACGCGCTGGAGAAGGGCGAGCTGACCTTCGACGAGGCGCTCGACAAGAAGGGCGAGTTCTTCGCCAACGACGAGAGCAAGGGCCGGCTCGGCTTCAAGCCGCTGAACCAGATCAAGCAGCAGTTCCGCGAGAGTGAGTTCACCCAGCTGCTCGACGGCTACTCGGTCAGTTCGTACCTGTTCTACGACGCCGAGGTCGGCAAGACGATCGGCCCGATCCCGGGCCCCGACGGCTGGTACATCGCCCGCGTCAACTCGCGCACGCCGGCGCGGCGGAAGATCGACGTCAAGCAGGAGCGCGAACGCGAGCTGGTGCGCGAGGACTACATCAACACGCGCTTCATGCAGTGGGCCGGCGAAGTGATCGCTCGCGCCAAGGTCGAGTAGCAGCTGCAGAACCTGTAGAACCTACGGAGTGAGCGACCCGCTGCCCGTAGACCTGCCGAAGGCGTCGTTCGGTACGCTGGTGCGGCGCATCTGGGCCGCGGTCCTTGCCCACAAGGCACTGGTCGCGGCCACGATCGCCTTCGGCGTACTCGAAGCGGTCTTCACCAAGCTGCCGTTCGTGCTGGTGAAGCCGCTGACCGACGCGATCACGCCGCCGGATCCGACACCCAAGACCGGGATTGCCGCCGACTTTGGCGAGCGGTTCAACGTCTGGTTCGTCGAGCAGGCCGACCGCTTCACCCGGTGGCTCGGCGTCCACTCCGATATCGGGCCGATGAACACGGTGATCGCCTGCGGCGTCGTGGCAGTCCTGTGTGGGCTGCTGGGGGCCGGAACGATCTACGGCGTGCAGGTGACCTCGCGCTACTTCGCGATCAAGACCGTGGCCGACCTGCGTTGCGAAGTGGCGCGGCACATCCTGCAATTGCCGCTGCGCTTCTTCGGCAGCCGGCGCATGGGCGAGCTGATCAGCAAGCTGACCAATGATGCCCAGGTGCTGCAGCGATCTTTCGAGCTGGCGGCTGACAACGTGATCGTCGATCCGCTGATGATCCTCAGCAACGGCGTGCTGCTCGCCTTCCTGGTGCCCGAGGCGCTCTACATCCTGTTGGCCATCGTGCCACTGATGGCGATCCCGATGTACTTCCAGGGCAAGCGCGTGCGCCATCGCAGCAGCAAGAGTCTGCAGGCGATGGGGGATACCACCGAGTCGATGAACCAGATCCTGTCCGGCATCCGGACGGTGAAGGCATTCCAGCTCGAAGAGCAGCGCTTGCGTGAGTTCGAGGTCAACAACCGGACCTTCCTGAAGCGCACCAAGAAGATGCTGCGTGCCAAGGGGCTGTCGATGGCGCAGACCTTCGTCGGCTACCAGATCGGATTCGCGGCGCTGCTGGTGTTGTTCGGCTGGGTCGTGCTGGTGAAGCATGAGCTCAAAGTCAGCGACGTGCTGCTGGTGACCACCGCATTGGCGACCACCTACCAGAACGTGAAGCGGCTCACGCGTTCGTACCACGTGCTGATGGAGTCGTGCGGCGCGCTCGACGGCATGGAGGATCTGCTGCGCGCCGATGTCGACCATGCCAATGTCGGCGGTGGTCCGTTGCCGGACGTGCGCGGCGAGGTCGAGTTGCACGACGTGTGGTTCGGCTACAGTGACGAACCAGTGCTGCGCGGTCTGGGCTTGAAGGTACGGCCCGGCCAGACCGTCGCGCTGGTCGGACCTTCGGGCGGTGGCAAGTCGACGACTCTCGACCTGCTGATGCGGTTCCACGATCCGCAGCGCGGACGCATCCTGGTCGATGGTCGTGACCTTGCCAGCGTGCGCCTCGGCGACTACCGCAGCCACATCGCCGTGGTCAGCCAGCAGCCGTTCCTGTTCAACACCTCGATCCGCGAGAACATCGCCTACGGCAAGCCTGGGGCGACGCAGGCCGAGATCGAGGCCGCGGCGCAGGCGGCCAACATCCACGAGTTCGTCGCGCAATTGCCGAACGGCTACGACACGCCAGCCGGTGAGCGTGGCTGCAACCTGTCCGGCGGGCAGATGCAGCGGATAACCATCGCGCGGGCAATCGTGCGCAATCCGGCGATCCTGTTCCTCGACGAGGCGACGTCGTCGCTCGATTCCGAGAACGAGGAGCTGGTGCAGCGGGCATTGGACCGGCTGCGAAAGGGCCGCACGTCATTCGTGATCGCGCACCGGTTGTCGACCATCATCGATGCCGATCTGATCGTCGTGCTCGATCAAGGCCGCGCAGTCGAACAGGGCACGCACGCCGAACTCATCGGGCGGGGCGGGGTGTATGCGCGCATGTGGGATCTGCAGACCTTGGCTTCCTGACGCTCAATCGAGACTGCCGAGCAGAGCCACCACCGTGGCGCGCAGCGCGCGACCCTGGCCGATCGCGTCGAGACCCTCGCCGGTCTTGCCCTTGAGGTTGACGCGGTCGGGCGCGACGGCAAACAGCTCGGCGAGCCGGGCCCGCATCGCCGCCCGGTGCGGCGCGAGCTTGGGCAGTTCGGTCTCGACCACCACGTCCAGCGACAGGACGCGCAGCCGCTTGCCAGTCACTCGCGCCATGGTCTCGCGACAGAAGTCGGCGGAGCTGCGGCCGGCGTTGGCCGGATCCCGGTCGGAGAACAGCGTGCCGAGATCGTCGAGCCCGGCGGCGCCGAGCACGGCATCGCAGGCGGCGTGCAGCACGGCGTCGCCGTCGGAATTGGCAACCGGGCCGGCTTCGGCCGGGATCGTGATGCCGGCGAGCACGCAGCGCCGCCCCGGCTCGAGGCGGTGCAGGTCGATGCCGAGGCCGATCCGCAGATCACCGGTCATGCCTGTTGTTCCAGGGCGCAGAGGGCCTCGACCAGCGGCAGGTCGGCCGCGGTCGTCAGCTTGAGGTTGGTCGGTGAGCCGGCGACGACGGCGACTTCGCCGTCGAGATGTTCCACCAGCGACACGTCGTCGGTGGCGGCGAAGCCGTCGGCAGCCGCCCGCTGCAGCGCGCGCGCCAGCAGCTCCCGCCGCACCACCTGCGGGGTCTGCGCCAGCCAGATTCCGTCGCGATCGAACGTGCCGCGCACGCGACCGTCGACCACGCGCTTCAACGTGTCCGGCGCCGGCACTGCCAGCAGTGCGGCTCCGACTTCGGCGGCGCGCTGCAGGCAGGTCCTGGCCGCCGCGATCGGGAACAGCGCCCGCGCCGCGTCGTGTACCAGCACCAGCTCACTGCCGGCCGCTGCGGCCGCGAGCCCCCGCGCCATCGACTCCTGTCGGCTGTCGCCACCATCGACGATCCGTTCGACGCCGAGGGCCCGGAGCGCCGGCAGCAGCGGCGCCAGATGGCGCTGCCGGTCGTCCGGGTGCACGATGACCAGCAACTCCGCGTCACCGCCATGCGGGTCGGCAACGCGGCACAACCGTTCGGCACTGCGCAGCAGCAGCGATTTCCCGGCGCAGCGCAGATAGACCTTGGGCAAGTCGCCGCCGAAACGGCTGCCGCGACCGGCAGCGAGCAGCAGCATGGAGACCTTCACGGCCGCAAACCTTACACTGGCCGTCGTGGCGGTGTTGCGGATCTTGGGCATCGACCCTGGCACCGTGGTGGTGGGGTTCGGCTGCTTGGAATTGACGACCGGTGGCGTCGCGATGCCGCGCTTGCCGCCGTTGGCGTTGCGGGCGAGCAATGCCGTGCAGGTCGCGGGTGGCGGCGAGCTGCGCTTCGTCACCGCGGGAACGATCCGTCTGGGGCGCCGCGGCGATACCGTAGCGGAACGGCTGCACGTCTTGGCGCAGCGGCTCGGCGAGCTGCTCGACCGGCTCGCGCCGTACGAAGTGGCGCTGGAGGAGGCCTTCTGTGGCAAGAGCGTCCAGTCGGCTCTGCGCATCGGCGAGGCGCGGGGCGTGGTGATGGCCGAGTCGGGCCGTCGCCGACTCGTGGTGCACGAGTACTCGCCGGCCCGGATCAAGCGCTGCGTTGCCGGCTCGGGCGTGGCGGCGAAGGCGACCGTTGCCGTGATGCTCGCCCATCTGCTGCCGGGTGCGGCGCAGTGCACCGAAAGCCTCCCGGCCGATGCCAGCGATGCGCTCGCCGTGGCCCTGACTCGGGCCGAGGAACGTCGTTCACCCCTGCTGTCGCCGCTCTTGACCAGGGCGGACGGATGCTCGGCGCGCGGTCCCCACTGAAGACGCGCAGCTCCCAGCCCTTGTATGGGAACAGGTGGGGGACCACCATATTTCGGCCCCTTGTCTTGCTTTTGCGATCGACGCGAAGTTCAATCGGCCCACGGTCAGTGAACAGCCTTCCGCGTAGCCGACCAGCGAGGTCGGGGCTGGCGGTGCAAGGCCGCCTTTCGGTTTGGGAGGGTCGTCCGGACTTCGGGTCCGGCCGTCCTGGGCGGCGTTCTGGCCAGGCGATCGCAGGAGGACGTTGGCGATGATCCGTGGGCCGGTACAGCCGATGACGCGTGATGGGCTCATGCAGCTGCTGCGCGAACGCGCCGACCTGCTCGAACACGGCCTGCGCATCGTCAGCGAGGCGATCGATTGTTCGCGCGGCGTGCTGGGCCCGATCGATGCCCTGGCGCGCGACGCCGGTGGGGCTCCGGTGCTGTTGTTCGTCGCCGAACCGCACGACGAAGTGCTGGTGCCGCGCGTGCTCGCGGCCCATCGGTTCGTCGAGCGCAACGGCGCTTCACTGGCGCGGGCGATGCCCGAGGTCGATGTCCGCTTCGGGCAGCCATTCCGGTGTTTCGTGGTCGGGGCCGACCTCGACAGCGATCTGATCGAGGCCATGTCACGGCTGCGGCTGCCGAACCTCGAGATCTACGAACTCGAGCTGTTCCTGGTCGGTGCGCAGGAGCGGTGCGTGGTGCGGTCCAGGACGCCGGCCATCGGGCCGGTACCGACGTTGGACGCCGCGGTCCCGGCAGTGGCGCGAACGATATGGGACGCCATCGTCTCGTTGGTGACCAGGATCGATCCGGCGATCCACCTCGATGGCGACCGGTTCTCGCGGCGGGCGACCTATCGCGGCCGCGTGCTGTGCGAGTTCTGGTGCGTCGACGATCACGTGTTCGCCTCGCTGCCGGGGACCACCCCGAGGCTGATGCAGGATGGCGACGATCTGCGGCAGTTCGGTGATCAGGCCATGCGGCGGTTCCTGGCCCTGCTCTCCGAGCGCGACGCTCTGGTCGGGTCGATGCTGGCGCGCAGCGAACTCGGGGCTGGAACGTCGACTGCCGCGGCTGGTCGTGATTTGTCGTTGGCGACATTGCGAGCGAGTCTTTCCGCCTCGCGCCTCTCGCGCGAGGAGTATTCGGCTCTTGGCGAGCCGGCGATGCCGGAGGAAGTGCAAAAGGAACACTGACTCCGGTCCGCGGCGCGTCCACGAGGCTCCGTGGAGGTGCGATTGGGACCAGACCTGGAGCGGAGTGAGGCGTTCAGCCTGCGACCACGGCTGCGGTGGTTCCGTCGGCGGGTCGGGTCGCCGCTTGCTGCCGGCCCGGAAGCCAGCGTGCTCGCGTTCGCGAGCGGCAAGGGCGGGACCGGCAAGTCGTTCCTCGCCACCAACCTGGCCATTGCCCTGCACCGACGCGGCAGGAACGTGGTGCTGGTGGACTGCGACTTCGGTCTGGGCAACGCCCACCTGTTGTTCGGGGTCAACCCGCGCATGTCGATGCAACACCTGCTCGGCGGGGTGGCATCGGTCGCTGAAGTGATCACGCCGACTCCGCACGGTCCGAATCTCGTGGCCGGCGGATCGGGGGTCAGCGGCCTGGCCGACTTCGACGAGGGCCGGATGCAGGTGTTGGCCAAGAGCCTTGCGGCTCTGGCCGCAACGCACGACGTGCTGGTGCTCGATTGTGCGGCTGGGCTGTCACCGCAGTCGCTGGTGACCACCCTGGCCGCGCACCACCTGGTGCTGGTGACCAATCCGGAGATAGCGGCGTTGACCGATGCGTACGCGTTGATCAAGTGTCTGGCCCGTCAGCCCCGGATGCCGGTGGTGCACGTGGTGGTCAACCGGGTGGCCGAACCAGGGATCGGGTGGCCGACTTTCCAGAGATTGGCGGATGTCGCCATGCGGTTCGTGGGCAGTTCGATCCACTATGCAGGTGAGATCCCCGAAGATCCGGCGGTGTCGCATCGCCGGCTCGGGCAAGCTCCGCTGCTCGTGAGCCACCCGCAATGCAACACAGCCCAGGCGATAGCCAACATCCTGACGGCGATCGAAGGCCAGATCGGCACGTTCGGGCGTCTGCAGCCGAAGGATCTGGGGGTGGAGGCCCGCATCCTCCAGACCCTGCATCGGCGTTGAGCCGGCTGCCCAGGGCACGTCGCCGGCTGCTGGTGGTGGCCTGGGCAATGCTCGCGTTCGGGTTGGCGGTGCGGGCCTTCGCGGCTGGGATGTTGCACGAGCAGGCGGGCGCTGCAGCTCCGTGGCAGTCGATCCGGGTCGACCTCAATCACGCCACGGTCCCAGAACTCATGGCGGTGCCAGGTATCGGGCTCGTGCGGGCCGAGGCGATCGTGCTCTCGCGCGTGCGGTTCGGTCCGTTTGCCAGAGTCGAGGATCTGGGCCGGGTCGACGGCATCGGCGCGCAGACGGTGTCACGAATCGGCCCGTTCGTCTGTGTCGGCGACGACATGCGGCGATGAACCGTTGGCTGGCAGGGCCATGGTCGCTGGGGAACGCCTGGGCGAGGCTCCTGCGTTCGGTTACCTTCTCTCGTGGCATGGAAACCGATCAGGACCCGCTGCAGGAGTGCGTGCGGGCCGCTTTGGCCGAAGACCTGGGCTCGCCGGATCTTGCACCGCATGCCGATGTGACCAGCCAACTGACGATCCCCGCCGATCGTCGTGCAGTGGCGCGGATCGTCGCCAAGGCAACAGGTTGCGTGGCGGGCACCGCGGCAGCCGTCCTGGCTTTCCGGCTGCTCGACCCGGATGTGCAGGTGGAGGTTCGCTGCGCCGATGGCGCGGCGGTCGAGCCCGGAACGGTGGTCATGACCATCCGCGGCCTGGCACGGCCGCTGCTGGCCGCCGAACGCACGGCGCTCAACTTCCTCCAGCGGCTCTCCGGCATCGCCACGGTGACCAGGCGGTTCGTCGAAGCCGTTGCGGGCACCACGGTGCGGATCCTCGATACCCGCAAGACGACGCCAGGGCTGCGGTTGCTCGAGAAACGCGCCGTGGTGGCCGGCGGCGGCCAGAATCATCGCGCCGGCCTGTTCGATCAGGTGTTGCTGAAGGAGAACCACTTCGCCCTGGCGCGACCGATGAGCTACGAGGCCGTGGTTCGTCGCTGCGTCACCGCGCACCCGTCACCGGTCGTGGCCGAAGCGCGCAACCTCGAGGAAGCGCGGGCCGCGGTGCGCGGTGGTGCCGCCGTCGTCCTGCTCGACAACTTCGAACCGGGGCCGCCGCTGCGTGCCGCGGTGGCAGCCGTGCGGGATCAGGCAACTGCACTGCGTCGAACCGTGCTCGTCGAAGCGTCGGGTGGTGTCCACGCGGACAACGTCAGGGCGTTTGCCGACTGTGGTCTGGATCGGCTGTCGGTCGGCGCGCTGACGCATTCGGCGCCGGCGCTGGACCTGTCCCTGTTGGTGGACGGAACGTGACCAACGTCGCCGGGTCTTTCCGCTTTCCACCCGACCCGAGCGGTCTGCAGCGGGTCCGAGCTGACGTCCGCGCTGCCGCCGCTGCGCTCGGAGCACCCGCGGCACAGTGCGACGCCCTGGCCCTGGTCGTCGATGAACTGGTCAACAACGCCATCGAACACGGCGCCGTGTACCGGAAGCTCGGACGCGATCTGGCGGTGCGGGTCCAACGCGACGGTACGACGGTCACCGTTGACTTCTTCGATCCCGAGATGCCGACCCAGTGGGTGCAGGATCTTGCCCGGGCCCTGACCGAAGCGGGCGGCGGAATGCCGGCGCTCGAGAGCGAGCGTGGCCGCGGCCTGTTCTTGATCTCCATCTACATGGAAGAACTGCGCGTGGCAGTGGCGCCCGGCGGCGGGCTGCACCTGCGTGGCCGTCTGGCAGCGAGTTGACGTGCCAGGCCTGCGGACGATCGTGGAGCGCTATCTGGCAGTACCCACGTGGCTGCGGGCCGTACCCCCGGGGGCCGTGATGGCCGTCATCTGGTGGTTGTCGTCACGCACCTTCCCCCCCGACGAGGGCGGTTGGTCGCGCGCCTTCCTGCACAACGGTTGCCATGTGTTCGCCTTCGGCACGTTGGGTCTGCTGCTGCTGGCGGCGTTCGCCCAACCGGCGCGCATCGGCTTCCGGCACGGTGTGGCCGCAGTGGTCGTGGCGACGCTGTACGGCATCGTCGACGAACTGCACCAGCGATACACGCCGGGACGGACTTGTTCCGTGGCGGACATGCTCGCGGATGGGTCGGGAGCGGCATTGGCCTGCAGCTGCGCGTTCGCATGGATCCTCGACAGTCGCGCGGCAGGTGCGGCGATCCCATGGTTGGCCTTGCTGGCCGTCGGCGCCGTGGCAACGGCGACCTGGACGCTGCTGTGACGGCCGGATGTGCGAGTGTCCTCTGCGCGTGACAGGGAATTCGCGCGGCAACGCGATTCCTTTCACCTATGCCGAGCAACGTCCTCGAGCTCCGGTCCGCTCACGGCGCCATGATGCGCAACCCGTTCATCGCCGTGGCGACCCTCCTGGGTCTCGCCGTCTCGGCGCCCGCGCAGTTCACCATCGCTGGCAACTTCGGGCGCCACCTCCACATTTCCGCTCGCCTCGGTGACGACCATCACCCGGAGGCGCGCCGGGCCGAAGGCCGCTTCCGCGAGCCCGCCTTCGTGCGTGCCGGCGGCCGTGGTCACTGGCAGACGATCTGCGCGCCAGAATGGCTGCCTGGCTACTGGCGGGAAGAGTGCGTGCCGCCGGTGTTCGGTTGGGTTCGGGACGCCTGTGGGCACGCGCACTGGCAGATCGTGCAGCCTGGATGCGAGCGGCGGGTCTGGGTACCGGGCCACTACGAAGAAACCACCCGCCGGATCTGGGTCGACTGCTGAGCTCTCCTGCGCTTCGATCGCGCGAGCCGCACACCGCCTGTGCGGCTCGCGGCGTTCATGGCAGCTCGCAGCCGCGCCATCGACCGACGGCCGGGTGCCGCCGGGGTTGTCGCCGGCAATTGCCGGTACGGTTGCACCACCAGGGGTCGCATTGGCAGCCGCCGGGTCGGGCGGATATGCATGGCGGCATGAGCGATCGCGGTGACCGGTTCGAGCACCCCCTGAGCGAACGCTACGCCAGCAAGGAGATGGCCGTGCTGTTCTCGCCCCGGGTCAAGCACACGACCTGGCGCGATCTGTGGATCGCGCTGGCCCAGGCGCAGCACGAACTCGGCCTGGCGGTGACCGCGGATCAGCTCGTCGAGCTGCGGGCGCATCGCGACGAATTCGATTGGCAGCGCTGTGCCCAGCTGGAAAAGGAACTGCGCCACGACGTGATGGCGCACGTGCATCACTACGGCGAGTTGTGCCCGAAGGCGCGGCCGATCATCCACCTCGGCGCGACCAGTTGCTTCGTCACCGACAACGCCGATCTGATCCTGTTCCGCCAGGCGCTGCGTCTGCTCGAGCAGCGGCTGTGCGCCGTGCTGCGCGCACTCGGCGAGTTCGCAGCGAAATGGCGGGCCGAGCCGTGCCTCGGCTACACGCACTTCCAGGCCGCGCAGCCGGTGACGGTCGGCAAACGCGCCTGCCTGTGGGCTCAGGACTTCGCCTACGACCTCGACGAGGTGCGTCGCCTTGTCGATTGGCTGCCGTTCCGCGGCGTCAAGGGCACGACCGGAACGCAGGCGTCGTTCCTGCTGCTCGCCGACGGCGACCACGACAAGGTCGAAGAGCTGGAGCGTCGCGTGACGCGCGCGATGGGCTTCGCCCGCTCGATCGCGCTCAGCGGTCAGACCTACTCGCGCAAGCTCGACTGGTCGATCCACCAGGCGCTGTCGGCGATCGCGCAGTCGGCCTCGAAGTTCGGCAACGATCTGCGACTGCTGTCGCACGAAGGCGAGCTCGAGGAACCGAGCGAGCAGAAGCAGATCGGCAGCTCGGCGATGGCCTACAAGAAGAACCCGATGCGCTGTGAGCGCATGTGTTCGCTGGCCCGCTACGTGCTCGAGACCGCCAACACCAGCGCGCACACCGCCGCAACCCAATGGCTCGAGCGCTCGCTCGACGATTCGGCGATCCGCCGCATCGCCCTGCCCGAAAGTTTCCTCGCCATCGACGGCATCCTGCTGCTGGTCGACAACGTGGCGAAGGGGCTGATCGTGTATCCGAAGGTGATCGCCAACAAACTGCGCGAGCAGCTGCCGTTCCTGGCCACCGAGGAGCTGCTGATGGCCGGTGTGCGCGCCGGCGGGGATCGCCAGGATCTGCATGAGCGTCTGCGCCAGCACAGCCGGGCCGCGGCGCATGCGGTCAAGGCCGAGGGTCGCGCCAACCCGCTGCTCGAGCTGATTGCCGCGGATGCGGCATTCGGGCGCATCAGGGACCAGCTGCCGAAGCTGCTCGATCCGGCGCGGTTCATCGGCCGCAGTCCGCAGCAGGTCGATGCGTTCCTCGCCGGCGAACTGGCGCCGCGCCTGCGTGGTGCCGACGCCGGCGGTGCGGCTCCGGAAATCCGCGTCTGACCGGTAGCCCGCCGTTCACCCCGCAGCCTGGTGCGTGGCAGGGTGGGAGGCGCACGGATGTGCTAGGATCGCAGGGTCCTGGTCGCCACCGCCGGCCGGGAAGCATGAAGAGGTGAGAATGAGCCGAGCCGTCGAGGTGCCGTGGCCACGTAACGTCATGCTCGAGCTGACCAACGCTTGCGACCTGAAGTGCCGCCACTGCCCGTTCCACGGCGAAGGCGTCGTCAAGCAGCGGCCCGTTGGACACATGCCGGAATCGCTGTGGCGCGCTGCTCTGGCCGAGGTCGGCGGCTGGGATGCCGACATCGTCCTGCAACCCTGGGGCATGGGCGAGCCACTGCTCGCGCCGCAGCTCTGGGAGGTCGTCGCCCTGGCCAAGACGCATGCTCGACTCACCGTCGGGTTCTACACCAATGGCAACCAGTGGCACCCCACCGACATCGAGGCGGCGCTCTCGACCGGCCTCGATTGGGTAACCTTCTCGATCGACGGCGTACGCCGCGAGGTGTTCGAGCACTACCGTGTCGGCGCGAAGCTCGATCACGTGCTTGCCGCTTTGAAGGCTCTCGTCGCGGCGCGAAACCGTCGGCACGCGCGGCGGCCGAGCGTGCGGATCAACATGGTCCAGTACCCGGAGCTCGCAAACCACGCCGACGAGTTCCTCGCCACGTTCCGGGGTCTGGCCGACTCGGTGATGATCAGCCGCTTTCGCATGGTCGGTGACCGGCGTTTCAGTCCCGTGCCGCTGTCGCGCATTCCGTGCTATCAGCTCGATACCCTGATGGCGGTTGCTTGGGACGGTCGCATCGTGCAGTGCTGCGAGGACCAGCAAGGCGAAGCACCGGTCGGCTGGTTTCCGGCGCAGACGCTGGCCGAGATCTGGCACGGGCCGCGGCTCACGCAGCTGCGCGCAGCACATCGCGCCGGCCGCTACGATGCTTCGCCGTTGTGCAGCGATTGCGACAGCTGGACCGGAGTCTACGAGCACGAACTCCAAAGCGGGGACACGCGCCGGCGCGAACGCACCGCCGGCACGGTCTTCGAGTTCGGCAACAACGGCAGCACACCATGACCTGCCCGGGGTTGCTCGACGTACGGCGTTTTCCGCTCTGTCGCCGACTGCTTGCCGGGCTGTCGGTCTACCAGCGCGAACTCGCCGCGCTGCGGGCCGAGGACTTCGTCCCCTACCCGGACCGTCACCTCTACTCGGCGGGATGGTTGATCTTCCCACTGGTGCTGCAGTGGGCAGCGCCGCCGCCGTTCCTGCAGCTCGAGCGCAATCGCTTCCTCTGTCCGCAGACGCACGAACTGCTGACCAGGCAACCGCGAATCCTGGCCGGCGGGTTCTCGCGGTTGCGCGCTGGCAGTCGCGTGTTTCCACACGCCGACCGGCCCAAGGCTGGTGTCCTGCGGTTCCATCTGTGCTTGTACGCCGGCGACTCGGCCGGCATGGAACTCGACGGCATCGACGTGCCCGCGCGCGTGGGCCAGGGGTTCGTGTTCGACCAATCGATGCTGCATGCGGCGCGCAACGACGGGCCCGAGGACCGCGACGCGCTACTGGTGGACTTCGAAGTCACCGAGGCGGAAGCGGCGGGCCTGCGGCAGCAGCGAGGGGCAGTGAACGTCGGGCCGACATCGGCGGAGTGAGCGGCGATGCGCCCGCGAGCTGCGAACGCCTCGATCTCTACTGCCTGCATCGCCGGCCCCTCGGCTCGCCGGGCCAGGCGGTGGGGCAGGCGGCTCCTCGACGCGGGCCGCGCCGCTGTCTTCGGCGCGAGCCTGCTGGGCCTCGTGACGCTCGCAGTGTTTCGCTGGCAGCCGGAATGGGCCGACGTCGCCGGCGATTGGCTTCGGCAACGCGTCGAGGCGTCGTATCTCGGACGCTGGCAGCGCGCCGTGCAACTCACGCAGCTCGATGCCCCCGCTGGTCGCGCCGCATTGACGGCCTTCAGCCGCGAGCTGGCCGACGTCCGGAAGCTCGACCGTCTTGCCCCTCTCGTGCGCCTCGTCGATCGGCAACTCGTACAACTTGCGCAGGCGGACGGCGACCCCGGGGCGGCTGTTGCCCATGCGCGCCGCCTCGTCGCACTCGATGGACTCGACATCGACGCCGTGGCCACACTCGGTAGTCTGCTCGGCGATGCGATGACGACGCGCGCCGAAGCCATCGCGCTGCTCCGTGATACGGCAGCACGGGTACCTCAGAGCCCCCAGCTGGTGCCGCCCCTCTGCCGACTGCTGGCCGCCGCCGGCGACCTCACCGCAGCTGCCAGGGTGCTCGTCCGTGCCGGCGAGAAGGCCCCGGACAACACCTGGCACGTACAATGGTCCGACGATCCGTGGCACGTCGCCTGGTTCCTGCCGCTGGCTGTACCCACCCCCGCAGTGGACCCCGAAACACTGCAGCGTCACCGGGACGCCCTCGATGCCACTGAGGAAGACAACCCGATCGTCG
>Ga0209488_10000155_pt1 | contig 51812 bp, 40 predicted proteins | sample Rivendell_Oct201_8_FD_188349 | JGI IMG/M metagenome (GOLD analysis project Ga0209488, IMG submission 188349) | Vadose zone soil microbial communities from the Eel River Critical Zone Observatory, Northern California, USA -... | ecosystem: Environmental > Terrestrial > Soil > Vadose zone >...
AACGACGACGGCGACGCGCCGATGGCGATGCCGATGCCCCCGGCGATGGGCGACCGTGACCAGGTTCGGCAGCAGATCCGGGAGCTCCGGAAGGAGCTGGAGCAGCTTCGGGAGGAAGTCCGGGCGCTCCGCGCCGAGCTTCATCAGTCCAATGACGACAACGACAACCGCTCGCGGGACAACGGGGACAACGACTAGGAGCCGCAACCTGTTACTTTGAAAACGGTTGGAGGAGGCGCGCAGGGGGCCCTGTGCGCCGCTTCCCCCCTCCCTCCAGCCGGACCCGCTCCCGGGATGGACACCCCGACTCGGCTCATGCTATGATTATGTGCAGAAGCAGCTTCCGAGTCTGTCGGGCACGAACTACCCCTTCAGTTCTGCCTGCCCGATCCCGATAACTCTAAGAGGGGCGTTCTCCTCGCCTCTCCGCAAGACCGCTGTGCAGTGAGTTACTCACGGATGAGGGCAGAAGCCTCTATGACCTCGCATCACATGGCCTCACCTCGGAATCTGCGAAAATTCTCGTTAATTCTTTGCGCCTTCATTGCTTTTGGCCTTGCCGCCGAGGCCCGCGACGCCCAGGCCGCTTCGCGAAGCGCCCGAGGGAGAGGCGCGCGCCACCACGCCACCGCAACCAGCCGCGTCGTCAGGCACCGCCGCGTCCGCCGTCGTCGCCGGGCCCTGGCGCTCCGGCTTCCAGCGATCACTCCCTACGGAATCCCACGCCTTCACGTGAAGGCGGCCTACGTAGAAGACGCCAGCGGGCAGGTGCTGTTCCAGAAGAACCCCGAGCGGGTCTACCCCATCGCCAGCCTGACCAAGCTTGTCACCGCCATGGTCCTCCTGGATACCGCCCCTGATTGGGACCGGGTCGTCGAGGTCCTCCCCGAGGACAAGTACCATTCAAGCCACTCCCACATCCGGGCTCACGAGGAGATCACCGTCCGCGACCTGATCCACGCCGCGCTGATGTCCTCGGACAACGTGGCCACGAGGGCGCTGTCCCGCACGTGCGGGCTGGATCGGATGGAGTTCGTGCGGCGGATGAACGTGAAGGCGGATTCGCTGGGGCTCACTGGGGCCCACTTCGTCGAGCCCACCGGGCTGGACGAACAGAACGTGGCGACCGCCCAGGCCGTGGCCAAGCTGCTTCGCGCCGCGGCTTCGAACGAGCTGGTCAGCACGATCATGCAGAAGGAGCAGTACACCTTCACGTCCAACCGTCGGCTCCACAGCCTGATCAACACCAACCGGCTATTGAGGAGCAAGTGGCGGGTGACCGCGGGCAAGACGGGCTTCATCAGCGAATCGGGCTACTGCCTGGCCACCAACATCCAGGCGCCGTCCGGCGCGGAAGTCACGGCCGTCCTCCTGGGCGCGCCGAGCAATGCCTTGCGGTTCGCGGAGGCGAAGCGAATCCTCGACTGGACCTTCCGCTTCGCCCTTCATCGCGATCTCGACACCCCCTTGGAGAGTGAATAGGGTTGCCGCTCGCGCGGCGCACACGGGCGCGGACCTCGCGTAACCGGACGCGCTGGGCGCCGCTCCACCCGGGGCGGCTTCTCCTTGCCGTTCTCGCAGCCGCCGCCCTGTCCATCCCTGCGTTCGCCTCGGCTGAAGAGCGCGCCGCCTCCACCGCCCCCGTCGCCGGCGCTTTCGTCTACCCGGTCGGGGACGAGCTCGACTTCACCAAGCCGCACGCCGGTGAGCCCGTCGGTTTCCACATCTCCGATTCCTATCTTGTCATCCGTCACGGCAAGCACGGCCAGCGCTCCCACAAGGGCGTGGATCTGGCGAACGGCCGCGGCGGATCCCCGGTCCGCGCCATTGGCTCGGGCGTCGTGGTCGTCTCGGACGCCAAGGCGATGATCAAGGTGCGCCGGACGCAGCGGACCAAGGTCCCGGTGATGGTGAACGGAAAGCGCGTCTACAAGAATGGCACCCGATACCGGTGGGTGTACAAGTGGCGCACGGGATGGGGGAACTACGTCGTGATCCGGCACGTGCTCCCCGACGGAGAGACGGTGCACTCGCTCTACGGCCACCTGAAGCCGCGATCGGTCCTAGTGAAGCAGGGGGACGTGGTCGCGGCCGGGCAGGTGATCGCGCAGGTGGGAAGGACCGGCCATGCCACCTCGGCGCACCTCCACCTGGAAATCCGGAAATCGCTGCCCGCGTCGGACGACGAGGATCAGGACGCCGAGGCTGCCATCGAGGAGCCCACCGTGGAGGATCGCACCTTCGCGCTCCTGGCCACGGTCGACCCGGTCTCCTTCCTGAGCCAGCACGTACGGGGCTTCGACGATCTGGACCCGCGAAGCTGGGAAGCTCCCTATGCGCTGGCGGCCTGCCGGGACGGCATCGTGGGCGGGGATGAAGACCAGTTCGATCCCGACGAATCGATCACCCGCTCCGATTTCTACGCCGCGCTCGTCATGGCGTTCCGCCTGAACGGCTCCGCGGCGCGGCCCTCCTTCCTGGAGCTCCAGACGACGCTCGCCGAAGCAGGGGCCCTGACCTCGGAAAAGGATGAAGAGGCGGGCGGCCACTTGAAGCGGAGCGAGGCTCTCGAAATCCTCCTTCGCTGCCTGGACAAGGCTCCCGCCCGCGGACAGAACCTCGCCGCCTTCGACCGGGCGCGGCTCTGCGGCGACTTCAATCGCGTCTTCGCGGGTGCCGAAGCGGCGCTCCAGGCCGACCGCGAGGCGGTGCAGCTGGCGCGCGCCGAAACCGCGGCCCAGCGGAAGGCGGCCGAGGCGGAATTCGCGCGGGCCGTCCGCGGGGCCGGTCCGGCCGTCGCCGCGGGCGCGCCGAAGAAGAGGATCCGGCGCCGCGCGGTCAAGGCGGTGGTACCGGTTCCACGTCTGGATCCGGGCTTCGAAGCCATTGCCCGTTCCGACAAGAACCTCTCTCGCGCCGAAGCCTGTCTCCTTCTCGCCTCCGCGTTTCGCCTGGGCCACGAGCGCACGTCAGCCCTGGAGCGGGCGGCGACTCGCGTGGCCACCGCCTCGCCGGGATAGCCGCCGGATCTGGCTGGCGCCCGGCCCCCTTCGCTGTCATCTTCACGCCGTGAGCAGGCCGCCCGCGATCCCGCCGCGGCCCACGCTGAACCGGGCCCATGGAATCCACGTCTGGGACGCGGCTGGACGCCGCTATCTCGACGCCACCTCCGGCGCCTTCTGCATGCAGCTCGGCTATACACGCCCCGACCTCGTCGCGGCGATGACCGAAACCGCATCCCGCCTTCCCCACGCACGCCCGGCCACATTCGACTCGACCGAGGGAGAGAGCTACCGCGAGGCGCTCCTCCGCGCGGCCGGCCCCCCATTCACGCGCGTGCTCCTGACTTCGTCGGGCAGTGAGGCGGTGGAAGTCGCGATCAAGGCGGCGTGGTGGTTCCAGCGGGCGCGCGGAGCGGGCCATCGGAAGGAAATCCTCTCTCTCGCGGGCCACTACCACGGCGCAACCCTCGCCGCCCTGGACGCGACCGGATATGCCGCCCGCCGCGCGCCTTTCAGCGGGCTCCTGGGCGAGCGGACGTTCGGGCCAGCGGCCCACTGCGTCCGCTGCTTCCGCGGGCTCAACTATCCGGCCTGCGCCCTCGCGTGCGCGGGCGCGGCGCTGGAGCGCGCGGAGGAGGCGGCCGCCCTTATCGCCGAAACCGTCCCCGCCGCCGGCTTGGCCGCGGCGGTGCCGCCGAGCGGTTGGGCGGCCCGGGTCCGGGAGCGATGCGACGCCGCGGGCGCCCTCTGGATCGCGGACGAAGTGCTCACCGGATTCGGCAGGACGGGAGCGCTCTTCGCCTGGTCCCGGCTGGCGGAGCGGGACGGCGGAACGGCGACGCCCGATCTCGTCGTCTTCGGGAAGGGAGCCGGCGCGGGATTCTTCCCGCTCGCCGGCGTCCTGATTTCCGAGCGCGTGGCTGCCGCACTGGACGAAGGGGACGGCGGGTTTCACCACGCGCAATCGTTCGGGGGGAATCCGGTCGCGTGCGCCGTCGGCCTGAGGGCGCTGGCCGCCTACGAGGAAGAGCGCGTCTTCGAGCGGGTGCGGCAGAGCGAAGCGGAGGTCCGGGGCGCGCTCGCGCCGCTCGCGGAGAACGAGGCCGTGTTCGACGTTCGGGGGATCGGGTTCTTGTGGGGCGTGGAGCTGGCGGCCCCGGGCGAGGGGCGCCCCCCCTTCGCGCGCGCCCGCCGCGTCGCCGAAGAGCTGGCGGCGGGCTGCCGCGCCAGGGGCGTCCTGGTCCACGCGACCGCGGGATTCGCCGCCGCCGGCGGCGGCGACGCGATCCTGATCGCGCCGCCCCTGATCGCGGAGCCGGAGGCGCTGAAGACGATCGCGGCCGCCCTGGCCGAGGCGGTGGACGTATTGGAGCCGGGCGGGCCCCGGCGCTCGTGGGTGGAGGACTGGGAGGATCGTTGAGAGGCGGGGAGATGCGGGGCGCGCTCCGGCGGAGCAGGAACGAGCCGATCACGTTGACCGCCAGGGTTCCGTATGGGAACGTCGTTCCCGTGACCCGCTGCACGGCCCCCTGGAGCCAATAGCGCGCGACCGTTCCCATGAATCCGAACAGACCGATCCAGAGCACGCGATTCACCGCGCGACTCTGCCCCGCTCTAGGGGCGGGCAAGGCGCTTGTTCTGGCCGCGGCGGTGGTGGCGGCGGTGGTGGCGGCGGTCGCGTCGGGCTGCGCCACCGAGTCGAAGCTCGTGCGCGAGGATCCTGGCTTCACCGCGGAGTCGCTCCGGAAGGGGGGCCTCGCGGTGCTGGGCGTGGTGCAGGTGGACGAGGTGGCTCAGGCGCGCCCTCCGCTGGTCGCCGCCCTGGAGCGCGTGTTCGCGTCGGCGCGAAAGGAGGTCCCGCTGGTCCGGGCGGATCGGGCGCAGGCCGCCATGGGCGATTCGGTCGTCCGCCTCTTCCTGCTCGGCTACCAGATGCGCGGCGACCCCGACTCCCTCTGGCTCGCGCGCGCCGCCCAGGCGGTCCGCCCCTTCGCCCGCTACGGAGTTCTCGCCCGCGTCGAGGGGACTTCGATCCGCTACGGCACCCGGACGGTGCCGACGAGCGCGGCGACCGGCGAAGCGGAGCAGGACGTGCGAATCACCGGACGCGACGCCCATGTTTCGGCCACCGTCTACGACCTGGGCACGGGCGCAGTCGTCTACAGCGCCAAGTTCATCGGCGCGTCGGACGATGCTCCGAACTTGAGGCCGCCTCCAGCCGACACGCTGAATCCCGACTCGCTCCCGCCGCCGCGCCCGCCGCGGGGTCCCAGCCAGACATTCCGTCCGGGTATGACCTATCCGATTCCCGGCCCGGGCGATTCGCCGGCCGACTTCGGCTATCCCGACCCGCCTTCCGTCGCGCGAGCGGCCGAGAACGCTTTTCTCATCCTGGCCCGCTCCCTCCCCGGAGGCCCCGCGCCGCCCTGACGCGCCGGCGCTCCGCCCATTTCGCCCGGGCCGGCCGCCACAGCTCGCTCACGATCACCCCTGCCAGGATGAGCGCGGCGCCGGCCAGCTCTCGATGCGTCATGCGCTCCCCGAAGAAGGACGCGGCGAAGACCGCGGCGAAAACCGGCTCCGTCGCGTAGAGAACGCCCGCCTTCACGGACGACGTGCGCGCGAGCGCCCACGTCTGGAGCACGATGATGAACGCCGTGGCCAGGACTCCGAGATAGATCAGCACGCCCCAAGGGATCTCGCGCGGCGCCACGGAGAGCCCGCCGCGCGCCGCGACCAGCGCCCACCCCGCCGCCGCGGGAACCGAGACTTGAAGCACCGCCAGGGGGATCGCTGGGCTCCGCTTGGCGAGGGAGTTGGTGAGGACGATGTGGACCGCGAAGGCCGCGGCGCAGCCCAGGTTCCACAGCTCGCCCGGAGTTAGCGCAAAGCCCGCGTCGGCCGAGAGCATGGCCAGGCCCGCCGCCGCCAAGAGCACCCCGAGCGCCTCCCCCAGCACCGGGCGCGTGCGAAGGATGAAATAGGCGATGAACGGAACGATCGCGATCGTCATCGAGGTGATGAAGGCGGAGCGCGAGGCCGAGACGGTCTGGAGCCCGATCATCTGCGTCAGGTACCCGGCTGTGAGCCAGACGCCCAGCCAGAGACCGTCGAGGAGCCACCGGCGGCGGACCGGCCACAGGCGGCGCCAGTAGACCGCCATCAAGATTACCGACGCGATGGTGAAACGGAGAGCCATCAGCTCGAAGGGGTGGAGCGTCCGCAGCGCGTCGCGCAACAGCGCGAACGTGGTCCCCCAGACGGCGCAGATCAGGAGCAGCGCTACATCGGCGCGGCTCATCGCCGGCGGGACCGGGTCCCTCGGGGGTTCAGCGCCTTGATCTCGAAAGCGAGGCTCTCCAGCTCGATGGAGAGGTTGACCGTGCGGAGCGCGACAGTAGCGGGAACCTGGATGCGGCGGTGCGCGAAGTTCAGGATCCCGCGCATTCCCGCCGCGACCAGCCGATCGGCGACGCTCTGCGCGGCGCGCGCCGGAACGGCGATGACGCCGATCTCCATCCCCAACCGCGAGGCGTCAGCCTCCAGGTCGTCGATGTGGCGGACGGTCAGGTCGCGCCACTGAAGCCCGACCCGATCCAGGCTCACGTCGAAGACACCGGCGAAGTCGAAGCCCTGGCGGTGGAATTCCTTGTAAGAGAAGAGGGCCGAGCCCATGTTCCCCGCGCCGATCAGGGCGACCCGCCACCGGCGGTTCAGCCCCAGGATCAGGCGGATTTCCTTCTTCAGCCGCGCGACCCGGTAGCCCAGGCCGCGCTTTCCGAAATTGCCGAAGTAGGAGAGGTCCTTGCGCACCTGGGCGGAGGTCACGCCGCTTTCGTGCGCGAGGCCCTGGGAGGACACGGTGCGGTGGCCCTCGCCCTCCAGGTCTTCGAGGACTCGGTAGTACGCGGAGAGACGCCGGACGGTCGACGTCGGGATGCGTGGCTCCAGCTACGCCTCCTCGCCTACTTCCGCTTCTTCTACCGCCTCCTCCACCTTGGCGACGTCGATGAGCTGGTCGCCGGGCTCGAGATTCACGAGCCGCACGCCTTGCGTGTTCCGCCCGATCTCGGAGATCCCCTTGACGGGCATGCGGATGACCATCCCGCCGCGCGTGATGAGCATCACCTCGTCGTCGGCCACCACTTCGATCGCGGCGACCACGCGCCCGTTCCGCTCGTTGGCCTGGATGGAGATGATCCCCTTCCCGCCGCGTCCGGTGATCCGGTACTCGCTGATGGGGGTGCGCTTGCCGTATCCGTTCTCGGTCGCGACCAGGATCGAGGCCTCGCGGCGCACGGCCAGCACGCCGATGACGGCGTCGTCTCCTTCGATCGTGACGCCGCGCACGCCGTACGCCGTGCGGCCCATCGGGCGGACGTCGGTCTCCTTGAAGCGGATCGCCTTGCCGTCCTTCTTCGAGAGGATGATCTCCTGCGTGCCGTCGGTGAGGACGGCGTCGATCAGCGTATCCTCCCCGTCGACCCCGATCGCCACGATGCCGCCGCGGCGCGGGTTGGAGTAGGCCGAGAGGGGCGTCTTCTTGACCGTGCCCCGCGCGGTGGTCATGAGGATGAAGTGCTTGTCGTCGAACTGCTTCACCGGCAGCACCGAGGCGATGCGCTCCTGCTGCGACATCTCGACCAGGTTGACGACCGCCTTCCCCTTCGCGGTCCGGCCCGCCTGCGGGATCTCGTGCACCTTGAGCCAGTACACGCGGCCCTTGTCGGTGAAGACCAGGATGTAGCTGTGCGTCGAGGCGATGAAGAGGTGCTCGATGAAGTCCTCTTCCCGGGTGCCCGCGCCGGTGACGCCGCGGCCGCCGCGGCGCTGGCTGCGATAGGTCGTCACGGGGAGACGCTTGATGTAGCCGGCGTGGCTGATCGTGATCACCATGTCCTCTTCGGCGATCAGGTCCTCCACCTCGAATTCGCCCGTCGCGGGTTCGATGCGCGTGCGGCGGTCGTCCCCGAACTTCTCCCGGACCTGCCCCAGCTCGTCGCGGATGATCTCGAGGACCTGGGCCGGACTGTCCAGGATGGCGCGCAGGCGCTCGATGAGCTGGATGACCTCCAGGTATTCGTCCTCGATCTTCTTCCGCTCCAGGCCCGTGAGGCGGGAGAGGCGCATCTCGAGGATGGCGTTCGCCTGGATCTCGCTCAGGCCGAAGGTGGCGATCAGCCCCTGGCGCGCCGCGTCGACGTTGGCCGATGCCTTGATCAGCGCCACGATCTCGTCGATATGGTCGAGCGCGATCTTGAAGCCTTCCAGGATGTGCGCCCGCTGCTCCGCCTCGTTCAGGTCGAAGCGCGTGCGCCGCACCACGATCTCCTGCCGGTGCGCGATGTAATGCCCGATCATCTCCTTCAGCGTCAAGGTCTGGGGCCGGTTCCCGACCAGCGCGAGCATGTTGGCGCCGAAGGTGGTCTGCATCTGGGTGTGCTTGTACAGCTGGTTCAGGATCACGCGGGGCTGGGCGTCGCGCTTCAGCTCGATCACGACGCGCATTCCCTCGCGATCGGACTCGTCGCGCAGGTCGGAGATGCCGTCCAGGGTGCCGTCCTTGACCAGGTCCGCGATCTTTTCCAGGAGCGCGGACTTGCTCACCATGTACGGGATCTCGGTGACGATGATCGCGCTCCGGTCCTTCTTCAGCTCCTCGACCGTGGCCGCCGAGCGCACGGTGATATGTCCGCGGCCGGTGGTGTAGCAGTCGATGATTCCCTGTCGCCCGTAGATGATGCCGGCGGTCGGGAAGTCGGGGCCCTGGACGATCTTCAAGAGATCTTCAACCGCGCAGTCGGGGTTCTCGATCACGTAGTGGATCGCGTCGACGATCTCGCGGAGGTTGTGCGGCGGCACGTTCGTGGCCATCCCCACCGCGATTCCCGACGATCCGTTCACCAGCAGATTGGGGACCGCGGCCGGGAGAACGACGGGCTCCTCGCGGGACTCGTCGTAGTTCGGCCGCATGTTGACCGTGTCCTTCTCGATGTCGCGGAGCATCTCCTCCGCGAACTCGGTCAGGCGTGCCTCGGTGTACCGCTCGGCCGCGGGAGCGTCGCCATCGACCGATCCGAAGTTCCCCTGCCCGTCCACCAGCGGGTAGCGCATCGAGAACGGCTGGGCCAGGCGGACCATCGTTTCGTAGACGGCCGCGGTGCCGTGCGGGTGGTAGTTGCCGGTCACGTCGCCGGTGATCTTGGCGGACTTCCGGAAGGGGCGGTCGTGGAGAAGGTTCAGCTCGCGCATCGCGACCAGGACGCGGCGGTGCACGGGCTTCAGCCCGTCCCGCACGTCGGGTAGCGCGCGCGACACGATGACCGACATCGAGTAATCGATGTAGGAATTCCGCATCTCGTCTTCGACGTAGATCGGAACGACCTTCTCACGCGTGGCCATGCGGCGTTCTCTCCCTCCCCGGATTAACCGCGAGAAGCTAGAAGCGGATCAGATGTCCAGGTTCTTGACGCTGTCCGCGTATTCTTCGATGAACTTGCGCCGGGGCTCGACCTGGTCGCCCATCAGAATGGTGAAGATCTGGTCCGCCTCCACCAGGTCGTCCAGCGTCACCTTGGATACGCTCCGGTTCTCGGGGTCCATGGTGGTTGACCAGAGCTGGTCGGGGTTCATCTCGCCCAAGCCCTTGTAGCGCTGCATGTGGATCCCCTTCCGCCCGATCTCCTCCAGCGCCGTCTCGCGCTCGGACTCGTTGTAGACGTAGCGGACCTCCTTCCCCTTCGCGATGCGGTACAGCGGCGGCATGGCGATGTAGATGTAGCCGCGCTCGATCAGGGGCCGCATGTGGCGGAAGAAGAAGGTGAGGAGGAGCGTGCGGATGTGGGCGCCGTCCACGTCGGCGTCGGTCATGATGATGATCTTGTGGTAGCGCGCCTTGTCGGCGTCGAAGTCGTCGTCGATGCCGGTGCCGAGGGCGGTGATGATGGTGCGGATTTCCTCGTTGGAGAGCATCTTGTCCAGCGAGGCCTTCTCCACGTTCAGGATCTTCCCCTTCAAGGGGAGGATCGCCTGGTATTTCCGGTCGCGCCCCATCTTGGCCGAGCCGCCGGCCGAGTCGCCCTCGACCAGGTAGATCTCGCACTCGGCCGGATTCGTCGACTGGCAGTCGGCCAGCTTTCCGGGGAGCGAGCCGCCGTCCAGGATGCTCTTCCGGCGGGCCAGGTCGCGCGCCTTTCGCGCCGCTTCGCGCGCGCGGGCGGTCTGGATGCACTTCTCGACGATCTTGCGGGCGACGGCCGGGTTTTCCTCGAAGTAGGTGCGGAGCCCCTCGCCGACCACCGATTGGACCACGCCCTTCGCCTCGGTGGTGCCGAGCTTGGACTTGGTCTGTCCCTCGAACTGGGGGTCGGGGAGCTTCACGCTCACCACCGCGGTGAGCCCCTCCCGCACGTCGTCGCCGCCCAGGGAAACCTCCTTGAGCACCTTCGACAGGCCTTCCTTCTCGGCGTAGTGGTTGATCGTCTGCGTGAGGGCCGCGCGGAACCCGATGAGATGGGTCCCGCCCTCGATGGTGTTGATGTTGTTCACGAAGGAGAAGACGCTCTCGGCGTAACCGTCGTTGTACTGGATGGCGATCTCGACCGAGATGCGATCCCGGTCGCGCTGGTGGTAGATCGGCTCCTGGTGCAGCACCGTCTTGTTCTGGTTCAAATACTTCACGAAGGATGTGATCCCGCCCTCGTACTGGAAGTCGTGCTTCTTCCCGGTCCGCTCGTCCGTGAACTGGATGCGGATCCCCTTGTTCAGGAACGCCAGCTCCCGGAGCCTTTGGGAGAGCGTGTCGAAGTTGTAATCGGTGGTCTCGAAGATGGTGGTGTCCGGCTTCCAGGTGACCGTGGTGCCGGGTTGATCGGTGTCCCCCACAATCTTCAGATCGGTTTTCACCAGGCCGTGCTCGTAGCGCTGGTGATAGCGCTTCCCGTCGCGGCGCACCTCGACTTCCAGCCACTCGGAGAGGGCGTTCACGACGGAGACGCCCACGCCGTGCAGCCCGCCCGACACCTTGTAACTCGACTCGTCGAACTTGCCGCCGGCGTGGAGCGTGGTCATGACCACTTCCACCGCGGGGCGGTTCTGCGACGGGTGCACGTCCACGGGGATGCCGCGGCCGTCATCCCACACGGTGACGCTGGCATCGGTGTGGATCGTCACCTGGACGTTCGTGCAGAAGCCGGCGAGCGCCTCGTCCACCGAGTTGTCCACGACCTCGTATACCAGGTGGTGGAGGCCGCTCTGGCCGGTCGAGCCGATGTACATGGCCGGGCGCTTGCGCACGCCCTCCAGGCCCTTCAGAACCTGGATATTGCGCGCGTCGTAGGAATGCCCGTCCTTGGCGACCGGAGCGGCGCCGGTGCTCTCTGTACCTGGGGTAGCCGGTGTACCTGGGGTAGCCGGTGTACCTGGGGCGCCGTCCTGTGGATCGGGTGGGTTGGCCAACGTCATGGCCTCCTCACGTTTCGGACTCAATGGGTTCCTCCTTGAATCGCATCGGGACCAGCCGGATGGACGTGAGCTGCGCCGTATCGGGGAGGCGCCGGTTCAACGCCTCCAAGATTCCCTGGCGAAGCACCGCCAGGTGGCCCATCCACACGGCTCCCTGTACTTCCACGAGAAGCTCCCCGTCCCGAACTCCCACCGGACGGGTCCTTCGTTCCACTTCGGGGCCGACCACGGTCCCCCACTCGTCCGTCGCGCGGGCCGCCTGGAAGCGGGACTCCAGCTTCAGCCCGGCCAGCCACTCGTCCAGAACCGGCCCGATCTGCCGGAAGTCGCCCGAGCGGGGAGACCTCGACGACCGGGATGGCCTTGGGGTACGGCGAGGTTCGCGCGATCTCATGCCGCTCCGACCTCGGTGCACGCCGCGAGCGACTCGATCGGGAGCGCCGTCATGCGCGTGGGCGCGTTGGAGAGCGCGCGGCAGGCGGTCACGATCAGCTGGCTCGACTCGGGCAACAGCGCGAGGAGCGCACCGATCCAGCGCGCGTCCAGCTCCGATTCGGGATCATCGAGAAGGACGACCGGAGCCTCGTCCAGCCGCTCCTCCAGCACGCGGGCGAGCGCGAGCCTGAGGAGGATCGAATACAGGCGCGAGTAGCCGCGCGAGGCGCCCTCGGCCAGCTCCATGCCGCCGACCTTGCAGATCAGGCGCGCGCGGTGGGGACCGTCGCCCGTCCAACCCAGCCGGAGATCCCTCCCGCGCGAGGCTGAAAGCCGCGCCAAGCGCTCCTCGACGCTTCCGCCCCCGACGCACACGTACTCGAGGAGCGGGGCGAGCGCGGGATCCACGCGCGCCGCCAGGTCGCGCATCACGGTATGCAGATCGCGGGCCAGTCCCTCGCGACGCCGATCCAGCTCGGCGCCGGCGCGGGCGAGGATCGTTTCCCACACGGAGAGCTCCTCGTCCGAGGCCCGGGGACGGCCGGACCGCACGGCACGATCCCCGTCGCTGCCTTGCGCGAGAAGGCGATTCCGCTGCTTCAAGGCGGAGGTGTAGTCGCGCAAGGAACCGACGTAAGCCGGCTCGAGCTGGCAGAGAGCCACATCCAGGAACCGCCGCCGTTCGGGGACACCGCCGCCGAACACAGACACGTCGTCCACCGAGAAGTGGACGGTCGGGAAGCGTCCGAGGAGGTCGGTGAGCCGCGCGAGCGCCTCGCCGTCGATCCGCATCTCACGCGTCCCCTCGCGCGAGCCGCGAGCCGTGAGCTCTCGCGTGACGCCGCCGCGTCCTTCCACCACGCCGCGCACCTCGAAGGCCGCGGCCCCGTTTCGGACCAGCTCGCGATCCCGCGCTCCCCGGAACGAACGGCCGAGGGAGAGGAGCACGGCAGCCTCGATCCAGTTGGTCTTTCCCGATCCGTTCGGGCCCAGGAGGAGAACGCTCCCCTGGTCGAGGGTGGCGCGCGCCTCGCGGTGGTTTCGAAAATCCCGGAGCTCGAGCGAGAGAAGCCTCACGAACCCGTCAGCCCGCCAGCCGGAGGGGCATGACGAGGCAGAGGAGCCCTTCCAGGGGCGGAGTTCCCTTCGGATCCGCCGGGACGGCCGGCAGGATCAGCCCCGCCGTCACGGGCGTGTTGAGCTGGATGGTCACCTCGTCCGTGTCGATCGTTCGCAGGATGTCGAGCAGATAGCCCGCGTTGTATCCGATCTCGAGATCCTCGGCGTCGTACCGGACGTCGAGATCCTCGGTGGCCTCTCCCTGGTCGGGAGTCTGGACGATGAGGGTCAGCTTGTTCCGGGCGATCGCGAACTTCACCTGGCGGGTCAAGCTGTCCGAGAACACGGAAACGCGGTCGAGCGCGGCGGACAGCTCCTGACACTTCACGTTCAGGTGCTTATTGTTGTTCTTGGGAAGTACCTGCTCGTAGTTCGGAAACGGCCCTTCGATCAACTTGGTCGTGAGAGATGTCCTCCCCACCGTGAACCGGGCGTGATTCCGCGACAGCTCCACGTGCACCGGATCCTCGGTCTCCGCGACCAGCCGGTGCAGATGGGTCAGCGCCTTGAGCGGGATGATCACATCGCCCTTGAGCGCCCCCTTCACCGCGCCGGGGTGCTTCAGCGTCGCACGCGCGAGGCGGTGGCCGTCGGTCGCCACCAGTCGGATCTCTCCTTCGCCGATCTGCAAGAGGGCCCCGTTCAATGCGGGGCGCGTCTCGTCGGTGGAGACCGCGTAGATCGTTCGCTTGATCATCCGTTCCAGCTGTCGCGCGTCGATGGTGAGCGTGGAATCGGGAGCCACGGAGACGCGGGCCGGAAATTCCTCGGGGCGGATGCAGAGGAATTTGAATCGCCCCGTCTTGCTTCCGACGTTCAGCGTCAGATCCTTCGCTTCCAGCCGGAGCTCTTCTTTCGGGAGCTTCCGCACCAGCTCGAGCAGCCTCTTTGCCGGAACCGTCAGCGCGGCTTCCGCCTTGACGTCCGCCATCGCGCGCGTGGTCACGGAGAGATCCAGATCGGTGGCCGTCAGCTGAAGTCCTTCGTCCGTCGCTTCCATGAGGATATTCGCAAGAACCGGAAGGGTCGTTCGGCTGGGAACGGCGCTCGAGATGAGCCCCAGAGCCTGCAGCAATTCGGTTTGGGCGATGGAGCATTTCATGGCCACGTCCTGGGCGATTGTCATGTGTCTAAGTCCCTTTAGATTTTGGTGGTTGCGGTCGCGTCGGGGTGGCTAGTCCTTCGCTCGAAATTATAGGTTTTCAGGGGCGTTGGAACAACAAGAAAGGGTCTGTTAAGCGCGTTGTTTTCCACGGTGTTTGGGGCCTCTAAGACTGGTTAGGTTCCGTGAATAGAAGCAGTAGTAGTAGGGTCGGTGGAGGGCGGGGACAGGCGCGAGGACGAGCATTTTAATTCGCTGAACCGCAACGACTTGAGCAAGGAAGCTCGGCCACGTCGAGCCCGGAACGGCCCGGGGATAACCGCGCCGTTGTCCCCAGCGCTCCCCAGGCTTCTCGATCGCGGCACTCCTCACGGCACTTCTCCACACCCCATCCACCAGAAATAAAACGAGCGCCGCGGGTGGCGACGCTCGTTGTCGAAGCAGCCGAATCAAGCGCTCAGCTGGGCCATCAGCTCTTCCACCACGCCGCGGACTTCGGGATCGTTGGACATGAGATTTTCGATCTTCTGACACGCGTGGAGAACCGTCGTGTGATCCCGCCCTCCGAATTTTCCCCCGATATCGGCGAGGGAGAGGTCGGTCATGGTGCGCGCGATGTACATCCCGATCTGCCTGGGGAACGCGATCGTGTCGGTGCGGCGTTTTCCGCGGAGCGATTCCTCGGTCACGTTGAAGTGCCGCGAGACCAGCCGCTGAATGTCGTGGAGGTCGAACCGGGCGAGGTCGGGCTTGATCTGATCCCGCAACACCTCCTGGGCAAACTCCACGGTCAGCGGGCTGTTCGTCAATTCGGCGAACGCCAGAAGCCGCGCCAGGGAGCCCTCCAGGTCGCGGATGTTCGACTTGATGTTGCTCGCGAGGAGGAGCGCGATCTCGTTCGGGATTATCCGCCCCTGCAGCTCGGCCTTCTTTTTCACGATGGCGACGCGGGTTTCCAGGTCGGGCGCCTGCAGGTCGGCCACCACGCCCCAGGTGAAGCGCGACACCAGCCGCTCCTCGAGCGTGGCGGTCATGGAGTTGGGCGGCCCGTCGCTGGTCAGGACGATCTGCTTGTGGGCGTCGTGGAGCGCGTTGAACGTGTGGAAGAACTCTTCCTGCGTCGACTCCTTGCCGGCCAGGAACTGAATGTCGTCGATCAGGAGGAGATCCGCCGACCGGTAGCGCGCCTTGAACTCGAGCGTCGTGGCGTGCTGGATCGAGTAGATCATCTCGTTCATGAACTTCTCCGCCGAGACAAAGAAGATCTTCGCGTGGCGGCGCTGCGCGCGCACGTGGTGTCCGACCGCGTGCATGAGGTGCGTCTTCCCCAGACCCACGCCCCCATACAGGAAGAGAGGGTTGTAGCGCTCGCCGGGGCTTTGCGCCACGGCCTGGCAGACGGCGTGGGCGAACTGGTTCCCGTTCCCCACCACGAACGTGTCGAACGTGTTGTGCGGGACCAGCGAGCTTTCATCCCGCGCCGGCAGCCGTCCGCTCCAGCCGGCCAGGCCGCCCGACATACCCGCCCCCGAGCCGCCCGCCCCGGGCCCTTCGTACGGGGGACGAAGGCCGTCGACGCTCTCCGGCTTGCCGCCCCAGGCGAACGGCTCGGGTCCGTCATCCTGGCGGACGTGAAACGTCACGCTCAGGGCCTGGCCCGCCACGTCCGCCACCGACGATTCGATGAGCCCGCGGTAGTACTGCTCCAGCCAGTCGACGTAGAACTGACTGGGCACTTCCAGCACCAGGCCACCGTTCAGCTCCAGAGGCCGGAGCGATCGGAACCACGTTTCATACGTCTGCGGCGAGGTGCTGTCCTGGATCCTTCCGAGCGCGCGTTCCCAGAGATCGATTGCGGCCTTTTCGATCATGTCCCTATCCCCACCTTCACACACCCACTCCACGCACTATCCACAGACTTATCCACAAAACGACCGGGGCGTAACGGATTGCGTGTGGCTCCGTTACGCCCCGTGAATACCACAGGGTACGCGATGTCGGGCGACGCCTCGCTCAAAGCATTTCGACTTTCGTTGGTAGCGCGCTGCGCGCGCCGAGGGAAGAAGCGGTGAGACAGGCGTGAGCCGCGAACAGGGCCTCGCGTCTCGCGTCTGTCGAGGGTCGGAATCTACGACCCGGGCCGGAGTCGCGCAACGAAATTCTTGCCCTCGCCGCCGCCTTGACCCGCCGGCCCCGGTCCAGTAGACTCCCCGACTCGCGTCGCACGGCAGATAACCCATTCAAACAGAGGCATTCCGACTGTGAAGCGCACGTTCCAGCCGCACAATCGCCGCAGAAAAAAGGTCCACGGCTTTCGCGAGCGCATGAGCACCCGCGGCGGCCGGGCGGTGCTGAAGCGCCGCCGCGACCGGGGCCGCAAACGTCTCACGGTCTGACGCGGCCGCACTCGGCGACTCCCGCATGGCCGGCGTGGCCCCGACTGGTGATCGCCGTCTCCGCTCGGGGTGGCAATTCCGCGAGGTGTACCGCTCCGGCAGCTCGTTCCACGGATCTTTAATGACGCTGGTCAGCCTCGGCAAGTCCGACGACTGGAGCCGCGTCGCGTACGTGGCGAGCCGGAAGGTCGGCCCCGCCGTGCGCCGGAATCGCGCGAAGCGCCTCCTGCGCGAGGGATACCGCCGTCTGCCGGCCGAGCGGCGGGACGAAGCCAGATGGCGCATCTGGATCGCGCGCGCCGCCTGCTCGCGCTCGACGGCACAGAACGTGGCCGACGAGATGGCCCTTCTCGTGGGCCGCGAGCGCCGATGACCGCGACTGCACTCGCCGGCCGGGCGATCCGCGAGGGCTTCGGCCTGCGCGCCCTCGCCGCGACCCTGGTGCGCGCCTATCGCCTCATCGCCGTTCCCGTGCTGCCGAAGGCCTGCCGCTTTTACCCCTCATGCTCGTCGTATGCCGAGGAGGCGCTCCAGAAGCACGGATTCTTCCCGGCTGCCCTGCTGATCGTCCGGCGCATCGCGCGCTGCCACCCGTTTCACCCCGGAGGCTACGACCCCGTCCCGTAAGGGCGGGCTCCATCCATGGATCGAAGAACACTGCTCGCCGTCGTGCTGATCATGGGCGTCCTGCTCGTGGACCAGGTGCTCTGGTCCAAGTGGAACCGGGCGCGGCATCCCGCGGCCCCTCCGGGCACGGGCGCTCCGGCCGTTCCGGGCGCGCCCGATAAGGGGGCATCGCCGGGGGCTGGCGCTTTGGGCGCGGGCGCAGCGGGCGCGGCGCGCTCCTCCGCCGCGGAATCGGTCGCGATGCGCGCCTCGACCGGGGTGGGCGAGGGAGGCGAGCCGATCGTCGCGGCGCGCGTTCCGTCGGCGCCGGCGGTGCGGGACTCCCTGGACACGAGCCAGTTCCACGCCTCCTTTACCGGCCAGGGAGGCGCGGTTTCGTCGTGGGTGCTCCCCCAGTACCGCGACCCACGCCGGAAGGTGCCGCTGGACCTGATCCCACCCGGCGAGACGGCCATGCACGTCACGGTGGGCACCCCGGGCGTCTTCTACGACTTCGCGAACGCCCCCTTCCGGAAGACAGGCGGGAGCGCGCGCGAGGGATGGCTCGCTTTCAGCGCGGAGGATTCCAGCGGGATCCGAGTCACCAAGACGTACCGCCTGGCCCAGGACCCCAACCTGCTCGAAGTGGAAGTGCGGGTCGCGGCGCCTGCCCAGCTGGGTCCGATCCGCTACCGTATCGGCTGGGCCAATCCGCTCCCCTTGACCGAGGTGAACTCGCGGCCCGAGGAGCGGATCGCGGTCGCCTACCTGGGCACGCGGCTCGAGGCCGAGGACATGCGGCGGAGCGCGAAGGATGGAGTGAAGCGGCTCCAGGGGAACGTCCGCTGGGCCGGCCAGCGGAGCAAGTACTTCATCGCCACGGTCATTCCGGACTCGGCGAGCATCCCCGAAGTGGTCTTCCAGCCGGGGCCGGGCAAGGTCCCGATCGTCTGGCTGGCGGGGACGTCCGCGCCCGGAGTCGAGGTCGTGCGGCACGCCAGGCTCTACGCCGGACCGATCCACTTCGAGACGCTGGTGCGGATCGGCGCGGGACTGGAGGAGCTGGCGAATCTGGGATGGAAGTGGATCGTCCCGGTGAGCGCGATTCTCCTCAAGAGTCTCGTGCTCATCCACCGGGCGATCCCCAACTATGGAATCGCGATCATCATGGTGGCCCTGGTCGCCAAGCTCATCTTCTATCCGCTGACGCAGTCCAGCCTGCGCACCATGAAGGTGATGCACCGGCTGCAGCCGCAGGTGAACGCGATCCGAGAGAAGCACCAGAGCGATCCGGCCAAGATGAACCAGGCCATGATGAGCCTATACAAGGAGCACAAGGTGAACCCGATGGGCGGGTGCCTACCGATGCTCCTGCAGCTTCCGGTGTTCCTGGCCCTCTACCAGGTGCTGCTGCACGCGATCGAGCTCCGGTCGGCGGGCTTCGTGGGGTGGATCCACGACCTCTCGGCCCCGGACGTGGTCGGATACGTCGCCGGGTTCCCGATGCACGTGCTGCCCATCCTCATGACCGGGAGCACTTTCCTGCTCCAGTCGCAAACCCCCGTCGATCCGCGTCAGCAGTTCATGATGTACCTGATGCCTCTCATGATGCTTTACATCATGTATAATTTGCCCTCGGGCGTGATCATCTACTGGACGGTGAACAACCTGGTGTCAGCGATGCAGCAGTATCTGGTCAACGTCGCCGAGGATCGGAGAATGGCGGCGCACACTTGAGATCCGGAGAGCGCGGGCGGCTCCGATGAACGACCGTAACGGCATCGAGATCGAAGGCGAAACGTTCCAGGACGCGGTCGCGGCCGCATCCGCGCAGCTGGGCCTGCGCACGACGGAGCTGGGCATTGAGATCTTGGATCCCGGCGCGTCGACGGAATCCAGCACGGGTTACCGCCCGGTGCGCATCCGCGCGTGGCAGCGCGATCCGGACGCATCCGCGGACGGACTCCGGAAGCCCGCGCCGGGAGCCCCGCGCCGGGCGTCCTCGGGTTACGACGACGGGGGCCGCCGCGGCGGGTCGTACGATCGTGGCGCCTCGCGCCGGCCGGCGCCGATCAGCTACGGACCGCCTCCTCCTCCGATGGATCCCGAGAAGATCACCCCCGAGCTGGTCGCGGACGTCCGCGACCTGGCCGAGGGAATCATGAAGCACATGGAATTTCCCGCCACGGTGGATGCGGAAAAGACGCGCCACGGCATTCGCGTCGCGGTCAGCGCGGGCGACCGGGACCAGTACCTGATCGGCCCCGACGGCGAAACCCTCGCGGCGCTCCAGCACCTGCTGGGGCGGATGATCCGCGCGCGCATGCCCGAGGAGGCGCCGCCCCGCCTGGAAGTGGACGTGGCGGGCTATCGCGACCGGCAGATCGAAGCGCTCCGCGAGATGGCGCGCGAATTGATCGAGGCGGCCCGCGAATCGGGCGACGAAGTCACCACGGAGCCGCTCCCGGCCAGCGAGCGGCGCATCGTGCACCTGGAAGTGGCCGAGGTCCCCGGGATGGAAACGGTGACCGTGGGCGACGGGCACTACAAGCGCGTCGTCATCCGCAAGGGCACCGGCGAATCCGCGCCGCGAAGGGACGCGTGATCGGGACCGGGCGGACGTGACGGCAGGTGGCAGACGATACGATCGTCGCCCCGGCGACGGCCCCGGGCGAGGCTGCCGTCGCCATGGTTCGCCTGAGCGGCCCCGGCGCCCTGCGCATCGCGTCGGGCCACTTCAGCGGTAAGCGCTCCCCCGAAGAGACCCCAACCCACCGCATTCTCCACGGCCGGTTCCACGACGGATCCGGCGCCCCCATCGATACCGTTCTGCTGTCGGTTTTCCGCGCGCCCCATTCCTACACGGGAGAAGACGTCGTGGAGATCGCGTCCCATGGGGGCGCCGCGGTGCCGGCCGCGATCTTCGAGGCCCTGGTGCGCGCGGGAGCCCGGCCGGCGCGCCCCGGAGAGTTCACGGAGCGCGCGTTCCGAAACGGGAAGCTGGACCTTGCCCAGGCCGAGGCGGTGGCCGCGCTGGTGCGCGCGCGGTCGGACCGCGCGGCCCGGGCGGCGCGGGCGACGCTGGGCGGGGCCCTGTCGCGCCGGATCGAGCGGCTGGACGGCGCGCTGGTCGAGCTCTTGGCAGAGGTCGAGGCGCGGATCGATTTCCCCTCGGAGGCGGGCGAGCGTCTGGACGGCGCGGCGTTGGCCGGGCGGTGTGGCGGGATCGCGTCCGAGATCGGCGGATGGCTTGCGGGTCTTCCCGGCGCGAGGCGCGGCGAGGGGGGGGTCTCGGTGGTGCTCGCGGGCCCTCCCAACGTGGGAAAGTCGAGCCTCTTGAATGCGCTGGTGGGATACGAGCGCGCCATCGTGAGCGATACCCCCGGAACCACGCGCGACACCGTCGAGGCATCGATCTGGCTCGACGGCGTCGAGCTCCGCATGGTGGATACGGCGGGCCTTCGCTGGAGCGACGATCCGATCGAGCGGCTGGGAACCGAGCGGGCCGCGCTCGCGCTGTCGCGGAGCGATCTCGCGGTGGTCGTGCTGGACCGCTCCGCGCCGGGCGCGAGCGTGGAGGCGCTGGCCGGCGCCTTGGGCGAGAGTGCGCCGGTGCTGGTCGCATGGAACAAGGCGGACCTCGCGAGGTCCCGTGGTGTCGGGGGTGCCGGAGGCGTGCCGCGCCCGGAGGGCTGGAGCGGGACCGCCCTCGCGGGAACCCGCGTCCTGGCCGAGGTGGAAACGGTAGCGATCGAGCCCTCGGGGGCGGATCTGCTGCGCGACGCTCTTCGCGAAGCGCTCCCCTCCGTGCTCTCCGGCCACGCGGGAGACGAGATCCCGACCGCGAGCGCCCGCCAGGAGGCGCTTCTGGCCGAGGCCCACGCCGCGCTCGTGCGCGCTGAGGCGGCCCTGCGCGCCGACGAGTCCTGCGACCTGATCGCGCTCGATCTCACGGACGCGCGCCGCGCGCTGGGGGAAATCGTCGGGCGCGGCGTCGATCAGGACGTGGTTGCGGCCATCTTCGCGCGCTTCTGCATCGGGAAATGAGCGACGGCGTGGGGCGCTCCCACTTTCCCCTGCTCGTCATCGGCGCGGGGCACGCGGGGTGCGAAGCGGCGTGCATCGCGGCCCGCATGGGGATCGAGGTGGGGCTGGTGACGATGAGCCTCGAATCGATCGCGCACATGCCCTGCAATCCCGCGATCGGCGGGCTGGCCAAGGGGCACCTGGTTCGCGAAATCGATGCCCTGGGCGGCCTCATGGGGCGAATGGCCGACCGCGCGGGCATCCAGTTCAAGATGCTGAACCGCGGCCGGGGCCCGGCCGTCTGGTCGCCGCGCGCGCAGGAGGACAAGGCCCTCTACCGCGCGATCGTCCGCGAGCACCTCGAATCCGATCCGGGGATCACGCTGGTGCAGGCGCAGGTCGTCTCCTTCCTCGTGCGGGAGGGCGCGATTCAGGGAGTCCTCACGGCGGATGGGGCGACAATCGAAGCGCAGGCGGTGGTGATCACGCCGGGCACGTTCTTGAACGGGCTCCTCCACGTCGGAGACACGAGCGTGCCGGGCGGCCGCGCCGGCGAGGAGCCGTCGCGGGGGCTCTCGGATTGCCTCACCGATCTGGGATTCTCGCTCGTGCGCCTGAAGACGGGCACGCCTCCCCGCATCCACCGGGACTCGATCGATTTTTCGCGATGCCTCGAGCAGCCCGGCGACGAGCCCCCGCGCCCGTTCTCCCATTTCACCGACTCCCTCTGCGCGGATCAGGTCCTTTGCCACCTCACGGCCACGACTGCCGAGACGCACGCTCTCATCCGGGCGAACCTCCATCGTTCGCCCCTCTACACCGGGAAGATCCGCGGCATCGGGCCGCGCTACTGCCCCTCGGTCGAGGACAAGGTCGTGCGCTTCGCGGAAAAGCCCTCGCATCAGATTTTCCTGGAGCCGGAGGGGCGCACGACGCACGAGTACTACGTGAACGGCCTCTCCACCAGTCTCCCCGAGGACGTCCAGCGCGCGATGCTGAAAACGATCCCGGGACTGGAAGAGGCCGAGCTACTCCGGACGGGCTACGCCGTCGAATACGACTTCGTCCCGCCGACCCAGCTCCGCCCGACGCTGGAGACCAGGCCGGTCCGGGGTCTTTACCTGGCCGGCCAGATCAACGGAACGTCGGGTTACGAGGAGGCCGCGGCGCAGGGACTGATGGCGGGGATCAACGCGGCGCTCAGGCTGAGCGGCCGAGAGGCGTTCACGCTTGGACGAGATGAGGCGTATATCGGTGTGTTGATTGACGATCTAGTAACTAAGGGAACGGAGGAGCCGTATCGCATGTTCACCTCCAGTGCCGAGCACCGCCTACTGCTACGGCAGGATAACGCTCCCGAGCGCCTGGCGCGGCACGCGCGCACGCTCGGGACCTTGAGCCAGGATGAGCTGGCCCGCCTGGACGCACGCGTTGCCGTGCGCGGCGAGGCTCTGCGCCTGGTGCGCGGCATTGGCGGTGCGGCGCGGGGAGTGGCCGCCATGCCGGTCGCGGACGCGGAGGCTCTGGCCGCGCGCCCCGATCTCGCGGATCTCGGAGTCGAGGCGATCGAGTCCGCCCTTGTCGAGATTCGCTACGAGGGGTACATCGAGCACCAGAAGCGAGCGGTCGAGCGCGCCGCCCGGAGTGAGAATCTGAAACTCTCCGACGGGATCGCGACCCAGCCTCTCCGTGGACTCTCGCGGGAGGGTCTCGAAAAGATCAGACGCTTCAAGCCCGCGACCGTGGGCCAGGCGTCCCGGCTTCCGGGATTCTCGCCCGCCGATGTCGCGGTGCTCATGATCTACGCCGAGAGAGATCGCAGGCGTGTCTCCCAATCTCCCGCCTGACCTGATTCCGGACTACAGAAGGTTCGAGGAGTCGCTACGGCGCGTCCTTCCCGGCGCGTTCCCGCCGGGAGCGCCGGAGCTGCTATGCGAGTATGGGCGCCTCCTCTACGATAAGTCCGCCGACCTAGCCCTGATCGGGAAGAGCGATCGCCCCCGGCTGTTCACGCGGCACGTCCTCGACTCGCTGAATGCGCTCGCTGGTTTTCCGGAGCCGCCGGCTTCGGTCATGGACGTCGGCAGCGGGGGCGGCCTCCCGGGAATCCCGCTTGCGATAGCATGGCCCATGACGAGCGTCCTCCTGCTCGAGTCGCGCGAGCGAAAGGCCGGTTTCCTGGAGCACGCGGTGCGCACCCTCCAGCTGAAGAACGCCCGAGTCGTGTGCGCCCGGATGGAGGACGTCGGGAGGGGGTGGAGCACCGATCCCGTCGCAGCGATCGTCGTCCGTGCCCTGGGAGATCTGCCTACCCTTCTGGCGCACGCGTCACGTGCGGTGGCGGAGGACGGTCGGTGGGTCTACTTTCTAGGAAGCCGTACGGAGGCCGACGCCCTTTCGGGCGTGGGTGAGTTGGATACATGGCGGGGGGAGGTGGTGGAGGGAGCCTTGGGCGGACGTCTCCTCGTAGGGCGCTTTGGTTCGACCAGAGCCTGAGGAGTTGTGGGGGCTGGGGCCGCGGGGCATGTTTCACGTGAAACATGGGCATAAGCTGCAGCAAAATCGTCAGATGATCCGGGGACCTCGAAACTAAGGGGCCGCTGACACCACCAAGGGCCGCTCACACCCCTTCGCTGCCATCATCGGCTCGGTTTCCGTGGCCGGTCACGCGCAGCGAGCCCGCCCGCATCCCGGCTCCCGCCCGTCTGCCCCCCAAAGCCGGCCGCGAGGTTCTGACCGAGCTTCACGTGTATCCCGAGCGCATGCGCCAGCGCACACGCCTTCACATGAATCACGGGGACCCGTGGCCGTCTTTGTCGTTCCAACGCCCAACTTGCCCCGGGGCAAGTTGTATGTGCCTGCATGGCGCATGCGCCAGCGCATACGCCCTCACATGAATCACGGGGACCCCGCGGCCGTCTTCCTCGTTCCAACGCCCGACTTGCCCGGGACGTTTCAGTGACCAACATGCGCCGGCGCATGTTGAATGTACTTCCATGGGTCCGGCCCAGAGACCCCGATGGCGCACTTGCCCCGGGGCAAGTTGAGCTTGGTCATCCAGCCAGCGATCCGCAAAGGCGCGCCGCGACCCCACCGCCGCCCGTCGCCCCCGCTCCACCCCCGTCGTCCCCGCAGCACCCCCGTCGCCCCCTCCACCCCTCACTTCCGCGGTTCCCCCGGCGGAACGCAGCTCCCCCCATCCCTTCGCAATCCCTCCCCCCGCGAGCGCCCACCTAACCCCCGCATCGTGCCCGCTAGTTTCCGCATCTCCGGCACAACGCGCTTATTTTCAGCAACATCCCGCCACGTTTCACGTGAAACATAGAAACCGTTTGTCTCGTCCCGCCTTCGTCCCCTACACTGCGGCTCCCCGATATAAATCACGCTGAACCTGGGTTCGTGGATAGGTGGTGGTGAGATGCCAAGGACGGTAGCGGTGGCGAACCAGAAGGGCGGCGTCGGAAAGACGACGACGGCGGTCAACTTGGCCGCCGCCCTCGCGCTCGCCAAGAAGCGCACGCTTCTGATCGACCTCGATCCCCAGGGCAATGCCGGCAGCGGGCTCGGCCATCCGGCCGTCAAGGTTGGACGCGGGATCTACGACGTCCTCGCCTCGGGAGTGCCGATACGCGAGGTCGCCATCGAGACGGAGATCCCGGGGCTATCGCTGGTCGTGTCCGGGCAGCGCCTGGTCGGCGCCGAGGTGGAGCTGGTAGGCGTGGAGCGCCGGGAGTACCGACTCAAGGAATCGCTCCGCGATATCCAGGACGACTACGACTTCATTCTCATCGACGCGCCCCCTTCGCTGGGCTTTCTCACCATCAATGCGCTGACCGCTGCGAAGTCTGTCCTGGTCCCGGTGCAGTGCGAATACTATGCGCTCGAGGGTTTGAGCCACCTGCTCGGCGCCATACGCCTGGTGCAGCAGGGGCTGAACCCGGATCTCCAGATCGAGGGGGTTCTGCTCACGATGTACGACAACCGGCTGAACCTGTCACAACAAGTCCTCGAGGAGACGCGACGCTTCTTCGCCGAGCGGGTCTATCGCACCGTCATTCCGAGGAACGTCCGTCTGAGCGAAGCCCCGAGTTTTGGAAAACCAGTAGTGATCTACGACCCTCAATGCATCGGGGCGACCAGCTACATGAATCTGGCGAGGGAGGTGCTTGACCGTGGCTAGAAAGGCGCTTGGCCGTGGACTGGAGGCGTTGATTCCCGCGGGGGTGGAGCGGGAAGTCTCGATCGTTCCCGGAGGGCGTCCTCAGGACGCCCGTATCGGCGACATTCAGCACGTCGCTCTGATCAAGATTGTCCGAAATCCCGCGCAGCCGAGGACCCAATTTGCTCCGGACGCCATCCGCGAGCTGGCGGCTTCCATCCGCGAGCGGGGGGTGCTCCAGCCCGTGCTCCTCCGTCCGGCGGGAGACGGCTTTCAGCTCGTGGCGGGTGAGCGCCGTTTCCTGGCGGCCCGCGAGGCGGGATTTACCACCATCCCGGCGATCGTCCGGCCGCTCACGGATCGCGAATCGCTTCTCATCGCGCTAATCGAGAACCTCCAGCGCGAGAATCTGAACCCGATCGATGAGGCTCGTGCATACTATAGACTCGCAACCGAATACGGGCTTCAGCACGAGGAGATTGGCCAGCGCGTCGGCAAGGATCGGTCAACAGTTTCCAACGCAATTAGATTCAACAATTTACCTCAAGAGGTCCAGGCCCTGATGGAGTCGGGCTCCCTCAGCGCCGGCCATGGAAGAGCGCTCCTGTCGCTTGCCACGCCGAAACAGCAGAGCGATCTCGCCACCACGGCTGCCGCCCACGGGTGGTCCGTACGCGACCTGGAGGAGCGCATCCGGCGCTCGGGCGCTCCGCGGACCGCGCGAAGCCGGCGCACGCCGCGGCGCGCCTTCTCGGCGGAGCTGATGGCCGTCGAAGATGAGCTGATGAGCGTGATCGGTGCCAAGGTCCGTCTGACCCGGCGCCGGGGCGGCTCCGGCAGCATCCTGATCGAGTACCATTCCGAGGAAGAGTTGGACCGGATCCTAACCATGCTCCGGGATCTGGCTCCGGGAACCCACTGAGAAAACGGCGATCCCCAAGCGAGATTGTGGATAACTCGTCGAAATCGGTGGAAAACGCGGCAACATCCGGTGTTCTAATCTCTTGCCGAGGCGCTTCCGATCCCGGCGCCGCCGGTTATGCACAGAATGGCCGAACGCCGCATACCGGCGCGACTTTCCATAAAGCGGGGCACCATCCGGAATTTCCAGCCTCAGAAGCCATCAACCGGGGAATGAATCGATGACGCAGTCCACAGCTTCGAACGACGTGCGCCTGCTCGAGGACCTGAGCGCCGCCCGCGGCGCCATCCTGACCGAGCTGCGCAAGGTGATCGTGGGCCAGGACGACGTAGTGGAGCAGCTTTTGACGGTCCTGTTCGCGAACGGACACTGCCTGATCGTCGGGGTCCCTGGCCTGGCGAAGACGCTCCTCGTCTCCACCCTGGCCACGATCCTCGATCTCCAGTTCAGCCGCATCCAGTTCACGCCCGACCTAATGCCGTCCGACATCACCGGCACGGAGATCCTCGAGGAAGAGGCGGGCACCGGACGCCGCGGATTCAAATTCATCCGCGGACCGATCTTCGCGAACGTGGTCCTGGCCGACGAGATCAATCGCACGCCTCCCAAGACTCAGGCGGCTCTGCTCCAGGCCATGCAGGAGTACCGCGTGACCGCGGGAGGCGTGACCCATCCGCTCTCGCTCCCGTTCTTCGTCCTCGCGACGCAGAATCCGATCGAGTTCGAGGGGACGTATCCGCTGCCCGAAGCGCAGCTCGACCGGTTCATGTTCCACATCTCGGTGGGATATCCGAGCGACGCCGAGGAGCAGCAGATCGTCGCGAACACGACCAGCGCCTACGAGGCCCATCCGAGCAAGGTGCTCTCGGTGGAGCGAATCCTCGAGCTGCAGCGCCTGGTGCGACGCATTCCCGTCTCCGAGCACGTGGTGGCGTACGCCGTCCGCCTGGCGCGCGCGTCCCGTCCCGGCGACGGCGCCGCGCCGTTCATCCGCGACTGGGTGTCGTGGGGCGCGGGTCCCCGGGCCGCGCAGTATCTGGTCCTGGGCGCGAAGGCGCGAGCCGCGCTGGCCGGGCGTCCCACGCCCAGCGCCGACGACGTGAAGGCGGTCGCGTCCGCCGTGCTCCGCCACCGGATCATTCCCAACTTCACCGCCGAAGCGGACGGCATCTCGAGCCTCGACATCATCACCAAGCTCCTCGAAGCCACGCCGAGCGTCGACGGCAAGCGCGCCTAGCCCGGCCGATCCGTGAGCCAGGAGCGCACGCGCCTTCTCGATCCGCACTTCGTGTCGAAGCTCGCCCGCCTCGACCTGAAGGCGCGGCTCGTGGTGGAGGGGTTCTTGACCGGCTTGCACCGTAGCCCGTACCACGGATTCAGCGTGGAGTTCGCCGAGCACCGCCAGTACATGCCCGGCGACCCTCTGCGGCACCTGGACTGGAAAGTCCTCGCCAAATCCGACCGGAAGTACCTGAAGCAATACGAGGAGGAGACGAATCTCCGTTCCTCCCTCCTCATCGACACCAGCGCGAGCATGGGCTACGGCTCGCGCGGGCTCACCAAGCTCGACTACGCGCGCCAGCTGGCCGCGGCGCTCGCCTATCTCATGCTGACCCAGAACGACGCCGTGGGAATGTTCGCCTTCGCGTCGGGCCGCGGCGAGCAGATTCCGGCGCGGTCCACCATGGGGCATCTCCGCCCGCTTCTTCTCCTCCTCGAGCGCCTGACTCCCGGCGGCGGCACCGACTTCGCCGCGTCGCTCCATTCCCTGGCCGAGCGGCTCACGCGTCGCGGGCTGGTCGTGATCCTGTCCGACCTCCTCGACGATCCGGATCGGATCGCCCAGGCCATCCACCATTTCCGGCACAGGAAGCACGAGGTGCTGGTCTTCCACATCCTCGACCCGCTCGAGGTCTCGTTCGATTTCGAACGCGAGGCGGTCTACGTGGATCTGGAGAGCGGCGAGCGGATCACCACGAGGCCCCAGGAGCTGCGCGGCGACTATCGCGAGCGGGTCCGTGAATGGCGCGAGCGGATGCGGCAGTTCTGCGTCGAGAAGCGGGCCGACTACGTCCCGCTGACCACGGATCAGCCGTACGACCGCGCGCTGCTCGAGTATCTCTCGAAGCGCGCGCGGCTCCTGTGACCGGCTGCTGACGGTGCCGACGCTCTCCTTTCTGAACCCGGCATTTCTGTGGGCGCTTCCCGCCGCGGCGCTCCCGATCCTCATCCATCTGCTCAGCCGGCGTCGCATCCCCGAGATTCCATTTCCCACGACACAGTTCCTGCGCGCGCTGGAGCCCCGCGAGATCCGGCGGCTCCGCCTCCGCGAGATTCTGCTGCTGATCCTGCGCACCCTGGCGCTTCTCATCTTCGTGCTCGCCTTCGCCCGGCCCACCGTCACCCCGCGCGGCGCGGTGACGCATGCGGCGGCCGCGGTCGGGATCCTGCTCGACGACTCGGAGAGCATGGCGGCGCTGGACGACCACGCGAGGCCGCGGGTGGAGGGCGCGATCGCGCGCGCCCTCGCGATCGTGGACGCGGCGCGGGCGGGGGACGAGCTGTACCTGGCCCGCGCCACTCGCCCCGGCGAGGCGGAGACGGGGCGCGCGCGCGACCGCGTGCGGTTGAAGCGCACGCTCCAGGGGATCGAGGCGCAGCCGCTCCCGGCGCGGCTCGAAGGGTCGCTCCGCCCGCTCCGGCTGGCGCTCCAGCGGAGCGCCCTCAAGGAGCGCGAGCTTTACGTCGTGAGCGACCTTCAGCGGGCCGGCGTCACGCCCGAAGCGCGGCACGAGATCGCGGAGGCCGCCCGGAACGGGATCCGCGTGATTCTTCTCCCCGTCACCGAAGGACGCACGCCGAATCACGCGATCCTTGCGGTGGATCCGATCATTCGCCCCGGCCCCGAAGGGCGCGGGCTCGAGATGCGCGTCCGTCTCGCGAACGACGCCGACGGGCCCAGCGACCGGCTCGCCTTGCGCGTGCGGCGTGGAGACGCCTTGGTCGGCGGAGGAGACGCCGCCCTGCGGGCGGGCGAGACGCGGTGGGTCTCGATGCCGCTCGAGACCGGAGCGGTCGCCGGGACGGAGATCCCTGTAATCGTCGAATCGGACGTCGACGCGCTGCCTACGGACGACCGCTGGTACGCCGTCCTGGGGGCGCCCCGGCACCTCCGCGTTCTTCGCATCGCCGAGCCGCGCTCCGGCGAGCCGCCGCCGCGCTACGCGGAACTAGCGCTCGATCCCGGCGGCAAAGGAACCTCCGGGTTCGTCGTGGAGACGACAGGGCCCGGCGCGCTCCTCGGGCTCAACCGCACGCGCGCGGACGTCGTCTTGCTCGACGACGTGGCCTCTCTCTCCGCCGACGCGGAGTCGCGGCTCAAGCGGTACGTTCATGAAGGCGGCGGGTTGGTGGTGGCGCTGGGACCGCACTCCGATCCCGACTACTACACGCGGGGCCTCTTTCCGGGGATCATCGACCTGACGCTGGCTCAGCCGGAGCGCGCGGCGGAGGGCTCCTCCTTCGAGCTCCGCGCCCGGCTTCCGGGCCACCCGGTGCTCGAGGGACTGGCGGTCGGCGTCGGCTCGCCGCTGAGCCAGGCGCGGCTGTCGGGCGTGATGCGGGGGCGCGCGACCTCGCCGCGCGCGGAGGTCGTGGTGCAGACGACCGGGGGCCTTCCACTCGTCGTGGCCGCCCCGTCGGTCGCGGTCTTTCTCTCCTCGCTCGCCGACGACTGGGGCGAGTTACCCTACTCGGGGGCGTTCGTCCCGCTGGTGCGCGGGCTGGTGGCCTACGCAGCCCGGGCGCCGGCGGGCGCCGCGGGAACGGAGCCGCGCGTGGGGGAGCGCCCGTTCGCCCGCCTGGACGCGGCGCCCTCGGGCGCGGTCATCGCCCGCGGTCCCGGCGGGTACACCTCGCCCGCGGCGATGGAGAACGAAGGGATGGGATTCCGCGCGGTATCCGACGCGCCGGCCGCCCAGGCCGGGTTCTACACGTTCGAGGCGGGGGGGCGCCGGCTAGCGACGGTGGCGGTCAATCCCGACCCGGTCGAGAGCGACCTGGATGTGGTCCCGGCGGACTCGCTGGCCGCGGACCCGCCGGGACCCACCGGCGCGCGAATCCTCGCGATCCCGACCCGCGCCGCGCTCGAAACCAGGCTGAGCGATACGCGCCGCGGCCGGGAGCTGTGGCTCCCCTTTCTCCTCGTCGCCGCCTCGGTTCTCATCGCCGAAATCCTGCTCGGGTCCAGCCGCATCCTGGCTCGATGAGATCATGAGTCCCCGGCAGCCGGACTCGAGCGCCCCTTCACCGGCCTCCCGCCTCCTCGAAGCGGGAGAAGGGCACCCCGCTGTCCGCGACCTGGCTGAAAAACTGGAGGGCGCCGCCGGATTCGCTGCGGCGACCCCCGGCGCAACCGGAGCCCCCGCCGCGGCTCCCGCCGCCGTCCGCCTGCGCGGCGCGGCCGGCAGCGCGGGCGCCCTCGTCGCTGCGGTCCTGGCGCGCCGCGCCGGCGCTTCGCTGGCCATCATCGCCCCCGATCTGGACCGCGCCGAGTCCTGGCGCGACGACCTCTCGTTCCTGCTCGGTCCCGAGCGCGTGGTCTTCATCCCGCCCCACGACACGGTTCCCTGGACCACGCAGGTGTCGACCGCCCCCGTGCGCGAGGACCGCCTGCACGGGCTCCTCCGCCTGGGAGACCCCAACCCGCCGGTCGCGGTGATTCCCGCGCTCGCGCTCCATCGACTCGTGCCGGCTCCCGCGCTCATCCGCTCCCGCGCCGTCGACACGGCGCCGGGCATTGCGCTGGCCCCCGAGGCCCTGCTCCGGCGGCTGGTTCTCGCCGGCTACCGCCCGGTGGCGGAGATAGGGGAATCGGGGGAAGTGAGCCGCCGGGGCGGGATCGTCGACGTCTTCGGGCCGGGCATGGATCAGCCGGCGCGCATCGAGTTCGACGGCGACGTCGTGGCCTCGCTCCGCTCCTTCGACGTGACCACGCAGCGCTCCACGGGCCCGCTGGAACGCCTCCGGATCGCGCCCGCGCGCGAGCTTCTCTACGACGAGGACGCCGACGCGCGCCTGGAGCCGCTGGATCACCCTTCCGCTCCGCGCACCTCCGAGACCGACCGGATCCGCGACCTCGTCGCCGAGGGGATCTACTTCGAGGGGATGGAGTGGGTCGCGCCCCTTCTGGGAATTCCGCTCGGATCGATCCTCGATCACCTGCCCGCGAACGCGACGTTGTGGGTGGACGAGCCGGGCGCCGTGGAGCGCGAGCTGCAGGACGCGGCGCGCGAGGTGGAGCGTCTGGAGCCCGAGGCGCGCTCGCGCGGCCCGCACCTGCCGCCGCGGGAAGGGCTCTTCGATCCTCCGGCGAGGGTCGCCGGACGCATCGCGGCGCGCCGCCGCGTCGAGGCGGCGCTAGCCAAGCGCGAGGGAGCGAACAGCGCGGGGGCGGTTTCGCTGGACGCGCGCCCGCAGCCCTCCTTCGGGCGGAAGCTGGACCTGCTCCGGAACGAGCTGAAGCGCCTGGGCGAGATGGGCGTGACGCGGATGATCCTGTGCGACAACCGCGGCCAGGCCGAGCGGCTGGAAGAGCTCCTGGGCGACGGCCTCGCCGCCATCGAGGTGGGTGACCTGAGCGCGGGCTTCGTCCTCCCCGGGGCGAAGGTCGCCGTCTTCACGGATCACGAGATCTTCGCGCGCTACCGGAGGCGAAGCGCCAGAAAGCTCCGGCCTTCGGCCGCGGTGATGCGCGACCTCCTCACGCTCACCCCCGGCGATTACGTCGTGCACCTGGATCACGGGATCGGCGTCTTCCGCGGAATGAAGCCCCTGACCCTGGACGGCCAGGAGACCGAGTGCATCCAGATCGACTACGCGGGCGGCGACCGGCTCTTCGTGCCGATCGGACAGCTCGGGATGGTGGAGCGCTACTCGGCCGAAGAGGGGCGCGCTCCCTCGATCCACCGCCTGGGCGGCACGACGTGGGCCCGCGTGAAGGCGAAGACGAGAAAGGCGATCGCGGACATGGCGGAGGACCTGCTCCGCCACTACGCCGTGCGGAAGGCGCGTCCCGGGCGCGCGTTCAGCCCCGACACGCCCTGGCAGCGCGAGCTGGAATCCTCGTTCATCTACGAGGAGACGCCGGACCAGCTGCGCGCCGTCGAGGAAGTGAAGCGCGATATGGAATCGCCCCGCCCCATGGACCGCCTGATCTGCGGGGACGTGGGCTACGGAAAGACCGAGGTCGCGATCCGCGCCGCGTTCAAGGCCATCCAGGACGGGACCCAGGTGGCGATCCTGGTGCCCACGACGGTGCTCGCGCAGCAGCACTTCGTCACGTTCAGCGAGCGCTTCGCCGATTTTCCGGTGCGCGTCGACATGCTGAGCCGTTTCCGCTCGCCGAAAGAGCAGAAGGAAACCGTCGCCAAGCTGGCGTCCGGCGAGGTGGACCTGATCATCGGCACCCACCGGCTCCTCTCCAAGGACGTCCTGTTCCAGAATCTCGGCCTCGTCGTGATCGACGAGGAGCAGCGCTTCGGGGTCGCGCAGAAGGAGCGGATCCGCACGCTGGTCGAGACCGTGGACGTGCTGACGCTCACGGCCACTCCGATTCCGCGCACGCTCCACATGAGCCTGCTCGGCGCGCGGGACATGTCCGTGATGACCACGCCGCCGCGCGGCCGCTACCCGATCAAGACCGAGATCGTGGAGATGAGCCAGGACGTGGTGCGCGAGGCGCTGCTCCGCGAGGCGGACCGCGGCGGGCAGTCGTTCTTCGTTCACAACCGGGTCGAGTCGATCGACCGGATGGGCCACTACGTGACGAGCACCGTGCCCCAGGTAAGGGTCGGCGTCGCGCACGGGCAGATGCGGGACACCCAGCTCGAAAAGGTGATGGTCGACTTTCTGGAGCGGAAGACCGACGTGCTGGTCTCGACCATGATCATCGAGTCCGGCCTCGACATCCCCACCGTGAACACCATGCTGGTCCACCGCGCCGACAGCCTGGGACTGGCCCAGCTCTACCAGCTCCGGGGGCGCATCGGCCGCTCGCACCACCAGGCCTTCTGCCATCTCCTGGTCCCCGCGGGGAAGGTGCTCACCGAGGAGGCAGAGAAGCGCCTGCGCGTGATCGCGGAGCACGAGGAGCTGGGCGCGGGGCTGATGATCGCGATGCGCGATCTCGAGATCCGCGGCGCGGGAAATCTACTGGGCCCCGAGCAGCACGGCCACATGCTGAGCGTGGGCTTCGACCTCTATTGCCGGATGGTGGACGAGGTGGTGCACGAGCTCTCGGGCGAGCCGGTCGACCGCCGTCCCGAGCCCGAGGTGTCGAGCAGCCTGCCCGCGTTCGTGCCCGACGAGTACGTCCAGGATCGCGACGAGAAGCTGGACGTTTATCGCAGGATGGCGGCCCTCTCCTCCATGCCCGACCTCGAGGCGCTCCGCGGAGAGCTGCGGGACCGCTTCGGGCCGTTGCCGTCCGAAGTGGAGCATCTGCTCGCTCTGAAGGGGCTCCGGGTCCTGGGCAAGGAAGCGGGGGCCGAGCGCCTGAAAGTCGGCCGGGACCGCCTGGAAATCGACTTGCGCGACCCCTTGCCCCGCGACCGGATCGTGGCCCTGGTGTCCCAGATGCCGCTCCCGATCGAGTTCGCCTCCGGGGCGCGCACCCTCCGCATCCGGAAACCCGAGGACCCGGTCCTGTTGGCTACAAAGGTCTTGCGAGCCCTGGCACCGGCTGATAGCGTGGCGCGTCTGCCTCTCACCGCTGCCGGAAGTTGAACTCCGGAGCCTCATTCGGGGTACAGACGGGTGGCAGCCCCACAGAGGAGACTCACCGGCCCCACGCCCCTATGATCCCGACGAAACGAACCCTGCGGCGCCTTGCCGTGGCCGGCGCCACGGCGATATTGGCGGGCGTCTTCGCTGCCGGCTCTCGGGCCGCGGCGCCTCCCTCGACCCGCGGCCCCATCGCGACCCTGGGAAACCGAACCGTGGACGCGCTGGATATCCAGCGCGCCGCGATCGCGCTCGCGGGCGATCCGCTCCGCCGCCAGAACCCCGCGCTGTGGCGGCGGATGCTCCTGGACCGCTCGGTCGACCGCGAGCTCCTGGCCATGGAGGCCGAACGGCGGGGGATCGCCAAGGATCCGGAGGTGCGGCAGCGCATCGCGGAGGGCGAGTTCCTGCGCCTGTATCAGGCGGTCCATCAGAAGATCCTGCTCCCGACGGTCGAGCCCACGGGGGCTCAGCTCGACAGCCTGCGCCGGACCGGCCTCTACCGCATGATGGACCTGTACTACATCCTGCTCCAAGACTCCGAGGCGGGACCGCGGCGTCGCGAAGCGGAAACGATCGTCGCCCGTCTTCGCCAGGGCGCGCGGTTCGATTCCATCGCCAGCACCAAGAGCGGGCATCCGTCGCGGGGCAACGGAGGACACTTCGGCATGGTCCTGGTGCGCGACCTGGATCCCGCTTCGCACGAGGCGGCGCGCACGGCCAAGGTGGGCGACGTGCTGGGCCCCTACTCGGGTCGCTATGGGCACGAGATCTACAAGGTGGGCGGCTTCCAGGAGCTGACCCTGGACTCGCTGAAGAGCCTGATCCGGACCGAGCGGGAGCGGGACCTGATCCTCGACTACAAGGATCGGCTCCTCGACCAGTACCATTTCGCGCTCGATCCGAAAATGGTGCAGTCGGTGCTCTTCGCGGTCGGGAGCGAAACCCCCGACTCAATCTTGACGTCCCTGTCGCCCGATGGCATGCGTCCGCGCCACGGGGTGCGTCCGGCGCTGGGAGTGATCGCGCGAGTGGACGGCGACTCGATCGGCTTCGGCGACCTGCTCCGGGAGACGCATCCCGCCGCGGGAGCGCACGGCAGGATCCGGATCCGCGACGAGTCGGCGCTCCGCGAGCTGGCGGGGCAGGCGTTTTTCCGGCGGCTCCTCGTGCGCGACGCCAAGGAGCGCGGCCTGGTCGACGACCCCCGACTGGAACGCGAGCTGCGCCTGATCCGGGAGGGCATCGCGGTGGCCGCCATGATCGAGCGCTCGCGTCCCGCCGATCCGGCGCCCGCGGCGCTCCAGGCGTGGTTCGACGCGCACGCGGCGCGCTACCGCCGGCCGGAGGCATGGCGCGCGCGCGTCGCGGTCTTCCCGGACCCGGACAGCGCGCTGGCGTCGCTCCGCAAGTGGAACGGAGTGGGCATCGCCGATTCATCGCTCCGGGCGCTCCAGTTCAGCGAGCAGCCGCGAGCCACCGCGTCGACCCTGTACCCGGGACACGCGGCCACGATCCTCGTGACCGGGGGCGACGGCGATGCGCTGGCCTTGTCGATCCGGACCCTGGATCGCGGACAGACGTCGCCGGTGGTGAAGACGATGCAGGGATACGCGGTCGCGCACGTGCTGGCGCGCGAGCCGGCGCGTCCCATGACCTTGGATGAAGCGAAGGACCGTGTCCGACGCGATTGGCGAGAGGAGAAGGAGAACGAATGGGTGCTGAGTCTATTGGAGCGCATGCGCGCCACCACTCCCGTGCGGGTCGTGCCGGCCCGCCTGGAGGCGCTGAAATTGGGGCCGGCCAAGGGTTCCGGTCCCGGAGGCGAGGCGAGCCGATGAGCCGGCGCGCGCTCTACCCGGCGCTCGCCGCCGTCGTGGCCGGCGCCCTGCTCTCGGCCCCGCATGCGCCGGGCGCCGCGGAGCGCATCTCCGCGATCGTGAACAAGTCGGTCATTCTCTCCTCCGACGTGGACGACCAGACGGGCCAGGCCGCCACCCGATACAACGTCGATCCGTCCGACAGCGCGACCATGGCCAAGCTCCGGAAAGAGGTGCTGAACCAGATGGTCGAGAAGCAGGTGATCCTGGCGGAGGCGTCGCGCCTGAACATCACCGTCCCCCCGAAGGACGTGAACGACGCGGTGGACCAGGAGATCTCCCAGCTCAAGGAGCGGCTGGGCGGCGAGGGCGCCTTCCAGCAGGCCCTGGCCCAGGAGAAGACAACCGAGCCGGCGCTCCGGAAGAAGTACGAGCCGGACGTGCGCGACCAGCTCACGGTCATGCGCACCGTCGGCCGCGAGGTGCAGAGCAAGATCACCGTCACCGACGCCGAGGTGCGCACCTACTACCAGGCCAACCGCGACTCGATCGCCAAGCGTCCCGAGGCGCTCCGGCTGGCGCACATCCTGATCGCCTTCGAGCCCGACTCGCAGCAAGTGAGGCGCGCCCATGCGCGCGCCGACAGCATCCACGACGTTCTCATGAAACCGGGGCGTGCCGCCTCGTTCGCCGAGCTGGCGGCGAAATTGTCCGACGACCCCAGCGGACGGCGCGGCGGCGATCTCGGCACATTCGGCCACGGCGAGATGGTCGCCGAGTTCGAGAGCGTCGCCTTCAACTTGAAGCCGATGGAGATCTCGAAGCCGGTTCGCACCCGCTTCGGCTATCACGTGATCCAGGTGCTGGAGCACATTCCGCCCACCGACAGCACCGAGGAGCAGATCCACGCCCGCCACATCATGATCGCGACGCACGCGTCGCCCGCGGACGAGGAGCGCGCCCGCGTCAAGGCGCTGGCCGTGCGCGACTCGCTGGCCCGCGGCGCCGACTTCGCGGCCATGGCCCGGAGATATTCCGCCGACAGCGCGACCCGCGATTCCTCGGGCAACCTGGGGGAGATCCCCGTTCCGAACCTGCCGCCCAACATGCGCGAGGTGCTCACCGCCCTTCGCGAGGGCGAAATCTCCACGCCGTTCAAGCGCGACGCCGGCTACCACGTGTTCAAGGTGCTGGGCCGGACGCCCGAGAAGGAGTACAAGTTCGAGGAGATCAAGGACGACTTGAAGAAGATGGTCCTGAACCGGAAACTCGAAGAAGCGTACCGGCGCTGGTACGATCGGGTCCGGAAGACCGTCAACGTAGAGCTGAAAGAGTAGCGAGGGGAGGGGTCACAGGGAGGTGTCGGCGAGGCGGCCCAGTCTGCTCATCACGATGGGCGATCCGGCGGGAATCGGGCCGGAGATCGTGGTGCGCTCCCTCGCCTCGCTCGCGCTTCGCCGGATCGCCCGTCTCGCGGTGGTCGGCGACGCGGAGGTCCTCGACCGGGCGGTGGCCGCGACCAAGGCCCGCGTGCGCTTCCGCCCCGTGGAGGCCGAGCGCTACGACCCCGAAGACCAGCCGTCGCGGGGCATCCCCCTCATCGCCTCCAGCTCGGATGGATTCGACGCCATCGAGCCGCGCACGCCCTCGGCCGCTTCGGGAAGCGCGGCGGCGCGGGCCATCCGGGTCGCCGCGGGGCTGGTGCTGGCGCGGCGCGCCGACGGCCTGGTCACGGCGCCCATCTCGAAAGCGGCGTTCCAGGCGGCGGGGTATCCCTATCCCGGGCACACCGAGTTCCTCGGCGCCCTCGCGGGCGTTCCTGAAACGAAGATGCTCTTCGTGGGCGGCCCCTTTCGCATCCTCCTCGCCACGGTGCACATGCCCCTCCGCGAGGTTCCCGACGCCATCGCGGCGGAGCCGCTCCGGCGCACCATCGAATTCGCCGCCATGGCCCTCCGGAACTTCCGCTGGGGCGTGAAGCGGGCCGTGCCGGTGCTGGGCTTGAACCCCCACGCGGGCGAGGGGGGGCTGTTCGGAGACGAGGAGGAGCGCGTGATCCGTCCCGCCATCGCCGCCGCCCGCTCCGCCGGAATCGCGGCGGAGGGCCCGTACCCCGCCGACACCTTTTTCGCGCAGCACTCCGGTCGGCGCGACCTGGGCGTCGTCGTCGCCATGTACCACGATCAGGGGCTCATTCCCGCAAAGAGCGGTGGGATCGGCGGCGCGGCCAACGTAACCCTGGGCCTCCCCTTCGTGCGGAGCAGCGTGGATCACGGCACCGCCTTCGACCGCGCGTGGCGCGGCGGCGCGCGGGCCCCCAATCCGGAAGGGCTCGCCACCGCCGTGCGCGTGGGCGCCGATCTCGCGCTCCGCTCGGGGCGACGGCGTCTGGAGTGGACATGGCCCTGATCCGCCTGGACCACGCGTCCAAGTCCTATGGCGACCGGATCGCCCTGAGCGACGTCACGCTCTCCTTCGAGCCCGGCGAGTGGGTTTTCGTGCTGGGCCCGAGCGGCGCCGGAAAGTCGACGCTTCTCCGCCTTCTCGCCCTGGCCGAAAAGCCGACGAGCGGAAAAGTGGAAGTGGACCCCGGCGATGTGCCCGGCCGCCACGGCGGCCGCGTCTCCAGCCGCCGGATGCGCCGGCTGATCGGCGTCCTGGGCCAGGAGTTCCGCCTTCTCTCCGACCGCACCGCCTACGAGAATATCGCGCTCGCCTGCCAAATCTCGGGCATCTGGGACCCCATGGAGATCCGCGAGCGGGTGAATCCGCTGCTCGATCAGATGGGGATCCGCGGGAAGGAGTCGCTCTATCCGACCGATCTCTCCGCGGGGGAGAAGCAGCGCGTCGCCCTCGCGCGCGCCATGGCGCGCCGCCCGCGCATCCTGGTCGCGGACGAGCCGACGGGAAATCTCGATTCGGCCGCGGCCGGACAGATCTTCGCGATCCTCCGGGAGATCGGCGCGCGCGGAACCCTGATCCTGGTCGCGACGCACGCCGAGGACTGGGTGCGGCGCCATCCCGGACGCGCGATCCGCCTGGAGCGCGGGCTCCTCCGCGCCGACGAGCCCGCCGGCCAGGGCTTGCCCGAGGTGCTGCCCCGATGATGGCGAGCGGCCGCTACATCCTCCGCGAGCTGTGGCGCGGACTGGTCCAGCACCGGACGCTCCTTTTGACCAGCGTGCTCTCCATGGCTTCGATCCTGCTCATCTTTCTCTTCTTTCTCATGATCATCCAGAGCGTGTCCCACTACACCGATCACCTCGAGTCGCGCGAGGAGGTCTCCGTCTTCCTGAACGAGGGTCTCTCGGCCTCCGACCTGGCCCAGGTGCAGGCCTCCCTCCAGGCGATTCCCGGGGTCGGGAGCCTGCGCTACGTCAGCAAGGAGGAGGCGTGGGCCTCGTTCCGCGAGGACGTGGCCGACGAGGCCCTGATCCAGGCGGTCGGGACGAACCCGCTCCCCGCGTCCTTCGTCCTCCGCCCGGGGCCCGGCTACCGGACCGCGGACGGCGTGCGAGCGATCGCGCGCGAGGCGGAGACGGTCGCCCACGTCGAAGACGTGCGCTATGCCGGGGAATGGGTGCTCCGCGCCGAGCAGGTCGTGCGCACGCTGACCCAGATCGGCGCGGTGATCGGGATCATCGTGGTGCTGGGCGTTCTCTTCGTCGTGGGCGCCACCACGCGCCTCTCGGTGCAGACCCGCCTCGACTCGATCCACCTGATCCGCTCCCTGGGCGGAGGCTTCGTCTTCAACGAGGCGCCGTATCTCCTCGAGGGCTTTGTCCTCGCCTCGCTCTCCTCCCTCCTCACGATCGTGGTCGCGCGGTTCCTGAACGACTCCCTGGCCGAGGGGCTGTTCCGGCTGGAATTCCTTCCCACCTCGACCCTCGCGCTCTTTGTCGGGGTGAGCGGCCTTCTGGGACTCCTCGGGAGCTGGATCGCGGTGGTGACGCTTCCGAGGAAATGGCTGCTCTAGCGCTCCTTCTCGCGCTCCTATTCCCCGCCGCCCTGTCGGCGAAGGAGACGGCGCCGCCATCCCCGCCGTCTCCGGCGCCCGTCCAACTGGCGCAGGCTTCCCCTCCCGCCGCGGCCGTACCCGACACCTCGGCCGACCAGGGATCGGACTCCGAAATCGAAAGCCAGAAGCGCGAGCTGGAGTCGCTGCGCCAGGAGCTGGAGCAGCGGCGCCAGCTCTCGCAACAGCTCAAGGGGAAGGAGCGGAACATTCTGGGGGACCTGCGCGACACCGAGCGAAATCTCCAGCTGACCCAGCGCTACCTGAAGGCCCTGGAGCGGCGCCGGCGCGCGGTGATGGGGGACCTGGGGCAGACCACCTCCGAGCTGGGGCGCACCGCGGTGCAGCTGGAGGAGGACCGTAAGCGTCTCTCGTGGCGACTCCGCGAGATCTTCAAGCGGGGGCGAAGCCGCGACATCGAGTACATCCTCTCCGCGCGCTCCTTCGGCGATCTGGTCACCCGCACGTACTACCTGGCGCGGGTCGCGCGCGAAGACCGCCAGCAGATGCTCCTGACCCAGGCGCGCCGTGTGGCGGTGCAGGACACGAAGACCCGGCTGGAGGAACGGAAGGTAGAGCTGGACCGGCTGGCCCGGGAGACGCAGCGGGAGCGGCAGGCGCTGTCCCGGCTAACCGCCGACCGCCGGCGCCTCTTGAAGGGCGTGCGCTCCGACGCCAAGTCGAACGAGCAGGCCCAGGCCGAAATTCAGCGCGCCAGCCGGCGGATCCAGGGGCTGATCGAGCAGCTGGAAAAGCGGAGGATCGCCTCCGAGCGGGGGGCGCCGGGCGAGCTGCCCTTGTTCGGCGACTTCTCGAAGAATCGCGGGCGGCTGGCCTGGCCCGTGAACGGCAGGATCGTCCGGGGGTTCGGGAACCAGACCAATCCGCGGTTCAACACGACTACATTCAATAGCGGCATCGACATAGCCGCGACATTTGGAACACCCATCAAAGCCGTGGGGCGCGGGCGCATGGACTACGTCAATTGGCTCGAGGGCTACGGCAAGTGTGCTATCCTGAACCACGGAGGGGGCTTTTATACGCTGTACGCGCACGCCTCTGAAATTACCGTGCCGGTGGGCAAGGATGTCGCCGCCGGCGAAGTCATCGGCCGGGTCGGCGACACCGGCTCCACGATCGGAACGGCACTCCACTTCGAGATTCGCCGGGGAAAGCAGGCGCTGAACCCGCTCGAGTGGCTCCGGTAAGCCGTTTGCCCCATGAACGAAGCCAAGCTACGCGGCCAGGACGAGGCGCTTGCCCTGCTCTCGGCCGCTTTGAAGACCGGCCACGTCGGCCACGCCTACCTGTTTCACGGGCCGGCGGGGGTGGGGAAGACGCGCGCGGCGCTCTGGTTCGCGCGTGCCCTCCTGTGCGATCGCCCCACGGCCGACGGCGCGCCCTGCGAATCGTGCCCCTCGTGCGTTTCGGCGGCGGCCCTTCGCCACCCCGATCTCGATCTCCTCGTCCCGCTCCCCACATTCCGGACCGAGGGTAGGACCGACCGCCAGGCTGATGAGGCGCGCTCCGAGGCCCGCGCCCGGGTGCGGGAGCGCTACGCGAAGGAGCCGTGGTTCGCGCCTGTCTTCTCGCGACCCGGGGTCCACTCGGTCGAGGACTTGGCGCGCGCGAAGGAATTCCTGTCCCTGACCGCGCAGAGAGACGGCGGATGGAAGGTGCTGATCGTCAAGGGGGCCGAGGCGATGACCGGCCCCGCGGCCCACGCGTTCTTGAAGATCCTCGAGGAGCCGCTCCCGAATCGCCTCCTCATCCTGGGGGCACGCCAGCGCCGGGCGCTCTTGCCGACGATCGCCTCCCGCTGCCTCCCCGTCCGGTTCAGGCCGCTCACAGCCGACGCCATCGCCGAGGGGTTGGAGGAGGGCTATGGGGTATCGCGAGCCGTGGCGCGGCTGGCGGCCGCGACCGCGCAAGGAAGCCTGGGGCGCGCCCTCTCGTTGTTCGCCAGGCCGATGGACGCCGTCTCGAAGGAGGCGCCGGACCCGTCGGAATTCTCCCGCCTCCGCGACGCCGCGATCGACCTGTTCGTGCGGCCCAAGACCAGCGCGGTGCTGGGGCCGCTCCGCCGCGCCCGCCTGGAGCGCGACCGCGGGCGCTTTCTCGCCGCCGTCGCGCTCGCGTCCCACTACTATCGCGACGTGATCCGCGCGAAGGTGGGAGGCGACGAGTCGCCCCTGGCACACCATGATTTGAAGCGGGAGATCACATCCGATGCGCGCGCGCTCCCCCTGGGGACGCTCGCGAAGCGGGTGCGCATTCTGGAGGAGATCGCCGCGGCGGTGCAGTCGAACGTCACCGCCGCCTATGCCGTCGCGTCGGCCCAGGAGCGCATGGGCCTCTACGCGCAAAAATGACACGAGACGAGGGCCCACGTCCGCGGGCAACCCACAATGGATGAAGTGAACGCCGTCGAAGCCGCATCCCCCGCTCCGTCCGCGCCCCTGTCCGGGGCCCCGGTGCCGGTGGTCGAGATCGTCTTCAAGGGAAGGCGACGCGAATACTTCGCGAACACGCGGGACCTTCCGCTCCGCGAAGGGGATTACGTGATCGTCCAGGCGGAGCGCGGGGAGGACCTGGGCCGCGTGCACCACGGGAGCGAGTGGGTGAAGGCGGCCATCACCGCCGACGGGCTCCGCGCGGTCATCCGTCCGGCGCGGCCCGAGGACATGATCCGTCTGGATCAGAACCGCGCGCGCGAGGAGCGCGCCTACATCCAGTGCCGGGACCGGATCGCGCACCGCGCCCTGGACATGAAGCTGGTGGACTGCGAATTCCAGCTGGATGGAAATCGCGTCACGTTCTTCTTCACCGCCGAGAAGCGGGTCGATTTCCGGGAGCTGGTCAAGGATCTGGCTTCCATTTTCCGCACGCGGATCGAGCTTCGGCAGATCGGCGTTCGCGACGAATCGGGACGGATCGGAGGCGTGGGCACCTGCGGCCGCGAGCTCTGCTGTGCCACGTGGCTCCGGGAGTTCGAGCCGATCACGCTCAAGATGGCCAAGGACCAGGGGCTTTCCCCCAGCCCGTCCAAGATCTCCGGCGCGTGCGGCCGGCTCAAATGCTGCCTCCGCTATGAGCTGGACTTCTACAAGGAGGCGGCCCGCGAATTCCCCAAGATCGGGAGCCGGCTGACCCTGGCGGACGGCGAGTGGGAGGTCGGGCGCGTGGACATCTTCCATCGCACGCTCCAGCTCCGGGCGGACGGAGGGAAGGAGACGACGGTGCTCCTGACGGACATTCCCCAGGGGACCAAGGTCGTGGGTCCGTCGAGGGACCGCCGGAAGGGGTGCGACAAGACGCGGTGCGCCGCGCGGGGCGCCAATCCCGGCGACGGCGAGAGCACCGGGGCCCATTGATGGCGAAGTTCTACATCACCACCGCCATCGACTACGTCAACAACGTCCCACACATCGGCACCGCCTACGAAAAAGTGGCGGCCGACGCGATCGCCCGCTACAAGCGGCTCGCCGGCTACGACACCCGCTTCCTCATGGGCAACGACGAGCACTCGACCAACGTCGAGAAGGCCGCGCGCGAGAAGGGCCTTTCCCCCCAGGAGTACTGCGACCAGATGGCCGTGGTGTTCCAGGATGTGTGGAAGCGGCTCGACATCTCCTACGACGATTTCATCCGGACCACCGAGCCGCGGCACGTGCGCGGCGTCCAGGCTCTCTTCACGCGCATCAACGAGCGGGGGGACATCTTCAAGGGGAAGTACGAGGGCTTTTACTGCGTCTCGTGCGAGCGCTACTACTTGGAGAAGGACCTGGCTGCGGGGAAGTGCCCCGTGCACGGCACCGAGCCGCAGTGGCTGAGCGAGGAGAACTACTTCTTCCGCCTTTCCAAGTACGGGCCTCCGCTTCTGGACCACATCCGGAGCCATCCCGAGTTCATCGTCCCGGAGATCCGGAAGAACGAGATCGTGAACGTCATCGAGGGAGGGTTGGAGGACATCTCGGTCTCCCGCTCCTCGGGGCGCTGGGGCGTTCCGCTGCCCAACGATCCGGCCCAGACCGTCTACGTCTGGTTCGACGCCCTGATCAACTACATCACTGGCGTCGGCTATCCCGAGATGAACGGCTCCTTCGCGCGCTACTGGCCCGCCGACCTGCACGTCATCGGCAAGGACATCACCCGCTTCCACTGCATCATCTGGCCCGCCATGCTGATGAGCGCGGGCGTTCCCCTACCCCGGACCGTGCTGGGGCACGGGTGGGTCCACTTCCAGGGGCAGAAGCTGTCGAAGTCGCTGGGGAACATCGTGAATCCGCTGGACGTGGCGGACAAGTACGGCGCCGACCCCCTGCGCTACTACCTGCTCAAGGAAGTGCCCCTGTCCCGGGACGGCGATTTCTCGTGGGACCTCTTCATCGACCGCTACAACGCGGACCTGGCGAACGACTGGGGGAACCTCTTCACGCGGGCGGTGTCCATGGTGCATCGGTACCGGGGCGGCGTCCTGGCCCGGGCCGAGGCCGGCGATGGACTCGCCGAAGTGATCGGGGCCGCGTTCCGGGAGTACCGGGCGGCGTTCGACGACTTCGCGATCGAGAGGGGGATCGAGGCGGCATGGACCATCATCCGGCGCGCGAACCGGCTGGTGGAGGAGCGCGCCCCGTGGAACCTGGCCAAGGACCCCGCGCGCGCCGGGGAGCTGGACGGGCTCCTGGGCACGCTCGCGGTCGCGCTCCAGCACACCGCCTTCCTCCTCTTCCCGATCATGCCCGCCAAGGCGAAGCTCGTCTGGGAGACGCTGCGTCTGACCCCCGGGCTCGAGCAAACGCGTTTTCCCGCGGAGGGTCGGCTGTTGCCGCCCGCCGCCCCCGGCGTCACCCTCGGAGCTTCGCAGCCGCTGTTCCCCCGGATCGAGCGGTGATCGATTCGCACGCCCACATCGGGCGCGAGGAGTTCGACGCCGATCGAGGTCCCGTGATCGAGCGGGCGCGCGCCGCGGGCATCCGGCGGATCGTCGAGGCCGGTACCGACGCGGCGTCCAGCCGCACCGCCATCACGCTCGCCCGGCGCCAGCCCCTGGTGCGCGCCGCCGTCGGCTTTCACCCCTGCGACGTGCGGGCCGAGCGGATGGCCGAGATGGACGAGATCGAGGCCCTCGCGATGGAGCCGGAGGTGGTCGCGATCGGCGAGACGGGGCTGGATTTCCACTGGCCCGAGAACGCGCCGCCGGAGGTGCAGGAGGAGTTCTTGCGCCGGCACATCGCGATCGCGAAGAAGACGGGGAAGCCGCTGGTGCTGCACCACCGAGGCGCGGGAACGCGCGTGGCGGAGGTGCTGGAGCGCGAGGGGCCGCCGCCGGCGGGGGGCACGTTCCACTGCTTCGCCGGGGATCTGGAGCTGGCCCGCCGCGTGATCGCGCTGGGGATGAAGATCGGGGTGGGCGGTTCGGCCACGTTCAAGAAGAGCGTCCTACCCGGGATCGTCCGGGAGCTGGATTTGCGGCAGGTGGTGCTGGAGACCGACTCGCCGTACCTGGCGCCGGTGCCCCATCGAGGAAAACGGAACGAGCCCGCGTATCTGGCGCTGGTGCGCGATCAGATGGCGAGCGCGCTGGGAATCACGCCTGACGCGCTGGAGGCGGCGACCGATGCCGCGGCTTCTGCCCTTTTCCGGTTCTAGACGCGCCCGGCTCCGCCCCACGGCGGGGAGCGGCGACTCCGGCGCCACCGCCGGCGTCCCCGGCGCGCTCCGCGCTCTGGGCGTCCGCCCCAGCCGCCGCCTGGGCCAGAACTTCCTCCTCGATCCCCGCGTCGCCGAGCGGATCGCCGCCCTCGTCGCCGATCCGCTGGAACCCGTGGTCGAGATCGGGCCCGGGCTGGGGGCTTTGACCGAACGGCTCGCGGCGAGCGGCCGCCTCGTCGTCGCGGTCGAGTTGGATCTTCGGCTGGCCGAGGAGGTCGAGCGCCGCCTGGCCGCCCGCCCGAACGTCCGCGTGGTCCGCGGCGACGTCCTGGAGCAGCGTCTTGGGGATCTTCTTCCAGGGAGCGCACCCGTGATGGTGGTCGCCAATCTTCCCTATTCGATCACGACCCCGGCGGTCGAATGGGTGCTCGCGGGCGGCGCGCGGGTGCGGCGCGCATACCTGATGGTTCAGCGGGAGGTGGCGGAGCGGATGACCGCCCGGCCCGGCGGCAAGGAGTTCGGCTCCCTCGCGGTTTTCCTGGCGATGCACGCCGAGGTGAAGCCGCTGTTCCGCGTGTCGCCCGGCGCCTTCTACCCGCGCCCGGAGGTGGAGTCCGTGGTCGTGGAGGTGACGCCGCGCCCCTATCCCGGAAGCACCGAGGCGGAGCGCGGCGATGCCGAGAAGCTGGCCCGAGCCGCGACGGGAGGTCGGCGGAAGACCGTGGCCAACGCGCTCGCCCGGGGAATGGGCGTGGAGCCCGATGCGGCGCGGCGGCTGTTGTCCGAAGCCGGCGTGGACCCCGGCCGCCGCGGCGAGACGCTGGCGGTGGAGGAGTGGCTGAATCTGGCGCGCGCGTGGGCGCGGGCGGCGGCGGGGCGCCCGTGAGGCAGCGGGGCCACGGCGCGGCGGCGTTCCTGCTCGCGCTCGCCTGTTGCGGGGCTCCACCGGCGGCGCTCGCCCAGGACATCGACCCCAGCGCGGCAGCGGTCTCCGACACCGTCTTCGAAGTCGAGTCGCAACCCGGGCCAAGGTACCAAACGGTGTATGACCAGGACCGCTCCCGCAGCAACTGGCAGCAGACACTGACCTATTTCCGAAGCTCGCGGCGCGTTGCCTTCAACGGCTCGGGAAATCTCACCACGCAGGACTTCATCTCGGCTCCCAACAAATCGACGTTCGGAGACTTTTATGGGCACCTGGATGGCCGGATCGTCGGAAATTGGATCCTGTCCCTCGACGGCCGGTTCGATATGAACTCTTCGGTCGACGCTACCCGGAAAACGGAAACGCGCAACAACCGGCTTCAGATTCGGACTCAGTACACCCTTCGCCCGGCCAGAAGCATGTCGTTTACCGGAGGGGCCTACACGGAATTCCAACAGGACCATGAGCGATCCACGCAGACGGTGTTCGCCCGCGCGATCCCGGAGATCGATCCGACTGCGGTGGATACGCTCAAGGTGCAGAAGGACTCGTCCTATACAAATGCGCGGCAGGACGGGCTCAGCCTTCTCGCCGCCTGGCAGATGAAATCCTGGTTGGCGCTGTCAGGCACCGGAGCCGCCAGCCGGCGGAGTCCGTCTCAGATCAGTGAGGTTCGCGACTTCATCAACCCTCTGGACGGCTCCGGCGGCGGTTATTTCAGGAGCACCATTCAGCCTACCAACGAGCCCAGCGACAATGCCGTATTCACCTCCAATCTCACGTTCACGCGGATCCCGCTCTCGAAGACGGTCTTCGGATTTCAGAGCTCCTCCGTGAATCAGTCGCAGTTCGATCAACAGCTGCGTGGAGAGGAACATCAGACGTTCGACCGGAACGCGGGGACAATGCACTTCGAATACGGGCCTCGATATCAGACGTTCTTCCTGCTGGACGCGTCTCTCGTCCGATCGCTTCAAGACTACAAGCTGCGGCGCAGCTCGAATTCTCTCGCCACGACGCGGCAAATGTCGTCGACGCTCTCCTATTCCAACACGCACACCATGGGAGGCGTCACGTTCCAGGCGAGCCGCTCGAAGAACGAGAGGCAGCAGACCCAGAATGGGATCGTGATCAACCGCGCGCTCCTGGGGAACGGATCCCACAGGCTCTCCCGCCGGCTGGCGCTCGATGGATTCGGGAGCGTCAATCTGCAGTCCTCGAGGTATGTAACCGCGCGCGGCGACCAGGACATTCTGAGGAACGGAGGAAGTGTCGGCGGGGGGTACCTGCTGGCGCCCAGCTGCAGCACCGTGGTTCATTTCGCCGTCAATCGAAGCAAGAACGTGTCCGTGGATCCGGCCGCGTCCGGCGCCAACAACGTCCAGACCATCTACCAGATGAACGCCTCGCTGCAGTTCCTGCCCAACCAGAACTTCTCCATCCGGCAGTACTATCTTCTGAGCGCGGAATACAAGATCTTCGACTACACCGAGCGCCAGAACTACCTGAGCCGGGTGCGGCGGATCGACACCGACTTCGTGGATAGCCTGTTCCGGTTCGCGTTCGTCCGCCTGGGCCACAGCTTCATCTATCGGGATAATGGTGGGTATTACCGCAACGTCGCCGATGCGGACCGCCTCTATCGTGTCGCGCTGGAGACGTACGAGCAGACGCTTTCGGTGACCGTCGGCCTCCGAATCATCGCGGGAGTGCGGCTGATCGGCACCCAAAGCCTTCTGAATCAGCGGAACTACGACATCCCGCGGGGGACCAGCACGCTCCACAATCGCTTTTCCTTGAACGGGGGGATCGAGGTGAACCGGACGCTGGCGGGAGGTTCGGAGATCATCGGAGCGCTTCGCCACATTGGGGGGTACGACCAGAAGGTGACGCCCCAGTCGCCGACGCGAGAGGAGGATTATTGGATCGCCGGAGTCACCTTCCAGAAGGACTTCTGATCGCCTCGTGGGCGGCCTTGTCGATGGTGGTGGGGTGTGGGCTGTTCGACACGCGGGATCCAAAACTGCCCACGACGCCGACCGCGCCCTGCGCCAATTACACGGAACCGGACAGTCTGGTCCTGAACATCCGCGTGCATTATGGCCAGCTCAGCGTCGCGAGCTGCTACAACCCGATGCTGGATTCCCTCTTCCTGTTCCATCCGGATCCGGTTGATTCCAGCGTCAACCCGACCCCATTTCTGAAAGTGTGGAATCAACAGGTTGAGGGGCGCGTGGCCACGAATATCGCGGCCGATTCCGTGGCGATGTTCCAGACCTTCTTCGACGGTACCTATCAGAGCCCGATCGTAGATCCTGGACCCCCGCGGCGGGAGACGAGGTTCTACAACTATCACATCCTGTTCACCCGGATTGGCCGCTTCGCGGCCATCCGGTACCAGGGTCGGGCCGAAATCACGTTTGAGCAAGAAACCGGGACCCTCTGGCGAATTCGCTACTGGACGGACCATGCGGACACCTCCGGCTATCCGACGTGGGGACGGCTGAGGGCGGATCATCGGGTCGGCTTCTAGACGCTCGGGGACTTGATTTTGGGGGCCGCTACGTGTATGCTCATTCGAGGCCGGAACAATCCCATCGAGAGGTTCAGCATCTCCGCTCCGCACGCCAGATCGACCCCAACGATCACCTCCAAGTGCATTCACTTCAGCGCACTAGCCGCGGCCGCCGTCTGCCTCTCCGCGGGGATCCTGGGATGCGGACTCACGACGAAACCATGTAAGGGAGCCGACTGCGGGGGAGGGGGCACTCCGCCGCCAAAGTACCCCCCGCGCACCACCCCTCGCAGAGCCGTGGAATACCTCCGGGCGGCCTGGGAAAACCGCGACAGCACCCGGGCAGACACCGTATACACCGCGGACTACCAGGGAACCTCCACCGATCAGTCGGACCCCATTCCCAGCACCCTCTCCTTCGCGAAATCCGACGAAGTCCGGGCCATCGGCGGGCTCCAGCTGGACCCGGTGATCACGACCGTCAGCTTGGACTTCCACGACAGCACCACGTGGATCACAGAGTCCTTTCCAGGCGATCCTCCGGATTGGGTCGTGGTCACGGTCCCCAACAAGCCGACAATCCTGGTCACCAAGTCAAACGCGGCGGATCTCAAGGTGACCGGCACGGACCGGTTCGAGTTCAAGACCCAGCCCGTCACGGCCGGAGGGCAGACCCTCTGGCAGATCGTCCGGTGGACGGAAGTCCACAACACGCCGTAGAAGTTGCCGCGGCCGCCATCGGCCCGCTTCCTTGACGCCCTGATTCCCTCCTCTTAGTATCGCGGTATCGCGGCGGTGAACCACGCCCGCGCACCAAAACCGACTCCCGAAAAACTCGATTGGCCCGAAAAGCTCGGAAAGCTCGGGCGCGCCGCGCTCGCCCGCGATCGCGCCTCCTCCTGCTCGGCCTGGGAGTCCTGCTCCTAGGCGTCGTCCTCTGGCTTGCCCAAAATGGCCCCTCCCTGAACCTCGAGTCGACCCGGGCGGGCCGTGGCGGCGGCACCACGAAGCCCGGCACGGCCGCGGATCGCGTCGCCCCGGCCGAGGACAGCCGCGCGGCCACCTTCATCGACTCGGACTGGGACCGGCTCAACCTGCGCGTGCAGTCCGAGTATCTCCGTCTCATCCGGCCCGGCGACCACGCGGCGCTCCTCCGGCTGACCAGCCGGACGCTGCGCGGGGCGCTGGAGGAGATCGGGATCTCGCGCAGCCTCATCGACGAGCGCCCGCTCGCGGCCTCGGCCGCCGGAGCGGGGAAGGCCCCCGTGCAGTGGCGGATCCAGGTCCCGCCGCGCGTCTCCCTCTTTCGAATCAACGACGCGATCACCCAGGCGATGATCGTCCTGGGAGGGCGCTCGATCCGCGGCGCCGAGCGCCCGGCCCAGGCGCTGGGCACGGCGCTGGACCTCCGCGTCGGCTACGGCGACCGCATCACGCACGCCATCGTGGTCGAGCCGAGCGCCGTGATGAGCGATGCCGACGCCAAGATCGCATTCATCGTGCTCGACGCCGATCCGCAGTACGAAAACCTCTACCGCACCTACCTGCGGAGCGCGGTCCCGTTCACATTCGCCGTGCGCTCGGATCTCCCGGTGACGGGGCGGGTCGCGCGCGATCTGCGTCGCGCGAAACGCGAGATCTTCCTCCACCTCGCCATGGAGCCGCGCGGCTATCCGCGGCTGGATCCCGGGAAGGACGCCATTCTGCTCGACCTGTCGCAGGTGGAGATCGAGGACCGGATCGCGCGGGGGCTCTCGACGGTGGGCCCCGCGCGAGGCGTGATCAGCCGGCTCGGCGGCGCCGCCGTGAACGACGCCGACGTGATGCGCGCGGTCCTGGGTGAGCTGAAGCGGCGCGATCTCCCCTTCGTCGACGCGCACGGCAGCGGCCCCAGCGTGGTGGACGAGATCGGGGAAGAGGTTGGCGCCCGCACGCTCCCGCTGGGAGCCACGCTGGACGGGAGCGGCAATACGCCCGCGGCGGTGCGCGCGCGCCTCCACCAGCTGGTCATGACCGCGGTGCAGCGCGGCGCCCTCATCGTCACGCTCCACCCGAGCGCCGTCATCCTGGGCGTGCTCGAGGGCGAAAAGGACATCCTCCGGTCGCAAGGCGTGCACGTGGTGCCCGCCTCGGAGATCGTGCTCTGACCAAGCTCTCGGTCAACATCAACAAGGTCGCGACCCTACGAAATACCCGGACGACCGGAATTCCGAGCGTGCTCCGCGCGGCGGAGGTGTGCATCGATGCGGGCGCCAACGGGATCACCGTGCACCCCAGGCCCGACTGGCGGCACATCCGCGCGGAAGATGTCTACCAGATCGCCACGCTCATCGCATCCCACCCCGGCGTCGAATACAACATCGAGGGGAATCCATTCCACGAGTACATGGACTTCGCGCGTCGCGCCCGGCCCACCCAGTGCACCCTCGTTCCCGACTCGCCCGATTCCTTCACGAGCAATCAGGGCTGGGATCTCGAGAGGGACGGCGAGCGGTTGAAGCCGTTCATCGAACAGCTTCATGGTTTCGGCTGCCGCGTCAGTCTTTTCATGGACGCCGATCCGTCCCGTATTGATCTCGTCCCCGCGACGGGAGCGGATCGAATCGAGCTCTACACCGAGCCCTATGCCGCGGCTTTCGCGAAAGGCGATGGGGAAAAGGCCGTTCAGCCCTTCATACGAGCGGCGCGCAGAGCGGAAGATCTCGGCCTCGGCGTAAACGCGGGCCATGACTTGAACCGCGACAATCTGCCCGTCTTCCTCTTGCACGTTCCCAACGTGCTCGAAGTCTCGATTGGCCACGCGCTGATCGCCGACGCGTTGGAGTTCGGGCTGGCGGAGACGGTGAGGAAATACCTGGCGGCCCTGAAGG
>Ga0209488_10000159_pt1 | contig 51248 bp, 43 predicted proteins | sample Rivendell_Oct201_8_FD_188349 | JGI IMG/M metagenome (GOLD analysis project Ga0209488, IMG submission 188349) | Vadose zone soil microbial communities from the Eel River Critical Zone Observatory, Northern California, USA -... | ecosystem: Environmental > Terrestrial > Soil > Vadose zone >...
TGCCATGTGTATCGACGAAGCAATGACGGACGCTGTGAACTCAAAGGCCCGCGGAAATGGTCGACAAGGCTCGATATGTGACGATCGTGGGTTCGGTGGTTTACGCACCGACCGAGAGCACGAATCCAATCGAAAGGTGCGGGGCCACGCTAACCCACCCTGCGGGCCGCGGCGCGTTGAAACGGACCCGACGATTTTGGCCAAAACGAACCCAACGCGAAAATGTCATCGCGATTCAACGAGCGACATTCCCGAGCGTGGCGCCGGATTGCGCGCCCAAACACAGATTTTTACGGAACGAACCCAATGAAGGATTCCACAATGATTTCAAATGCAGGCAGGAGAGCAACTTGATATGCTCGTAATCAGCCAAGGGAGGCTATCCATGCAAACCGTTCGAAACAACCTAAGGGCCCGTTTCAATCAATATTTGTCACGGGCCCTCCAGACGCTTGCTCCGGCCACAATGGCGCTGGCCGCGCTCGCCCTTCTGGCCCTGCCGGCGCCGGCGCAAAACTCGTCCGGCCCCGAAGTGAAAAAGATCGCCAACGACCTCTATTTCTTTTTCGAGTTCGACGGATCGAACGCCGTCTTTCTTGTCACCGACGAGGGCGTGCTGCTGATCGACACCCGCACGCATCCGCGTAACGGCAAGGACCTGCTCGATCGCATCCGCAAGGTGACGGACAAGCCAATCAAGTGGGTGATCAACAGCCACTTCCACGGCGATCACCACATGGGCAATGTTGTGTTCAAGGACCTCGGCGCGACGTTCATCGCGCATAAAGACACGGCACGCATCATGCAGCATGTCCATCACAAGGAGATGGCGCGGCGCATCGACGGATTCAAAAGCCGCGGCCTTGATCCGAACGAAGTCAAGCTCGTGCTGCCCGACGTAACGTTTGCCGGCGAAGCCACCATCCGGCTCGGCGGACGCGAGGTAAAACTCATCGACCTCGGCCCCGGCCAGCAGGCCGGCGACACCTATGTCCACTTCCCCCATGCCCGCGTGCTGTTCACGCCCGGCGCCTTCGGCAAGAAGAGCATGCCGAACATGGCGTTCACGCCGTCGGTCGACACCTGGATCAAGCAACTGGGCCAGGTCGCCGACATGGATATCGATACGATTCTTCCCGCCCACGGCGACGTCGCGACACGTGCCGACGCCAAGGAACTCGCCGCCATGTTGGCGGACGAATACGCAACAGTGAAGCAGGCTGTCGAGAAGCGTGTGCCGGTCGAGGAAGCCGTCAAAACCTTGACCTTCCCGCAATACAAGGACTGGAGAAACTATCGCCGTCTCGAAGGCGAGATCAGGGCGCTGTATGAGCTGATCCAGACCGGCAAGAGGAGTTATTTGGATTAGAGGATCGGGCGACGGAATGGATGTTTCTCGCCGGTAGGGCTCATGGCTGCAGGGAAATGGTCCGTAGCCCGGATGGAGAGCTGTAAACGCATTGCAAATGCGGTTACAGAGCGCAATCCGGGGTTCTTGGCCCACACGGGAGTCCGCCCCGCATTAGGCAATTGCGCGCGTAAGACGCGCACAATTGCTCCATGCGGGCTACGAGGTCCGCTCGTTTTGCCCCTCCCCCATCACACCTTGGCGTGGCCGCGGATTCACGCCATGATGCGCCGCAATGACAGCGGACACCCATCAAAAACAAGGAATTTTCGGGACATGCAAGGATTGAGGTACGAAGCTCCGACGACGATCGAGGCCGTCGTCGCGCTGCTGACTGGCGCGCCCGCCGGCAGCCGCATATTGGCGGGCGGCACCGACGTCATCGTGCAAATGGAAACTGACCTGATCGAGCCACCACTTCTGGTCGACATCAAGAAAATCGCAGAACTCAGGCAGATCACCCAGGAAAGCGGTGGCTTTCGCGTCGGCGCCGCCACGTCCGGCATGGACATCGTCCGGCACGCCGCCTTCTGCAAGGCCTGGCCCGGCATCATCGACGGCGTAAAGCTGATCGGCTCCATCCAGGTCAAAGGCCGCGCCTCGATCGGTGGCAACCTGTGTAACGGTTCGCCTGCGGCTGACAGCGTACCGGCAATCATTGCGGCTGGAGCCATCGCCAGGGTTATCGGCCCGAATGGCGTGCGCGAGGTCAAGGTGGAGACCATTCCGGTTGGCCCCGGCAAGACCTCGCTCGCCAAGGGCGAGTTCATCGCGTCGTTCTTCCTGCCGCCACGGCCGGCTCATTCGGGCGATGCCTATCAGCGCTTCACGCCACGCACCGAAATGGACATCGCGGTGGTCGGCGTCGGCATCAATCTTACCCTCGACGGCAGCGGAACCTGCACGGCGGCGCGCGTGGCGCTTGGTGCGGTCGCCCCCACCGTCCTTCTGGTCAAGGAATGCGCCGACGCATTGATCGGCAGCAAGGTCGACGATCACGCGCTCGAGCGGCTGGCGGCGGCGGCGAGCGCGGCCTGCCGTCCGATCGATGACAAGCGTGGAACCAAGGAATATCGGATCAAGGTTGCAGGCGTGCTGGCAAGGCGTACCGCCGTTGAGGCACTTGCGCGGGCGAGGCAGAACTAATGTCGAAAAAGCATCACATCACAACAACCGTCAACGGCGACGAATGCGACTTTCTCTGCGAGCCGCAGCAGACCCTGCTGGATTGCCTGCGCGACGAGTTGATGCTCAGCGGCACCAAGGAAGGCTGCGCCACCGGCGACTGCGGCGCCTGCACCGTCATGGTCGACAGCGTCATGGTGTGCTCGTGCCTGGTGCTTGGCGTTGAAGTCGACGGTGCCAATATCGACACCATCGAGGGCATGGCCAAGGGCAACGAACTCCACCCGCTGCAGCGCCATTTCCTGGAGCTCAACGGCCTGCAATGCGGGATCTGCACGCCGGGCATTCTGATTGCCGCCCGCGAGCTGCTCGCGCGCAATCCCGACCCGACCGAAACCGAAATCCGTTATTGGCTCGCCGGCAACCTCTGCCGCTGCACCGGCTACGACAAGATCATCCGCTCCGTGCAGGCCGCCGCCAAGGAAATGAGAGGGAACGCATGACATCGATTCTGGATAAGAGCGGCTTCAATCCCGACAGGAAGCTCAAGATCGTCGGCACTTCGCCGGTCAAACATGACGGCATCGACAAGGTGACGGGGCGCGCGCGCTTCGGCGCCGACCTGTACCTGCCCGGCATGCTGATCGGCAAGATTTTGCGCAGCCCCCATGCCCATGCCCGGATCAAGTCGATCGACACGTCGGAGGCCGCAAAATTGCCCGGCGTCAAAGCGGTCGTTACCCGCGACGATTTCCCGGAGATCAAGGCCGGCACCATGGCCGGCGACATGACCCGCAATGCCATGGCGCGCGAGAAAGCGCTCTATGACGGCCACCCGGTTGCGGCGGTTGCGGCGACATCGGAATCGATCGCCAAGGCGGCGCTCAAGCTCATCAAGGTCGATTACGAGGTGCTGCCGCACGTCATCGACCCGGCCGAAGCCATGGCGCCCGGCGCCCCGATCCTGCACGATCACGTGCGCACCAAGGGCGTAAAAGACGCCGCCGACAAGCCCACCAACGTGATCGAGCGGCTCGACATCGCCATGGGCGATGTCGTCAAGGGCTTCGCGGAAGCTGAAATCATCGTCGAGCGCGAATTCGACACCAAGCCCATGCACCAGGGCTATATCGAGCCGCAGGCTTGCGTCGCGCAGGCGACCGAGGACGGACAGATCGAACTCTGGTGCTGCACCCAGGGCCCCTGGGTGTTCCGCGATCGCCTGACCGAGATCCTTAAGATCGACGCCGCCAAGATCCGCGTGCAGCAGTCGGAAATGGGCGGCGGCTTTGGCGGCAAGACCGGCTTCTACGGCGAGCCGGTGGCCGTGCAACTCGCTCGCAAGGCCAAGCGCCCGGTGAAGATTACGCTCACGCGCAATGAAGTGTTTCGCGCCACCGGTCCGGTCTCCGGCACGAAATCACGCATCAAGATGGGCATTACCAAGGACGGCGTGATCACGGCGGCGGAGGCCGAACTCATCTTCCAGACCGGCGCGTTCACTGGCTCGATGTTCATCAACGCCCCGCAGGCGATGTTCACGCGCTACAATCTCAAGAACGTGAAGACGGTATCCTACGAGGTCGTGTCGAACCGCCCGAAGGTCAACTCCTTCCGCGCGCCCTGCGTGCCGCAAGTCGTGTTCGGCGTCGAAGGCGTGATCGACGAACTGGCGCGCAAGATCGGCATGGATCCGATCGAGCTCCGCCTGCGGAATGCCGCGACCGAAGGCTACAAGACGATCTACGGCGAGACCTTCGGGCCGATCGGCTTTGTCGAGACGCTTGAGGCCGCCAAGAAATCCGACCACTACAATTCGCCGGTCCCCAAAGGCCAGGGCCGCGGCGTCGCGGCAGGTTTTTGGTTCAACCGCGGCGGCGAGACGACCGGCACGTTGAACATCGCAATCGACGGATCGGTGACGCTCATTCTCGGCACCACCGATGTTGCGGGATCGCGCATCTCGATCAGCATGATGGCCGCCGAAGAACTCGGCATCCCGGTCGACAAGGTCCGCGCCATCATGGCCGACACCCATTCGCTCGGCTACAACCGCGTCACCGCCGGCAGCCGCACGACCTTTGCAACCGGCATGGTGATTGTCGATTCGGCGCGCAAGGCGATTACCGAACTATGCAAGCGGGCCGCCGGCATCTGGGGCGTGCCTGAAGAAGGCGTGACGTTCGAAGACGGCTACTGCCGGCCTGCAAGTTCGAACGTCGGCACTTTCGAGCCCCTGACGATTGCGCAGATCGCAGCCAAGACCATGGCAAGCCACGGCGCCATTGCGGGTCACTCCGAAATGAGCGTGACGGGTGCCGGCCCGGGCTTCGGCCTCCACATCGTCGACGTCGAGGTCGACCGCGAAACCGGCCGCGTCGACATCAAGCGCTACACCGTCGTCGAGGACGCCGGCAAGGCGATCCATCCGTTGCAGGTCGAGGGTCAGTTCCAGGGCGGCGCCGTACAGGGCATCGGCTGGGCGCTCAACGAGGAATACTTCTATGGCCCCGACGGGCGGCTGCAGAACGCGAGTTTCCTCGACTACCGCATGCCGGTCGCTTCGGATGTTCCGATGATCGGCACCGAGATCGTGGAAGTCCCCAACCCCAGGCATCCTTACGGATTGCGCGGGGTCGGCGAAGTTCCCGTCGTGCCGACCATGGCGGCCATCGCCAATGCGATCGGCAACGCCATCGGCATCCGCCCGCAATCGCTGCCGATGTCGCCGCCTCGGCTGCTCAAGCTGATGGATGACGCGAAGGTGAAATAGGGAACGGATTTCGTAGGATGGGTAGAGGTAAAAGCGCGTTCTTTCTTTACGAGCTTTTCCGAAACCCATCATCGCTGACGCTGGTGGAATGATGGGTTTCGCCAAAACGCGTGAAGAACGCGTTTCGGCTCTACCCATCCTACGCCACTTACTCCGCGGCCCGTGACGCTTTCACGTTGAGGCTGAGCCCCACCGCGATCGCATCGTCGCGGAACGCCTTGACGGCTCCGCGCGACAATTCGGCCGGCGTCTGTGTGCCCAGCGCCGGCAGCTTCTTGAGCACATCCGCTGGCGCCGTGATAATGTGGCAGCCCATCTCATCGGCCTCGACCACGTTGTAGACCTCCCTGGTCGAGGCCCAGATGATTTCCACATTACGGGTTTTCCGAGCAAGTGCGACGGCGTCGCGCATCACCGGCCGATAGTCGAAGCCCAAATCCGCAAGTCTCCCTGCGAATACCGATACGCAGGCCGGCGCACCACCCGCCAGCGCCTCGATGCCGCCGACGATCTGGTCGGCGCCAAAGATCGCCGTTAGGTTAACCTTGACGCCATCACGCGAGATCGCCCGCACGGCCTGGAACAAAGGCTCGCCGCGCGTCGTTGTCACCGGCAGCTTGACATAGACGTTCGCCCCCCAGTTCGCGATCACGTTTGCCTGGGCGACCATCTCAGGGATTTCGTCGGAGAAAACCTCGAAGGAAATATGCCGGTCCGGCACGGCGGCAACAAGGTCGCGCGCATAGGCTTCGTAGTCGCGAACGCCGGCCTTCTTGAGCAGAGACGGATTGGTCGTAAAACCCTTGATCCACGGCTGCTTTGCCATATCCATGATTTGCGCCTTGTCGGCGCCATCCGTGAAGAGTTTAACCTTGAGGTCGGAAAGTCTTGTTACCATTGAAACACCATGCCAAACCGGTTCACTGCTTGTAGCAAATACCCTCCAGCCATGCACGCACCGTTTGACAACGCTTGGCAAACGGCCGCTACCGGAATATCTGTTGCAAATGATGGATCGTTCAATCGTACCAGTCCTAATGTGCGGCGGCGCCGGAACGCGGTTGTGGCCGATTTCGCGCGAAAGCATGCCCAAGCAATTTGTGCCCCTGATCGGGGACAAATCGACATTCCAGCAGACAATTGAACGCATATCGGGTTCAAACATTTTTGCCCGCCCGATCGTCATCACCAACGCGGAATTCCGCTTCATCGTGGCCGAACAGCTGCGCGAATGCGCGGTCGAGGCCGATATCGTGCTCGAGCCCAGCCGCCGCGATTCCGGCCCCGCGGTCGCCGCCGCGGCAGCCCTGGCGGCACAACGCCACCCCCTGGCCATCGCGCTGGTTCTGGCGGCCGACAATGTCATCCGCAAACCGGAAGAATTCATCGACGCCTGCCAGCAGGGCGCGTCGGCCGCCAGTGATGGCCGCATCGTCATCTTCGGCATTCCGCCGAGCGGACCAGCCACCAGTTATGGCTACATCCGTCCGGGCCAAAGCCTCAATGGATCCGCAACACTTGCCGTCGACGCCTTTGTCGAGAAACCAGATGCCGCTACAGCTGCGTCCTACGTTGCCAAAGGCTATTTGTGGAACAGTGGTAATTTCATGTTTCGTGCCGACGTCATGCTTTCCGAGATCAAACGCTTTGAACCCGTAATGGCGACAAATGTCATGGCGGCGGTCAGCGAAATGACCCGCGATCTGGATTTTTTCCGGCTCGCCGAAAAACCTTTCACCGAAGCGCCGAGGAAATCGATCGACTATGCGGTCATGGAGCACACCAAACTGGCTGCCGTAGTGCCCGCCGATTTTGGCTGGTCGGATGTCGGCAGTTGGAATGCGGTCTGGGAGATCAATGATCAGGATGGCGCGGGCAATGCCACGGATGGCCCCGTCATCATTACGGACAGCCGTAACACCCTCGTACGCTCGGACGCGTCGATGCTCACAACAGTGATCGGGGTCGACGATGTCGTCGTGATCTCGACTGTAGACGCCGTTCTTGTCACCACGCGTGACAAGTCCGAGAACGTGAAGGCTCTGGTCGAACAGCTTAAGGCCCAAAACCGCCGCGAAGCGTTCGAACATCGCCGCATCTATCGACCGTGGGGCTATTACCAGGGCGTCGATGCCGGCACGCGCTATCAGGTGAAGCGCATCGTCGTGAAGCCCGGCGCACAACTATCGCTGCAGAAGCACTTTCATCGTGCCGAGCATTGGGTCGTCGTGCGCGGCACCGCGGAGGTAACACTCAATGACGAAAACCGGATGATCCACGAGAACGAATCGATTTACGTGCCCATCGGCAGTACGCATCGCCTGGCCAATCCGGGCAAGATTCCGCTGGAACTGATCGAAGTGCAGGTCGGGAGCTATCTCGGCGAAGACGATATCGTGCGGCTGGAGGACATCTACGCTCGGAAGTAGGTTAGCTTTAGTGGCCCGAGTTATTTATTCGACGGGAATAGTTGTTGCGTAGGGGCGCCCCTTGTGGGCGCCCGGCGGCCCACACAGTGGCGTCATTTGTGGAACCCCGGGCGGCCACAAGGGCCGCCCCTACGCAAAACGAATTTCTTCGATTAAGATGACGCCCACCATTAACTCCGCCCCCGCAATTGCCCACCACCTTTTTCAACCAACCGCTTGCGATCGCTGGCGACCATTTCGGCAACAAGCGCATCGAAGGACACCCGGTGTTTCCAGCCAAGGACCCGATGGGCCTTGCTGGGATCGCCAAGCAGATTGTCGACTTCCGTAGGACGGAAATAATCGGGGTCAACATGTACCAGCGGCGCACCGCTCTTCGCATCGACCCCGACTTCATCGACACCGCTGCCTCTCCATGCGATCTCGCGCCCCACGGCCGAAAAGGCGCGTTCGACAAACTGCCGCACCGTATGGCCCTCCCCGGTCGCGAGCACGAAGTCGCCAGGTTGCGGCTGCTGCACAATCATCCACATGCCTTCCACATAGTCACGCGCATGCCCCCAATCCCGCGTGGCATTAAGATTGCCGATATAGAGCTTGTCCTGCAGGCCGGCCTCGATCGCCACGACCGCGCGCGTGATCTTTCGCGTGACGAAGGTTTCGCCGCGGATCGGGCTCTCATGATTGAACAGGATGCCGTTTGACGCGTGGACGCCATAGGCCTCACGATAATTGACCGTGATCCAATAGCCGTAAAGCTTGGCGACGCCATAAGGGCTTCGGGGTTGAAACGGCGTGGATTCCCGCTGTGGCACTTCGCGCGCATTGCCATAGAGTTCCGAAGTCGATGCCTGATAAAAACGCACCTTTGATTGAAGCCCGAGGATGCGAATAGCCTCCAGCAATCGTAGCGGACCCAGCGCGTCTGCATTTGCTGTATATTCAGGCGTCTCGAAACTGACCTGGACATGGCTTTGCGCCGCCAGATTGTAGATCTCGTCCGGCTGCGTTTCCTGAATCAAGCGAATGAGATTGGTGGCGTCGGTCAGATCGCCATAGTGCATCCGGAATCGCACATCCTGAAAATGCGGATCGTCATAGAGATGATCGACCCGTTCTGTGTTGAACGACGACGAACGCCGCTTGACGCCGTGTACCGCATAGCCCTTTGCCAGAAGCAGTTCGGCCAAATAGGCGCCGTCCTGCCCCGTGACACCAGTGATGAGTGCAATCTTGCCCGCCATTATGACCCCTTCAGGAATTTTGATACTGCGGCCCGCACTATAGGCCCCGAAAGTCAGGATGCAACTTATTGAAGTAATGGGAATAATACGGTGCTAAATCACGCCGTTGCCGATGCCGAAAAGCGAGCCCGCAGCAGCGTATGGGCTTCCGGCAAATCGCGAACGAATAAAGCCGGCAAAACGGGGCGTCGTTGGGATTCCGGGGCAAGTATCATGCAAACGCCAATGCCCGCGGCCTCGGCGCATTGAATATCCGTGAGCCTGTCGCCAATCAGCACCGAGCCCGTGACATCCAAATTGAACTCCATTTGGGCCTTGAGGACCATGCCGGGGTTAGGCTTGCGCCACGGATGGTCTCTTCGGTAATCGCCGATGCCGTGTTGCGGATGGTAGGGACAATGATAGACTTTTGTAAGCGGCGCCCCTTCGCGCGCGAAACGCTCGCGCATCCAGATTGTCAGGGATTCAAAAGCCTGCTCGTCAAAAAGGCCGCGCCCAATTCCTGCCTGGTTGGTTACCACGATGACCGGCCAATCAAGCTCGTGGACGGCAAAACGCACAAGATCAAAAATTCCGGGCAGGAATTCGAATTCATCGATCCGATGCACATAGCCATGATCGACATTGATAACACCATCTCGATCCAGGAACAGCGCCGGACGTGGTTTTTGGCCAGACACGCAGTCCTCCGCGTTTTCGACACCGCCACAACGCCATTTCGCCTGCCTGTTTCCGGCACGGGCCTGACCGAGATATGGAAGCCCCTCGCCAAGGCCGGCGACGAACCCGACCAGGAAACGCGCCCGATCCCCATTATGGTACGCTTTCACGATCCAATCGAATGTTATTTGTTGCGCATGACGTGGCAAGACCTTAACAGCGTCTTGAGCACATCACTGGGACACACGACATGACAACCGATACACGCTCGTCGCGTGAGGAAAGCATAGCCCTGCATTTCCGAAAATCGCGCGAAACGCTCGACGCAGCGATCGGTGACGAGACGATGCGCAAGGCGATGATGGACATCGCCGACGTCATGATCAAATCATTGCATGCCGGCAATAAGCTCCTGGTCGCCGGCAACGGCGGCAGCGCCGCGGATGCGCAGCACATCGCCGGCGAGTTCCTGTCGCGCCTGAACTTCGATCGAAACCCGTTACCAGCCGTCGCCTTGACGACCGACACTTCGGTCCTGACCGCCATCGGGAACGATTATGGATTCGACCTGGTCTTCGAACGACAATTGCGTGGCCTCGGCCGCGCAGGCGATGTCTTCCTGGCAATCTCGACGTCGGGGCGCTCGCCGAATATACTGGCGGCGCTTCGCGCCGCACGCGGGCTCGGCGTCACGACCATTGGCTTCACGGGCGATGCCGATTCCCCCATGGTTGCCGTTTGCGACCTGTGTCTGCGGGCCCCGTCCGGTAGCACGCCCTTGATCCAGCAAATTCATATCGTGGCGGCTCATGCGATCTGCGCCGTCGTCGAGCAGGCCCTGTTTGGTTCGACCTAGCCGATTGCCGGGGAGCGGAAAGCCCGATATCAAGGCGCCGGCGGCTGCAGGTTGATGCAATCCCCATAAATCGAATGGATTTGCGATATGCGCGGACATCGTAAGCGCGTGCTGGTGACCGGCGGCGCGGGATTCCTGGGATCTCACCTGTGCGATGCGTTGATCCAAAAGGGTTACGACGTATTGTGTGTCGACAACTTTTTTACCGGCACGCGCGACAACATTGCACACCTTATCGGCCAACCACATTTCGAATTTTCCCGTCACGACGTCACTTTCCCGCTCTATGTGGAAGTCGACGAAATCTACAATTTTGCCTGCCCTGCCTCACCGATTCACTACCAGCACGATCCCGTTGCGACGACCAAAACGAGCGTGCACGGGGCGATCAATATGCTGGGCCTAGCCAAGCGCACCGGAGCGAAAATCCTGCAGGCGTCAACCAGCGAGGTTTATGGCGACCCCGAGGTGAGCCCGCAACCGGAGACTTACTGGGGCAATGTCAATCCGATCGGTCCACGCGCCTGCTACGATGAAGCCAAGCGATGTGCTGAGACACTGTTCTTCAGCTATCATGTGCAGAACAAAGTGCAGATCAAAGTCGCCCGCATCTTCAACACCTATGGGCCGCGCATGCACCCAAACGACGGGCGCGTCGTGTCGAACTTTATCGTTCAGGCCCTGATCGGCAATCCCATCACCATCTATGGCGACGGCTCGCAGACCCGGGCCTTCTGTTATGTGGACGATTTGATCGCAGGCTGCATGAAGTTCATGGAAGACACCGGTCCTGATCAAACCGGCCCGATCAACCTCGGAAACCCGCGTCAGTTTACCATCCTGGAACTTGCCAATACGGTGATCCGGTTGACGCAATCCAAGTCAAAGCTGGAATTTCGGCCGCTTCCGATCGACGATCCAAAGCAGCGCCAGCCCGATATAAAGCGCGCGAAGGAGATTCTGGGCTGGGAACCCCGCTGGCCTGCCGAGGAGGGGCTCATGCAGACCATCGCTTTTTTCAAGCAGTTGAGTGCTTGAGCGCTATTCCTTCGGCGGTGACTTCATCGCAATAGGTCGTGCGCGCCCGATGCTCGTATAGGAAAAACCTTTCGCCACTATGTCGTCGGTCCGGTAGACGTTTCGAAGATCGACCAGAACCGGAGACACCATCACGCTCTTGAGATGGTCGAAATCGAGCGCCCGGAATTGCTCCCATTCGGTCGCGATGACGAGGGCGTCCGCACCTTCGGCACAGCGATAGGGCCCATCGCAAAAAACCACGCCCGACATCAGGGGTTTGGCCTGTTCCATCCCGACCGGATCATAGGCGCGGACCTTCGCACCCATGTCCTGTAACGCCGTAATCAAGGGGATCGATGGCGCTTCCCGCATGTCGTCCGTGTTCGGCTTGAACGTCAGCCCCAGGACCGCAATCGTCTTGCCACGGACGCTCCCGTCAAGGGCCATCAAGACCTTGCGCGCCATGGCCCGCTTCCTGGTGTCGTTGACGGCGGCCACTGTTTCGACAATGCGCAACGGAACTTCATTGTCTTGCGCGGTCTTGATGAGCGCAACCGCATCCTTCGGAAAACACGATCCGCCGAAGCCCGGCCCCGCATGGAGGAACTTGGAACCAATGCGATTGTCGAGCCCCATGGCGCGTGCCACATCCTGAACTTCGGCTCCTACTTTTTCGCACAAGTCGGCAATTTCATTGATGAACGTAATCTTGGTCGCAAGAAACGCATTGGCTGCATATTTGACGAGTTCCGCAGTGCGCCGGTTTACATAGAGGATCGGTGCAGCATTGAGATAGAGCGGCCGGTAAAGTTCCGCCATGACGGCGTTGGCGCGGGCATCGTCGGAGCCGACCACGATCCGGTCCGGGTGTTTGAAATCCTGGATCGCCGACCCTTCGCGCAGGAATTCCGGATTGGAAACCACGGCAAAATCTGCATCCGGACGGGCATTGCGGATAATGAGTTCGACTTCATCGCCGGTGCCGACCGGCACGGTCGACTTCGTGATGACGACCGTAAAACCGTCGATTGCGGCCGCAATTTCGCGTGATGCGGTGTAGACGTAAGTGAGATCGGCATGGCCGTCGCCCCGGCGCGAAGGCGTACCGACCGCAATAAAGACGGCTTCCGCGTCGCGGACAGCCTCGGCAAGCGCGGTCGTAAATGTGAGCCGCCCCTCGCGCAGATTGCGCATGACCAGGTCTTCCAGATCGCGCTCGTAGATTGGCATGACGCCGCGTGTGAGCGAATCGACCTTCGCAACGTCCTTGTCGACGCAGGTCACACGGTGTCCGAAATCGGCAAAACAGGCGCCCGACACCAACCCGACATAGCCACTACCGATCATCGCAATGCGCATGGTCCGCCGCTTCTTTCGCCACGTGATTAGCCACCTGGTTCGCCACTTTGTGCCCTTGGCCGAATCAGGCCCTCGAATCAGGGGCTGCCAGGGCCCCTCCGGCTTCCATCAGGAAGCCATTGAGTTTCCTTACAAATTGGCTCCCGAAGAGAGCCCACAAAGCCGAGCATCCCTAGCCTGTCAAGATGAAAGCTCGACGACTAAAATTCTTTCGGCCTTTGGCTTCGCCTGAAATCGGCCGTCCTTCGGCCCGACTCTCACGCGACCATCTGCCGGCGGGGCCTTCCAACCATGACAGGCCGGGGCCACCTTACCTTGGCACCGGCCACGCCATCCGCCGTCCTTCCGGCGCCTTAGCCGGCGCCAGGGAAAGCGCGGGCATGCTGGTTGAATGACCTGGGAAAGAGCGCTATTCACGTTCGCCAATGGGGGGCCGTGTGCTAGAATCTCAGGCGATGGGGCATGCAGGGGGATAAGTGAATGGCGTGGCATGAACTCGGGGCATCCTTCCGGCGCATTGGCCGCGCCGGCATTGCGCTCGCGCTGGCGGCGCTCTGCGCTGGATGCTTCCAGCCGCTGTATGGCGAAGGAACCACCACCCCAGGCGGCCCAGCCTTGCGAGATGCGCTCAAGTCGATCGATGTCAAACAGATCGATGCGGTTCCCAACACGGCGGAGGCCCGGCTCGCCGTCCAGCTCCGCAATGAGCTGCTGTTCAACTTTACCGGGGGCGGTTCTTCCGCGTCCCCCACTCACGAACTCATTGTGAAAATCACCGGATCGAACCTCGCCGTCACGATTGATCGCGACAGCAAGCTGCCGAGCAACGAACTTTATACATTGAGAAGCACTTACACGCTCACCGAGATCGCTTCCAAGAAAGTCGTCGTGACAGGACGGGCCGTTAGCAGCGTATCGTATGACGACGTCAATCAGCAGCGTTTTGCCCGTCTTATCGGCATGCAAGACGCCGAGCGCAAGGCTACCCATGTCATATCCGAGAACATCACATCACGTTTGGCGTCATATTTCGTGGGCGGGGGGTGAATTCGGGTGACGTTTGAGGAAGATGCGGGATTCGGCACTCTTCGAACTCAGCAAATTTCATGCAGTATTTGATCACCGGCACAGCCGGTTTCATCGGCTTTCATTTGGCAAAGCGCCTGTTGTCGGATGGTCATTGCGTCCACGGCATCGACGGCATTACGCCTTACTATGATCAGAATCTCAAACGCGCGCGCCACGCGGCGCTCGCCCGGTTTCCTGCATTTGACGCCACGGAAATGATGCTGGAAAACACGGCCCTTTTGGCGGACTGCGTCGGCACCAAAAAGGCCGATATCGTGATCCATCTGGCGGCGCAGGCTGGCGTCCGTTACAGCCAGGAGAACCCGCGTTCCTATATCGAATCCAACATCAACGGCACTTTCAACCTGCTTGAAGCCTTGCGCGCGCATCCCTGCCGGCACCTCGTCATTGCATCGACAAGCTCGGTTTACGGCGCATCGGCGCAGCAACCTTTCGCGGAAGAACAATCGACCGATCGGCCTTTGTCGCTCTATGCCGCAACCAAAAAATCGGTTGAGGTCATTGCTTTCAACTATGCGCATCTCAATGATCTGCCGACCACGGTCGCGCGCTTTTTCACGGTCTATGGCCCGTGGGGACGACCCGACATGGCGCTTTTCAAGTTCACCAGGAATATTCTCATCGGTTCGCCTATCGACGTCTATGCGGCCGGCAAGATGACAAGAGATTTCACTTATGTTGCCGATGTCGTCGAGGCGCTTTGCCGACTTGCCCAGCTGGCGCCGACAACCGGCCCCGACATCGCGCCGGACGCCCCCTACCGCGTCGTCAATATCGGCAGCAGCAATCCAATCGGGCTTGAGGATTTTATCTCCACGATCGAACAGATCCTCGGCCGCCAAGCCATCCGCCGCGACCTGCCGACGCAGCCCGGCGACGTCCCGGCGACGTGGGCCAGCACGGTAAAGCTTGAACACTTGACCGGCTTCAAACCGACGACCGCGCTGGCACAGGGCGTGCGTGACTTCGTCGATTGGTATCGGGATTACTACCGTGACTGAAGGCTAAGGGCGCGTAGGATGGGTAGAGCCATGAAAACGCGCCTTCAAACGCATTTTCTTGCCGAAACCCATCGAAAGCCTCGCGGTTGCGATGCGAACTCGGTCGGGTAGGATCGAGGCGCGGAGCGGACTTCGAAATCCGACGTTTCCTCGATCCCCCCTATCATTCCGTACGGCGAGTTTTCCTCAGTACGGCTGGAAGGCTGGCATTTCAGGCAGTGCCTTCCCGGATAATCGGCAGCTTAAGCTTGCTCCCAGCATGCGCCGTCCGATGTCCAGTTTGCATCCACCCTTCGTGCATCTCGTTGTCGCGCCGGTGCTCCGCTCTCGCGCAGTAGCCCCCGCTCTGTGTCGGGAAGCGGACTCGATGATGCACCGCCTGGAGGAATTTACTCCTCCGCCCCAGAGGCCCTCGCTCGGGTCCGGGTTATAGTGTCCCGGTCCGTCATCACTTACTGGCCTCATCCGCCCCACTCGCAGGCACACCGCGATTTCACCGCATGGCGGCTTATACGCGATGCCTTCGCTGTGCGGGAGCGCCGAGGCGACCCGCGAGTGGTTCCGAGCTTTCGCTACACATTCCTTCCCGACATGCCATCCTCTCCGACCCCGGGGAGTTCAGACATCGTAATGTCCAATATCGCGATGCTGACACGGTCTTCGCCACACCCTAACCGGCTCGACACTCCCAAGATTCCCGCAATCCGATTCACGCGGGGCTATATTACGTGGCTTCACTGGTTCACTTTTGCTACGGCCTGTCGGGTTGCTCGCCTCCCTGGTCGGATCAAACCGGAATTGCTCCCAGCCCCCGGAGACTTTTACTTCCAGGCTTTCGACGGGTCGGTCACCCTTCCCGCCGCTGGATATGACTACGACATCGACTGGACTCCTATGTCGGCGGGACTTACACCCACTGGAATGGCAGCTAGCTTCGCTGCACTAGGGCGGAATAGCCAAAGCGCAAGGCACACTCTGTGAACAAACGGGCGCTCTTCGGAGCGCGCTTTGGCGTATTTCGCCGTTTCCGACCGAGTCCCCCCAACCGCGGACGTATTACCCATGGTTGCCGCTCATGATCGAAGCCGCCGCTTATATTGGCGGCGGCCCGAAATCCCCCGTCTTGCCACAAAGATTGCAGTTATCCTCCTTGTCCATTAACTCGTCTCGCCACGAGAAATCTCCCGTAGAGCCTGGTGGTCTTTGGGTCAGACGAACCGCACGCTAGAGCAATCAACTTTTGTTTGACGACGAAGTTATGACGACACACTATCAACATCCGCCGCTTTCCGGCACACCACATAAAGCCGCTGCACGAGTTTGGTGAACGTCGACTTGCCCGACCGGGACGGTCCGACGATGCGGGCTATGTGATACGTAATCCGGCCCCCCAATACGCGACGGCCGGTCATTCTACACTGGTCTTGCTACGCCGGCCTTGCCGATCGCGCTACCAGCGCACTCGTCGAATGTCCCGGCGTGAGTTCAACGAGCACAACCTCGCCACCATCCGCCTCGACCAGTTCCCGCCCGACCACCTGGTCGATCGAATAGTCGGCGCCCTTGACCAGAACCTTGGGGCGGACGCGGCGAATGAGTTCAATGGGCGTGTCCTCCTCGAAAATGACGACCGCGTCGACGGCTTCGAGGGCTGACAAGACTTCGGCGCGTGCGTGCTGGTCCTGCACCGGCCGGCCGGCGCCTTTGAGGCGCTTGACGGATGCATCGCTGTTGAGCCCCACGACAAGATGGTCGCATGCGCCACGCGCCTGCGTCAGCAGTTTGACGTGCCCGGGATGCAACAGATCGAAACACCCATTGGTAAAACCAATGCGCAATCCGCTCCGGCGCAATTCCGGCAACTTCTCGTCGAGGATCGACCAATCGTAGATGACCTTTTCCTCGCTCGCCAAGGACGCAGCCGGCAGGGCACGCGACCGCAATTCAGCGACCGTCACAGTCGCGATACCGCGTTTGCCGACGACGACCGACGCCGCCGCATTGGCGGTCCGCATCGATGTTTCGAGATCGATGCCGGCCGCAAGCATCACCGACAGTGTCGCCACAACGGTGTCGCCGGCACCCGAAACATCGCGCACCTTGACCGGATAGGCCGGCACGAGAACGGGCTCTTCGCCTCGCACCAGGAGCATCATTCCGTCTTCATTGAGGGTGACCAAAACCGCATTGCATTCAACCGAGCCGATGAGTTCGGCTGCGGCGACTGCGATCTGCTCGATCGTTCCAACCGGACGCCTCGTCGCATCGCTAAGTTCCTTGCGATTGGGCGTGATCAGCGTCGCGCCCCGGTAGATCGAATAATCGGTTCCCTTGGGGTCGACAATGACGGGTGTACCGCGCTGTGACGCTGCCGCGATCACGGTTTCGATGACATCCGGCGTCAACACGCCTTTGGCATAATCCGACAACACGACCGACCGAACCCGAGGCAAGGCCTCAAGCGCGCGGCTCTTGACCGCCTCTTGCAGTTCAGAATCGATGCGCGTGGATTTCTCCCAATCCGCGCGCAGCAAATGCGTCGAATGGCGCTCTGAGACGAAACGCATCTTGCGCGTCGTCGGACGCAAAGGATCGACCACAAGAAGCATCTCGATATTTGGATCGCCGGCAAATCGTTGCATCAGCACGCGGCCTGCCTCGTCGTCGCCACGGACACCGACCAAGGCACAACTGGCGCCAAGGCCCGCAATGTTGCGCGCGACGTTTCCGGCCCCGCCCACCATGGTCTCGCAGCGTTCGACGGCAATCACCGGCGTCGCCGCCTCCGGCGAAATTCGCTCGACCGCCCCATAGTGGAACTCGTCGAGCATGAGATCGCCGATGCACAGAACCGTCTGCCCCTTGAACTGAAAGAGGTGGTCGTCGAACACGCGGGTGGACGAAGACAATGCGCTCTCCTTGACGGATTATCGGTATCGATCGGGACGATCGAGGAATTGCGTCACGTAACGCGCGACACCATCCTCGACCGACATGAAATTGGCGCCATAACCGGCCCGGCGCAGGCTCGCCATATTGGCCTGCGTGAAATATTGATATTGAGTCCGGATCGCGGGCGGCATGTCGATATAGTTGACGTTTGGCTCCTGGCCGAGCGCGCGCAACATGGCCAGCATGAGATCGCGAAAGCTGCGGGCCGCGCCGGTGCCGACATTGAAAATCCCCGACACCGATGGATTCTCAAGGAGCCAAAGAATGACCGCGACCGCATCGTCGACGAAGATGAAGTCGCGCTTCTGCTCGCCGTCGCCGATCCCTTCGCGGTGCGACTTGAACAGGCTGATGGTGTTTCCGGCCTTGGCGTCGCCAAACCGTTTGGCGACCAGGCTCATCATTTCGCCCTTGTGGTACTCGTTGGGCCCGAACACGTTGAAGAATTTCAAGCCGGCCCATTGTGGCGGCAAGGCGCCACCCTTCTGGTGGCGTTCGACGACCGCAAGATCGAACAAATGCTTGCTCCAACCGTAGAGATTCATCGGCCGCAAACGCTGCAACGCAGCGAGCGACCAGTCGTCGTCAAATCCCTGTTCGCCCTCGCCATAGGTCGCGGCCGAGGACGCGTAGATGAACGGCGTCCGGCTTTCCGCGCACCATTCGAGCAACCGCAGCGAAAGCCGAAAATTGGTGGCGATGACAAGGTCAGCGTCGCTTGCCGTCGTATCCGAAATGGCCCCCATATGGATCACGGCGTCGAGCTTGCGACCGGCGAGCCAAGCCAGCAATTCGCTGGGCGGAATGACGTCGGCAAGCCGCCGCTTGGCAAGGTTGCGCCACTTGCCGTCGCTGCCAAAATGGTCGTTGACCACGATGTCGCCATGGCCGGCATCGTTGAGGGCCGCGACCACATTCGATCCGATAAATCCGGCGGCTCCGGTGACCAGCAACATGAGAAACCTACCTGTCCAAACCTCCATTTGCCCTAGAGTGCCCCGCCGTGCAACGTCCCGGCCAACCATCAACGTCGCCGGGCCCTGACCACATGCCGGATACCCCTGCCCTCATCGTTCCGTATATGTGGATCGGCGATTTCGTTCGCTGTCATACGGTCGTGCGGGTCTTGCGACAGCGTGCGCCGACGCGGCCCATCGACGTCCTCACCACCACCATGGTCGCCCCGCTGCTCGACTACATGCCCGGTGTGCGCAAAGGGATGATCGTCGACCTGCCACGCAAACAACTGGCCTTAAGCCAACATAGCGCGCTGGCGCGAAGGCTGCGCCCGGAGGGCTATGGGCAGGCCTTGATCATGCCACGCACCTGGAAGGCGGCGCTTGCCCCCTGGCTCGCCGGGATTCCGTTACGGACAGGCTTTGTCGGCGAAATGCGATTCGGGCTGATCAACGACCTGCGCACGGGCGAGCGCAAGCTGCCCCGCATGGTCGAGCGCTGCGCCGCCCTCGCGCTGCCAAAAGGCGAAGTTCTTCCCGCCGAATGGCCGGTGCCGCAGATCATCGTGCCACCCCGGGAGGTGGACGACTGGCGCCGGAGGCACGGCCTCACAGGCAATGGGCGGCGGATCGTGGCGCTGGCGCCTGGCGCAGTCGGCCCCTCAAAGCGCTGGCCGCCGGACTATTACGCAGGCTTGGCGCGTGCGCTGGCCGCGGATGGCAAAGACGTATGGGTCATCGGGGGCCCAAGCGAAAAAGCCGTTGCTGCGGAGATTGCCGCGGCCGATCCGGCTCATATCCGCGATCTCACCGGCGACGATCTTCGCAACGCCATTCTGGCGCTCGACGGTGCCGATCTCGCGGTCTCAAACGACTCCGGCCTGCTCCATGTCGCCGCCGCCATCGGCACGCCGACCATTGGAATTTTCGGTCCGACAAGCCCATGGCACTGGGCCCCGCTCAACCCGATCGCAGGCGTGATCGAGACAACCACCGAACTCGCCTGCCGGCCATGCCACAAGCCCGACTGCCGGCTGCAACACCATAAATGCATGCGCGATATCCCGATCGAGCGCGTCCTGCAGGCGATAGCCGGCTTGCCGTCATCCTTGCGGCGCTAAGTGGCGCTGGGGCGATGAGTCGCCTGTCGGCGGTAAGTTACCTTGTTGACGATCCGTGTCCGCTCTATGCTCGGATCGTTCAACAGAGGGAACGCCCGCCTCCTTAAGAACACTGGACAAGCGAGCATTCCCAAACAAAGCAGGAGGAAGCCATGAACAAGACCGTTTTAGGATTTGCGGTAGCGGGTTGCCTGGTCGCAGTGACCAGCCTCGGCCATGCGCAACAGACCGACCCGCAGCCGACCTGCAAGATGTGCCCGGGGACCTACATTCCGGTGAGCGAATTGGAAGCTTACACCAAGAAAGCGATCGCCGAGAAGCGCGTCGATCAGCAGGTGCGCGCGGTCGACATCGGCAAGTCGAACGTCGCGATCGGCATGGTGTATCGCGGCAAGCTTGACGCGCCCGCAGCGGCGTCCGTCGCCGAGCACGACCTGGTGAGCGAGGTCTATCACATCATTTCCGGCTCTGGCACGCTCGTGCTGGGTCCGGACATCGCCGACATGAAGCGCCGTCCAGCGACGCAAGAGACCGTGCGCCTGTTCAACGGGCCGGGCAACAACGGAACGTCGGTTCGCAACGGCGTCACCTACAATCTCAAAGCCGGTGACGTCGTAATCATTCCGGCCGGAACCGGACATTGGTTCACCAAGATCGATGATCACATCAACTATCTCATGGTGCGCATCGATCCCGACAAGGCCACGCCGCCCAAGAACGAGATGGATTCGAAGACCTGGCTCGCGACACCGCGGTAGTTTTTTTGTAGGATGGGTAGAGCGATGACGCGTTCTTCACGCGTTATCGCGAAACCCATCAACCCGCGGCCCGTGGGGGGCGATGGGTTTCGCAATAAAAAGCGCGTTTGAAAACGCGCTTTTTATTGCTCTACCCATCCTACAAGCTCACCCCACCACCCGCTCGAACGCGGCCACGGCCTCCGCGACCGACGGCATGGCGCCCTCGCCCCCCACGATCGCGATCGGCCCGGGCCCCATGGGCCCGGTCAATCCAGGTCTGGAACTGATGAATATCGCCACGAGCGGGACACCGAAGGCCGCCGCGAGATGCACCAGGCCAGTATCGACGCCGATCACGAAGGAAGCACCGGCGACAAGTTTTGCCATGGCGTCGATCGGTGCGTGGTCCGGTACTTCGGCGCCGGGAATTGCGCACGCGATCAATTCACCGCGCTGCCGTTCGGCAGGCGATCCCCAGGGCAGCACCAATCGCAATCCATGTGCCCGCAAGGCGTTTCCAAGCGCGATCCATGAATCCGTCGGCCAGAGTTTTTCGGGCCGCGCGGTTGAGTGCAGCAACAGCCCATAGCGCCCCGCCGAGCCAAAATTTTCACGCGGCAGCCCATAATCGATTGTGACGTCCGACATGTAGCCGAGCGCCAAGCCTGTGAGAATGCGGTTGCGAGCAATGGCATGCAGCCCCCGCGAGACCGCATGACGGACATCGTAGTACCGGCAAGCTAGCGGCTCGCGAATGCTGTCGCGATCGTAGCCATGCCGGCGCGCCCGCGCCCCGCGCATCATGAGTCCTGTACGCAGCAGTCCCTGAGTGTCGATTATTTCCGTATAGGGGCCGGTGCGGATCCGGCGCATGAAAGATCTGATCTCGCCCCAAGTCGTTGGTGCAAAAACGGCATGGCGCCAGCGGCGCGTTGCCACCGGGATCACTTCGTCGACGGCCGGATGAAGCCGCACCAGCGGCGCAAAATCCTCCTCCACCACCCAGGAGAACTGGGCCTTGGGCAGGTGACGGCGCGCATCGGTCAGCGCCGGCATGTGGTGGATGACATCGCCGAGCGACGAGGTTTTGACAAACAGGATATTCTTGGTCAATGGTCCCCCATCCATGGATTCTGCCCCACCGGCGACATACGCTCATATCATAATCGCAGATCACGTGAGCCCGACATGAGCATTCTCGTCACAGGCGGCGCCGGCTACATCGGCAGCCACATGGTCCATGCGCTGGCCGACGCCGGCGAGCCGGTTGTCGTCATCGACGATCTGTCCACCGGCTTCCGTTCGGCCATGCCCAAAACCGTACCCCTGATCGTCGGCGATGTCGGCAGCGAAGAGCTTGTCGAGGAGGTCATCCGCGCCCATGACGTAACCGAGATCATCCATTTCGCGGCCTCGATCGTCGTCCCGGACTCGGTTTCCAATCCGCTCGGCTATTATCGCAACAACACCGTGAACGCCCGCTCGCTCCTGGCGGCCGCGGTCAAGACCGGCATCAAACATTTTATTTTTTCCTCGACGGCCGCCGTCTACGGCACGCCCGAGCGCGTTCCATGCGCCGAGGATGATTTCATCAAGCCGATGTCGCCTTATGGCAATTCGAAACTAATGACCGAGATGATGCTGCGCGACGTCGCCGCGGCGCATGGACTGAAATATGTGATCCTGCGCTACTTCAACGTGGCGGGTTGCGACCCGATGCAACGCACCGGGCAGTCCACCGTCGGCGCCACCCACCTCATCAAGGTCACGGTCGAGTGCGCATTGGGCTTGCGGCCACGCGTCGGCGTCTATGGCACAGACTATCCGACACCCGACGGCACTTGCATCCGCGACTACATCCACGTAAGCGACCTGGCCCGCGCGCATTCGGCGGCGCTTGATTATCTGCGGAGCGGTGGCGCCAGCGAAACCTTCAATGCCGGCTATGGGCACGGCTATTCCGTGCTGGAAGTTATTGGCGCCGTCAAACGTGTCAGCGGTCAAAACTTCGCCGTGCAACACGCGGATCGCCGGCCCGGCGATCCCGCTGAAATTATTGCCGACAGCCGGCGCATCCGGTCCGTGCTCGGCTGGACACCGCAACTCGACAGCCTCGACACGATCGTCGAGCATGCGATCGCCTGGGAGCGCAAACTCACGAGCCTGCGCGCGACGGCGAAGCCGGCCGGTTAGCGTATTGATTGAACACCGCTGTACGCTGATGCGGTGACCGCCGACCCTGGAGACAGGCCTATGATGAAAACGAAACTTCGACGCCGGCAATTTCTGCATCTGTCAGCGGGCGCTGCCGCGCCGCTGATCGGCACAGCCGGTCTCTTCAGTGCGCTGCGCAACGCGCAGGCGCAATCTTTTCCCGCCGGGTCGATCAAGCTGATCGTTCCGTTTCCACCTGGCGGCGGCACCGACGTGTTGTCGCGGCTGCTCGCCAACAAAATAGGCGCAGCCACCAGTTGGACATTCGTGATCGACAACAGGCCAGGTGCCGGCGGCAATATCGGTATCGACGCAGTCGCCAAGGCGAAAGCCGATGGCCAGACATTGGGAATGGGGCAAACCTCCAATCTCGCCATCAATCCGACCCTTTACCCCAAGCTGTCCTACGATGCGTTGAAGGACTTCGCGCCGGTGGTGCTGGTCGGCTCGCAACCGAACGTGCTTGTGGTGCGCAAGGAGTCCGCACTTCGAACATTGAGCGACGTCGTGAGCGCCGCAAAAGTGCAAACCAATGCCCTGACTTTCGCGTCACCGGGCGTGGGCACAGTCGCGCATTTGGGGGGAGAGCTGTTTGCTCAGCGTGCCGGCGTGAAGTTCTTGCACGTGCCCTACCGCGGAGCCGCGCCGGCGATCACCGATGTGCTCGCGGGCCAAGTGGATTTTGCGTTCGCAACACCGCCCGCCGTGGTTTCCCTGATACGGGGCGGAAACCTGCGGGCCTTGGCCACGACGTCAGTCGATCGCCTGCCGGCGCTGCCCGATGTACCAACGATTGCTGAGCAGGGTTTTGATGGCTTCGAGGCCTACGACTGGAAGGCACTTGTCGCGCCGGCAGGCACGCCGCCAGACGTGATCGCGCGCCTCAACGCCGCGGCCAACAAGGCGCTCAGCGATCCCGAGATGATCAAGAGGCTGCAGGAAGAAGGCAACGAGCCACGCGGCGGAACGCCTGAGCAATTGGGGCAATATTTGCAAGCCGAGCACGCGCGCTGGGGCGGCATCGTGCGCGCGTCCGGGGTCAGGGTGGATTGACGGCGTCGCGGCCTATCGAAGATTCTCGTTGGGAGCTTCGCCTCTAGGCGGCTCCGCTGTCGGGCGGCCCTTTCTTCACCGGCTCATCCCGGCATATTCATTCCCAGCCGGCATTGCGAAACATCTTGCACCAATTTTGCATGCGTGTTCCTTCCTCGGCCAGGTAACCCAACAAGGTCATGTTTCGGGTCAAGCGATCTTCATTACGGCTTGCTGACGTCAGGTGGGTGGCGACCGCTTCAGCACAGGTCAACGGCGTCGCGCGCTTTGCCGGATCAAGTGGCGTTGCCTCGATAACTTTCCAAAAATCTTCGTTTGCACGGATTCCTGGTGCCTCCTTCTCGAGATTGATGAGCGCGTCGGACGCGCGTATGTGTTGGATGTGCGGCTCGCCTGCGGCAAGCAAGAGACCGAGATGGCGGCAGCATCGCTGCAGGATTACGCCGCACCAGATGTCATCAAATCGGCGATACGGCGACCCCTCCCCCATCTTCGGCATGTACATCAATGGCGCAAGCTCGCGACGGAAAGCAATGTTCATCGCGCAAAACGGCCAGTATTGCTGCGGGTGCATGAGGCGATTTCCAGCCGGAGGATTAAATGAGTGACGCAAATTGCCGGAGCGGTGCAATGCCAATGTCTGCGGCGCGTCGTAGTCGGCGACACCCTGCCAGAGGCCCATATTTGCGACGGCACCGGGCAGGGTCCCATGGTCGAAATATGGAAGGCCCCGTGTCGGGCTTTCGTCAATCGAGGGCACCCATCGTGTCCGCTGCGACAATGAAGCGAGATGTGCGGCGATAAAACTCTCCGGCAAACCGGACGGGAAACAGTCGTCATCCAATGCGATGACGACATCGGCCCCTGCGCGAACCGCGGCCCAGAAGCCATACATCTTGATTGCCGAGTCGCGGCGGCTGAACGTTGCAGGGTCAATCACGTCGGGATCTTCCGTGATTTCAGCCCAAGAAAAATGATGGATCGGCCGCTGCCGTCCGTCTTCGATGGCCATCGACCGTTGTGGACCGTCTTCGACCACGATCAATTCGTCCCAAGGGGCGGGTATCCATGCCCTCAGAAACTTCTGCAAGCCATCCTCACGGTTCGACGCTACGACCGTCACAACCTTTGTCGTCGTCATACGCGCTACGGTTTCGGAGGCGGGAGAGTCCTGCCGGTAGGCTCGCCCATTCCCTTGGCAACGAACCGCTGGAAGCGCCGGCCGTCGAAGTTTTCGCCGACGTAGATGTTACCTTTGCTGTCGACCGCCAGCGCATGCGGCACGTTCAGCGCTCCGCCGAATATGCCCTGCTGTCCGATGCGGTCGACGACCTGGAGCGTCTCACGCAGGAGAATCCAGACATGGTGGTTCCCACCGTCGATCACATAGAGGAAACGCTGATCCGGGGAAAACGCCAACCCGGAGGTCGAACCGGCGAGCAGCGTTCGCGGCGCGACGGTTCCTTCCCGCACATACGTACCGTCTGTCTTGAACACCTGGATGCGGTCGTTGACGCGATCGGAGACATATACCAAGCCGTCTTTCGACAGCGCGACGTTGTGCGGCAAACGGAATTGCTGCGCCAAAGGCGCGTCCGGATTGTAGGGCCCGAGGTTTTTGTCGTCGGGCTTATTGCCGTATGCGCCCCACATGCGCTTGAAGCCAAGCGTCTCGGTGTCGATCACGATGACGCGGCGGTTCCGGTAGCCGTCGGCGACATACAGTTCATTGCCGACGGAATCGACCGTCAGGTTGGCGGGGCCGCCGAGGTTTTGCGTGTCGGAACTGCCGCCGCTGCGGCCCTGACGGCCGAACTGCGCCAGGAACTTGCCCTCCGCCGTGAACTTGAGGACCTGGTCATCCTTCTCGCCGCTTCCTGCCAGCCAGACGTTATCTTTCGCATCGACAAAAATGCCGTGCTCGACCGAGGGCCACTCGTAGCCCTGACCGGGGCCGCCCCATGATGCGAGCAACTTGCCGTCCTGATCGAACTTGAGCACCGGCGGCGCCGGGATGCAGCAATCCGCCTTTGGAGGCGTCATGCCCGCGCCCGCGAAACGCTCGTTCTTCTGCAACGGACCGGGCCTATGCAGCACCCAGACATTATCGTGGCTATCGACTGCCATGCCGCCGATCGCGCCGATCGCCCACTTTTCGGGGAGCGGCTGCGGAAACGTCGGATCGTATTGAAATTTTGGGACTTGGACACTCTGCTGCGGCTGTCCGAGGACGACGCCGCGCTCCAGCGGCCAGGTGGCAGCAAGAGCCAAGCCGATCGCGGTCACGACAAAAATCTGCTTTCGATCCATCGCCCACCCTCCGTGTTCGCGTGGTTCGGCTTCGCGTGGTCACGCCGGCTCGCCGCGAATTTCGCCCGATTGGCCAGCCGGGTCTTGGGCCCTATGCAACCGATCCCGACGAGCCATGAACAGCCTAATGCATTATAGGCTGCTGTGGGATGAGCGCCAGAGAAGTTCCGATACGCAAGTTCCCAAACGCATTCGCCGCGATATGGTAGGAACTGCAAATTCGCCGCACTATTCCGGGCGGCATCAAGCTTGGGAAACGGGAGTAACAATGCCGATCAGCCAGAAGATCAGAACGCTTGTCGACAACGCCTGGATCGACGGCTATCCGTGCCTGCTGGCGACCGCCGGGCCGGACGGGCCCAACATCTCCCCCAAGGGCTCGATGCTGGTCTATGACGACGAGCACCTCGCCTATTGGGAGCGCTCGAAGAAGCAGGCGCTCGCCAATCTCGGCAGCGAACTGCGCGTCTGCGTCATGTACCCGAATTTCAAGGCACAACGCGACGGCATACTCGAATCCGGCTTCTTGCGCTTTTACGGGACCGCCGAACTGCACGAGAGCGGTCCACTGCGCGAGGCGATCTTCAAGCGGCTCAATAAGCGCGAACAGGAGCACGACGGCGCCGACAAGGGGATCGGCGTGCTGATCAAGATTTCGCGCGCGGCAGACGTAAGAGGGAAGCCGCTGCCGTAGGACCGACTCACAGGGGGGAATAACCATGAGGGTTTCTGACGCGCCGGCGCAGACAGTTTCCGCCGAGAGCGCGGCGGCTTTGGTCAAATCCGGCATGTGGCTCGACTACGGCACATCGCTTTGCCAGCCCGATGTATTCGACAATGCCTTGGGCGCTCGCGTGCGCGAACTCAACGACGTGAAGTTTCGCAGTTGCCTGACGATGAAGCCGCGCGCCGTGCTGGAAGCAGATCCCGAAGGAAATCATGTCTGCTGGTTCAGCCTGCATTTTTCCGGCTACGATCGCAAGAAACATGATGCCGGGCGCAGTCACTACCTCCCGGTCAATCTCGGCGAAGTTCCGGACTATTACCGGCGCTTCATGCCCCCGGTCGACATTGCCGTCTACAAGACATGCCCGATGGACGAGAACGGCTATTTCAATTTCGGCTGCACTAACCTCTGGCACCGTGCAGTCGTTGAATGCGCCAAAATGGTCATCGTCGAGACCACCCGCGGCCTGCCCTATGTGGATGGCGAACGGACCGGCGTGCATGTCAGCGAGGTCGACTACATCGTTGCGGGCGACGATGCGCCGGCTTCCGAACTGGCGAACCCGCCACCATGCGACGTCGACCGTGCCGTGGCGCGCCTGATCGCCGCGCAAGTGGAAGACGGCGCCTGCCTGCAAGTCGGTATCGGCGGCATGCCCAACGCGGTTTGCGCACTGCTGCTGGAAAGCGGCGTACGCGATCTCGGCATACACACCGAAATGCTGACCGACGGCATTGCCGACCTTTACAAAGCCAGCCGCATCACCGGCGCCAGGAAAAACCTCAATCCCGGCAAGATCGTCTACTCGTTTGCGCTTGGCTCGAAGGAACTTTATGCGACGCTTGACCGCAATCGCGACATGCACTGCTGTTCCGTCGAATATACGAACATGCCCCACATCATCATGCAGAACGACAATGTGATCGCGATCAACAATACGACGCAGGTCGATTTGCAAGGTCAGGCCGCTTCCGAATCCGACGGCCATCGCCACATCAGCGGCACCGGCGGACAGTTGCAGTTCGTGCGCGGCGCCTATGAGTCGAGAGGCGGCAAGTCGTTCATTTGCCTCTCCTCCACCTATGACAAGCGCGGGGCCCGCCGCAGCCGGATTGTGTTGAGCCTCACTCACGGCAACGTCGTGACCACGCCGCGCACCGACGTGATGTATGTCGTCACGGAATACGGCCTCGTCAATCTCAAGGGAAAATCCGTCGCCGAACGTGCCAAAGCGCTGATCGGCATCGCGCATCCGGACTTCCGCGAAGAACTCGAGCGTCAGGCCTATGAGCATCGATTGATACCGCGCGGCGTTTCATTCTGAAGAACCGATCGGAACATCGTTCGTGACCGGATCAGTTAACTCGCTATGCTGCCGCAACACTGAGAGGGACCGCTATGAACGATCGGCTCCGTCAATTCTTGTGTCTGGCATTGGTGGTTGGCGCTTTCAGTGTTCTTTCCGCTGGATTGTTCGACCACAGCGCCTGGCCGCAGATGGCGCGCACCATCAGGATCATCGTTCCGTTCCCACCGGGCGGGACGGCCGACCTGCTCGTCCGTTTGCTGGCGGAACAAATCGACCGTTCGCAAATCGCTTCCGCGGTGGTGGACAATCGCCCCGGGGCAGACGCCGGCACGGACGCCACCGCACGCGCCGCGCCGACCGGGAATACAGTCCTGCTCTATTCAAATGAATCCGTCATCGATCCCCATCTGCGCAAGGTCAACTACGACCCGCTGACGAGCTTCGAGCCAATTTGCCGTCTCGTCCGGTCGCCAGTGATTTATTCCGTCAACAGCGCCGCGCCCTACCGCACGCTTCCTGAACTCATCGAGGCGGCCCGTGCCAAGTCTGGCACCCTGACGCTCGCCGCCGCCGGCCCGGCATCGGCGTTCCAGATCGGGTTCGAGGTTCTCAAGCGCGCAGCCAATGTTGGCATGACCTTCGCACCGTTTCCCAGCGATGCTGCCGCCATCCGCGCGCTGTTGGGCGGGCATGTGACGTCGGCACTCACCACATTTTCGGCGGCGGCCGATCAGGTGAAGGTCGGCAAGTTGCGCGTGCTTGCCGTCGCCTCACCAATGCGGCTTGAAGAATTACCGGATGTCCCGACGCTCGATGAACTGGGCTACGGAGACCGTGAGTTGGACATCTGGTACGGGTTGGTGGCACCGGCGCGAACGCCAAACCGGACCATCTCCCTGCTGGCCGATTGGTTCGCTACGCCGCTGCAATCTCCCGAGGTGCGCGCCAAGCTCGCAGTCCAGGGGTTGAAGCCGGCCGCAATATGTGGCGCCGAATTCGGCGTGCTCCTGCGCAAGCAATATGATGACTACGGCCGCATCATTCGCGAGGCGAATATCAAGGCGGAGTGAACGGCCGTTGCGGCCTGCGACCCGCCAGGGTCACGCGCCGAAATGCTTACGTACGAGGTCCCTATGCCCGACTTTCCAATCAAGATCCTCTCTCCTGACGAAATTGAATCTCTTGAGCGTGAAATTATCGAAGAAGCGCAGGCAGGGTCGAAGGAGGTTGCATGGCATAAGGCGCAGCCGCTGCGAAAGGCTCAGCATCACCAGCGCGAAGCGGCAATTTCGTTGCTGCGAATCCTCGATCATCAATGCCTCCCGATAGAGGGGGCTGTCGATGTTCTTTTGGAGATTGCACGGGCTCACGATCAAGACGTCCGTATTCTGGCGGCGCTCGGCGGAACTCTCGATGTCGTCCGCGACATCAATGATCTCAATGCATCACCGCCGCCAGCCGATACGGTATTCTATACTGTTGTTGAAAGGCTCGCCGCGCTTGCAAAGAAACACGCTGGCCTCCCCGAAGAGGAATTTATACTGCACGGGCTGGGCACATCAGCGCGGATGCTGGCGCGTCAAAGCGATGAAATTGCCGAGATGAGCTACAGAAAGCTAATCGAGATCAACCCACGAAAGAGCGCAAACCACTACAATCTGGGTCTGTTTTACAAGACACGCGGCAGGTTCGAAGAAGGCATGAAATCAAACCAGACCGCGGCGAGCCTGACCGATGGGCAAGATGAAAGTACTGAATGGAATCTTGGAATCTGCGCCACTGGCGCTGGAAACGGCGCTGTTGCGTTGGACGTCTGGAAACGAATGGGACAGAAGATTGAGATGGGTCGATTTGGGTTACCCGAAGGTTCCTATTCCACATGCAAGGTCAAGCTTGCCGAGCGGCCCCTCGCGCAACGTACCGCGGACGTCGATGATCCGGGATTGGAAGAGACGGTATGGATCGAACGGCTAAGTCCATGTCACGGGATCATCCGGAGCGTGCTATATGAATCCCTGGGTGTCGACTACGGCGATATCATCCTTATAGATGGCGCACCCATTACGCATCACACCTACGGTGACACCAAGGTTCCGGTCTTTCCTCACTTGGCAACCCTCATTCGGCGGAATTACCGGTTTTTCGATTTCGCGGGCACGCAGGACAAGGGGGGCCAATTGTCCGATGCGAGTATCGACCTGGACGAGGACACCGTCATCTATCCACATTCCGAATATCTTCGGATTCTGTGCGCGACATGTTGGCGCGATCCCGATATCGATCATGAAAATCATGAGAGCGAGGAGAAGCATGTCGTGATCGGGCGGATTGCTGCTCCGGGGAATGTCGACCCCGTTCACCTTCTGGGTCGGATCGACAACGCGCTGGCAAAGCGAGACCGGTGTCAGCTCTATGCGCCCGACCTCTGTGCGGCGGCAGGACTCGAAACTCGCGCGCTCGTTGACAAACGAAGTTTTGAATTGCTGACGGGCAACACACTTTTGCCCTGACTCGCAAACCAGGGACGGACCCCGATTTCGACCAACCCCGCCGGAAATCGACAGCAACGAGATCGACGGAACGCAACCAATCCTTGCTGGCATTCGGACCGCAAGATAGTTTTACCTCTCGACAGGGGTGATTCGCCCACGGCGAAGGGGGGCCCATGCACTGCCGAAAACGATACTTCATACGATGCATACAGATATGCGGCGTGCTCTGCGCTGGCATCTTGTTGTCCATCCAGGCGCTCTACGCCCAGCCCTTGCGCATTCAATTTCTGCGGTCCCATCAGGCTCAATTCGCAGGATTTTATGTTGCGAACGTATTGGGCATGTACGAGCAGGAAGGATTGGAGGTCGAATTCCTCGAAGGCGGTGCCACGCGATCCGATGGACGGGTGATTGACACGCTGGAGGTGCTGGACGCCGGGCATGCGGACCTGGCGATCGCCTGGATGTCGAATGCCATTGCGGCCCGGCAGGCGGGCGCCAAGATCCAGAATATTGCACAGCTCTTCAGGCATCCGGGCACAACGCTGGTCTGCCGGCGTGATGCCGGGATCCACAAGCCTTCGGATATTATCGGGAAAAATGTCGGCGTATGGAGTCTCGGAGACCAGTTGGCCGTTCAATACTGGTTCGAACAAAACGGACTGGAGAGCCGCGGAGCCAATCTTGCGTCGCAGCGCCCCGATGGCCTTGATCTGATAGAAGGCCATGTCGCATGCGCGACAGCCATGTCCTACAATGAAAAGTGGCGGTTCCTGGACGCCGGTTTGGCGCCAACCGATCTCTACAATGTCCAATTCGCAACTCACGGCGTCGCCTTCCTCGAAGACGGTCTCTACGCCCGCTCGAGTTCTCTCGCAGATCCGCTTGAGCGTGCACGCATCGTTCGATTCATAAGAGCGACGATCAAGGGCTGGCGCTTTGCGCGTGAGCATCCGGAAGAAGCTCTCTCTGCGGTTCTCCGCCGGATGTCTCACCCCGAGCGGGATCATCAACGGCGGATGCTGGAATCAGTCATCTTTCTGGCCGAACCCACCAACAACTTCGGCCTTTTAGATCTTGCCGCCTTTGAAAGAAGCCTTGGAATTATCGCCATGGAGACGCCAATCTCCATGGCCGACGCGGGCGACGTCTGGACCCATTCGATTTGGCGAGAAGCAATGGCTGGCGAACGAGGGAGCACAGCTCTTTCGCCCGCAACGATCTATTATGCTAATATCCTCGCATCATCACCCAGTTTCATGGTCATATTGTATTTTGGAGTCTTCTTTTATATTCTGTACGGAGTCCTGGAAGCATCTCGGCATGGATTTACGATCTGGGGGCAGATGGTCATCGGCTTCGTCTGCGCGCTGGGCGGCGGCATGTTGCGGGATGTGATCATCGCAGGCGATCGCCTGCCCTTTGGCTTTGTCAAAGATGCGACGGCCTTGATCGGTATCGTGGTTGTCACCATCGTCACGGCCGCATTGTTGCGGCTCTTCCCTGGCTTCTTCTCCGGTGAGACCTACCGGCGAATGGAGCGTACATCGGAATCGATCGGATTCGGCACCCTCACGGTCTACGGCGCGATCGTGGCATTGAAGAGCGGCATGCCTTGGTACTGGCTCCCCTTGTGCGCCGCCATCACTTGTTCGGGTGGCGGCCTGATGATGAGCATCATCATGGGGGTCAAATCCAACCAGTTTCGCGGAGCCATCTACGAGGAAGTCGCCATACTCGGCGCTTTGGTTTTCGTCGCGGGTCTTTTCATCCAGGATGCCCTGGAGCATTCGCCCTGGATTCTCGGGGTGAGCGCTTTGCTGGCGGGAGTCGGCTCCGGCCTTCTGCGATATTGGATCGACACACGGGGCATCCGTTATTCGAGCTGGCTTGTCGGGCAGCCACGGCCCGCGTGATTGAGTGCATGTCGCCGCCTGCCTGGGAGCAGCGAAACTCGACTCTCAACGCGGCGGCTTCAAGAAGACCTTCCGCGATGTGCGCTACCGGGGCACGGCCATGGGCCAGGCCGATCCCGCCGCCGCAGCGCGGACTTCGCGGAGATCGCTGCTTACGACCGTCCCTTCGTGAAAATGGGGCAGACCCGATTTCGGGAATATGCTTGATTGAACTATGCTGGCACCTCGGGACCGTGATGGGAACCCGCAAAGCTGCTTCCATTCGCTGAAGGGGAGAGACATGATGCTCAACAGGAAATATCTGGTCGAAGCTAGCCGCATCAAGTACCTGCGCAGCAGGCGCCTGCGCATCGCGTTCCTAGGCATCGCGTTGCTGGTGATGGGGATTATCGCGCCAACAGGCACGCTGTCCGCCCAGGAGCCGGTGAAACATCTCAACCCGGTCATTGAGAAGCTCGCCGCCGGCAAGCCGTTCATTGGATTCCAGACCGGCGATTTGTCTTTTCAGAACGCCCGCACGATGGCCCGGGCCGAGGCCGACTATGTGTACGTGGAGATGGAGCATGCTCCGATGGATTTTGGGGCGCTGCACCAGTTCTCGCTCGGCATGATCGACAAGGCCACCGTTCTCAAGAAGGGCAACGCCCAGCCGAACATGGCGCTGTTCGCGCGCTTTGCGCCTTATGGCCGGGAGCAGGCGCAGTGGGTGGCGAAGCAGGCGCTCGACATTGGCCTGATGGGCGTCATTTTCAACGGCATAGACAACGCCGAGCAAGCGCTCCTGGCCGTACGCAACATGCGCTACCCGCAAAAGAGGACATCGAAGTACCAGAACCCGCCCGGATTGCGTGGCTGGTCGCCGACACTTGCTGTGTGGTCATGGGGTATTTCATCCGAAGAATACGAACGCCGCGCGGATGTGTGGCCGCTCAACCCTGACGGCGATCTGCTCGCCATCATGATGGTCGAAACGACCGAGGGATTGAAGAACGTCGATGCCATTGCGGCGGTGCCGGGCGTTGGCGCGATCTTCGTAGGTGCAGGGAGCGACCTTCGCCAGTCGCTGGGGGTCGAGAGCAACTCGCCGGAAGTGGAACAGGCCTTCCAGACTATCCTGAAGGCATGCCTCGCTCATAACGTAGCATGTGGGATAACTGCGCTCAGCGCGCAGGCTATTGCGAGACGGCTTGCCGAAGGATGGAAAATGATCCGCACGACCAACGGGGCCTTGACCCAGTGGCGCGCGTCTGCACCAGCACGACCTTGATCTGGAAGAGCGGGATATCTCTGCGGTGATCCGAAGGTAACAAGGATGCAGCACACCATGCACACGCTGAAGGTCCAGGCGGTCGCCATCGCAACAGCATTGCTGGGCAGCGTTGCCTTGCTTGCGCAAGCCCAAGCCCAGACGCCAGCAGAGGCCCAAACTTGGCCGCAGCGGCCGGTAAAATTCATCGTACCGTTCGGCCCGGGCGCGGGGGCGGATATTGGGGCACGGCTCCTGGCCGAGCGCCTGCCGGCGCGCTGGGGTAAACCGGTCGTGATCGAGAACCGTCCGGGTGGCGACAGTCTGGTGGCAATCCAGGCCTTCCTGAGCGCCAACGACGACCATGTCCTGCTGTTCGCGCCGAGCGGCAATTTCACGGTGCATCCGTTCCAGTTCGCGAAGTTGCCCTATACGCCCGCCGACCTGGTACCGATCGCGCGCGTATCCAATACGATCATCGCGGTTGGCGTGCCGGGGTCTGATAAGATCAACACCGTCTCGGAATTCGTCGACGCCGCTCGCGCCGCACCCGGAATATTCAACGCCACCGCGGTTCAGGGATTCACCGAATTCGTGTTCGACTATTTCGTGAAGATTGCAGGATTGAGCCTGCAGAAGGTTCCCTATCGCGACACCGTGCAGGCCGCCACCGATCTCGGGGAGGCCCGTCTGAAGATCTATATGTCGTCCTACGCAATCCTGCGGCCACAGACCGAAGCCGGCAGGATCAAACTGATTGCAGTGAACGGGCGCGAGCGCGTTGCGTCATTGCCGAATGTGCCGACCGTCTTTGAGGCAGGGTATCCGAGTTTGGAATATGAAGGGCTCGTGGGCCTCTTTGGACTCAAGAGCATGTCCAAGCAATTGAATGAGAAGATCGCGGTCGACATCGTAGCTGCCACCAGGGATCCCGTGGTCTCGGAGCGACTGGCCGCAACCGCGCAGGTCGCCAATCCGGGCGGGCCCATGGAATTCGCCCAATCGGTCGATCGTCAGCGCGCGTCGATCGCCCAGATCGCGCGGGAACTGGATATCAAGCCGACGCGGTAATGCGGTTTCTGTTCCTACGTCGTGTGAGTCGATGACCGGTCGGCACACTCGGTCTGCTCCCTCTCCCCTCCGGGGAAAGGGAGTCACTCCGAATTGGCTTCAAGGGATCCAATCACATCAGCACAGAGCCGTTAGTCACGCAGCTGGCCTCAAGTAACAGTGTCCGGAAACGTCTCGTCCTCAAATACGCTCACCACCGGCGGCGTTCCGCCGAGGCCAAGCTCCTGCCAGCGGCTCACGACATTCTCGTAGGCGGCCTTCGACAGTTTGGTTCGCTTCGAGAATGACTTGATGAACTTGTATTCCATGCAGGCGTTGATCAGGGCCTTCGATCCCCACGGACGGATTTCCGGCGGATTGAGGCTGGGATCCAGAAAAGTGCTCCAGGTCTCGCGCAGGATATCGATCGATTGCGATGGCCGCGAGCGCGTCGCCATCGCCCACAACACCTGACCGACGTTGGTCGGATCGATGTCGTCATCCACCGCGATCACATATTTGCCGAAATAGGCGCCGGCGGTGCATTGCGCCGCCAGCGCCATCACCTGGGGGGCGTGGCCAGCATACATCTGCCTGATCGAGACGACGGTAATGCCCCAGCCGGCGGCCTCGGGGATCGACCACACGCCCTGGATTCCCGGAATTCCGAGCTTTTCGAGGTCCGCCCAGATGCCGGCGGAGCGTAACGCCGCCCAGAACAGACCACATTCGTTGGAAGGACCGTCGGCCATCAGGGCGCAGGTCAGCGTCGGATTATCCCTGAAGCGGACGCGCTCGACCCGCATAAAGGGCGTGGCGCCGCTTGGGCGGCCGTAATAGCCGGTGAACTCGCCGAACGGCCCCTCTGCAAAAGTCTCGTCCGGATAGACGTGTCCTTCCAGGACGATTTCGGCACGCGCCGGCAACGGCAGCCCGGTAACGTCGCTGATGAATACCTCGATCGGCGCGCCGTTGATACCGGAATAGTAATCGTACTCGCATTCGGTCTTGGGCAGGCTGGTGGCGGCGACCAGGAACAACAGCGGGTCGATCCCGAAGCACGCCGCGATCGGCATCGGTTTGCCCATCTTCCACCATTTCTCACGATCGAGCGTCGCGTCCTTGCCGGGCGACGTATAGACGCCGATTTCGCGCGGCCCCTTGATCATCATCCGGTAGGTGCCAACGTTGATACGGCCGCTCTCCGGATCCTTGGTCACGACGGCATCGCCAGTTCCGAGGTATTTTCCGCCGTCAAGCGGCCACATGCGTTGCGCCGGAAATTTCCGAATGTCGATCTGGTCGCCCTCGACGATGTTCTGATTGCAGATCGCCACGCTGGCGGGAACTTCCCGAGGCGCCATCTTGCGTCCGAGCTTGCGTTGCAGCGCCTGCACCGCCTTGAGCGGATGATCGAGTGGTTCCTCGCCGATCATCAGACAGAAGCGTGACAGATTGCAGCCGATCATATTGTAGAGCGCCTTGTGCCCGGGATGGCCCTTGATGTTCTCGAACAGCAAGGCCGGGCTCTTTTCCAGGCCGACCAGATAGGTGATCGTCGCGGCTTCGAGATCGGGATCGACCTCGGCGACGATGCGCTTGAGTTCGCCCATCGCCTCGACTTTTTCCAGCCAGGCATCGAGATCGCTCGAATTGGCGCCCCGGGCTGGTATTCCGGCATCCGTATTACTGGATTTTTGATCGCCGCTGTTCGAACTGATTGTCACGCTCATGTCCATTACAAGTGTCCTTTGCCAAATCGACGCCGATGTTCCAGACTCGCCACGTTGTGGAAGTTTAGCGGAGCGCCACGTCTCCCGCCACGAGGCGATTGGTCATTACTGCTCGATGTGTAGCTACCGCACGATCGGCCCGATCCATGATACCGTCCTGTTCCAATCCACGCCGGCGCGCGATAGGCTGTTAAAACCGCGTCCATTGAGCGACCCTTGGTCGCGAAGGAGATACATGCAACGGAACTGTCTTGGCCTTGCGTCTTTCAGCCTGATTGCGAGTTTGGGGCTACCCGCTTCTGTCGGACATAGCTTCGCGCAGCCGCAAAGCGACCCGGCAGACGACCCTGTTCGATCCCTTGTCCGGCGCCTCGATCTTGAGAGCTACAAGGCCACGATCAAGGGCCTCACTCAATTCGGAGACCGCGAGAAGGGCACCGACAGAAACCGCGCTGCGGTCGACTGGATCGAAGCGCAGCTCAAGAGCTACGGCTGCAGCAATATCGAGCGCATCAAATACGTCGTCGCGCCCGCGCCAGTTGCGCAGCAACCGCCAGCTCAAACTGGCGCGAGAACCCCGCCCGCCCGGGCGATCGCCAGCGGCGAGATCCGTTCCGGCGCGGGCGGTGCGCGCATGCGTGGAATTGCGCTACCCGTGGCCCCCAATAACGATCCAGCTGCGCAACCCAATCCCACACTGCGTGCACTCAACGCGCAAGCATCGGCGCCGGGTCCTCGCGAACAGGTCTATTGCACAAAAATCGGAACCACGCGGCCCGACGAAATGTATATCGTCGGCGCCCACATGGATGGGCGCGGCTTCGGCGAGGCGGCCGATGACGATGGCTCAGGCACCGCGCTCGTAATGGAGCTTGTGCGTGCATTCAGCGGCAAAGATGTGAAGACGGAACGGTCAATCCGGTTCGTCCTCTTTAATGATGAGGAATCCGGCCACTATGGCTCGACCGCTTATGTCAAACAGCGGGTGGCGCTACAAAGCAAGGAGAATCCCCCGGGATCAGGCAGGTATCCAGAACCGAAGTGGCTCGGGATGATTCAGCACGACATGATGCTGTGGGACCATGGCATGCCGCGCTCCGACGGCACCGTAAATCCGGAGCAGCGCCCCGAAGCGGACGTCAATATCGAATTCCAATCCAGGTCGAAGCTTGCGGACCAGTCCATGAAACTGGCGTTTTTCTTTCGTGACGCCAACGAGAAATACGCCACCGATTATCCGGCTGCGGTCGGCAACCACATGAGCAACACCGATTCGACGGAATTCCAGGATCTCGTCCCGTCGATCAGCCTGCGCGAAAACGAAAGAGGGATGCAGATTGGAGCTGGATGGAATCCACATTATCATCAGGCGACGGATCTTTACTCGACCTATTCCGACAAGGACTTTCGCCTCGGCCTCAACGCGGCGCAGACAACGCTGGCAGCGGTCGCCCAGTTGACGGGCGCGAAACTGGACAAGTGACGTTTAATTCATGGATTTGGTGCAGTGCAGCTACTTGTCCCACACAACAGCGAGAGGCTCCCCAATTGGCCTGCGCTTATGCGTTATGCGGGCAATGCGCAATGTGTAGCGATGCGTTGCAACAATAGACTGAATGACCGCGATCCCGTGCCTGGCCTCCGCGAGCGTGAGCAAGTTGGAAATATTCCATAATCATTCCGTTGCGCGACACCGCCGGTCTGATGGCCGCTAACGGGTCATTCGCGTCGCTCAAGGCTGCGTACGCGTGCGCAGCGCCTCGAAAGCGTAATCGCATTCAAGGATATTTGCTGCACCGCACAAGCCGCCTCTTGCGGGCAACACGCGGCCGTGATTGAATCAATCGACGCGAGTTCATCACTCTTTTCGCCGGCGTGGCAATTGTGTTGCCCATTCGCCGCGCGCGCATCGGCCGGCGGTTTGGTCGCGCAACATCTCTGCAGATTTGTTTCGCCGAACATCAGTGCGACGCAAAAGGAGGAAGGGCGATCATGACAAAATGCGCAAGCTCGATTCGCTATGTGCTACTCGCAGGCGGCGTGATGATGGCTGGACCAGCGCTCGCCGCCGAGGTCACGCCCGACCGGCTCGTCAATGCCGATAAGGAGCCGCAGAACTGGCTCATGAACCATCGCACCTTTGACGGCCAGCGCTTCTCGCCGCTCGGGCGCATCAACAAGGCCAACGTCAAGAACCTCAAGCTTGCCTATGCGGTCCCGCTCGGCGGGACGGCCGGCGGCGAATGGAACGAGGCGACGCCGCTTGCCGAAAACGGCTTCCTCTACATCACCGACTCGTGGGGGGTGCTGTACAAGATCGACGGCACCTCGGGCGAGGCCGGGCGGATCGTCTGGCGGATGGAACCCAAGCAGGACAAGCAAGCCAACAACCGCGGTGCGGCATTGTGGGGCAATCTCGTTATTTCGCCTGCCAACTGGCCGGCGCGGATCGTTGCCACCGACAAGGAGACCGGCAAAGTCGTGTGGGAAACCAACATGGTGTTCGGCCAGGCCGAAACACGGATCACCGCCGCGCCGCTTGCGATCAAGGACAGGATCATCGTTGGAGCATCGGGCGGCGACAGCGGCGTGCGCGATTGGGTGGCCGCGCTCGACGCCGCGACCGGAAAGGTTCTGTGGCGCAAATTCACCATACCGGCGCCCGGCGAACCCGGCAGCGAAACCTGGAAAGGCACCAACAATTCATGGCAGACCGGGGGCGCCGCCGTGTGGGTCACCGGGACCTACGATCCCGACACCAACCAGACCATCTGGGGCACCGGCAATCCGGTGCCGATGTTCGATCCACACTACCGGCCGGGTGACAATCTCTACACCAACAGTGCGATTTCGTATGATCCCGCCACCGGCAACATGAACTGGTACTTCCAGTATACGCCCGGCGACATGTGGGACTATGACGAAGTTGGCACCCATATCCTGATCGATAGCGACGTTGCGGGGCAGCCGCGCAAGCTGATCACGCATTCCGCTCGCAACGGTCATCTCTATACGATGGACCGCCATAATGGACAGATCATCGGCGCCAAGCCATACACGGATGTCAACTGGACGCGCGGCATCGACCAGAAGACCGGCAAGCCGATCGACTACGATCCTGGCAAGGACATCCAGGTCTATGCCGGCATGGGCAATTTCAATCCCAATGAACCGCTCAAGAAGGTCTGCCCGTCGCACTTGGGCGGCAACAACTACTGGCCGAGTGCGTATAGTCCAAGGACCAAACTCATCTATATCGCGGCGCTGTCGAACTGCGCGACCGTGACGATCGACCCGGAGAGGCACAACAAGGAGCGAGGCTGGCAGGGCGGCGTCTCGACCATCGCCGATCGATGGGAGAGCAACCTCACCGCCGTCGATCCGGTGACCCAGGAGATCAAGAAGAGCATCCACCTGAAATACCCGAACTCTTCAGGCACGCTTTCGACCGGCGGCAATCTCGTTTTCACCGCTCTGCTCGACGGAATGGTCGCGGCCTACGACGACACCACGCTGGAAGAATTGTGGAAGATAAACTTGAGCACGCCCTTCAAGGCGCCGCCCATGACGTTCGAAGTCAACGGCCGCCAATATGTCGCGATCACGTCCGGAGGCGGCGAGTCAGCCATGCGCAGGATCGCCAACACGCCGGAACTCAGGGACCAGCGTAACGCCATGGTGCTGTTCGTGTTCGGGTTGTAATCCTTTCGCCTAGCAGGGCCGTTGCGCAGACGGCCCGGGAGATCGTCGGGACCTGGACGAACGTCTCGAATATCAACATCCGCCCGGATGGCACCCGGATCAATTCATTTGGCCCAAAGGGAACCGGCATCGTCATTTTCGAGACTAATGGTCGTTACGCGATCATCAATATCAATACCGACGTTCCCAAATTTGCATCCAGCAACCGTGCACAGGGAAACGGCGGCGGAAAACAAGGCCGCCATGGAAGGAGGCATCGGGCATTACGGCACGTATACGTTTGATCCAGCGACGAAAGTCATCAGTCTCAAGGTCGAGGGCAGCACCTACCGCGGCGGGATATCCGCACGCTCGCATCACACAAGGAGGCAATCATGAATCGACGTAACATGCTGGCTATGTCTGCAATCACAGTTTTCGGCTTGGCCTTGCTGGCAGAGGGCGCAATCGGCGCGCCGAAGGCAAAGATCAAGAAAGGCCAGCTCGTCGGCGACTGGGCGCTGGCCGGCAACAACGCACCGAACGCCGCCATCCAGAATGGTCCTGACGACGGCTATCTCGTGTTCGAACGCAATGGCCGGTTTTCGTTCGCGCTCCTGAACGCCAAAGTACCGAAATTCGCATCCAACAACCGCAATACCGGCACAGCGGACGAAAACAAGGCGGCCGTGCAAGGAAACATCGCCTATTTCGGAACCTACTCGGTGAACGAGGCCGACGGTACGCTGACGTTTCACATCACGCGCTCCTCGTACCCGAACTGGACCGGCACCGATCAGCTGCGGCTGGTTACGGCGCTGACCGCGCAGGAACTGAAATACACGAATCCGAGTGCTTCGTTCGGCGGCACCGCCGAGCTGGTGTGGAAACGCGTGAAGTAGGCGCGCCGCGATTGCGCCGGCGTACGGGCGCATAACAATCAAAGTTCAGGGAGGATCACAATGAATCGACGCAGTATTCTCAGCATCTCTGCCATCACGGCGTTGGGGCTTACGGTGCTGCCCGGCAGCGCCGTCGCCCAGCAGAAGACTCTTAAAGAGCAACTCGTCGGAACCTGGTCGCTCGCCTCTTGGGAACAGGTAATGCCGGATGGCAGCAAGGTGCATAACTATGGCACCAATCCGAAGGGCGTCGTCGTGTTCGACGCGAATGGCCGTTTATTTGTCATGTTCGCGCGTCCGGACCTTCCGAAAATCGCGTCCAATGCCCCGCGGACCGCGACCGCGGAGGAAGCCAAAGCGCTGGTGGCTGGATCGCTTGCCTACTTCGGCACGTACACTGTCAACGATGCGGACAAGGCCTTGAACTTTCGTCTCGATGCCAGTTCGTTTCCGAATCAGGTCGGAAGCGATCAGAAACGAACGATCACCTCTCTCACGGCGGACGAACTGAAGTACGACACAATTGCGTTGGCTGGCGGCAAAATCAGTGTCGGCCTGAAGCGCGCCAAGTAGGTGCCGCGCCGGTTACGAGTTGCGCGCTTAACACCGGCACATAGGTGCCGGACGGCGCATGCGAAACGCCGTCCGGAGAACGTCAATCAGACCGTCAAAGGAGGACATCATGAATCGTCGTAGCATTCTCGGTATCTCCGCAGTCACGGCGTTGGGACTTACCGTGCTGCCCGGCAGCGCCGTCGCCCAGCAGAAGTCGATCAAGGAACAAATTGTTGGAACCTGGACCTTTGTCTCTGCGCTTGACGTACATCCGGATGGCCGCAAGGTCGACCGCTGGGGCCCCAATCCAAAGGGCACATTCATGTTCGACGGGAACGGTCGTTTTGCGCAATTTATCACGCGGTCCGACCTTCCGAAATTCGCAGCCAAGACGGTGGACCAGGGGACAGCCGCCGAAAACAAAGCCGTCTTGGCTGGATTTGTCGGCAGTTTCGGCACGTACACCGTTACCGAGGCCGACAAGACCATCATAACGCGTGTTGAAGGCAGTGTTTTCCCAAATCTTGTCGGAGTCGAACAGAAACGATCAATCGTATCGCTCACTGCGGACGAGCTGAAGTACACCAACCCCGCTACATCTACGGGGTTTACGGCTGAAGCCACATGGAGGCGAGCCAAGTAGGCAGATTTAGTTCAAGCCCCCAACTCGATCAGGATGAAGGAGGAATACCATGAAACGACGTGACACGCTTGCAACGACTGCCGTGACACTGCTTGCCTTGGCAGGGGTTGTCCTACCTGCCGGCACGGCCGCGGCTCAAACCGCGCGGGACCTCGTCGGCACCTGGATGAATGTCTCGAACATCAACATCCGAGCCGATGGCAGCAGGGTCGACACCTTCGGTTCAAACTCGAAAGGAATGATCGTCTTCGGCAACGATGGACGCTATTCGACCATCACACTGAGCGCCAACCTTCCCAAGTTCGCATCGGGCAACCGCAACACCGGTACGGCGGAAGAAAACAAGGCCATCGTGCAAGGCAGTATAGCCCACTTCGGCACCTATTCGGTCGCGGACAAGGTCATCACCCTGAAAGTCGAGGGCAGCACTTGGCCGGCCTGGACCGGGACCGATCAGAAACGACCGATCATCTCGTTCACGGGAGACGACATCAAGTGGGGTGTCGCTGCGTCAATTGGCGGGACAACAGAGGTCGGCTGGAAACGCGTCAAGTAGGACATGCGTACACTCGCTTGCATACCTTGAAAATTCAAAGATCACCGGAGGAACATCATGAAAAATCGTAACGTCGTTATTTGTTCAGCAGCAGCCGTGCTTGGCTTGGCTCTGCTTCCAGGAAACGCCATCGGTCAGCAAAAGCCGCTTAAAGAGCAAATCGTCGGCACGTGGACCTATGCCGTAAACGAAACTATTCGGCCCGATGGCAGCAGGGTTAAAACCTTTGGCGACAATCAATCGGGCCTCGTCATATTCGGAGCTGACGGACGCTATGTTTCCCTGGTTGGACGAAGCGGCCTCCCCAAATTCGCGTCCAACAGCCGAGCAGCGGGCAGCCCGGACGAAAATAAGGCTGTGGTGCAGGGCAGCATCGGCACCTTTGGAAGATACTCCATCAACGAGGGGGACCGGACGCTGACGCTGAATATCGAGTACAGTACGTTTCCTAACTGGACTGGCACTGAGCAAAAGCGACCGCTTACAATTACAGGAGACGAACTGAAATACATCGTTGCCGCCGCATCGGCCGGCGATGGGCGCGCCGAGGTAACGCTCCGGCGAGCCAAGTAGCGTCTCCGTCAACCGGGAGGGATTTGCGAATTGACGCCCGCACCGTGAGCTTCACCGTATCAAGGCCTGGAAAGCAATCCAAGCCGGACTGATCGTTATTTCCGGAGACGGCAAGATCATGACGATTACCACTGCAGGCACTGCTGCAAGTGGAAGGCAGATCAACAATGTTGCGGTCTACGATAAGCTGTAGACCGTTCAAGCCAGGAAGCTGGTCTCCTCGTCGCGTCGGGACAACGGCGCCGCAACCAAAATCCAAAGCGAGTCCGCGCGGCTTCGGCTGCGCGGACTTCACCGTTCGGGAGAGAACCGATGCAGCTTCCCCGCCGCACATTCTTGCATCTGGGAACGGGTGCTGCCGCGCTTCCGGCCATGTCGCGCTTCGCTTGGGCGCAAACCTATCCGATACGGCCTGTGCGCATCATCGTCGGCTTTGCCGCCGGAAGCACGAGCGACATCATTGCCCGGCTTATGGGCCAATGGTTGTCGGAACGCCTCGGCCAACAATTCATTGTCGAAAATCGGTCGGGTGCTGGTAGCAATATCGCGACCGAGGCCGTCGTGAAGGCGCTCCCGGACGGCTATACGACACTTTTGATCACGCCATCTAATGCAATCAATGCAACGCTCTACGAAAAGCTCACTTACAATTTCGTCCGCGACATCGCGCTCGTTGCGAGTCTCTATCGCGTGGCACAAGTCATGGAGGTGACCCCGTCGGTGCCCGCCAGGACCGTTCCCGAATTCATCACCTATGCGAAGAGCAATCCGGGCAAAATCAACTTCGCGTCAGGCGGTAACGGAACTGTGACCCATGTTTCCGGCGAATTGTTCAAGATGATGAGCGGCGCCAACATGGTTCACGTGCCGTATCGGGGTGCGGGGCCGGCGCTTACCGATCTCATTGGCGGGCAGATTCAGGTCATGTTCGACGCCATACCTTCGTCGATTGAACACATCAGGGCCGGCAAGTTGAGGCCACTCGCAGTGACCTCGGCGTCACGTACGGAGACGCTGCCAGACATCCCGACCCTAAACGATTTCGTGCCGGGCTACGAGGCCAGTTCGTGGTATGGATTAGGCGTACCTACGAACACGCCGCTGGAAATCATCGATACGCTCAATAAGGAGATCAATGCCGGCCTCTCCGCACCCCGGATGATGACGCGGTTGGCCGGCCTCGGCGGCGCGGTGATTGCGGGCTCTCCCAGCGACTTCAGCAAGTTTCTCGCCGACGAAACCGAACGGTGGGGTAAGGTGGTCAGGTTCTCCGGTGCAAAGCCGGATGGGTAAGTGGACCATGATGGAAATGAAACGCCCCCGCAGACAATTTCTTCGCTTGGCAGCGGGTGTCGCCGCACTACCAGCCATGTGGCGGATTGCCTCGGCCCAGCCGTATCCATCGCGGCCGATCACGATCATAGTTCCGTTCGCCGCCGGAGGGACAAGCGACGTCATTGTCCGCATCGTCGGCGAGCACATAGCGCGCACGCTCGGGCAGCAGGTTGTCGTCGAAAACATCGTCGGGGCCGGCGGGACCACAGCCTCCATACGGACAATGCGCGCCAGCCCAGAGGGCTACACGATCCAACTGGGCAACATGGGGACGCATGCCGCCTCGGTGGCGTTCTATGCGAACCTCGCCTACCGTCCGGACGTGGACTTCGAGCCGATCGGCATGGTCGCAGGCGTGGCGGCCGTGATCGTGGGGAAGAAGGACTTCCCGCCGAAAGCACTGGACGAATTCATCATCCATGTTAAGGCGAACGCCGAGAAGCTGAATATGGCGCACACAGGCGTCGGCTCGATTACGCACGTAAGTTGCCTGTTGCTCAACTCGATTCTCGGCGTGAAGCCAACCCAAGTGCCCTTCACCGGCGGCGCTCCCGCCATCAATGCATTGATCGGGGGCCAAGTTGATTACATGTGCAACACTATTCCGGATGTCATTGCGCAGGTTCAGGGCGGTACGATCAAAGTCTATGCGATCAGTTCTGCTGATCGCAATCCGACCCTGCCGAATGTCCCGACAGCAAAAGAGGCCGGACTGCCGGAGTTCCAGGTTTCGGCCTGGAATGCGTTGTTCGCACCCAAAGGAACTCCGAAGCCGGTCCTCGACAAGCTTAGCGACGCCCTCGACAAGGCGCTCGACGACACGAGCGTGCGCAAACGCCTGCTCGACCTCGGCTGCGACATTCCGGACAAGGCAACCCGCGGACAGCAGCCGCTCGCCGCCATTGTGAAAAGCGAAATTGCCCGTTGGACGCCAATCATCAAGGCGGCGAACATCAAGGGCGAGTGATGCAGAGGCCGACGTTCGCCGTCGTGATCTAGCAAAGACTTTGATCCACACAGTCTTCGTATGCCGGCATTCGGGCAATGAATCCTCCCGACAGCAGGCTTTCGGCAAGGCGCGCGAATCCTTGCGGCGAAACCCGGGGAGTGCGCGCCCAGATTTCGTCTTGGGCGTAGCGCCGGAACGAACTTACCAGGATGTCGCGCGCAGTATCCGGAAAGTATGATGCGGTAATTTCCGCGAGTTCCTCGGCGGAATGTTCCGCCAGCCAGGCCTGCGTGTGCGCAATAGCGCGCGCCATGGCTTTGAAGGCAGCGCGGTGGCGCTCGATGCCGGCACGCGTCGCGATGAACGTCGTATAGACGGTCGGCCCGCGCGTGTTGGCGGCATAGAGGATAGCGGCACCTTCCCGCAAAGCCATGGTTGGATATGGTTCGAACATCTGCACGACATCGACTTGGCCGTTGCGCAGCGCTTCGAAATTCTCGAGCATCGATTGATCGGCCGCGCGATTGAGCCTGGCCAAATCGACCCCTTGCTCGCGCAAGTCGTGTTGCAGGCACATCCAAGGCGTCGGGACTTCGGAAACCGCGGCAAATCTCAGTGATGGCAGGTCCGCCAATTCGAAGCCGGGACGATCAATTCTGCCGACCAGATAGAATGGGTCACGCGCAACGGCTTCGCAAAAGCACACGAGCGGGGAATCCGCGTGCTGGTCGTGGGCCTTCATGACGCGCATCGGTCCGCCCCACGTGATGTCGACCGTGCCGTCGAGTAGAGCTGACACGCCAAACCCGGGCGAGGATGAACTAATCAATTCGACCTCGACACCCTCACGGGCGTAAAATCCCAGCGCGTGTGTGGCGTAGAATGGTACATAAAACAGCGCTCGAAAATTTTCTGCAAGTCTGATCGGAGCCACGGCGTTTCCATCGGCAGAGCGCCGGATCCGTCCGGTGCGTTTTCGACGCTATATCAGTTGACGGTAGTGTTGCAATCCTTGCGGCAGGCGAGTTCAATCAGGTCTGCGCAACATCACGACCATTGGCGCCGGCGGCAGACCGGAATGATTTGAAATTGCGGAGCTTAAGCGATGCCCCACCTCACCACGGACGACGGCGTCAAGCTCTATTACGAGGAGGTTGGAGCGCACATTCCGATCGTCTTCGTCCACGAATTTGCCGGCGACATCCGGTCTTGGGAACCGCAGATGCGTCATTTTTGCCGCCGGTACCGCTGCATCGCTTTCAATGCGCGCGGCTATCCGCCCTCCGACGTGCCCGACGACGGCGAAAAATACTCGCAAGCGCGCGCGTGTGACGACATCAAGGCGGTCCTCGACGCCCTTTCGATCGACAAGGCGCATGTTGTCGGTCTCTCGATGGGCGGTTTTGCCGCGCTGCAGTTCGGCTTCACTTATCCGGATCGGGCGCGCTCGTTGGTGGTCGCCGGCTGCGGTTACGGCGCCGCGCCCGACAAACGGGCACAATTCGCCGCGGAGACCGACGCCACCGCGCAACGCATCGAGCAGATCGGCATCGCCGAAGTCGCCACCGGCTATGCGCTGGGGCCCACACGCGTTCAATTTCAAAACAATGACCCGCGTGGCTGGCGCGAATTCGTGGATCAGTTCGCCCAGCATTCGACCCGCGGCGCGGCCCTGACCATGCGCGGCGTGCAACGTCGTCGGCCCTCCTTGTACGATCTTGTCGACCGGATGAAAACGATCACGACGCCGACGCTGATCATGACAGGGGATGAAGACTGGCCCTGCCTCGAGCCGGCATTGCTGATGAAGCAGGCGATCTCCAGCGCCGGCCTGGTCGTGATTCCAAACGCCGGCCATGCTATCAATCTGGAAGAGCCGGCGGCATTCAATGCGCACCTCGACAATTTTTTTCATTCGGTCGAAAGCGGCCGGTGGCCAATGCGCGATCCCCGCGCAATGGCGTCAACGATCCTTGGCACAGGCAGATAGGAGGAGGACAAGATGATTCTTCCTCGCCGCGAATTTTTAGGCCTAGCCGCGGTCGCCGCCGCCCAGCCGGCTCTCGCGCGAATTGCCTGGGCGCAAACCTATCCGAACCGTCCCGTGCGCATCATTGTCGGATTTGCTCCCGGCGGCGGCACTGACATTCTTGCCCGCCTGATCGGGCAAGCGCTCTCCGAACGCATCGGGCAATCATTCATCGTCGAAAACAGACCTGGGGCGAGCACAAACATTGCCACCGAGGCGGTCGTTCGGGCACCGACCGACGGCTACAATCTCCTTCTGGTCGATGGCTCAGCGGCGATCAACGCGACACTCTACGATAACCTCAATTTTCGTTTCATCCGCGACATCGCACCGGTGGCCGGTATTGCGCAGGTGCCCAACGTGATGGTCGTGCATCCATCATTCCCGACCAAGACCGTTCCGGAATTCATCGCATATGCCAAAGCCAATCCCGGCAGGCTCAATACGGCGTCGGGCGGCAAGGGAGACCCGCCACATGTATCCGGCGAGCTATTCAAGATGATGACCGGTGTCGACATCGTTTACATTCCATATCGCGGACTGGCCCCTGCCCTTGCAGACCTGATCGGCGAACGTGTGCAGGTGATCTTCTCGACCATGCCCTCTGCAATCGAATATGTCAGAGCCGGGACCCTGCGCGCGCTTGCAGTGACCACAACGACGCGCTCGGCACAACTACCTGACGTACCAACCTTGGCCGAGTTCCTGCCTGGCTACGAGGCGAGCCAGTGGTATGGCATCGGCGCGCCGAAAAATACTCCCCTGGAAATCATCGAGAAGCTTAATTCGGAAATCAATGCCATCCTCGGCGACTCCAAATTCAGAACACGGCTGGCTGACCTGGGAGCGACCGCGCTTGCCGGCCCTCCTGCCGATTTTGCAAGACACATCGCACAAGAAACCGAAAAGTGGGCCAAGGTCGTGAGGTTCTCGGGTGCGAAGCCCGACTGATCGCGCGAACGACGGCCCGGCACACAAGCAAAGGGAGATCATCATGCGCATCCGCTCGTCAGGCTCGATCGTAACGCTCGCTATTGCGGTGGCCGCTCTCAGTGCCGCCATTTCATTGTCCTTCACCCAGACCTCGGCGCAGGCTCCGGAACCTTCCAGCACAGCGTCGAAAGAGTCGCCATTGAAAACATCTCCGCTAAAAACGGCGTGGGGCGAACCCGACCTGCAGGGAATTTGGACCGACGAGTTTGATACGCCGTTTCAACGCCCCGCCAGGTACGGTACCCAGGAGTTCCTCACCCAGGCGCAGCGGGAAGAAATGGACAAGCAGCGCACGGCCCATTTCGGTGACGACCCCCGTCAAACACGTGGGAGCTCGGTTGACGTGGGCGGCGCCTACAACACGACATTCCTGACCGTAAAGCGCACCGGTCCGCGCACATCGATGATTACCGATCCGCCCAGTGGCCGGGTCCCGCCGCAGACCCGAGAGGCTCAGCAGGCGCAAGCGGCCGATCGGGCGTTTCGCGTCGCTTTGTTGCAATCGACAGAGGCGTGCAAAGACCAGACGCCGGCGTGCGCTGGCGGCAAGTACGATCCCTCACCCTCGCCGCGATTTGCAGAAACGGCTCCCCGCTATCACACGGGAAACTTTGCGCGCCTCAATCGCAGCAATGGTCCGGAAGACGACGGCTTGGCGGACCGCTGCCTGCACAGCGGCATGCCCGAGTTTGGAACCCCGTTCGGCGGCAGTTTTCGCCGCATCGTGCAAACACCCGGCGGCGTCGCGATTTTCTACGACATGAGCCAAGGCCAGGGGTGGCAGCGCAACATCGTCATGGACGGGAACCCACACCTGCCGGCCAGCATCCGCCAGTGGAATGGCGATTCGCGCGGCCATTGGGAGGGCGACACACTCGTGGTCGACGTCACTAACTTCAGTCCAAAGACCGATTTCCTGGGCTCGCGCGAGAACTTGCACATGATCGAGCGCTGGACCCGCACCGGACCAAAGACCCTCGAATACGTGGTCACGATCGAGGATCCGACAGTGTGGACACAGCCCTGGACCGTCAAGCAGGAATTCGCCAAACAGAGCGACGAGGAAAACAGAGTTTACTACGAGCCGCGCTGCATCGAAGGAAACTACGGCTTGCCGGGACTGTTGAGTGGGAGGCGCGCGGAAGAGCGCGCCTTTGCGGAAGGACGCGGTCCAGATCCGAGAACCATGGACAACGTCGGTGGTGTGTTGTCCACTCAACAGGATCCATTGCAGTAGCGATCAGAGCAAACTCAAAAGGTACCACCACGCCGGCAGCGTCAGGAATGAAACCGGAATGCCCACGCCAACCAGGAGCGTGACGAGCGGCGGGTCAAGTTCGTGATCCATGGCGACGATGCTCGCACCGATCATGGGCCCCATCGCGGCCTCGAACACCGTTACGCTCAACACCTGCCAGTCGCTCCATAGCGGCACGCCGAATAGCAGGAGGATCAGCGCGGGGCCCGCGACGAGCTTGAAGGCGAGCCCAAGGGTCAGCGCAAAGGCCTTGCCCCGTACGTAACTGAGCTGAAGCTGGTAGCCGACCGAGACGAGCGCGATGGGAACCAGCGTTGCGCCCAGCCGCTTGAGCAGGTCGTCGACCCAGGTCGGGAATTCAAACGGCATGAGCAGCAAGGCCAGGACAAATGCCTGGAACGGCACGAACAGGGCGATCTTTCGCACCACAGCCTTCGCGTTGACGCTGCGGCCCAGACTGTCGTGCGAGTAGAGTGTGGCCACCAGGATGCCCACCGTCGAGAGCACGAAATATGACCCCAGTTGGTCGATCAATATTCCGATCCCAAGAAACTCCCGGCCGTAAAACGTCTCGATCATCGGCAGGCCGACAAACGACGTGTTTGCCAGACCGCCTGTGAGCGTGAGGGCACCGGTCGTGCTGCGTGAGAGGCCAGCCGCCTTCCCGACCATCCAGAAGAAGCCGCATCCGATGCCGAACATGAGCCAGGGCATCAAGGCGGGCAGGATCAGGTTCGTGCGAAGCTCCAGGCTATGCACATAGGTCAGCGTCAGGGCAGGAAGCGAAATATGAACGACAAACCCGTTGAGCGCCGCAGCTGCATTATCGGGCAATCTCCCCGAACGGCGCAGGATAATCCCGAGAATGAAGCAGGCTCCGAGCAGCAGGTAGTTGTTCATTAAACCGCACCGTTTATGCTCTCCCGGTCCGCTTTGCCAGCTGCCCGGCGGGCCCCTACATGGCACATCTGGGAATGGCACATCCGAGAAT
>Ga0209488_10000160_pt1 | contig 51097 bp, 47 predicted proteins | sample Rivendell_Oct201_8_FD_188349 | JGI IMG/M metagenome (GOLD analysis project Ga0209488, IMG submission 188349) | Vadose zone soil microbial communities from the Eel River Critical Zone Observatory, Northern California, USA -... | ecosystem: Environmental > Terrestrial > Soil > Vadose zone >...
CCGTCGACATGAGTGACCAACCGACCCACGCGCAGATGATCGAAACGCTTTGGACGCGGGCCGAGATCGAGCGCGTCATGCTGAATTTTGGACGCGCGCTCGATGTCGGTGATTGGCAGCTTTACCGCAGCTGCTTCGCCGACCGGTTCCAGGTCAATTTCGAGAGATTGACCGGGCAGCCGGAGGTGTACGTATCCGCCGACCTATGGACGCGCTTTGCGGAAGTGATCTTGAGTCCCGTGAGGCGGCACCATCAGTATTCCAATTTCTCGGCGACCATCGACGGCGATCGGGCGACCGCGATCATCTATATGGTGGCGCGGCACTGGAAGCCGACGGACAGCGGCAGCGCCGAATACACTCAGAACGGCTGGTATGAAAACAGCTTCGCACGCATCGACGGTCACTGGAAAATCACTCGGTTGCTGCACACCTATCAGTGGGTCTCGGGCAACGGCGGTTTATTCGATTTCTCCGATCCCGAGCTCGTCAAAATCATGGGGCTGGTATTCGCGCCGGAAAACCGGGTCAAACGCTAGGAGCCTAGTCGCCCTCGCGACGGCGATCGTTAGTCAGACAGGCTCCTGGCGCTCCGCGGGTGCTCTCGCTGCGAATGAGCGAAGAGAAGCCACCCGCCGGGCGCGCGTCCTTCAGGCCGCGTTGCAGCGCTCGCCTGAGGCCGCCGGTACGTCAAGCCGTTCGTTAAGGATCGCAGGATAAATAGCGCCGTCGTAGTCGCGACAGTTGGGCGGCATCGGTCGCCGGTCCCAATAGTTGATCAACAAGGTCAGGCGCAATTCAGAACACTCCGGGGTCGGGCCAGAACGGTCGACCGACTCCGCCGCTTTTGCCCTTGTCTCGTCGGCGACGACGCCATGGCGTAAGTCGCCGCGAAAGACTACATAGTGGTTCGGGATTGGTTCGAGGGAGCTGCCGTGCTTTGGCTTGGGCGGTATCCAGGAATGCCCGTCGGGACTCAACACTTGATCAAGAACTATGGTCGGGCTGGACGGAAAGCGATTCAAGTACAGGATGCTCGACCACAAGGGATGGACAATCTCTCCGGTCTGCTTATTGAGGCTACGATCCCTATCCGTATGAAACGGCAGCGATTCGCCGTACTTGAGGCGTCCGAGCCACCACTCCATTCCGATCCACTGGGGACCGGGTCGGACGAAAGTACGCAGTCGACTGATACATTCTTCTACTATATTTGCGGGCTGCGCGCCCCGCCCCAACCAGAATGTCGTATTGTAACTGCCCATGTTCTCCGTTCGTTCCGTGCCAGTCATTCTTATGGCGCGTACGAGCCGCTCAAAAAGCGGCGTAGGTAACGCATGGGTAATCTCAAGAATTTTGCGCATATTTCATCTCGATTCCGGTCCCGAAACCTGTCGCCCGGCGTTTGCCGTCCCAGCTTCAAGCCGGCCGTTCAAGCAGCATCAGCGCCACGCTGGCGGGCTACGTAGTCGTCGTAGGCCGCGGCGTCGTAAACGTAATCCAGAGTCGGCACGAGGTGCTGCACGACGCCGCCGAACTTGGCCTTGAAAACACTGATATTCCGCCACGGGTGGTCCGGTTCATTTTCCGGAGCAAATCCCCACAGGTCGTACCACTCGCAGCCTCTAGCCTTGGCGCTGCGCATGATTTCGAAGTGCAGCAGATGCGGGGCCATGATGGAGCGGTGCACGGCCAGCGATCCGCCGAAAAAATAGGTCGCCCTGCGTCCAAAATACACCACCACCGCGGCGGCGAGGCGTTTACCCCGGTACTCTGCGAAGAAAATCGAGATCTGCCGGCGCGGCAGCAGCAGAGAGAATAGCGTCCGAAAGTAGCCGGTGGGCTTTGCCTCGATTTCCTTGCGGCCTGCCATCCTCTTGTAGATTCTCAGAAAGTCCGCGAGCCCCTGGTCGGAAGTGTCCTCAATGATCGAGACGCCGTGCCGCTGCGCGAGGTGGATGTTGTAGCGGCCTTTCGGTTTCATCTGAGCCAGGATCGCATCCTGTTCCGGGCGAAGATCGATCCAGAGAGTGGTCCGGGGCTCCGTGTAGACGTCGGGGAAGCTGAGAGGCCGGAAGCCGCGCACGAATCCCGGCGAGTATCGCCAGCGGGGCTCGATGCGCAGGTGGCTCACGGTCTGCTCCTCGGCTCTGCGATGTTTGTCGATGATTTCGAGGATGGCGTCGAACACCTCGTGGGCTGTCGACTCATCTTCCGGGAGGACCGGGCCGTCCGATATGTAGTAGAAACAACTCTGAGGCGCGTACGACCACTTCATCACCAGCGCGCCACCGACGATGGTCTGCTCGTCCTTGAGGACTACCGCAAAACTTCGGTATCCCACGCTGGCGCGAAAATCCGCATACCACGACGCTTGCATGAACCCGGCATCCGGTGTCGCCTCAAGATAGCTATCCCAAGCCTTCCATCGGTCCGTATCAGGCTGTGGTACTGGCAGGTGACATCTCCGGGACCTTACGGGGCAGGCACTCATGAGATCAGGCCGGATGATCCGCTGCGGCCGCCGAGGGAGCGCGCGGATCCAGCATTTTCAACAGGGAAAGCGGGCGCTCCATCGCCGGGTCCAGGTGAATGACCCGGTCGGTGGAACGGATCGTCTCGGCCCGGTGGGCGACGATGATGCGGGTGACCTGCGTGGCACGAATGGCCGCGCTGACCGTCTTCTCGTTGCCTGCGTCGAGATGGCTCGTGGCCTCATCGAGCAGCAGCAGGCTCGGTTGGCGGTACAGGGCGCGCGCGATGAGGACGCGCTGCTTCTGCCCGCCCGACAGCACCGTGCCCATGTCGCCGATCAGCGTGTTGTAGCCCATTGGCATGGCCATGATGGTGTCGTGCACCGCGGCGAGGCGCGCACACTCCTCGATGCGCCGGAAATCGGGCCGATCGGCGAAAAAGCAGATGTTGTCGGAGATTGAGCCGGAGAACAGCTGGTCGTCCTGCATCACCACGCCGATCATGGAGCGCCAGCGCGCAATGCCGAGGTGTGCAAGCGGCTGCCCGTCGATCAGGATCTCCCCCCGCGTGGGTTGCAGCAGGCTCGCCATGATCTTGAGCAGCGTGGTCTTGCCGCAGCCGGAGGGACCGGCGATCGCTACAGTCTCTCCCGCTTCGACGTGGAAGCTCACACCGTGGAGCACCCACGGCTCACTCTCGCTGTACCGAAAGCACACGTCGCGCAGCTCGATGGCGGCGGGGGGCTGCGACACGTCCTCCACGAACGACTGTTCGCGCGGTTCGGGGGCGGCGAGGGCGATATCGGCCAGCCGCTCGGCATGGAGCCGGAGCATGATGAGATCGACGCCCTTGTCGATCAGATTGCTCACCCGCCCGAGGAACTGGTCCTTGTAAGTGATGAAGGCGAGGAGCATGCCGATCGACATCTGGTTCTCGAGCACGCGTTGCGCACCGAGCCAGATGATCAGGATGGCAAGCCCTCCGATCAGCAGCGCGTTCACGATCTTGAACGCAAGGCGCAGGTTCTGCGTGGTGAGCTGCCGGTTGATCGACTCGACCAGAAGGTTGAGCCAGTAGGCGCGGCGGCCTTCCTGGCCATTGAACAGTTTGATCGTCTTGATCCCGCGCAGCGTTTCGAGAAAGTGGCTGTCGCGGCGCGCGGACCAGACGATCGCCTCCATGGAGGCCTGGCGCAGCGGAGTGTAAAAGGTCCAACGCAGCACGCCATAGAACACAGTGCCCGCCAGCACGAGCGCCGTGAGCTCCGGAGCGAACAGAAACATGATGCCGAGAGTCACCGCGGCGAGCACACCATCGAGGACCGTCTCGACGGCGTCGGTCGTGATCGCCTGCAGGATGGTCTCCTGCGAGCCGAAGCGCGACATGACATCGCCGAGATGGCGCGCCTCGAAGTACGATGCGGGTAGCCCCAGCAGGTGCGAGAACAGGTTCGAGCGCGCCTGCACCTTCATCGAGGCGCCGATCGCGATCAGCATCCAGCCGCGCATCGCCGCTACCGCGGTCTTGAGCAGCAGGAGCAGCGTGAATCCGAGCGCGAGGGTCACCAGCAGGTCGCGGTCGGCGGTTACCAACGCATGATCGACCACCCATTGCAGGAAAAAGGGGCTCACCACGGAGAACAACTCGATCGCGAGCGCCAGCAGGAAAAGCTGCCCGAGCGTCTGCTTGAGTCCGACCATGCGCCCGAGCAGCGAACGCCAGCGGACGCGCGGCGCCGACGTCGCCGGCTCGTATCCGCCCGTAGGTGTCAGCTCCAGTGCCACTCCGGTGAAATGTCTGGAAGCTTCCGCCAACGCCAGCCGGCGCACCCCGGCGGCGGGATCGTGAATGAGGATGTGCTGGCCCGCGACCTGCTTGAGCACCACGAAGTGGTTGAGGTCCCAGTGCAGGATGCACGGGGTCTTCAGCTGCTTGAGCTCATCGAGCTCCAGGCGCACCGGTCTCGAGGCGAACCCGGTGCGGTCCGCCATCGCCACCAAACCCTTGAGGTTCACCCCTTTGAGGGAAACCGCGAGTCGCCGGCGCAGCTCCGGGAGGTCGGAGCTATAACCGTAGTAGCCCGCGATCATCGCAAGGCAGGCGAGCCCGCACTCGGCCGCTTCGGTCTGCAGCCGCATCGGCAGCCGAGCGCTCCAGCCGAGCTCGAGTCTGTCGAGCACGTTCATCCGTGCCACTTCCCGGTCACCGTGTAGAGCGGGTCGAGCACCCACTCATACAGCCGGCGCGTCTCGAGCGCGATGTCCGCCTCCAACTGCATCCCGGGCTGCAAGTCGACCTGCCGGCCGTAGGCGGTGACTGTCTGACGTGCGAGCCGGACCGTGATGAGGTACACCGGCTCGGGTCCCGCGACGCCTCCGGTCAAGCCGGCGACGGTCACGCCGGCGAGCTGCGGCGGCAGCTCGCCCGGGTTCACTGCCGAGCGTGAGATGCTCGCCACCACGCCCTCGTAGTGCCCGAACTTCTGGTACGGGTACGCCTGGTAGCGCAGCAGCACGCGTTGTCCCGGGCGCACGAAGCCGACGGCGCGGCTCGGGCTGTAGAGGTGTGCTTCAAGGCTCGCGCCCGCAGGCACGATGGAGAGCAATGGTGCCGAGACGTTGGCATGTCCCCCCTGTTCGATGAGAATCGCGGTGACCGTCCCGTCCTGCGGGGCCGGTACGACGATCTCGCGCCGCGCCTCCGCCTGCGCCAGCTCCTGCTCCGCGGTAGCCATGTTCCGCTCGATGGTCGCGAGCTCCGCCTGCGTCTTCACCGGCAGGTCGTTCAGTTCGCCTTGGAGCGTGACTTGTTCGCGCCCGAGTTCGATTTGCTGGCGCTCGAGTGCGCCGAGCCGCGAGTTCTGCTCCAGCCGGTCGGCCTCGACGACCTGCAGCTGCTGCTCAGAAACGAATCCCTTCTCGCGCAGGTTGCGGTTCACCGTCACGTTGTGCTCCGCGAGCCCCACGCGCGCCTTCATGGTCTCAATGTCATGCCGGACCTGATCCAGCTCCGAGTGCAGCGACGACAGCCGGTTGGCATACGTGTGCTGCTGCTGTGTGAGCAGCCGTTCTTGCTGCCGCCGCTGGTCGCGCAAGGCGTCGCGGAGCTCGATGAGTCGCCGCACGATCTCCGCCTGGGTCGCGCCGAGCGTCGTACTCTCGAGCTCCCCGGAAAGCCTGAGCAGACGCTCGCCCTTGCGCACCTGCGCGCCTTCCTTGACGTACAGCTCCGCCACCACGCCAGGCTGGGGTGCGAATACGCGCATGAGCCCCTGCTGCGGCACCAGCCACCCGCCGACCCGCGCCTTGCGCGTGAATTCGCCGTAGCACAACAGCCCCGCTATCGCCAGCATGATCAGGACGGCGGCCAGCGTAAACCACCGGTCTGAGCGGCTAGGCGCAAGCAGCACGGTACCCATCCACTGAGTCTGCCGCTCGGTGAGCACTTGGTCGCGGAAAAGCTGCTCGCCTCCTTTGCCGTCGCTCGGCACCAGGCCCGCGCGATTGGTTGCATTGGTCGGGTTGGGCGGCAGCATGGGCTTACACGGTGAGGATGGGATCTTCGGTGAGGTGTTTGACGTCGACGGTCACCTCCACGAGGTGCACCTGGTTGCGGATCGGCAGCACCTTGCGGATCTTTGGGTCAAAGAAATCCTTTAGCAGCGGCGGGCGCGCCGATTCGAAGTAGAACTCGGGCTGCTCCGCTACTCGTGCCCTGACGGCGGTGCGCAGCTCATCGCCGCCGGTCGCCGTCTGGATGACGCACGGTGCGTGGGTCACGCCGAGGGCGCGCAGCGCGCAGGCCCGGTGATAGCCGTTTGTCAGCAGCACTCGCCTGCCCACGCGCACGGCGCCCATGAAATCGTAGCCGAAGCCAACGACCACCCCGACAATTCCCGCGATCGCGCCGAAGCTGTGGTAGCGCTGGATCTGTTCCGGATGCAGTACGGTGGTCTCGTGGTAGCGCAAGTCTCCCGACGTGCAGCGAAAGACGTAGCGTTGCGAGCTCACCCGGCAGATCTGAACCGGCGGTTTGGCAGCACTCAGCGGCAGGCAGACCCGAAACAGCGCCTCGGGATCGCGGGCGGGTCCGATGCGCGCCATGAGCTGATCGACGAAGGTGCGCGTGACGTGATTCTGGCCGACGATCAGCCGGTCGAGCTCGACCATTCCCACCTCCGTCGGCAGCGTACTGAAGCTTTCGCGGTATTGGGCGTGGCCCCGCACCTCTGCGGCCATGCGCTCCAGGCCGGGATCCAACCCACGATGGCTCCCGGTGTTGGCAATTCCAGCTTCGCGCCGCTCGAGCTCCTGGTAGTAGTCGCTGGCTGCGCGCCACTCGTCAGTCAAGGCCGCGCGATCGGCGCGCGCGTCCTCGGCGACCTCATCTTTCAGGAATTCGAGAAGGCGCCAGAGCGGCGGCTGACCCAGCAGCCACAGCTCCTCGCGTCGATGGACCTTCGACTCAGCCTTGCGCTGCAGCGGAACCTCCTGTTCCGCCGCCGGACTTGAGGTTTCGCCTGGTGCGTCCGAGGTTTGTGTCAGCATCTCACCATCCTCACGTCCGACCTGGACTCTTGACCAAAGAAAGCGAGTGCCCTGGCCCTAAGGACCAGAGCACTCGGGATGCAACAGTTTGCTTCGCTTCCCGTTCTAGTTGTACCTGTGCACAGGGTTGGCGGAACGCAGTTTGCCTAGCCGCATCCGCAACCCTTGCTGCCATGACCACCTTTGCTGCCACCGCTGCCTCTGGACCCGGAACCAGCATGGGCCTTGGAACCACCACTGCCCCTGCTGCCGCCACCTTTGCTGCCATGACCTCTGCTGCCATGACCGTTGCTGCCATGACCTCCGCTGCCCTTCCCTCCGCCTCCGCATCCCGATCCCCATCCGCCGTAGACATGGTTCAGTTCTTCGGTTCTGAGATTACGCATACTTCTCTCCGCCGTTGCGCGACGATGTAAGGGTTCGGTGGGCTCGACTTTCGGCGTACAAGTCCACGCAAGACCGGCGCCCCGTCGCAAATCAGCGCCGCGTCCCGGTGAGTAGTAGGAGCAAGCGCCGTGCCAGCGCTGACAAGCGATTGACTGCACGGGGGTTTCTTTGCCGTTCGCTCGCAGAGCGACGAGGTTTTTCTCAAACATGAGACGAGAATATCGCCGCGATTGCGCAACGCATTGATTCAGCGAAGTTGCGTTCTGCCGGCAGCGTCTCATGCTTGCGACGAGGGAGCGCGAGAACGGTCGATGGACGGCCGGCTATTCGTTCGCGTCTTCGCTCAGCGCAGCTGTGGCTCCAATTTTGTGCGCGCTTCTTTCATTCAAAGCGACGCCGTGCTTTTCGAGCAAGCGATAGAAGGTCGCACGTGATACCCCAACCATTTGCGCGGATTTGCCCGCGCTCCCTCCACTGTATTGCAGAGCCGTCAGAATGGTCTTGCGCTCGGCCTCGACTCGCGCCGTCTCGAGGTTGAGATCGAACGGCTGATGATCGACGCAGAAATTGAGATCACCCGGCGTAATCAGCAGCCCCTCGCACATGACGATGGCGCGGCGCACGCGATTCAGCAGCTCCCGCACATTGCCCGGCCAATCATGGCGGTACATGGCCGCGACGGCCGACTTGCTGAATCCGCGCAGCCGGCGCGGTTTCTCCCCGCTGAACCGCTTGAGAAACATGCAGGCCAGCGGCTCGATGTCCTCGCGACGATCGCGCAGTGGCGGCGTACGCACACGCAGAATGTTGAGCCGATAGTATAGGTCGCTGCGGAAGTCCCCGCGCTCGACGGCGGCTTCCAGATCGACGTTCGTCGCCGCCACGATGCGCGTATCGACGCGAATTTCTTCGCGTCCCCCGACGCGCCGTACCGCCTGCTCTTCGAGGAATCGCAGCAGGAGCGCCTGCAGTTCCGGGTGCAGGTCGCCAATCTCGTCGAGAAGAATCGTGCCGCGATGCGCGGTTTCAAAGTGTCCTATCTTGCGGTGGTGAGCGCCGGTAAAAGCACCGCGTTCGAAGCCGAAGAGCTCGGCGTGAATCAGCGACGGCGAGAGCGAGACGCAATTGATCGCGACGAATGGCTGGTCGCGTCTGTTCGACATTTCGTGAACAGCGCGCGCGACCAGCTCTTTCCCAGTCCCACTCTCGCCCGTGATGAGGACCGGCGCGTCGACGGCGGCAATCTTGCTCAAATCGCCGCGCAAAGTCCGCATGACAGGGGTGTCGCCAAAGAGGTTGGCTGCCACGGCCGCCGCACGCGCATCCTCGCCGGCCTGGCCAGCGAGCGCAGCCATGCCGGCGACGTGGCCGAGCGCAAATAAAACGCGATCGCGTTCGAGCGGCAGCGTTTGGTAGTCGACGCAATGGATGGCAATGAACTCACGTATTTCCTGATCGCCGATGAGCGCACGATCGACGACCGCGATCCAGTTGAGATTTTGCAGATGAGCAACGATCGACTGCACCCTTCCAAACCACGCCGGTTCTTTGGCCGTCAGAACCAGAATTCCAATGGAGCAGTCCGGTGGGAGCGAAATGTTTCTCAACGGCGCGATGAAGTCGGGACGTTCAATCTTCCACCCGCTGTCCCTCAGAATGCCAGACAAGATCGCGTCCGGATCGTGTGCGAATACGCAGGCCACCTTTTTGTTGGGCACGGGCTTCACCTTTCTGACCCGCATCACGATTCCGCATCGCAATCGCGGATCCATGACTCCCGCGTTGCTTACTGGGACGATAACGTGGCGACCGAAAATGGACGTGCGTCGCTGTTCAGCGACATAAGTGTCTCATAGTCGATAATTTGTTGGACACCTGAAAGACTGAAGGGCCAGTAGGAAACATCTTACATCGCTACGGTCTTCACCCGACCCTGGAGACGGACGGAAAGGATGCCCGGGCGCATCTGCAGGGGCATTCGATCGGCTGCCGCATGGTTCCTGTCCCGTCTATCAGCGAATCATGCCCTTGTACGCATGCCACGTGGCGTGTCCCAGCAGCGGCGCAATGTAGAGCAGACCAATGAGCAGCGTCGCGTAGCCGATGATGGTCAACGCCAGGATCAAGGCGCTCCAGACGATCATCGCGGGGATATTGCGAAGCACCACGTTGACGCTGGCGCGCATCGCTTGCCCGGCGGAAGCGTGCTGATCGATGATCAACGGAATTGACACGACTGACACGGCGAACACCCAGGTCGCCAGCACTCCGCCAATGGCGATATAGGCCAGCACCTGTGAGCGATTCGTCGAGTCCAGAAACCCGCGGTACAGAGTCTCGCTCATGTCGGGCGCGCCGATATGAAACACGGTGCCGAGAACGAGCGCCGAGATGCCGAACCACACGGCGGCGCAGATGGCCAAGATGACGCCGAATTCGAACAGCGCCGGGGCGTTTCGTTTGAATCCGTCCAAGGAGTCGTCGAAATTTGCCGACTGGCCCATCGAGAAGCGCCGCGACATCTCACAGAGGCCGGCCGACATCAGGGGGCCGACGAGCAAGAACCCGGAAATTGCCGCCGCGATCAAGTACGGGTGCGTCCCGCAAAACACCAGAATCGTCCAGCCCACCGCCACGATCAACGCCCCATAGGCGAGACTGGCCGGCCGGCGCATGTCGAGCCATCCGGCCCGCAACCACGCGAAAGGCTGGAAAACCGGGATTCGTATGACGTCGAGATGCAGAGTCTGATCGTGACCGCCGACGAGGGTAGTGCCCATGGTCGCATCCTCCGGTATGAGGGGTTAACCCAATGAATCACCCGCAAGACAGTGTAGTCCCATTTGATGCGCTGCGCCCTTACAATGGCAGCGTCCCGCCCACCTTAAGTATCGCCACATGCCGCCCCATGATTTCACTCCGCTGCTGCGGTAAACTTCAAAGTTTGCTCGTCGGCGGCCCGTGACGTTCGAACCGACGGCAATACCCACTATTTTTCATGGCCAATCGCGCATCGCACACGAGGATCACAATTGAAAGTTAGTACTTGCATTGACGGGCCTGTACGCCTGAGCGCCGGTTCATGAAGAACGACGACATCATGGAAGCACGCAAGAAGGCGGCCCTCGACTATCACGAATTTCCGACTCCGGGAAAACTCTCGATTACCGCCACCAAGCAGCTCCTCAACCAGAGCGACTTGGCACTGGCTTACTCGCCGGGCGTTGCCGCACCCTGCGAGGCCATTGTCGAAGACCCGCTCAACGTCTTTCGGTTTACCGCGCGGGGCAACCTGGTCGGGGTGATCACGAATGGCACCGCCGTGCTCGGATTGGGGGCAATCGGCCCGCTTGCCGCCAAGCCGGTGATGGAAGGCAAAGCGGTGCTGTTCAAGAAATTCGCCGGCATCGACGTCTTCGACATCGAAGTCGAGCAGCGCGATCCGATGAAGCTGGTCGAGGTGATTGCCGCCCTCGAGCCCACGTTCGGCGCCATCAACCTCGAGGACATCAAGGCGCCGGAATGCTTCATCGTCGAACGCGAATTGCGCCGGCGCATGAAAATTCCCGTGTTCCATGATGACCAGCACGGCACCGCGATCATTGTCGGTGCAGCCTGCATCAACGGGCTGCAAGTGGTCGGCAAGGACATCAAGAAGATCAAAATGGTGGTCAGCGGCGCAGGCGCCGCGGCGCTCGCCTGCGTGGAACTGCTGCTCGATCTTGGGCTTGATCGCGAGAACGTTTGGTTGACCGATCTGGCCGGTGTCGTCTACGCAGGCCGGCAGGAACTGATGGATCCCGAAAAGGCGCGCTTCGCGCAGGCCACGGGGGCGCGCACCTTGAATGACGTCATCGGCGGCGCGGACGTGTTTCTCGGCTTATCGGCCGGCGGCGTGCTCACGCAAGACATGGTCGGGAAGATGGCGGCCAAGCCCTTGATCCTTGCCCTTGCCAACCCGACCCCGGAAATCCTGCCCGAGGAGGTCCGGGCGGTGCGCGACGATGCGGTCATTGCCACCGGCCGCAGCGATTATCCCAACCAGGTCAACAATGTCCTGTGTTTCCCCTTCATCTTTCGGGGTGCGCTGGATGTCGGCGCCACCACCATTACCCGTCAAATGGAGGTCGCTGCCGTGCATGCCATCGCTGAGCTCGCGCGCCAGGAGCAAAGCGACGTGGTCGCCGCTGCCTACGGGGGAATCGCCGACCTGGCTTTCGGTCCCGAATACCTCATTCCCAAACCCTTCGACCCCCGCCTGATCGTCAAGATCGCGCCGGCAGTCGCCAAAGCGGCCATGGAATCGGGAGTGGCCACCCGGCCCATCGCCGATCTGGACGCGTACGGCCAGCGGCTGCTGCAGTTCGTGTACCACAGCGGCACCTTGATGCAGCCGATATTCGCCGCCGCGCGAACGCTGCCCGCGGAGCGCAGCCGCATCGTCTATGCGGAAGGCGAGAATGAGCGGGTCCTGCGGGCGGTGCAGATCGCCGTGGACGAAAAGCTCGCCACGCCGATCCTGGTCGGCCGCCCGGCGGTCATCGAGCGCGGCATCAAGCGCAACGGCCTGCGCATCCGGGCCGGCGAACACTTCATCGTCGTCAATCCGGAACAGGATGAGCGATACCGCGAGTATTGGCAGGACTATCACAAGCTGACGGAGCGCAGCGGTGTGACCGCGCAATACGCCAAGCTGGAAATGCGCCGCCGCACCACGTTGATTGCCGCCATGCTGCTGAAGAAGGGGGAGGCGGACGGCTTGATCTGCGGGACCATCAGCACCACCGCCCGGCACCTGCGCTACATCGATCAGGTCATCGGGCGCCGCGCGGGCGTCAATGTGTATGGCGCAATGAGTGGACTGGTCCTTCCCGGACGTCAGGTCTTCATCGTCGATACGCACGTGAACTTCGATCCCAGCGCTCCGCAGCTTGCGGAGATCACGCAGCTGGCCGCCGATCAGCTCTGCGCTTTCGGCCTCAGTCCCAAAGTCGCGTTGCTGTCGCATTCCAATTTCGGCAGCAGCGACGCGGCCTCGGCTCTCAAGATGCGTACCACCCTGGCGCTGCTGCATGAACGCATGCCGGACCTGGAAGTGGACGGCGAAATGCACGGCGATTGCGCCCTGGACGAGTCAGCGCGCAAGGCCATACTTCCGGGCAGCACCTTGCACGGCAGTGCAAACCTCCTGGTCTGTCCCAATCTCGACAGCGCCAACATCGCCTACAACTTGCTCAAATCGGCGGCCGGCCACAACGTTGCCATCGGTCCGATATTGCTGGGCTGTGCCGCCCCCGCGCATATTCTGACTCCGGCGGCCACGGTGCGGCGCATCGTCAATATGACAGCCGTCACCGTGGTCGAAGCCAGCCGGGCGCCCGACGCCCAGCGACGGTGTTCATCGGACAGGGCATGAGCGTTGAACTCGAACCGCGATTTTCGGTCTCAACAGTCATGCGACGCGCGGTTCGACCATGGATATCTTTTTGCGGAGCGGTAGCGGTACTGGGCGGCCTGGCGTGCGCCCCGCCTTCAAATTCCGCCGCCGCGGATAGCCCCGCCGTTCCGCCCGCCGATATCGTGAATGGTTCGTGGCGGCATCACCAGGTGACATTCAATTACTTCGGCATCACGTCGCTCTACACCTGCGACGGCCTGGAAGATCAGGTGCGCCAGATCCTCCTGCATCTTGGAGCCCGAAACGATGCCAAGGTCTACGCCAGCGGCTGCCCGGGTCCATACAACGCTCCCTCTCGCACCGCGTGGGTAAAAGCGGATTTCTACACTCTCGTTCCGGCCGCCGATGCTGCCGGGTCCGGCACCGTCAAAGCGAACTGGACTGCCGTGGAAGTCACGCCGCGGCGCCCCACTTACATGGGTGATGGCGACTGCGAGCTCGTGCAGGCGATGAAGGATCTCATCATGAAGAATTTCAGTCTGCGCAACGTCGAATACCGCACCAGTTGCGTTCCATATGAGGTGTCGCTGGACGCGTATGCGGTCAAAGGTCAAGCCTTGAAGGCCGTGACGCCGAATTTGAACGCCGCGAAAGGTTAGTTCGAACCGTAGGCGCGGCTTTTCCAACGGGCACCCTGCCCACGCCAATAATTCAGCGCCGAGCTGCAGGTTGCCGCGATGTAAAACAGCGCAATCAGCGGCAGTGCGAGCGCCCAAAGGCGGTTTCGCCCGTACCGCGCCAATGTGGGCAGGTAGCTCGCAGCCGCAAGACCAAAAGCTGCCAGACCAAAGACAAGCTGCCGGCCGTGTCCAAAGAGAATTGCCCCTGCCGGGACCAGCCACACCACGGTCAGAGCGACCAATGTGAGCGCCAACAGAAACGGCGAATAGCGCAATTGAGTAAAGGCGGTGCGTGAAATCATCTGCCAGATATCGGCAAAATTCGGGTAGGGGCGAATGGATGCGGCAAGGCCGGAATGTCCGAGAAAGATCGGGCCTGATTTTTTCACCGCCGTCGCCAGCGCCACATCATCGATGAGGCAATGCTTGATCGCGTCGATGCCGCCGATCCGCTGCAATGCCTCGCGGCGAATCAGCACGGTGCCGCCGGCGGCGCCGGCGGCGGACGATGACGGGTCGTTGACTCTGCTGAACGGATACAGCATTTGGAAGAAGTAGACGAACGCGGGCACCAATGCGCGCTCCGCTAGGCTCGCGCAGTTGAGCCGTACCATCTCGCTCACCAATTCCAAGCGGGATTGCAGAAGCTTCGCAACCAGCGATGACAGGTGCCTCGGATCGTGCACGATATCGGCATCGGTGAACAGCAGAACGGGCGCCTGGCTTGCCTCGACCCCCTGGCTCAAGGCCCACAACTTGCCGGACCATCCCACGGGTTTTGATTGCAGGGTGATGACGGTAAGGTTCGCCGCCGTGCCCGCCAGAGCCGCCGTGCCGTCCGTGGAATTATCGTCGACCAGGATGACCCGGAACTTGCCGCGGTAGTCCTGCGCGAGCAGCGAGCCGATCGCCGCTGCGATGGTGTGCGCTTCATCGCGCGCGGGAACCACGATATCCACATCCGGGTGCTCCTGCGGTATGGCAGGGGGCAGTTCCGGCGCGGATAGCCAGAATCTTCCATGCGCAAAAAACAAGTACAGCCAGACCAGCAATGACAGGAGCGCGATCAAATGGGCTCATCCAAGGATTTTGCGAGAGGCGTGAACAGCTTGGGGCCCGACGCCGTCATGACCCAACAGTCTTCCAAACGAACACCGAACTCGCCGGGGATGTAAATTCCCGGTTCGTCGGAAAAACACATGCCGGCCTCAAGCGGACTCGAATCGCCGTGCACGAGGTAGGCGGGCTCATGTGCGTCAAGGCCGATGCCGTGGCCGGTGCGATGCGAGAGTCCCGGCAGTTTGTAGCCGGGACCCCAGCCCTCGCTCTCGTAGTAGCGGCGCACGGCATCGTCGATCCTCCCGACGGGGAGACCGACCTTGGCGGTTTCGAGAGCGATTTCCTGGCCCCGTTTGACGGTGCCCCAGACCTTGCGCTGGCGCTCGCTCGCCTGGCCGAACACCCAGGTGCGCGAAATGTCGGACTGATAGCCGTGCACCGTGCAGCCGCAGTCCAATAGTATGGTCGAGCCCTCGCGCACGGTTTGAATCTGAAGCGACCCATGCGGATAGGCAGAAGCCTCGTTCAGAAGCACCAGGGCGAACTCGGGCGAGCCTCCCAGAGAAACGGTGGCGCGGTCCACGAGATCGCCGATGTTCAGAGAACTCATCCCGCGCTCGACATGCGCGTGCACGAAGCGGAGCGCTTCGAGGGTCACGTCATTGGCCGATTGCATCAGCGCCAATTCCGCCGGCGACTTGATCAGACGGCAGGCGCGCACCAGGGGATCGGCCGAGATCATGTCGTAGGCATTCGATGCCCGATGCAGGCCGTCGACGATGAAGAACCGCGTGGTGGATTCCACGGCCAGCACGCCCGAGCCGGCGCCCCGGTCGCGCAGACCCTGAACGATTCGTTCGATCGGGCTCTCATGCTCGTTCCACGGCCGCACATCTCCGCCCACCTGCAGCGTTTCGCGCACCGACGGTTCCTCGAATGCGGGCGTCACGACCACCACCTCACCGCGGACGGGAATGATGGCGAGAGTGATCCGCTCGGAACGGCGCCACCGTATCCCAGTGAAGTAGTCGAGCGTCGATCCCGGTTCGATCAGAAGCGCCGCGACCTTGCGCTCGCTCATGAGCGTTTGAACCTTGGCGATGCGTGCTCGTCTTTCTTCGCTCGAGATCGGCTTCGCGTCGGCAGTCAGGGATTTGAGTTCCGCGGCGGGCGATATGGGCGGCCTATTTTCCGCGGCCATCGCGATCAAGGGAACGCCGGCGGCGGCGCTCAGAAAACCGCGTCTCGACAGCAGATCGACCGCCGTCGTGATGGTTCGGGGCATGACATCTCCTTGGAAAGAAACCGGCGCAAGCATACTGCAATTGAGGACAAGCGGGACTTCGAGACGGTAATATGCCTGCGTGATTCAACGGGTGTCTTGGCAATGACGGCGAGGATGCGGCAATGACGGCAATGTACAAGCTCTATGGACGGCGGGGTTCAGGGTCGCTCGCGGTGCAAGTGGCGCTGGAGGAGGTTGGCGCTCGGTACGAGCGAATTTGGGTCGGTCGTGAAGCCTCCGACGTGGCACGGTTCCGCGTCATCAATCCCACCGGCAGAGTGCCGGCACTGGCGCTGCCGGACGGCACCGTCATGTTCGAGTCGGCCGCGATGCTGATCCACCTCGCATCGAGCCATCCGCAATCCCTATTGGCGCCGCAGCCGGGGACGAGCCGTCACGCGCTGTTCCTGCAGTGGATGGTGTTTCTCTCGGCCAATGTCTACGAATCGGCGTTGCGCATGTACTATTCGGACCGCTATTCGTCCCGCGGCGAGGCGGATGCCGAAGCGATCCGCAAAAAAGGAACCGAGGATTTTTGCAGCCATCTTGCCCTCATCAGCCAGGGGCTCGGGCCCCATGTGCTGGGGGCCGACTATTCGATCGCCGATGTCTATCTGTACATGCTGGCGTCGTGGTACTCCGGAGAAAGGAGCGAGCTTTACGCGCGCGTACCCAAGCTTGGGAAGCATGCGCAGCTGCTGTCGGCGCGCCCCGCGGTCGCGAAAGTCGACGCGGACCACGTGCAGTAGGCGAGAGACAGTTTGATCGGAACGCGGACAAACCGGGCCCTTCAGGCCGAGTAGCTATCCGCTCAACGCCGTCGTAGGATGGGTCTTTCCGGACGGGAGAATTCGGTGGACGAAATCTTCGTGCGGCGTGACGTGATCGACTCCGCCAAGCTGCGCAGTTTGTGCGTCGCGTCCAATGGTGCAGGCGCCGTTCAGACCCTGTCGCACCTGGGAGCCATCGCCGTCACCGGCACACTGCTCTGGCTGTGGCGCGGCACCTGGTGGGCGGTGCCCCTGTTCGCGGTACATGGCGTACTTCTCAACTTCCTGTATGCCGGGCAGCATGAACTCAGCCATTGGACTGTATTCCGCACGGGCTGGCTGAATGAGTGGGTGGGCCGCGTGTTCGGCTTCGTGCTGTTCTATCCGCGTACCTTCGACCAGATTCAACACATGGCGCATCACCGCTTTACCCAGGATTGGGTGCGGGACGGCGAGCTGGCGCGCGAGCGCTATACGATGACTTCCTACCTGCTGTGGATGTCGGGGGTGACCTACTGGTACACCCGCTGGCGCCGGGTCCTGCGGTTCTCGTCGGGAGTCATCACCGAGCCTTATCTGCCGGTCAAACGCCATGCCGAGCTGGTTCGCGAAGCTCGATGGCATCTTGCGGGCTACGGATTGATCGCAGGAATATCCGTGGCCGCTCACAGCTGGGCGGCGGTGATTGTCTGGCTGGGGCCCATGCTGGCGATGAAAGGCGTTCACCAATTGCAGAACACCATCGAACATCTCGGTCTGCCGCACGAGGACAATGTGCTGGCCAACACGCGCAGCACCCGCACCAACAGGGGTATGCGCTGGCTGGGTTGGCAGATGCAGTATCACACGGCGCATCATGCCTTTCCCGGGGTGCCGTTCCATCGGTTGCATGAGTTGCACGATGCCATTTTCACTTCGCGGGGTGCGGCGCCTCCGTCGATGACCTATGTGGGTTTCCAGATTGCGGTGCTTCGCGCCTTCGCGCGCGGCAAGACCGAAGTCGATTACCCCGACAACCGGACTTGGATAGCCGACCCACCGCATGGGTAATCGCCTTCTGGTCCATCAAGCATTGTGGGCAATGGATCGACTATGCGCACCCGAGGCATCGGTGGCGGAGAAGTTCGACCGCGTGCGCGAGGCCGGATTCGACGGAATGGCGATCGACCTCGGCGCGCTCACCATGGAGCAGGCGGAAGCGACCGTGCCGCACTTCAGCCGCACGGGCTTGGCCGGCGGCCTGACCGCGTTCCCGACCTCGGTCGAGGCGTTGCGGCCGGCGCTGCGGCTGGCCCATCGGATCGCGGCCCCGTTCGTGGTCGTGATCGGTCAGGAAATGCCGATCAGGCTCGCCGACATGGTGCCCGTGATCGAGGGATGGCTGCGGGTGGCTGAGCAGGAGTCGATGCCGATCCAGTTCGAGACGCACCGCAACTGCATTACCAACGATCTTTTTACCACCGCACAATTGCTGGATGCGGTGCCCGGCATGCGGCTGGCCGCCGATCTTTCGCACTACGTCGTGGACCGTGAGATGCCGTGTCCGCCGCCGCCGTATCTGCAGAATTTGATCACGAAGGTGCTCGAGCGTTCCGACTCCTTTCAGGGCCGAGTGGCGGCGCGCGGACAGATTCAAGTAGCACTGAACTTTCCGCAGAACGCGAAATGGGTCGCTCTGTTCCGCGACTGGTGGAGGCAGGGATTTGCCTCCTGGCTCGCGCGGCACGCAGGGGAGAATTCAGCGATGGTCTTCCTGTGCGAGCTGGGACCGCCCGACTATGCGATCACCGATGCACGAGGGCGGGAGCTCTCGGATCGCTGGACGGAAGCCATGCTGCTGGCGCAGTGGGCGCGGGAGATATGGAGCGACGCTGTAACCGCCCGAGAACCTGGAGGCGGCTCAAAGCGCCATGAGGACCGCGCCGGCGGTGATCAAAACGCCACCCAACCCCACCTTCCAGGTCAGCCGCTCGCCCAGGAACAGCACCGCGAATAGCACCACCAGGACGACACTGAGCTTGTCGATGGGAGCGACGCGGGAGGCGGGACCCGTCTGCAGCGCGCGATAGTAGCAGAGCCACGAAAGGCCGGTGGCCACCCCCGACAAAACCAGAAATATAACGCCCTTCGGCGACAGAGCGTCCGGCCGCTGCCACTCGTGCCGCGCCCAGATCAGCACGGCGGTGACCAGTAAAATCACGATGGTTCTGAGGAAGGTCGCGAGATCGGAATTCATTTCCGACACGCCAACCTTGCCGAAGATCGCCGTCAGAGCGGCGAAGAACGCCGACGCGACTGCAAATACGCGCCAGTCCCCATTCATCGGTCAGTCGACACCGATCATGACGTTCGGGGCCTTGATGATCGCGTAGACTTTGGAGCCCGGTTTCAGGCCGAGCTTTTCGGCCGACAGTTTGGTGATGATGGATACCACCTGGATGCCCGGTGCCAGTTCCATGACGACTTCGCTGTCGACTGCGCCGGGGGTGACGGTCTTGACGGTGGCGGGAAGGACATTGCGTGCGCTGACTTTCATGGCGGTGCTCCAGAAGTAGGGACCCTCGTGCAGGATAGCACCGCGCCCACCCGTCGACAGGACTGTACGATCCTCCCCAGATATCGGGCCCTGACTAGATCTCGGGCGCGGCGCCGCCGATGATGCGTTCGGCGCTCTCAAAGAGTTCAGACGCCACGGCGTGTCCCGAGGCGCCGGCATTCTCGTCGACCTGTTCCGGTCGCGACGCACCCGTTATCGCCGACGCCACGTTGGATTGCCGAAGTATCCAGGCGAGCGCAAATTGCGCCAACGTAAGTCCAGCCTCGGCGGCAAGGGGCCGTAGCGCCTGAACCGCCTCGAGCACCTTGGGACGGAGCCAAGCCTCGTTGAGAAAGCCATTGATCGCATCGTTCGCCGCGCGGCTATCGCGGGGCAGATCGCCGCCCGGCCGGTATTTTCCGGTCAGGACGCCCTGAGCCAAGGGCGACCAAACGATTTGCGAGATGCCGGAGCGGACCGACAGCGGAATCAGAGCCTGTTCAGGACTCCGATGCAGCAGGGAGTACTGGGGTTGACTGGAAACAAATTTCTCCACCCCGGGAATGGCGAGCGCCGCCTGCACACGGTCGACGGGCCACTCGGAAAAACCGATGTATCTCACTTTGCCCGATCTGACGGCGTCGCTCAAGGCCGACATCGTCTCTTCGAGCGGCGTTTCGGCATCGTAACGATGGCATTGATACAGATCGACATGGCTTACCTTGAGGCGCGCGAGGGACGCGTCCAATTGCTTGACGATCTGCGCGCGAGACAGGCCCCGATCCGTGCTGCTCATCGGAAAATACAGCTTCGTCGCCAGTACATAACTGTCGCGATTGATGCCTGCCAACGCCTCGCCCAGCACCGTCTCGGCGGCGCCGCGGCCATACACATTGGCCGTATCGATGAGAGTGATACCGCGATCGAGGGCACGATGCACGCAGGCGATGGCATTGTCCTTCTGCGGGCCGTTCGAGAATGTGAGCCAGGATCCGAAGGCGATCTCCGATACCGTGAGTTGACTGTTACCCAGTTGGCGATATTTCAATGCAGCGCTCCGCGTCAGGACGGGTGTGTAACTTAAAACCGAACGAGGCCGCTTACAAGCGCGGCCTCAGCGCATCTGTCCCGCCAATCGGTCCGCGAGCAGCCCCAGACACGCGCTAAGCGCCTGCGGGAGCGCGGCATAATCGTCCTGCGCCACCGCTGCGCTGAATACCTCGCTGCCGACCACATCCCCGCCGGTGCGCGGGTCGGAGATCCGCCAGTGTGCCTCGATGCTCGCGCGCTCTCCTCTGCGCACGGTCACCTGCACCAGGTCGACGGTCACCTTGACGGCGGCGTCGCCCGGGCGACCGGTGCTTTGGCCGGCGACCAGCATGTCGCTGCGCCGTAGTTCGAGATCCCGCGCCAGGGTTTGTGTCGTCAGGTCGGCCAGCGGAGCGGCCCATCGCTCATGCTCCAGCACGAGGACTCCGTTCGCGGAGGTGTTGAGTATCATTTCGGAACGATCCACCAGCGAGGGCAAGGTCACCCGGAGCGACACCTGTGTGGCGGGCGTCGTTCTCGCTTCGCCCGCGCTTTGCGGCTGCGCGGTCAGAATATAGAAATGATCCGGTCGGCTCGCTACGCAGGCGCAGAGCAGGCCCAGGAAACAAGCCGCCGCCAAGAATGATTTCACGGCGAGCCTCCCGGTTTGCCGCGCAACAGAGATTCCGGATGGCGCTCCAGATAATCGACCAGTGCGGTGACCGCCTTCGCCGCGCGCGACAACTGCAGCAGCGTCGGGCCGAGATCGCTCTGCAGGGGCGCATCCTGCGCCAACAATTCCTTGGCGTTCTTCAAGGCGGCCTGTGCTTCGGTCAATGTCGCCTCAACCTGCGGCGCAACGCTGCCGTCGACATGCCGCATCAATTGATCGGTGCTCTTCAGGGTCTGTTCCAGGCTCGTCATGGTCGACAGCAACCGATAGGAAATCTGATCGAAGGGGACTTTATTGAGCTTCCGAGCAATGCTTCCCATGGAATCCTGGAATTCGTCGAGCCCATTGGACACCGTCGGGAACACCCAAGGCTGGTCGGCCCACCAGACCTTCTCTGCGGGAGCTTCTGCATGCATATCCAACTCCACGTACTTCTGTCCGGTCAGTAGGTTGCCCGATTTGAGTTCAGCCCGAAGACCGCGCGCCACCAAGCTGTCGACCAATCTCCGGCTGGAGGTTTCCGGGTCGTCCTTGGCGGGCGGCTGCGCACCGCGCGCTTTGTGTCCGCGTATTCGCTGCGGATAGATATCCACGAGCACGGGAAATCGCAGAGTACCGGCGTCCCGGTCGTACTCGACGTCCACGCTTTTGACCTCACCCACCCCAATCCCATGCAGTTCGACCGGCGCACCCGGCGACAGTCCGCGCAGCGAGCCGTTGAAGTACATGACGAAAGTCCGAATCTCCGTTTCGATCGGGCGCATGGCGCGATCTTCATCCGGATAGAGAGTGAATCTCGTATCTCGGGGCGCCTCCGTCATCGCGCTGCCCGGGAGCGCTTGAAACGCAACGCCGCCCTGAAGGATGGAGGTCAACGATTCCGTACGCAGCCTGATCCCGTCGGAATTGATCGACATGTCGATGCCGCTTGCTTGCCAAAACCGTGTCCCGCCGGTGACATAGCGGTCAAAGGGTGCGTTGACGAATATCGTGAGCGTGACGCCGGCGCCGCCCGGGTCCAGCGCATAGCCCACCACCTGGCCTGCGGTGATATGCCGATAAAAGACCAGGGAGCCAATGTCCAGCGAGCCCAGATCGTCAGCGTGCACCATGAATTGGCGGCCCGGCAGGTCTGAGGTGACGATCGGGGGTACTTCAAGACCGACGAAGTGCTCGCTGGGGCTCGCCGACTTACCCACATCGACGCTGATATAGGCGCCGGACACGAGCGTCCCCAAACCTGTGACTCCGGCGGCCGAGACGCGCGGGCGCACCACCCAAAAGCGGGTGTCTTCCACCAGATACTCGCTCGCATCGCGGTGAATCATCGCCGTCACCACGACCCCCTTGCGGTCCTTGGATACATGAATGTCGCGTACGTCGCCGATCTCGACCTCCTTGTAGCGAATCTTGGTTTTGTTCGCTTCAAGATCTTCGGCGTTTTGGAAAAGAATTTCGATGCTGGTCCCCTGAGCGAGTTTCTCGTGGACCACGACGAAGGCGCCCGCCAGAATCACCACCGCGGGCAGCATCCATATCAGCGGCAGGCGCGACCATCGCGAGCGGGCAGGCACGGCCGCCGGGAGATCGTCCAGGCTGGGAGCCGGGGGTTCAGTCATGCTGCGGCGTATCCCATAGAAGCCGCTCGTCGAACGTCCGCGCGGCGAGCAGGGTCAAGACCACCACGGCGGCGAAGGCCCATGCGCCCCAGCCCACGATGACGGACGCAAAGGACTGGACCTGCACCAACGTGGCCAGCAGCGAAATGGCATAAATATCGAGCATCGACCATCGTCCGATGAATTCTACCATCCGATAGAGCTCACTGCGTTGCAAACGGCGGTGCGGCGAGGGGCGCCAGGCGGAATACAGCAGGACACCCAACGCCAGAATCTTCAAGAGAGGGACGACGATGCTGGCGACGAACACCAGCAGGGCGATCGGCCAGGATCCGGACTGCAGCAGTACCAGCACGCCGCTCATGATCGTATCGCGTTCATCGTCGAAGATCGTCCGCGTGTTCATCACCGGCAGCACGTTCGCCGGTATGTAGAGCAGGGCGGCGCAAACCACCAACACGGTCGTGACGATGAGGCTGTGAGGCTTGCGCTCGTGCAGGCGCGCGTGACACCGCGGACAGTGCGAGTGCGCCGCCTTCGCGCCGCGCACCGTCGCACGGCAATCGAGGCACAGGAGAAGTCCGAGGCTGCGGCCGGTGGCGGGGTTGCTCATTCTCGACTCTCTTCCACCCATCGCCATAGCTGCTCGGTGGAAGTAATGCTGGTTAGCGCGGACAGGCAGAGCATGAGCAGGGCGCACGACCAAAGGGCAATTCCCGCCGCAATGTGCGCGAAATTCGACAGGCGCACCAGCGCGACGAGCGCGCCCAGCATGAATACTTCCATGAAACTCCAGGGCCGTACCCGCGTGAGCATCCGGAGCACGGTATTCCGGCCGAACGCACGCCGCCCGCGCCGCAAGGGAATCAATACATAGAGCAGCGACACGATCTGCAGCAGCGGAGCGACCACGGTGGTCAGGAAGACCAGCGCCGCGAGCGACTTGAATCCTTGTGCGTACAGGCCGACCGCGGCCCCGATCAAGGTCGTGTCGCGAGAACTGCCATTGACCTGCATTGCCACCAGAGGGTACGCGTTGCTCAGCAACAGAAGCACCAGGGCGCACACCGCCAGCGCAATCGCGCTATCGATGGAGGCGTTTTCCCGGCGTTGCAACGGCGCGCGGCAGCGCGCGCATTGCCCGCGCCCGCTGGCGGGGGCGGTCGTGAGGCGATGCGCCAAATCACAGGCGGGGCAGACGATTACCGGCATGCAGTACATTCCCAGGGGCGGCCCGCCAAACCGTCAAGGCGGCTTGGCTCCCATTTCCATCAATAGCCGTGTGAAAAGATACAGGCGGGGCACCACGCTGTTCAAATCTATCCATTCGTGGTCGGTGTGGAAGTCGCCGCCCACGTAGCCGAGGCCGTCGAGCGCCGGAGTGCCCTCGGCCATCGCCAGCGCGGATTCCGATGCGCCGCCGTTGCCCGACGATTCCACAGTCTTGCCGATTTCAGCGTATATCGCTCTGGCCCGGGCGGCGAGCGCATCGATCTGTGCATTTTCGGTCAGCGGCGGGTAAGCGGGATCGTGCGCCACAGTGACGCGGGTGTCGGGCACCAGGGTAACGCCGGCGCCGGCTTCGACTTTGGCCAGTACGGCGTCGAAGTCTTCCGGCTTGCGGAAGCGAACATTGAGCGTCGCCTCTGCGAAGTCCGGGATGATGTTATGGCGCTCGCCGGCTTTCAGAAGGGTGAGATTGACGGTTGTGCCGTCGCCGGAATGCGGGAAAACCCCCTCCAAGGCCGAGAGCTGGTGCACGAGTTCGACCGCGGCGTTCCGGCCGTCCTGCGGTGCCATGCCCGCGTGGGCGGCGCGCCCCTTGACCTGGATACGAATGCCGGCCGAGCCTTTGCGCCAGACGGTGAGCGCATCCGGCGGGTCGCCGGGTTCCATGTTGAACTCGACTTGGTGCCGCTTGACCAGGGCCGTTATCAGTTGTCGGGAACCGGGCGAACCCCGCTCTTCGCTGTCATCGAGGAGCAGCGTGATGGTCGCGTAGTTCTTGAAGCCGAGATCGTGCAAAATCTTCAACGCAGTGATCGCGTTGACCACACCGCCTTTCTCGTCGCCGACGCCCGGACCAAAGCCACGTTCCCGATCGATGCTGAAAGGCCGTCCCGCCACGGTTCCGGGGCCAAACACGGTGTCGATGTGCGCGATGATGAGAATCTTGCCCCTCCCGGTCCCGTGGAAGACGGCCACCAGATTGTCCGGTAATCCCGGAGCTTCGGCGGGCTCGGTCCGCACGTCGGCGCCAAGTGACCGTAGTCGGCCTGTGAGCAGGGCCTCGACCCTGGCGCCGCCCGCGACATCCCCAGTACCGGAATCGATGTCGACGATATCTCTGAGAAGATCGAGGGCGCCTGCGCGGTTGGCTGCCGCCGCCTGATAGACCCTGTCGTCCCGATGCGGGGAGGCTCCCGCGCTTGCGCAATAGACCAAGCCGAATGCTACGGAAACCACGCCCGCCGGCAGTATCGACCGCATGTCCTTCGCTCCGTTTGGGTTGTTCCGCGAAACGTTAGCACGAGGCGAGGGGACTATTCTTTCTTTTGAAACCGGTTAGGCTTGCTTGTATCAACACGGTTGTACGGGAGAGGGGAATCGTGAAAGCGACATCTACGGTTCAAGTCGAGAACGAACGCGTGATCGTGACGGAATGGCGCTTTGCCCCGGGGGCGGACACCGGGCATCACGTGCACGCCCATGACTACGTCGTCGTGCCCCTGACGAGCGGCGTGCTGAGATTGGAGGAAGCCGCGGGCGTGAGAGAGGCTTCTCTGGTGGCGGGTGCGTCCTATGCGCGCCCCGCCGGCGTCGCGCACAACGTCATCAACGCCAACGACTTCGAATTTCGCTTCGTGGAAATCGAACTCAAATAAAGCGGCCATGCACCCATTTCTGCGAATCATCTTTCTCGCGTGCCCGCTCGGCGCTGCAGCTTGCTTAACCGCTTGCGGCGATCATGGGCCCGCCGGCCCGCCATCCGCCGCCGCGCCCCCGGCAGCGGCCGTATTGTCGCCCGAACTGCAGGCGGTTTATGACCGCAGCTGCAAGAACTGCCATGCCGTGCCGGCTTCCGGTGCGCCGCAGGCGGGCGACGCGCGGGCGTGGGCGCCGCGCATCGCCCAGGGTGCGGACATTCTGATCGAACACACATTCAGCGGCTACAAGAGCATGCCGCCGCTGGGCGCCTGCATGGACTGCAATGAGAAACAATACCGCGCGCTCATCGAATTCATGTCGGGCGCGTCGTTGAAGAACTGACCGATCGCGCGCGCTGACACGCAGACACAGTAATCCGACACGGAGAATTCCGATGCAATTTACCCGTCGCGAGCTGATCAGGACGTTTGGCGTTGCCGGCGCGCTCGGTGCGTTCGGCGGCCTTCCTGGTCTGCTGCGCGCGGCAGACCGCGAGCGCATTGTGGTCTGGCGCAACTGGTCGGGCGGCCAGAGCTGCATCCCGGCCGATCGTCCGGCTCCCGCGAACGAAGAGGAACTGGCCGCGTTGATCCGCAGCAGTGCGGGCAGGGTCATCCGTCCCGTCGGTTCCGGGCATTCCTTCAGCCCGCTGGTGCCGACGGAAAGCACCATCGTGTCCGTGGCGAAGATGAGCGGCCTGATCAGCCATGACAACGCCAGCCTGCAAGCGGAATTCTGGGCGGGTACGCCGGTCTCGCAGATGGGTGGACCGCTGAAGGAAATCGGCCAGGCACTGCCGAACATGGCGGATATCGACTATCAAACCCTGGCCGGTGCGATTGCCACCTCCACCCACGGCACCGGCGCGAAGTACGGTTCGTATTCCAGCCAGGTGGTCGGCTTGCGCCTCGTCACCGCCGCAGGCGAGATCTTGGATTGCGATGCGCATGTCCATCCGGAAGTTTTCAATGCCGCGCGCGTCTCGCTCGGCGCATTGGGCATCGTCAGCCGTGTGCGTCTTCAGAACCGCAACGCATTCCGCTTGCGCAGCAAGAACTGGGTACAGGACACGGAAGAGCTGCTCGAGGACATGCCGCGTCTGATCCGCGAAAACGATCACTTCGAAATCAATTCACTGCTGCACAGCGATGTCTCCGTGGCCTCGGCGCTCAACGAAACCCAGGAGACGCAGACTAAACCCAAGGAAGGCGGCGGCGACGCCGACAAGGTGAACATGCTGGAGGGGGTTCATACCAGGTACCGCAACTCACCGCGCATCCAAGCCACGCTTCTGAACTTCATCGCCCGGCACCTGGTCAGCTTCCCCGACGCGGTGGACGATTCCTACAAGGTGTTCGCCAACGTGCGCGACGTGCGCTTCAATGAGATGGAATACGAGGTGCCCGCCGAGGCCGGTCCGGCCTGCCTGCGTGAAGTGCTGAAGAAGATTCGCGACCAGAACCTCAACAGCTTCATTCCGACCGAATTTCGCTACGTGAAGGGCGATGATATTCCGCTGTCGATGTTTCAGGGCCGCGACACTTGCGCGATCTCGGTGCATCAGTACTACGATCTGGATTACCATAACTTCTTTGCCCAGATCGAACCGATCTTTTGGAAGTACGATGGCCGTCCGCATTGGGGAAAGCTGCACACGCTCAACGCACGCCTGCTCGAGCCGCTATATCCCAAGTGGAAGGACTTCCTTGCCGTGCGCGAAGCGCTGGACCCCGGCGGCCGCTTCCTCAACGCGCATTTGCGCTCGGTGTTCGGTGTGCGCGGTTAGCGCCGCGTTTCGGAGAGCAGCATGAAACGTCGCTATTTTCTCGTCGGGACGGTTTTGCTCGCCGGTGGATTCGCATGGTGGAAAAAGCCACGCGACGCCGGCGCGCCCTACGACGGCTATTTCAGCCTGCTGAACCAGGAATTGAAGAAGAACGGTCCGATGCGGCCGTGCATGGTGATCGATCTCGATCGCATGGACCAGAACATCGATCGGGTTACGCAGACGCTCGAGCTCGCCGGCAAGAATTACCGCATCGTCGAAAAATCGCTGCCGTCGCAGAAGCTGATCGAGTACATCGCGCAGCGCGCGAAGACGCGGCGATTGATGTCCTTCCATCAGCCCTTCTTGAATTTGGACGCACAGATGTTTCCGGGCTTCGACATTCTGATGGGCAAACCCCTGCCCGTGCGGTCCGCGGAATTGTTCTATCGGCGCCACGCGGGCCCGTTCGATCCCACTCGCCAATTGCAGTGGCTGATCGATTCACCGCAGCGCCTGCAGGAATATCTGCAACTGGCGCAGGGCCTGAATACCAAGCTCCGGACGAATATCGAGATCGACGTGGGCCTGCATCGCGGCGGGGTCGGCGACAACGCCACGCTGGGTCGGATGCTGGAGGTGATTGCCGCACATCCGCAGCAGCTCGAATTCTCCGGCTTCATGGGCTACGACGCGCACGTCGGAATGGGTGTGCCGCATATCTTGGGCACGGCGCAGGAGCTGCTCGCCAAGGCGATGGCGATTTATCAGGGCTTCGTCGACTACGCGCGCGGCCATTCCTCGAAGCTATGGCGTGAGGACCTGACCCTCAATGCGGGCGGCAGCCCCAGCTACAAGCTGCACGCCTTGGAGAAACTCAGCACCGAGATCAGCACCGGCACGGCACTGCTCAAACCGACCCACTACGATTTGGAAACGCTGGCAGAACACGTGCCCGCGGCATACATCGCCACGCCGGTCATCAAGGCCACCGGACCGATCCGGCTTCCGGCGCTCGACGGCAAGTCGGAAATTTTCTCTTGGTGGGACCCCAATCAGCGTGCGACCTTTTTCGTCTACGGCGGCTGGTGGCGGGCGGAGTACGAGTCGCCGAAGGGCCTGCAATTCAACGAGACCTACGGGCATAGCGCGAACCAGGAAATCGTCAACGGCTCACCGGCGGTCGGCCTGCGGGTGGACGACCACGTGTTCCTGCGGCCGATGATCAGCGAGTCGGTGCTATTGGAGTTCGGCGACCTGCTCGCCGTACGCGGCGGCAAGATCGTCGACCACTGGCCGGTGTTTCAAGCAGCGGAATAGCCCAAGGGAAGTCTCCATGGCGCTTCAAATCACGGATTTGTCCAAGACCTATCCCAACGGCGTGCGCGCCCTGAAGGATTTATCGTTGACCATCGGCAACAATATGTTCGGCCTGCTCGGCCCCAATGGGGCCGGGAAGAGCTCGCTGATGCGCACGATTGCCACGCTGCAGGATCCTGACGCGGGCAGCATCAGCCTCGACGGATTGAATGTGCTGACGCAGAAGAATGAAGTCAGGAAGATCCTCGGTTACCTGCCGCAGGAATTCGGCGTGTACCCGAAGATGTCCGCCGTCGACATGCTGAACCACCTGGCCATCCTCAAAGGGGTGATCGCCAAGGGGGAGCGCAGCGACATGGTCGATGCTCTGCTGCACCAGACGAACCTCTGGGAGGCCCGCAAAAAAGCCCTATCCACGTATTCGGGCGGCATGAAACAGCGCTTCGGCATCGCCCAGGCGCTGCTGGCCAACCCGCGGCTGATCATCGTCGATGAGCCGACTGCCGGCCTCGACCCGGCCGAACGCAACCGTTTCCTGAATCTGCTGTCCTCGATCGGCCGGGATGTGACCGTCATCCTGTCCACGCACATCGTGGACGACGTGCGCGAGCTCTGTTCCCGCATGGCCATCATTGCCTCGGGGGAAGTGCTGTTGGAGGGTTCGCCCACCGAAGCGCTGCTGGCGCTCGACGGGCAGATGTGGTCACGCATCGTCTCGACCGACGAGGAGCTCCGCACCCTCGAGAGCGAATTGCACATCGTGAGCACTCACTTGGTCGGCGGGCAGCACGAGATCCGGGTCTTCGCCCCGTCCTCTCCCGGCGCAAATTTCCGCGCGGTGGCATCGGAGCTCGAGGACATCTATTTCCTGCATCTGTCCCGCCGGTCCAAAACCTAGCTCGCGGCGTCAAGGGAGGGACATATGGGAATGTTCTGGGAATTCTTCACCTTCGAGCTCCGCTTTCGCATCAAGAGCATTTCCACCTACGTCTACTTTCTGCTCTGGTTCGCCTTCTCGTTCTTCTGCGTGGCCTCGGAAAGCTTCGGACCGGTTGCCAACTCCAACGGCAAGGTTCTGCTGAACGGGCCTTTCGGCAACAGCCTGGATGACGCGTATTGCTGTCTGTTCGGCGTGATCGTGATTGCCGCGATATTCGGAACGTCGATACTTCGGGATTTTCAGCGCGATACCTACCAGATGCTGTTCACCAAACCGATTTCCAAGTTCGCCTACCTGGGCGGACGCTGGGCCGGTTCGTTCGTCACGACCGTGTTCGTGTTCTTCGGATTGGTGGTCGGTGCTTATGCCGGCACATTCGCTCCCTGGGCCGACCAGGCCCGCATCGGGCCGAACCACCCGGGGTGGTATCTGCAGCCCTTCTTCTCGATCGTGGTCCTGCAGATATTCTTCATCGGTTCGTTGTTCTTCGCCGTCGCGGCACTCACGCGCAAGCTGCTCGTCGTGTATCTACAGGGCGTGGCCCTGTTCATGCTGTACGTCATCGGCATCACGGTGTTCTCGGCGACCCGGTCGCTCGAACATTTCTGGTCCGGCATTCTCGATCCGGTCGGGCTGCTGATGGTCGACGTCATCACCCGCTACTGGAGCGTGGCGGAGAAGAACAGCCAGCTTCTGCCCTGGGATTTTGCGGGATATTCGCCGGGCGTTTTTCTCTACAATCGACTGCTTTGGACCGGCGTCGGTGCAATCTCGCTCGCCGGAGTCTGGGCGCTGTTTCCCATGTCGGTGGAGGCGCTCACGGCACGTTCGCAAGGCAGGCGCGCCGCCAAGACGCGTCAGCAGGAGGCGGAGACGGCGCGCCCCGTGCGCTCATGGGTGGCGGCGAGTCTGCCTCGGGTGCGCCAAGTCTTCGGCGGAGGCACCGCGCTGCTCCAGTATCTGTCATTGACCCGCCTGCGCATCCGCACAGTGACGCGCGAAATCCCGTTCTGGGCCATCGTCGGACTGCTCATCGCATTTGCCGTCAATAACGGGCACTTTGCCGGACGGGTGGGCGGAGACAACGTGTGGCCGGTCACTTACCTGATGCTGCAGGCGGTGGAGGGCTCGGCGACTCTGTTCTTCGTCATCGTCGCCGCCCTGTACGCCGCCGAACTGATCTGGCGCGAGCGTGACACCCGCTTCGACGGAATCCACGACGCATTGCCGCTGCCGGAGACCATCGATTGGCTGTCCAAGTTCACGGCCATCGCCGTCATCGAAATCATTCTGCTCACCATTGCCATGTTGGTCGGCATGCTGATGCAGACCATCGACGGCTACTACCACTACGAAGTGCTTCAATACCTGGAGGAACTGTTCCTGATCACGCTGCCGCAGATGCTGGCGTTCGCGCTGTTCGCCATGTTCGTGCAGACCATGGTCTCGAACAAATTCCTGGGGCACGGCATCGTCATCGGAATATTCGTGCTGCAACCCATCCTTTTCGCCTTCGGGTGGGAGAACACCCTGTATCTCCCCGGCGCCGTTCCGGGTTATGTCTATTCGGACATGAACGGCTATGGTCATTTCGTTCCCGCACTGTTCTGGGCCATCACCTACTGGTTCGCCATCTCTGCATTCCTCGGCGTGATCTCCATCGCCTATTCCCGGCGCGGCGCGGAGCTGTCCTGGCCGTCCCGGACGCGTCAGGCACTGCGCCGCGCGCCGCGTCTCGCGCCTGCGGCGGGGCTATTCTTGTTTCTCGCCGTGGGTTCCGGCGTTTGGTACTACTACAACGCGCATGTACTCAATGAGTATCTGACCGCGGCCGATCGCCGTCATCTCCTCGCCGACTACGAGCGGCGATTCAAGAAGTACGAGAATCTTCCGCAGCCGAAAATAACGGCGGTCGAGGCGGCCATCAATATTTATCCCGAACGCCGTTCCGTCGACGGCACGGGGCGATTTACGCTTCAGAACAAGGGCACGCAGCCGATCTCTCAGATTCATCTGACGGATCAGCATGAGGCGGTGACCGAGGTTCAATTCGACCGGCCGTTTCATCTCGTCAGCCGGGAAGCGCGAGATCTGTATTCGATCTACGCCCTCGAGCAGCCGCTCGCTCCCGGAGAAGTGCTGACGCTGACGTTTACCGTCGGCCACGAATCGCGGGGTTTTCGCGACGGCAACGAGCTGCCGCAGTTTGCCCACAACGGCACGTTTTTCGACGCCGAGTTCTTCCCGGAAATTGGCTATTTCTTGGACCTGGAGATCGACGATCCGCGCCGCCGCCGCGAAGAGCACTTGGGTCCCCTCGAAGAAATGGCGCCGCGCGGCGATCCCGTCCACTCCCGCATCAACTTGTTCACGCCATATGCGGACTGGATCACTTATCACACCATCGTCAGCACTTCCGGCGATCAGATCGGCGTCGCGCCGGGCTATCTCATGCGTACATGGGAGAAGGGCGGGCGCCGCTACTACGAGTACGGCATGGGATCGACGCATATCCTGGACTTCTATGCCTATCTGTCCGCCCGCTATGCGGTGCTTGCCCGAGCCTACTCAGGTCCGAGCGGTCCCGTTAACCTCGAGGTTTACTACGATCCGGCGCATCAATTCAATGTGGAGGAGATGATCGAAGCGTCGCGGGCCGGACTCGACTACTTTCAGGCTCATTTCAGTCCCTACCAGTTCACCCAATACCGCATCATGGAGTTTCCGCGGTATCGCAGCTTTGCGCAGTCCTTCCCCAATACCGTGCCTTTCTCGGAAGGAATCGGCTTCATCACTCGCGTGGTCAAGCCCACGGACGTGGATCTCACGTATTTCGTGACCGCGCACGAGCTCGGGCACCAGTGGTGGGCGCATCAGCTCGTGGGCGGCCAAGTCGAGGGCTCCAACATGATGTCCGAGACGCTCGCACAGTATTCCGCCTACATGGTCATGCAGCACAAGTACGGCAAGGACTACATGCACCGAGTCATGCACCATTTTCTGGATCGCTACCTGCGCGGGCGCGCCGGCGAAGTTCGCCGCGAACGTCCGCTGGCACTGGTGCAGCGCGAGGACTACGTTTGGTATCAAAAGGGCGGCCAGATCATGTACACGCTCGCAGACTATATCGGTGAGGACAAGGTCGACCTCGCTCTGCACGATTTTCTGATGCGGTACCGCTATGCGAACGCGGTGAACCAGGCAGATGCGGTGCAGAGCACGCGCGGCGCGGCCGCGGTCGACGAGCCCTATCCCGATACCCGCCTCCTCGTTGACGCTCTTCGCGCGCAGACGCCGCCGGAATTGCAGTACATGATCGACGACGGCTTCAACCGTATCGTCCTTTATGACAACAAAGCGGTCTCGGCGACGGCGCAAAAGCGGCCGGACGGCAGGTATTCGGTGACCCTGACGGTTCAGGCGCGCAAGGTGCAGGCGGACGGCAATGGAGTGGAGACCGCCATGCCGCTCGCCGACTACATCGAGATCGGCGTATTCAAGGGAAAGAAGGACGAAGAGCAGCCCCTGTACATGCAAAGGGAAAAGATCACTCAGGATCATCAAACCTTCACCGTCGTCGTCGACGAGCGGCCGACACGCGCGGGGATCGATCCGTACAACAAGCTGATCGACCGAATCGCGGACGACAACATGATCGACGTGAGCGAGCGCATGCAATGATCCAGTCCTGCGCTCATGAAACCAGGTGAATAGCAAGAGCGTCGACGCGCGTTGCGCGCGTCAGCGGATGCCTACGTCTCCAGGTAATGGGAGCCGATGGCAGGCAGGAGCGCCCCTCCGTAATGTGGGTTTCAGTCACCCCCACCAACACCCTCAACAGGAGCGTCAATGAATTCGACGACCGTTTCATCTCCACCCATCACACTGCCGGCATTGCCTTACGACCAGAACGCGCTGCAGCCCGTCATTTCCGCGAATTTGCTCAGTTTCCACTACGGCAAGCATCACAAGACCTATGTCGACACCCTGAACAAGCTCATCGTGGGTACCGAGTTCGCGGACATGCCGCTCGAGCAAATCATCAAGGCAACGGCGGGGCAATCCGACCACGTCGCCATTTTCAACAACGCGGCGCAGGCATGGAATCACACGTTCTACTGGCGAAGCCTGAAGCCCAAGGGCGGCGGCGAGCCGCCGGCGGCGTTGAAACGGCTGATGGAATCAGCTTTCGGCAGCGTCGAGGCATGCAAGAAGGAATTGTCGACGGCTGCCGTGGGGCAATTCGGCAGCGGCTGGGCCTGGCTGATTCAGGACGGCGAGAAACTCAAGGTGGTGAAGACCGGCAATGCCAATACACCGCTCACTCAAGGGGTGCGGGTTCTGCTGACGATTGACGTATGGGAGCATGCCTACTATCTTGACTACCAGAATCGGCGCGCCGATCACGTGAACGCCGTGCTCGACAAGCTCGCCAATTGGGAATTTGCCGCGGAGAATCTCGGCAGGAAGTAGTCTCGGCAAGAAGCGGTCCTTGCCGGGTGCGCCGGCGTCCACGCGCGGGCGGCGAGCTTTAGGGAGATTCCACTGTACGACCACCCTTCCGCCGTGGACGGCGACACACCCGGCCAACCCCCGAGCGGCATTCTCTTTGATGCCTATGGGACGCTTTTCGACGTTTATTCGCTCGGGCTCTTGGCCGAGGAATTGTTTCCAAAGCACGGCGCCGCCCTCGCGGTCTTGTGGCGGGAGAAGCAGCTTGAATACTCGAGGCTGCGAACCCTGTGCGACAGGTACGTCGACTTTCTGACCGTTACCAAGGATGCGCTGCTCCATGCGTGTGCGCGGTTGCGGCTGGATATTTCCGAGGACAAATGTCAGCGCCTGCTGGGGCAATATGTTTGCCTGCCGGCATATCCTGAGGTACTCCCGGCGCTCGAGCGGCTTCGCGCGCACGGAATGCCGCTCGCGATACTGTCGAACGGAAGTCCCGAGATGTTGGCGAGCGCCATTTCCGCCGCCGGCATGTCGGGCCTGTTCACGCATGTGCTGAGCGCCGATAAGGTGCGCAAGTTCAAGACCGCGCCGGAGGTCTATCAGCTCGGCGTCGACGCGTTCGATCGTCCCGCGGCACGGCTGGTCTTCGTTTCGTCAAACGGCTGGGATGCCTGTTGTGCGGCGTGGTTTGGCTATCGGACGTTTTGGCTGAATCGCGCCGGCGAACCGGTGGAGCGACTGGGTATTTTGCCGGCCGGAGAAGCGCGCAGCATGAACGATCTGTTTGCGTTCGCCGGCCTAGATTAAATCGGCTACTTCAGCAGCGCGCCGCGCTCGAGGAGAAGCTCGCGCAACACCGAGCGGTGGCAATGGGATTCATCGGCACAATAGCAGCCAACGGAGAAGTTGGCCTGGTGGGACAAGGCCGCGAGAATATCCAGCGTAGCGCTCTCATTGGTCGCGGCCATTTCCCTCCGGTACTTTTTCACGAAGCGGCTCCAGTCCCGTTCCGATCGAGCCGTCAGCGCCTCCTTGACCGATGCCGGGCTCGGCGCGAGCGTCGGCAGCCAGACATCGTAGAAATTCTTCGAGGCATACTCGGTCTTCCGAATGCCTCGAGGAGGGCGTCTCACCGTGCCAAGACGAAGACCTTCCCCGGGAAGGCGGTCGGTACCTAGACGAACGATTCGAATCGCCACAATGGAGGACCTCGGTCAGGTTGCAGCGGCCAGCGCGTCGCTCATGAATTGCGGTACCGGCCGTCCCTGGCGCGTCAAAGTTTGAGTCATCAGCACAAGGGTTGGCTGCACGGCCGGGCGCGCCGCCACACGGCGACGCCAATCGAGCAGGCGAGGCGTCGCACCTGTCATGGGGGCACCCTTCCGGGCCGCGAATAGTTGAGCCATGAAGAAGGCGATGTCGGCATACGTGTACTCGCCGCAGAGGTAATCGCGCTCGGTGAGAAGCGCCTCCATCTCGCCGTAGTAGCGGTGCAACTGGCCGATAGCCTCCTGCGCGGGCGGCTCCTCGAGTCGATCCTCGAGACCCATCAGTCGGATGACGTGCGGAAAGAACACTTCATCGGATTTGAGCTCGAGCAGGCGAGCCTGCGCGCGCGCCGCCGGCTCCGCGGGCCACAGGGGAGGGTGTGGCTGGATGTGTTCGAAGTACTCGAAGATCTGAGTGGAGTCAAAAATCTCCACCGCACCGTGCGTCAGCACCGGGACCTGGCGCTTGGGGTTGATGCGCAGCACCTCGGGGTGCTTGGGGTCATAGCGATGACCGTCGGTAAACGGGACCATCACCAGGTTGACCGCAAGCCCCTTCTCGAGCGCCGCAATGTGAGCCTTCGCCCCGTACATGCTGAGCGGTCCGGAGTAGAGCGTGAACGTCTGCAGGCGGTTGGGCATTAACGAGCTCCGGTCAATCTGATCGCGGTCATCCGCGCAGGCGCGAGCGCGGGGTCGGCGTCAGGCGAAGGACCTCGGGTTCCCGGCTGAGTTGATCACGGGCCGCAGGCCACAGTGTATGACTCCACCGTCGGTCCGCCTCGAGGCGCTTTTGATAGGCGGCATAGGCCTGGGTGTCTTTGAATCGCGCGACCCAGATGTAAATATGCTCGCCCATACGGATCGGGAGTCGTGGAAAGTTATTCGGCTGCGCCGAGGTTACATACGTCGCTAAAGTCGTGCCTCCCGCCGCCTCCATACGGGCGCGGAGCGAGCGCTCGAAGAGCGCGCCAAACGACGCCAGCATCTCCGGTTTGGCGTCATAGAGGGTCACCACGAAGAGGCCGCTGCTCGCAGTCGTGTCCGCCGCAGAGGGGCGCGGCGGCACGTCCTTGAATCGCAATGACGGCGACGCAGGTTCGAGCAGAAGCACATTGTCGGAGTCAGCAATCGAAGCATTCGCGTCGCTCCGGTGGGCGTGCCATAGATCGCTGTCGTAGAAGGCCGCTAATTCCCGGGCTCGGGCGGCCATGGTCTGGAAGCCCCGCATCCAGACAAAACGGTCCGGGCGATCGAGATCTCGAAACTGACCGACGACGGTCATCCCGGTGGCGTCCAGCGGGTCCGCGAAGACCCGATCAAAGAGATCGACAAACAGATCCTGACGGCCAGGATAAAGGGTGTACTGGCGAAGCTCCAGTACATTGCAGCAAGAGGCTCCGGCGTTGGCATCATTCGCTTCAGCGCCGGTCGTAGGCATCGCGATTACCGCGGCGGCAAGGATGCCGAGGGGGAGCCGCCGGCCGCGCAACGCGGCTAGAGCGCCGAGGCGGCGCCGTCGGATTGTGTCTATCAATGCGTTGACTCCCGCGAGAAATAACAGACCGGGCGACCTGTTTTGTGCCATACTCTGGCTCAGATCTCGATGATTTGTCAAGCCTTAGGACATATCGACAGCGCTGTAACACATGAAACCGACGTCGAACCGCACCCGCCAAAACGACCCTGAAGGGTTGCGAGCCCGCGTACTGGACGCGGCCGCCGACCTATTCGAGGTGCGCGGTTACCATGCGACGTCGATGAAGGATCTGATGCAGGCGACAGGCGTGTCCGGCGGCGCATTGCACCACCACTTTCCCACCAAGAAATCACTGGCGCTCGCGGTCATTGCGGACCGGGTCGCACCAGCCGTTCGGCGAACGTGGATCGATCCGATTCGTGCAGCGCCGTCGCTCGCCAAAGGGATTACCGGCGTGTTTGCTGAGATTGTGAGTGCGGTGGATGCACGGGGTCGTGTCGCGGGCTGTCCGCTCAACAACTTGGCTCTCGAACTGGTTCTGTCCGACGCCGATTTTCGCAGCGCCATCGATGCGGTATTTGTCGAATGGCAGTCGGCGCTGGTCGAACGCATCGCCGGGACTCGAGGGGGTGCTCGACTCGATCGGGCAAAGCGGACAGACGCCGCCGCATTTATCATCTCGGTCTACTCGGGGGCCATGACCTTGGCGAAGTCGAAGCAGAATGCTTTGTCGCTTCGAAGCGCTGCGAGTGTTCTGTCGCATTGGCTTCGCGAGCGGGAGTTCGCGGTTGAATTGGGCGCATAGCCATAAAGGTAGAGCGTACCGGCGTCAGCGAGCCTAAGAATCATGGTGACCCTCTATGACCGCGTCGGCCCAGGTCGCCAGTGACCCGAGTATTTCGCTCCTGACTTGCACATCCGTTCGGCCGGAGCGAGCCGGCACATGAAACGAATGATCCGCGGCCTCGAGCAACGTCAAGGTGGCGAGCTTGCCGAGTCGCTCGGCGAGCGGCTCGATGAGCGTAAGTTCGGCCAACGCGTCGCGTGTGCCCTGTAGAAACAGCATGGGTATCTTCACCCGGGAAAGGTGAGCACCTCTATCGACTGACGGTTGCTTGGCTGGATGCAGCGGAAATCCAAAGAAGACCAGACCGCCTACGTGCGGAAGCGGTATTTCCGCCTGCGCTTGCGAAGTCATGCGGCCGCCGAAGGATTTGCCCCCGGCGAGCAAAGGGAGTGAGGGTTCGAGCTCGTGTGCTGCTGCAACCGCGGCGCGTATCGTGGCGTGGCAAAGCGCGGGCGGATCCGGCCTCTTGCCTCGTATCTCGATATAGGGAAACTGGAAGCGCAATGTAGCGATGCCGATCGCCTCGAGGTCATGGGCCAAAGCGGCCATGAACGGATGCTCCATGCCGGCTCCGGCTCCATGGGCAAGCACAAGACATGTTTTTGCGGAGGCCGGCCGTTGCATCAGTCCGGACACGCGGATCTGCTCGTTGACCGAAATCGTCACGGATTGTGGAATGGAAGATGCCACCCCGATAGTATGCACCGAAACTCAAGTGCGGCGGGTGCCGGGCCCATGCGCCGGGCGGCATCTTCGGTGCGACGATTTTGAGGGAGTTGCAGCGTGACCAGCGACTCGAAGGGCCAAGCGGCAAAATCTACCGGGCCGCGCGGCGCGCTATTCGGCCGCCGATACGTGCTTCCGGCGCCCGTGACTGCCGCGCTTCAGCAGGTGTTCGCCGAGCCGGTGGGAGGGGTGATCGTGATCGAGCACTCGCGCTACGCGCGGCTGCACCGAGGCGTGCGTGCGACCACGCGCCCTAACCGCATTCTGCTCGCGATGAGCGGGGCCGCATTCGTTGCGGATCACGAATTGCTCTTGCATGAGTATTTTCACGTGCTGCGCCAGTGGCGCACGGCGCGATTGACGCGTTGGCGCTATGTGGTGGAATCGGTGCGGCGGGGATACTGGGACAATCGCTATGAACTGGAAGCACGCGAGTTCGCCGCCGGCGCCACGGAGCAATACCGCAGATATCTGGGATTCGGCAAACGTCCTTAGTAGGGGGGCGCCTTGCGGGCGCGCTGACTTTTGGCGGCCTCAGTCCACCAAGCGAGATCGTCGGCGAAGCGCGAAAATGCTTTTTCAAGCCCTTGCCCAACTTCACCGATGGGCTCGCCGCTCGCGTTCAGCGTGTGAGAGATGGGCCCGACGGCAAGCGTGCTGGAAATCACCACCATACCCATTTCGGAAAGGGTCCCGTGCCACAGGGCGCCGGACCGGACGCCCGACAGCCGGCCGGCGGAGTAGCTGGCGATAGCGGCAGGACGCCAAAACCATTCCTCGAGAAAATGGTCGGTGAGGTTCTTTAATCCGGGCTGCATCCCCCAGTTGTACTCCCCAACGACGAAGATGAAGGCGTCGGCGGCTCGAATCTTGCCGGCCATAGCTTCCATTGCAGGCGGCGCTGAGCCCCTCGGGTATTCCTTGTACATTCGGTCAAGCATGGGGAGGCCGACGACTTTCGCATCGACGAGCTCGGCGGACTCGCCTCGTGCACTCATTCCTGCCACGATAAAATTGGCCAGCCGGATACCCATTCGATCGGCGCGGTAGGACCCGTAAAGGACGAGAATTCGATCAGCCATGCGCACCTCCGCGCCAGGGCAGGTAACAGGACGGTAACAATTCTATATGAGTAAGGCAGTGCTTTAATGGACTGGATGGGATTACTCGTTGCAGCATATAGTGCGGGTCCGTGGTTAACTGGGCGATGGGCCATGGAGACGGGCAATGACAAATGAGCTTTGACGTCATCGGCGACGTCCACGGCCAGTATGACAAGCTGGTTTCTCTCTTCCAGCATTTGGGCTATTCCGCTGCCGATGGTGTGTGGCGTCACCCCAGCCGTACCGCCATCTTTGTCGGCGATTTAATCGACCGTGGACCGAAGCAGATGGAGACCGTCCAACTGATACGGACGATGACCGCGGCGGGGACGGCTCGGTCCATTCTCGGAAATCATGAATTCAATGCCATTGCGTGGGTGACTCCAGACCCGGAGCATCCGGGGAAGTTCTTGCGGGATCATCACAAGCCCGGGAATCGAGAGCAGCATCAGGCGTTTTTGGACGTAGTCGAAGGAACGCCGCGGCAGAAGGAAATCACGGATTGGTTCAAGACATTGCCGCTGTGGCTGGATCTTCCGGGCTTGCGCATCGTGCACGCGTGTTGGCATCAGGAATCGATGAATTTGCTCGGCCCGCTGCTGGGTCCGAACCAAACCTTGAGCGACGAGGCGATTTTATTGGGGAGTCGCAAGGGACATCCGGTGTACGAGGCGATCGAAGTGGTGTGCAAGGGCCCGGAGGTGGCATTGCCGCCCGGCATTTCATTTCAAGATAGCGGCGGTAAGGTGCGGCATGAGGTCCGCGTTCGTTGGTGGCAGGAGGATTTATCGACGTACCGCAAAGCGGCGATTGGACCGCCCGGAGATATGGCGATGATTCCCGATGCGCCGATGCCGGAGGAGTGGAAGGCGCATCCCTATTCGGGGCCGCCTGTGCTGTTCGGGCACTATTGGTTTACGGGCAAGCCGGAAGTGATTTCTCCCCGATTTGCGTGCCTGGATTACAGCGTCGCGAAGGATGGTCCGCTGGTGGCGTATCGGTGGGATGGGGAGGAGGCCTTGTCGTCGGAAAAGCTGGTGTGGGTGTAACCCGAGAACCGGTGGCCGATGACGCATTGCTGAAGACGTACCGAGGGGGTCTTCGCCCCGAGCGCTGGGGGAAGTATGGCGATTGCTTTTCGGTCACCGTTGATCGGGTGGTGAGTCTGGCGGATTTCGTATTCGCGTTCTATACATCGCCGGTGTTTCGAATTGAGCGGCTGCTACTCCGTGCTTTCGTCGGCACACCGTCGAGCGATTCCGATGCGCGTGCGCTCGCGGACGGATCGGCCGCTTCATTTGCAGTGTGGTACGTTGGAAAGCGGACGGCGACCCAACTGCTGATGTGTGATCGCTATGAACGGACACGCTCATGGTTTCGGGTCGTGCCGCTGAACGGCGACAGAACTCGACTGCAGTTCGGTTCGGCCGTTGCAGCCGCACGCGACGATCAGGCCGGAGTCAGGGCGCTCGGTGGAACGTTCCGGCTGCTCTTGGGTTTTCACGTTCTGTACTCGCAGGCGCTGCTGCGCGCGGCGAAAGCGGGTGTGACCAAAGCGCCCGTGAAGAGTTAAAGCGCCGCCCGCCGCCGCCGTCAACCGCCGACAAAAGAACCCCGAGGAGCGATCGTTCCATAGATGATTCTTGGAATTCGAACGCCCGAGAAGGATGTGATGAAGGGCTCCATACCGCATTTTGGCGAATTACCGGCGTGCCGCAAAAGCCTTGTCGGCACGGGCGAGCAGACGAGGGTCCCCGATCCGCGCGGCGCACGTTGAGAATCTCTCGGTGGGTCCGTGCCACTGCAATTCATCGACGTCGGTAAAGAGCGGTGCATCGGTTCGAAGGGTCGCCAGCTTTTTGAATAGCAGCGCGAGATCGCGGCGCTCCCCAAGGGTCTCCGCCGGAAAATCCTCGATCCTTCCGTAGCGTGAGATCAGGCTCGCTGCGCCTTTCGGTCCTATACCGGCGATACCGGGATAGCCGTCAGCACTGTCACCGACGAGCGCGAGATAGTCCGGAATCAGCTCGGGAGCCACTCCAAACTTGGCTTGCACGCCGTCGGCGTTTCGAATGGCCTTGCTCTTTCGATCTACCTGCACAATAAAATCTCCGTGTACACATTGTGCAAGATCCTTGTCCGGCGTCCAAATGCACACTTTCTGTACGCGAGAATCCTTGGAGGCCAAGGCCGCTGCGGAGGCCAGCGCATCGTCAGCCTCGAGCTCGATCATCGGCCAAACGGTAACACCTAAGTCGGCAAGGGCATCTTCCAGCGGGTGGAACTGTGCGAGGAGGGTAGGTTCAATGCCCTCACCCGTCTTGTACCCGCTCCAAAGCTGGTTGCGGAAGGATTCGATGACATGGTCCGTCGCAACGCCGAGGTGCGTCGCGCCTTCCTCGATCATCTGCAGGGCGGTGTTGAGCACCCCCACGACGGCGCCGAACGGCCGATCCTTGTCCTTGGTGAAGCGGCGCAGACCATAGAAATGGCGAAAGAGCTCGTATGTACCGTCGATGAGATGAATGATCACGAGGCATTATAGCCCCCTCGATTGGAATCCCAGGTCGGGCTCGGTAACGCCGCTTCAAGGCGGCTAGGCGAGTGTGACCGCCCGCTGCGTTTCCTAGGAGGCGTTGACGTCGTCGAGTGCTTCGAGCCCACCCATTTGCGCAGCGAGGGTTCGCTTTCGTGATTCGAGCTGCTTCCAGAGTGCGCTGGCCCGCTCGACGGCGGCGGGCGTGGCGCTCGGTTCGCCGGCGAGCGCGAGATAGTGTGCCTTGGCGGCCACCGCCGCGCTCAAGGCGGTGCGATAGCGGGATTCGAGTTTGCGCAGTCGGGCTTCGATGTCCATGTCAGGAACTCCCCATTTGATGGCGAGGCCAGAGTACTTGGCGTCGTTGACACCGGCGCGACGTTGGCGTGACGACTCCGTGACTGATCCGTGACGGGATCGCCGGGCCGGATGTATCGTGGTGTGTGATTCTACGCCCGCCGCTGGACATGGCCAACCGCTGAACGACTTCGACACCGTTTTTACACCGTCGGTGCGAATTTGCAGCAGCAAATTTATGGCCGGTGGATTTACCGTAGAGTCCATGAATACCATGATACTCCGCGCTCGGCAGATGAGCCTGGCGCTCATCGTAACCGCAGTCATCGACCACGGCCACTTGCAGGCAGATTATTCCGGCGCCACACCGGGCGGATCGGGGCTGACGCGGCTAGGCCGCGACTTGATGCGGCGAGCGGGCGGTGAAGTCACGGCTGAGGTAGCCGCCTCGGACTGGGCCTCCTCGCGCAATCGCCGAAGTCGCTCTCAAGTCTAGGGAATACGAATTTTGTGGGGTCGTTCACCTGTAGGCGGGGCAGGTGTGCGGATACAACGGCACTAGGGCTGCACACGCATTCCGTCGTCGGCCAAGGTGGCCGGGCCGGCGTAGTTCTCGCCAGGTCCGCCCGCTTGCTTTGAGTCTCCTCTCCGCCACCCGCCGCCCAGGGCTTTCACCAACAGCACGCTCGCGCTCATGCGGCGCATTTGAATGGTCACATTTGAAAGCTGCGCCTGCAAGGCGGTAGTCTCGTTCGTCGCGACCTCGAGATACGTCACCAGTCCCGCCTTGTAACGATACTGCGCCTGTTGCAGTGCCTTGGCCGTTGCCGTCACGGCCGCCGCCTCACTGATGCTCTCCTGCTGCAGTTGGCGCAGGGCGGCCAAATTGTCCTCGACTTGTTGATAGGCGGTGAGGACGGTGCTTCGATAATCCGCGACCTGCTCATCGTAAATCGCCTTCGCTTGCGCGGTCTGCGCTCGATGCCGGCCGGCGTCGAACAGCGTCAGCACACCGGCTGCGGGGCCCAACGACCAAAATCGGCTGGGCGCATTCAGCCAATTGGACGAACGCGTGCTGTCGAGGCCCGCCGCGGCGGCGAGACTGAACACGGGAAAATACGCCGCACGCGCCACGCCGATCTGTGCGTTGGCGGCGGCGACCCGGCGTTCGGCCGCGGCGACGTCCGGACGGCGTTCCAAGAGAGAGGAGGGCAGGCCGGGATCGATGGGCGGGGGAGCCAATTCCACCGGCAGAGGATTTGGCTCTAGATGGAACGCCGAGGGGTTTTCGCTGAGCAACACGGCGATGGCATGTTCGGTCTGCGCGCGTTGCAGCCGGATATCGGCGGCCTGTGTGCGTGCGCTCTCGAGCTGCGCCTGGGCTTGCGCCACGTCCGCTATCGCCGCGCCGCCGCCGTTATAGAGATTCTGCGTCAGTTGCAGCGACTGCGTATAGTCCGCCACGGTTTGGTCGAGGAGCACTTGCTGGGCGTCCTCGAAACGCAGTGTGAAGTAGTCGGTCGCCAACTCGGCATGGATCGACAGATTCAGCGTGGCAAGGTCGGCAGCGCTTGCCTGCTGGCTCGCTTTGGCCGACGTGACGGCGTTGCGTACTCGGCCCCAGACGTCGAATTCATAGGAAAGATCGGCTTCCAGGTCGAAATTGTTGTAGATCGGCCTCCTGCCCGGCACATAGGTCAGCGAATTGGTCGACGTCCTGGAGCGTGTCGCGGAAGATGCGGCGCTCAGGGTTGGAAAAAGATCGGCCCGCGCGATTCGGGTGGCGGCACGCGCTTGCTGCAGCCGCGCGAAAGCCGCCTTCAAATCCTGGTTGGCGTCTCCGACCCGGGTTTCCAGCACATCCAGCTGCGGATCTCGAAATATCGTCCACCACGCACCGCGGTTCTGATTGTCCACGGGTTGCGCCGCTTTCCAGTCGCCGGACTCCTTGTACTCGCTCGTGGCCGGCACGCTATCCGGCGTTTTGTAGGCGGGCGCGAATGAACAGGCCGTCAGCGTGCCTATGAGCAGGAGCGTTGCGCTCGAGAGCGAACCATTCATGTGGCTTTACTCTTGTCCTTCGATTGCGCAGGAGGCGGGGCGGCAATGCGCACGAGCACTCCGTCGGTGAGCGAGTCGGGCGGATTGAGAATCACCGTCTCGTCGGCTCCCAGGCCCGAGAGTACTTCTATGGTGTTACCGAAGTCTCGTCCTTGAACGATACTCTTGAGCTTCACGTGTTTCTGTCCGTCCACCGTCGCGACCTGCAGCCCGGCGGCCCGAAACAGCACCGTATTCGCCGGCAGGCGCAGGCTCTCGGCGCTGGCCGGGAGTTTGAAGTGCACTTCCGCATAGGCTCCGGGGAATACTTCGCGGTTCGCGTTATCCAATTCGAGTTCGACCTGCAAGGTCCTCAAAGCAGGGTCGAGGGCGTTCGAGGTGCGTACCGTCTTTGCCGTAAAAGTCTTGCTCGGCTGCTCGGCAAAATGCAGCTCCGCGTCGAGCCCTGGACGGGTGGCGGCGGCGTAGCTTTCCGGCACCTGCACGTATATGCGGAGCTTGTGCATGTCGGCGATGCGAAACAGTTCGGTTCCGGCGCTTTGACCGGCATTGATCAAGGCCCCGATGTCGGTGTTGCGCGCGGTGATGACGCCGCTGAACGGGGCCACGACGCGCTTGAACGACTCGAGCTCGCGCAGCCGCGCCACATTGGCGGCCGCGGAATCGGCGGCCGCTTTCTTGGCCGCGGCATCGCCCGCCTTTTCATCGGCGTCCTGCTTGGAGACCGATTCCGTGGCGAGCAATCCCTTCCAACGCGTATTGGTGGTGTTGGACAGGGCTTCGTTGGCGCGCGCGGTCGCAAGATCGGCCAGAGACTGGCTCATTTGCTGGTCGACTTCGGGCGTGTCGATTTCGCCCAACAATTGACCCTTGGTCACCTGCGTTCCGATATCGGTGCGCCAATCCTTGAGATAGCCGCTGGTGCGCGCGTAGATCGGCGCTTCGATATACGCCTGCACGGTGCCGGGAAGCACCAGTTCCTCGCCCAGCGGCGTGCGATTGGGCGTAACGGTGATGACCGTGGGTATCGACCCTTCCGCTGTTTCCTTGCCGAGCGAGGCGCGCGCCCGCACGCGGGTCACCTCGCCCCACAAGGCCAGGCACAGCGCGACAATGAGCAGAATCAGCGAATAACGGCGAATCTTGCGGCGCAGAATTTTTTCCGGGTCGTCGGCGCTGGGCTCAGGCATCGGGAATCTCCACGGAATGAATCGGGTGCGACGAAGGGCGCCCATGAATGATCGAGAATACGGTCGGCACGAAAAAGAGAGTGGCGACGGTTGCAAAGAGGAGGCCGCCGATGACCGCCCGTCCCAGCGGCGCATTCTGCTCGCCGCCATCCCCCAGCCCCAAGGCCATCGGGATCATGCCGATGATCATGGCCAAGGCCGTCATGAGAACCGGGCGCAGCCGCGTAAATCCGGCCTGCAGTGCCGCCTCGAAGGCATTGTCGCCGGCGTTCATGCGTTCCCGCGCAAAACTCACCACCAGCACGCTGTTCGCAGTTGCCACACCCATGCACATGATCGCCCCCGTCAGCGCAGGAACGCTGACCGTCGTGTGGGTGAGGAACAGCATCCAGACGATTCCGGCCAATGCGGCGGGCAGCGCAGTGATGATGATGAACGGATCGAGCAGAGATTGAAAGTTCACGACGATCAGCATGTATACCAGCACGATGGCGCCGAGCAGGCCGATCAACAAGCCGTTGAACGAGGCTTTCATCGTCTGTGCCTGGCCGCGCAAAACGACGTGGGAGCCCCTCGGCAGGTCCTTTTCCGATTCGGCGATGATCTTGTTGATTTGCGCGGACACGTATCCAAGATCCGTGCCCTGAACCGACCCGTAGATATCGATCGCAGGGGTCGCGTTGTAGTGGGTCACGACGGCGGGGGCTACGCTGCGATGGACGCTGGCAAGGTTCGACAATATCTGCGACGAGCCGCCGATCCCGCCGCTCAGCGGGGTATTGCCGAGATCGTTGAGATTTTCCAGGCGAAACTGCGGCGTTTGACTGGCGACCTGGTACTGCGTGCCGCTCTTCGGGTCGACCCAGAATGACGGCGCCGTCTGGAAGCTCCCGGACAGGGACACGAGCATATTGCTCGCCACCGTTTGTTCCGTCAGACCGACGAGCTGCGCCTTGGTGCGGTCGACGTCGACGTTGAACTGCGGATAGTCGCCGGATTGGTGGATATGCAAATCGACCGCGCCGGCCACCCCGTGCAGTTTCTGCAACAAATTATTCGCGAATACGCGGTTGGCCGGCACATTGAATCCGACGATTTGCACATCGATGGGCGAGGGCAGGCCGAAGTTCAATATCTGGGTAATCATGTCCGCCGGCAGGAACGCGAACGTCGTCGACGGATAGGCTGCCCCGAGCCTGGTGCGCAGCACGCGTACGAAGTCCGCGGTGGGCTGATGGCCCTCGTTGAGATTCACGAATATATCGGCATCGCCCGGACCCACCGGCGCCGAGGTGCTGTACGCCAGATTGATGCCGCTGTAGGGAAGTCCCAGATTGTCGACGATGTTCGCAATCTGATTCTTCGGGATCACTTCGCGGATCGTTGCCTCGATCGCGTCGCAGAGCGCGGCGGTTTCCTCGATGCGGGTGCCGGTGCGCGCGCGCAGATGCAGCTTGATTTGGCCGCCGTCGACGGACGGGAAAAAATCCTGGCCGAGTCCCGGCAGCGGTCCGAGCGGAAAGGCCAGCAGGGCGGTGGCGGCCATCGAGCCCAGGAAGATGGCCGCGAAACGCGGACCGCTGTGCAGGGCGGCTCCCAGCAACGCGCGATACCCTTCGCGCATCTTCTCGAAGCCGCGTTCGAATCGCTCCTGAAATCGCGCGAGGAAGTGCCGGCTCTTGGGCTTCGCGCCGATGATGTGTTCCTTGAGCCAGAACTTTGCCAGCGTCGGGACCAGCGTACGCGACAGAATGTAGGAGGCCAACATGGCGAAAACCACGGCTTCGGCCAAGGGGATGAACAGGAATTTGGCGATGCCGGCGAGCAGGAACATGGGCACGAACACGATGCAGATCGACAAGGTCGAGACCAGCGCCGGCAGGGCGATCTGGTGCGCGCCGTCGAGAATCGCGGTTTCCACATCCTTGCCGTGCTCGAGATGGTAGTTGATGTTCTCGATGGTGACCGTCGCATCGTCGACCAAGATGCCGACCGCAAGGGCGAGTCCGCCCAGGGTCATGATGTTGATCGTCTCGCCGAGCGCGGACAGACAGCAAATCGAGGCCAAGATCGACAGGGGGATTGAAATGGTGATGATCAGCGTGCTGCGCCAGCTGCCGAGGAACAACAGGATCAACAAGCCCGTCAGTGCTCCGGCGATCACCGCTTCGCGGACGACGCCGGAAATGGCTCCGCGCACGAACACCGATTGGTCGCTGAGCGGCTCGATCTTTAAATTGGTGGGCAGCGACGCGCGGATCTGCGGCAGCTTCTGGTTGATGCTGTTGATGATGTCGATCGTGGACGCTTTGCCGGTCTTCAGGACGCTCATGAGCACGGCCCGCCGTCCCTCCAAACGCACCATGTTGGTCTGCGGCGAGTAGCCGTCGCGGACATGCGCCACGTCGCGGACATAGGTCACGGTGCCGATGCGCGTGCGTATCGGCAGATTATTCAAATCTTCGATCTGATTCGGGCTGGCGTTGAGCTTGATGAAGTACTCGAGCGCGCCCATTTTCTGCGTGCCTGCCGGCAGAATCAGGTTCTGAGCGCCGATCGCGCTGACCACATCGTTCGCGGACAGACCGTTCGCGCGCAGTGCTTGCGGGTCGAGATCCACCTGCACCTGCCGCTGCTTGCCGCCGAACGGAAAGGGGATTGAGGCGCCGGCGACCGTCGCCAACTGCGTGCGCAGGATGGTATTGCCGAGATCGTAGATTTGAGACTCCGGCAAGCTGTCGCTCGACAGCGCCAATTGCAGAATCGGCACGCTGGAGGCGTTGTAAGACAGGACGAAAGGCGGAGTGGTGCCGGGGGGCGAGAACGTCAGCTGAGTCTGCGAGACGGCGGTAATCTGGGCGAAGGATAGATCCTGGTCGACATCGGGCTGGAAGAAATACTTGACCACCGCCGTGCCGTAGACCGACTGTGATTCGGTGTGCTCGACGTCATTGACGGTGGTTTGTGCGATGCGCTCGGAGAACAGCACGATGCGATTCGCGATTTCCTCGGGCAGGATGCCGTTGTAGCGCCAGATCACCGCGGCAATCGGAATCCTGATGTTCGGAAAGATGTCCGTCGCCGTGTTCAGGATGGCGTAGCCGCCCATCAACACGATCAACACCGCCAACATGATGAAGGTGTAGGGGCGTTGCAGGGCTACTTTGACAATCCACATGATCGGCTCCGATTGGAACGCAGAAGCTACCGGCGATCGGCCGGCCGGACTTCCGACAGCGAGGGACTAGGCAAGAACCCAAGTGATGAGCATGCCACGGCCGGGCGACGCCGCAAAATATGCTGCGGCGCGCGAAGCATATTGCATCGATGCGCCGTGGCTTGATTGTATATCCGTGCGTTCACCGAGTTCGAAGGGTTGTGAATGCGACGATCGCGCGGAGGCTCGTGTGCATGGACTTGGCAAATAGGGGCATATGCCCTTAATTGTTTGCAAATGTAAGTTAAACCGCCCGACAAGTCAATGCGAAGGCAGGATGCCGAAGCAGACGCCCGCGCTAGAGAATCGGCAGCGAGTTCAGTTCCTTGTTGCTCGCAATGTTCAGCAGGACCGCTCTGAGTTCCGCCGCTGGCTCTTTGCCGAAGATGCTTTCGAAGCGGTCTTCGGCGTGCTGCCACAGACGCCGGGATTTGCGCAGCACCAGCCGGCCTTTTCTCGTCAACTCGACGTAACGCTTGCGCCGATCGTCTGCCGACAGCTTCAGCACCACCAGATCGTCCCGCTCCAAAGGCTTGAGGTTGTGCCCCAAGGTGGACCTATCCATGACCATCGCCGTTGCGAGTTCGCACATGGTGACCGGGCCCTCGCGGCTGCCTCGGTCCACTTCGGAGAGAATGGAGTGTTGAGTCGATTTGATGCCGACGGGAGCCAGCGCAGTATCGTAGAACTGCGAAATCCGGCGCGACGCCTTGCGCAGGCTGCCGCAAGTGCATGCATTGCGCGCAACGCTCAGAGAGCTTGGCATGGATTTATTGCGGCGTTGCAGGGGCATATGCCCCTACTGTACGCCGGGACGGCCAATTCCGGAAATTTCCCGCTCCGGTTCAGGCCGCTTGCTGCAGTGATTTCGGAGCGGAGGCGGTATTCCGAGCGACGATGTCTTCCGACACTTCCCAGAGGCGTCTGGCCAGGCCCGCATCCTCCAGCAAGGGATTACCCTTGGCGATCTGGCAATCCGACCAAAATTCTCCGGTGATTCCGCTGACGCCGGGATTTCCCGCGAGCAATGCCTGGGTTGCCGCACCCCGCTGGGCCGATTTCATGAACCATTGCGCCGCCGACAGCGCGATCTTCAACGGCAGACTCAGATGCTGGTTGAGACGGGTGTTTCTCGTGGCGCCGGGATGAAGCGAATTGACGGCGATGCCGCGGGCGCTCAAGCGGCGCGCGAGCTCCTTGGCGAACAGGGCGTTTGCCAATTTCGACTGTCCGTAAAACGCGAACGGTTTGTAGAATCGATGTCCGTCCAGGTTGTCGAACATGATGCCTTCGGCCGGGGCCTGATTGACGCTGGCGCTGCTGCTCACGATCACGATGCGGCCGGTGCCGTCGCGCACCAGGCCCGACAGCTCGTTCACCAAGGCAAAGTGGCCGATATGATTGACCAGAAACTGCATTTCCACGCGGTACCGGGTTTGCAGGGTCGATAGATTGGCAATGCCGGCATTGGCCACGACGGCGTCCAGTGGAACTTGAAGTGCGCGGATCGCGCTGCCCGCCGCGGCGACCGACTCGAGATCTGAGAGATCGCAGGCCATGGGGCTGCAGGAGGGGCCCGCGTTGGCGCAGGCGATTTCGGCGTCCCGCAGCGACCTCGCGAGCCCGATCACCTGCGCGCCGTTGGCGCTGAGCGCGTTCATCGTTTCGAATCCGATCCCGGAATTGCAGCCCGTCACCACCATGCGCTTGCCGGTGAGGTCGATGCCCGCAAGCACCTTGTCCGCCGTCGAGCGGGCGCCAAATGGAGTCGACTTGACCATCAGAAATACCTCTCTACCTGGATTGACTCGGGCCATCCTGGCCCTCGCCCTTCGGGCGCCCTTCGGGCGTCTGCTTCGGCATCCTGCCTTCGCATTGACTCAGCGGCGCGCAGAACATGCGCGCCGCGACCGTCATCCCCTTGATGAATTCTTCTCGAGATGCCGAACGCTGCTTGAAGCCGCGCGCCGTGGCATGCAGCGCGCGCGCCAAATCCGCCGGCGACAACCCGGCCGTAGCGCAAAAGCCGTTCAGCGGCGAATCCGCGATGGCGCGGGCAACCGCGAGTTCGAACTGAGTCTCGTAGTGGGCAAGCGTCGCTCCGGCGAGCGAGGTGCTTGCGCACATGAGGTCCGCCGCGTCCGATCCGAGCGACCCGATAAACCGTCCCGACCACGCATCGCAGGCGGCAATCAGCCTCCGCTCCAGGCCGTCTTCTCGGCGGGAGAGGGCGGCGACGGCTGCATCCAGCTGACTGTTGAGCGATTGCTCCACCGCCTTGCGGAACAGCTCTTCCTTGTTGGCGAACTGCAGATAGAGCCCTTGCCGCGACACGCCGGCCGCGCGGGCCACTTCATCCATCGATGTCTTACGATATCCATAGCGGGCAAAGACACCGACGGCGGCCTCCAGCACTGCCGCTTGGCGCGCGTCGGCGGGTTCTGCTTCCGGGGTTTGCGTTATGTTCACCCCGACAAGTTAGACAAGATGGCACCAGTGTGTCAAG
>Ga0209488_10000161_pt1 | contig 51081 bp, 40 predicted proteins | sample Rivendell_Oct201_8_FD_188349 | JGI IMG/M metagenome (GOLD analysis project Ga0209488, IMG submission 188349) | Vadose zone soil microbial communities from the Eel River Critical Zone Observatory, Northern California, USA -... | ecosystem: Environmental > Terrestrial > Soil > Vadose zone >...
CGCCGACGCCGGTGCTGCCGGGGATGACGGCCGCGATGCGCGAGTCGAGGATGGCGGCAACGAGCGCCATCTTGCCGTCGCGTGAATATCCATTGAGAGCGATGTGTTCTTTATCGACCTGCGGCAGCGTGACGAGATAGTCCACGAGCATCTGAGCGGACCACGCGCGGCGCGGCAAATCGGCAAAGTCGAATTCCGGATAGAGCGGGACATACGCGTTGGCATCGTTCTGTCCGTCGTTTCCCGCGAAACCGGCCGCGATGTAGCCGCGAGCAAGCGCCGCGCCGCCGAAGCCGGCCGCGCCACTGGGGTTAATACTCGGGCTGATCATGACGGGGAACGGGCCCGCGCCAGCTGGAATTGTGATCGTCGCGCGAAGCGTGGCCTTCCCGTCGGGTCCGAATTCGAGACGCAGGTTTCGCGTGATCTGCCCGTTGGTGGTTTCTTCGTTGAGGACCACAACGTTGTCGAGCTTCGGCTTGGGCGGGAAAGTGCCCAGGTCATATTTCTGTTCCAACGCAAAAAGCTCGGCTCGACGCGCCTTCCAGTCTGCAGCCGACTTCACCATGTGGCCATCCACGAACCGCAGCGGATCAGGCAGACTATTGATTTTCGGCAGCGCGTCGAAATCCGGCGGCAGTTCGCCGGTACGCTGCAGCCACGCGTTGAACGTTGGAACGGCAGGCAGAGTCTGAACGAGCTTGTCCAGATACGCCCGGCGCTCCTCCGGCGTCGTCGCCCGTGAAGACGGAGCAATCGCGAGCAATGCGAGAAGGGCCACGAGTCGCGGATATCGTTTCATGTTTCCTGCTCCTTTTTGAGTTCGGGGGAATTACTGCCCCCGTCCCCCGATTTCCAGACGAAGGTAGTCGTAGATGACGCCGTTGTTGACGGGGCCTGCTGGCACCGTCAGGGTCAGCGTATTGTCGCCGACCTTGAGTTGTGAAGCATCGAATTCGAGCTGGCGTTCATACCATAGGCCCTGCACCTGGTGGCGCGTGATGACGCCGTCTCCGGGCCCCAACTGGATTTGTCCCGCCGGACTGCCATTGACCGAAACCTGGAGCGCTCGGGTCCCCGTCCCGCAAATGGCCAATCGCAGCACGGCGGTTCCGCGCGGCGCTGTGTCCATGCGGAAGTGAATTGTGTATGGCGTATCACGCCCGTTGCTCACGACGCCGCGGAACGGCTCCACCTGCGCCTTCGGGTCGGTATTGTGCGGCACCTGCGCGTAGAACCAGTCCTTGGCGGGCTGGCTTTCGCCGATCGTGTAGGTCACATCGGAAGGAAATAATTTCGGATACTGCAGCGTGATGTCGGGCTCGAAGAATCGATCTCCTCCGGCAAACTCCGCGCCCGTGCGGTTGGGCACGCCGATCTCCCAGACCTGTTGCCCTTTCCGCACCGGCTCCCACGACAGTTCGCCCAGATTCACAGTCTCGCCCTTGCCCACCTGGATGTTCGCCTTCGAGAACTCGCCGAGCACGCCGTCGGCAAACGCATAGAGCGTGTATGCGCCAGGGCTGACTTTCGGAATCGTGAACGATCCGTCGGCGTTACCACTGTGCGCCCAGAACTGATAGTGCTTCGCGTCGGTCTGCCATGCCGCCGGCTGCGCGAGTCCGACCATGATGCCGTTGGGAAATTTCTTCAACAATGGATCCTTCAGCGTCAGCCGACCCTTGACCGTGCTGCGCTCCCGCGGCTTGGCGTAATTGCCCGCGTCCACCCACGAATACGGCCACTTTTCCGCTTCAACGTTGGTCTTGGCCTTCGCTTCTCTCCACATGGTCATCGGATCGGGCCCTTCGTTGAGATACAGCATGAATGGACCGATCACTTTCGTCCACGACTCGCCGGCCATTACCGTCACGTTGGCGCCGCCATAATGGCTCGATCGCCAGTAATTGAGCACGACCGGCGCCTGCACTGGCGTTGTGTCGCGATGGTCGAGGAACTCCGGCTTCGTCGGGCCTCCGCTCAGGTACTCAACGGAGGGGTTGATGAAATAGAACCCGATGTTCCGTTTGGTCGACGAAAATCCGTACGCCCGATTCTCCGACTGCACCGCAGTGTAGACATATTTGTCTTCACCGGGAATTTCCTGGGGATAGTACTTGTTGCGATGCGCGTCGATGCTCATCCAGTCGAAGAAGCTCGCCAGCTTCACCGCGAATCGCGCCTCGGTCATGCTCGCTGCGCCATACTCGGGCCGATGTTCGAAGATGCAATAGGTGTAGATGCCCGAATCCCCGCGACCCAGCGTGTAACGAATATCGATGTCGGCTGGAAAATCTCCGTCCGCTGCCGCCCCCGGACCGTGTCCCATCTTGATGCCGCTGGAGATTCCTTTCACCGACACCTCCGCGCGCTCGCCACCGTTAGCGGACGGATCGATCGTCACCTTCGTCAGGACGGCCTTGCCGCCGGTTGTATCGTGCGACCAGTAGCCGCCGGCATGTCCCGATTGATCGGTAAGAATTTCGGTCCCTTTGTATTGCAACGATCGAATATCTCCGTTGGACTTGAGAATGCGGGCCGTCATGATGCCGTTGGAAAGCGTGAACGAGCTGTCGTTTTCGCTAACGGTCACAGCCGCCGGCTGAGCCGCTGCAAAGCTCAGCATGGGAAGCAGCGACAGCGTAATCAAGATGGTTGGTAGTTTCATATTCCCGTCCTCCCTGTTATCGGGTGCGTATATACGCCGCAAGCGGATTGTTTGGAAGTTGCTTCAAACCTGCAATGACAACCTCGGCGTTGATGACCGCGCCTTCCCAGCCAGTGTGGAGTCTCTCGGTTGGCGATGGCACATACAACGCATCCACTTTCGCCGGGCCGAGCGTTTCGTACCTGCGCGCGATGAGTTCGTAAAGATCGACGAACAACACGTTGTCCTGCTTCGCGACTTCAGCAGCCCAGGCCGCGTGCGTGGTGTTATCGCGTTGAAAATGGCCGTCGCTGGTCCATGCCTTGCGCGGCGTCAGTGACAGGATGATCGGGATGCCCCCCTGTTCGCGGGTTTCCTTGACGAACTGCCGGAGATACCAGCCGAAGGTGTGGACGATCTCTGTTGTTCCATTGCTGACGTTGTTTTCAGTGTCCGCGCCGATGCCGCGAAGCGCGCCCTTGCCGGCGGCGCCGCCATTATCGTTCGCGCCGAATTGCAGCAGGACGACGTCGCCCTTCTTGATTTGCGGCCGCAGATTCTGCCAGAAGAATCCCTTATAGAAACTGCGGCTGCTGGTGCCTCCGAAAGCACGATTGACGACATTGATTTTGTCGAGGTCGAAAAATACCACGATCGGCGCGCCCCAGCCCCACTGGTCCATGTTGGAGCCATCGCCTAGAGTGCCGTTGCGCACGGTCGAATCGCCGATGATCCACAACGTCGGCAGATTGGGATGCGCGGGCGTTGGCGGATAGTATCGGCCATTGCCCGGAGCGCCCTCCGGCGCGGGCGGACTTCCCATTTGCGTGTGACGCGGCACATCGGCGATTTGGACCAAATTCTCGCTCAAATATTTCGAAGCGGCTGGTTCGACGGCTCTCCCTCTTGCGGAAAGCAGCGGGATGAATGGGCTTGCGGCGAACGCCTTGAGACCGGACACAATGGACGACGCGACGAATTCCGCGCCGGGCAGATACGTGTGATTGTGATCGGTGTAGAACTTGTTCACCGCCTCGCGTCCCATGGCTTCGTATTTGTCCGCACAGAAATTCGTGAGATCAAAGACGGGAATGCGCAGCTTCTGACCCACGTCTTTCGTCCATTGAGTGAATCTGCCGTTGCCTGTGCCGCGTTCGATGCGATCCTGGCGGGGATCGTAGCCGGCAGGCAGCGGACCGACCGGCGTCGCATCGTTGAACTGAACCTTTGGGTTGTTCCAGATGTTGCGCGTGGTGACGGTCAGCAGATAAACGTGCGCGCCTCTTTCCCGCGCATCGGTGGCCATCTTCGACATGTACCAGCCGTAGGTATGCACGGGCCGGTTGTTCTGCGTGACGACTTCGTCACCCAAACCCGGAGGAGTCGAACCGTCATTGATGCCAAACACCAGCAGCACAAAATCCCCCGGCTTGATTTGCGGAAGTACATTGGGCCAGTCGCCGTCGTAATAAGTGCGGCTCGATGTTCCGGCGTGACCGACATTTTTGATGACCACTTTTGCGGGGTCAAAGAATCCGGCGATGGGTGTGCCCCAGCCCGCCACGGGCTCGCCGTTTTTCCCATTGCCGGAATTCTTCGCTGTCGAATCGCCGCAGACAAAAATCGTAGGCTTGGCGGTGGGGTCCTGAGCACGAGCGGATTCCGCGATACCAAGCAAACCGAGCAGGATGACAATCGGCAGTCTGGCCCTCATGATTTTCGCCACATTCTACCGAATTCCGGGGACGGGGGTATGAATTCCGTCGTTGGCGATATGGGAGCAAAATCGCCGAGGTTTTTAGGGATGCGCCGTCCAGAAACGAAGTCGGCACTGACAGATAGGGCAGCCAGGATCCTTAGACTGTCGTCGCTACACAAGAGCTGAGCCGGATCTCTGTCCCTCGAATGACCAAGAGAATTACTACCCCCGTCCCCGGAATTCAGTCGGTGAAGACGGTCAGCTTGCGTGACTGAATCAGCCACTTGCCGTTGCGCTTGACGAGATGGTCTTCGGAGCGGCCCATCGCGGCCGCGATCATCCTGCCGTCTTTGTCGCGACGCACGGTCTGCCAGTACGACTGATGCACGGCCTCGTTGGCTTTCGGGAACGTGATGCGCACGTTGCTGATCATGTGGTACAGGTTCGACGTCGGCAATCCCTTCGCCTTGTCGTCGTCGCGCCGCTGAATGAGGTTCGTAACAATCTTTCGGATTTCCTCGTGCCCCTTGCTGATGTTGCCATTCGCATCGATGACCGCGTCTTCGGTGAACACGGCGACGTAGCCGTCCGCATCGAGTGAATCCACCGTCCAGACGTAACGCGCCATCACGTCCTCGACCGCGATACGGTCTTCGTATGTTCCGAGTTGTTCCTGCGCCGTGACGAGCACTGGCGCGCTGATCACAGCGATGGCCAGCGCGAAGAGAGCCGCGTGATGAAATCGCATGGCTTGTGTCCTCCGTTTGGTCCGCCTATGATACGTCACAATGCGCCGGCAACTCCTTTTCACACTCATCGCGGCAACCTGGGCGGCGGTTCAGGTCGCACCCGCCGACGACCTTGCCGCAATTCGAGCTCGCTTGACACAGATTGAAAGCAGCCTCCACAACGCGGAAGCCCTTCGCGACATCAAACGCCTCCAATACAGTTACGCGCATTACGCAGAGTCCGGCCTTTGGCTCGACCTCGGCGACCTCTTCGCCGCGGACGGCGTCGCGCACTATGCTCAAGGCGATTTCCGCGGTCCGGAAAGCCTGCGGAAATTTTATCTTCAGGAGCTCGGCCGCGGGCAGTTGGGATTGGCGGAAGGCCGCATCTATCCGCACATCATGATCCAGCCCGTGGTGACCGTTGCAGAGGATGGCAAAACCGCAAAGGGCCGCTGGCATGTGATCGCGATGTTGGGAAGTTATGGCGCCTCGGCCTCGTGGGCCGGCGTCGTGTATGAAAACAAGTATGTGTTCGAGAACGGCGTCTGGAAGATCAGCGAACTGAGTTACAACTCGCAATACAGCGGACATTACAACCCACCCGGTCTGTCCCTCTCGAAGTGGGATCTTCCGAATCACTTCACGCCGCAATCCGCCGGCGCTCCGGTGCCGAACTCCAGTTCGACCGCACCGGCCGATGCCTCGCTCGCTTCCATGAACTTTGAGGCACTGCAACAACGATGGTCCGAGCTCGCTGGCCGCGCGCAACAACTTCAGGACGAAACCGACGTGCTGAACTTGCAGCATAGCTATGGCTACGACTTCGATCTGAAGATGTGGGACATGGTCGCGAATCTCTTCGCCAGTGACGGGACGCTGGAGTTGGGCCAGCGCGGCGTGTACGCCGGCAGAGATCGAATTCGCCAGGCCCTGAATATCATCGGCGGTAAACGCCTGGACGACGATGAGGTCAACGATCACCTTCAGCTCGCGACGGTGGTTCACATTGCGCCGGACGGAAGAACCGCAAAGGCACGCGGAGTCGAGCTGTCGGTGTCCGGCGCGAAAGGACGAGGAGCCCAATGGGAGGAGGGTATCTTCGAGAACACCTACGTCCGACAGGACAGAGTCTGGAAGATCCGCTCGGTGCATTACTACCCGCGGGTCATCACCGACTACGAACTGGGCTGGGCGAAAGACGCCAAGCCGGCGGCCGGACCCAGTACCGAGTTTCCGCCGGATCGGCCAGCGACGGAAGTGTTCGGAACCTATCCGAAGATGGTCTACCCGCGGTTTCATTATGCAAACCCGGTGACCCATTTGCCCGTTCAATATCCTCCCGGCGTCACGGCAACGGTTGAGGGATCGAATTCGAAGCAGGACCCTGCGAGCCCCGCTGCAATGCCGAGTCCACCGAAGAACGTGAAGGAATTCGCCGCGCGACTCACGGAACTCGAGCGGCAAATCCGTGCCGGCATCGCATATGACGCTGTCGAAAATCTCGCCAGTGCCCACGGCTATTATCTCGACGATTCCGTGGCTGCAATTCATCAAACCGTGCAGCCGGTCATCCAACTCGCGCCCGACGGTAAGTCCGCAACGATTCGAGCGCGGCTGTTTGAGGTTGACGGAAAGGCCGGTGAGCTGACGAGTGGAGTGTATGAAGGCCGCGCGATCAACCAGGGCGGCATTTGGAAACTTCAAGACCTGACTCTAAAACAAACGTGGTCATCTCCGTTCACCCACTGGGAATTCCGGGGACGGGGGAATGAATAGGCGCGTCCCTGGAATTCCCGAGGAGGTATTTCATGCGAGTTGCTTGCATCGCCGTGATTCTGGTCTTGGCCGTCTGCGCGGTATCGCCCATGATGACGGCTCAGATCCCTGCCGATTGCAATCGAGCCTGCCTGGAAGGTCTCATCAATCGATATCTCGATGCTGTGCTGGCACACGACCCGAAGGGTTTGCCGCTGTCGGCCGACGTGAAGTACACCGAGCAGGAGCAGATCATGGCAGTCGGCGACGGCTTCTGGAAAACGGTGACCGGCCGCGGCGCCTATAACCACTATTTCGCGGATCCGGTCGGCGGCCAGGCGGGATGGATGGGAACGATGCGCGAGAAGGGCGGCGTCCTGCTGATGACCGTGCGGCTGCGCGTCCAATTGGGTCGGATCACGGAGATTGAGACGTCGTATTTCCGCGCCGGCGGAGGAGGACCGAACAACATCACCGCGATGGACAATCTGAAACAGCCGGAGGCGCTCTGGCTGCAGCCGATTCCGCCCGCCCAGCGCGCGTCGCGGCAGCAGCTCGTCACCATCGCGAACGCCTACTTCGAGGCGGTCCAGAAGAATGACGGCAAGGGGTTCTACCCCTTCACCGATGATTGCGACCGCATCGAGAACGGTTCGCACACCACGAACACCCCGAGCCCGACTCCAACCACGCCGAGCGGCTTCAACTACATGGGCGCCAGCTGCAAGAAGCAACTCGAGAGCGGCTACCTCGGCATCGTCAACAACGTCCACCACCGCCGCTTCCCGCTGATCGACGAGGAACGCGGTGTCGTCTGGAGCAACTGCGTCTTCGACATGGACGGCACAGTGGCCCAGATCAAACTGAACACCGGCGAGATCGCCGACATGAGCAGCTTCGCCGGCCGCGCCTCGAGCATTCACGTCACCGAGGCATTTCACATCGAGAACAACCTGATCCGCCGCGTCGAGATGGTCGGCACCGGAGTCCCCTACCATTTCAATTCTTCGTGGGAGCCGGTGCTGAGCGGGAAATAAGAATTCCGAGGACGCGGCAATTAATACCCCCGTCCCCGGAATTCACCCGTTAAGATATTGGATGGCAATGCTATCTCGAAAGGTGAAGATTATTAGTGATCAGCGATCTTAAGAAGATACGAAACATCGGAATCAGCGCCCACATCGACTCGGGCAAAACGACACTAACCGAACGAATACTCTATTACACGAAACGAATCCGGGTGATCCACGACGTCAAAGGCAAGGACGGCGTCGGGGCGAAGATGGACTCGATGGATCTGGAGCGGGAGCGCGGCATCACGATCCAGTCCGCGGCAACGTACTGCGAATGGAGCGGCCACTTCGTCAATATCATCGACACCCCGGGCCACGTCGACTTCACCATTGAGGTCGAGCGCTCGCTCCGCGTGCTGGACGGTGCCATCCTCGTGCTGTGCTCGGTTGCGGGCGTGCAGTCGCAGTCCATGACCGTCGATCGGCAGATGAAGCGATACAACGTCCCGCGGCTCGCCTTCGTCAACAAATGCGACCGTGCGGGCGCGAATCCGTTTCGCGTCACAGCTCAGCTGCGCGAGAAGCTAAAGCACAATGCCGTCATGATGCAAATCCCCATCGGCCTCGAAGCCGACCACGAAGGTGTCGTCGATCTCATCGACATGAAGGCCCGTTATTTCGACGGACCCAATGGCGATGACCTGCGCGTCGAAGAAATCCCCGCCGCGCTCAAGGCTCAGGCCGAAGAGAAGCGCGCCGAAATGCTCGACGCCGTCTCGATGTATTCCGACGAGCTGATGGAAGCGATGCTCGAAGAGAAGGTCACTCCCGAACTGATTCATGCCGCGATTCGCAAGGGAACGATCTCTCTCGCACTGACTCCGGTGTTTCTTGGCTCTGCGTACAAGAACAAGGCGATTCAGCCGCTGCTCGACGCGGTGACGCGCTACCTGCCAAGTCCGATCGAGGTCACCAACGAAGCGCTCGACATTTCCAAAGGGGAAACGAAAGTCACGCTCACCTCCGACGTCACGGCGCCGTTTGTTGCTCTGGCGTTCAAGCTGGAAGAAGGACGCTTCGGCCAGCTGACTTACATTCGCGTCTACCAGGGACAGCTGAAGAAGGGCGACACGATCGTCAACAGCCGCACCGGGCGCGACGTCCGCATCGGACGGCTCGTGCGGATGCATTCCGACGAAATGGAAGACATCCTCGACGCCTCCGCCGGCGACATCGTCGGATTGTTCGGCGTGGATTGCGCCTCGGGCGACACGTTCACTTCAGATAAGATCCACTACTCGATGACGTCGATGTTCGTGCCCGATCCGGTCATTCACTTGAGCATCAAGCCCAAGGACAAGAAGTCGCAGGCAAATGTGGGGAAGGCGCTGCAGCGCTTCACCAAGGAAGACCCGACGTTCCGCGCGCGCGTCGATGAGGAATCCAACGAAACGATTATCTCGGGCATGGGCGAGCTTCACCTGGATGTTTACGTCGAACGCATGAAGCGCGAGTACGCCGCCGAGGTGGAAACCGGCGCCCCGCAGGTTGCATACCGCGAAGCGATCTCCCGCAAGGCGGAGTTCAACCACACGCACAAGAAGCAGACCGGCGGTTCGGGACAGTACGGACGTGTCGCCGGATACGTCGAGCCGATGGCCGAAGGCGATTTCGAGTTCGTCGACGACACCCATGGGGGCTCCATTCCGAAGGAATTTATCAGCTCCCTCGAAAAAGGATTCAAGTCGATGATCGGGAAAGGGCGCCTGATCGGGTTCCCCGTCACCGGCTTCCGCGTCGTGGTGAATGACGGCGCCTCTCACGCTGTGGACTCCTCCGACAACGCATTCCAGGCCGCGGCGCGCGGCGCATTCCGCGCGGTGTACGCGTCGGCGAGGCCGCAGATTCTAGAACCGATCATGAAGGTTTCGGTGGAAGGGCCGCTGGAATTCCAGGGAGCCTTCGTGCGCACGGTGATGCAACGCCGCGGAGTGATCATCGGAACGACCGAGGAAGAAGGATTTGTCCGGGTCGACACCGAAGTGCCGCTGGCGGAAATGTTCGGGTACTCCACCGATCTCCGCTCGTCCACGCAGGGGAAGGGGGAATACACGATGGAGTTCGCGAAGTATTCTCCGGTTCCGTCAGAAGTTCACAAGGAATTGGTCGAGAAGTATGGCACCGGCCTCGTGGCCGATGACGAGGAATAGACGGCGAGGAATAGAGGAATACATTTATGTACAGCAAAGAACTCAGTGAACGTAATCCGCTGCGATTGTTCGAGCACTCGATCCATGGCGGCGTCGGCCCGGGGAATATCGGAGTGGTCGTTGCCCGGCATGGCCTGGGCAAGACCGCGTTTCTGGTGGGCATCGCCATCGATGACGCCATTCGCGGACGAAAGGTGCTGCACGTCACGCTGGATAAGACCATCAATCACGTGCGGGAGTTTTACGACGAGATATTCATGGATCTCGCCCACTCCGCGGAGCTGGAAGACCTCGCCGCGGCGCGGCTCGACATGGAACGCCACCGCATGATCCATACCTATACGGGTGGAACTTTTACAATCGACAAGCTGCGCCAATCGGTGCAATTCCTGAAGGAGGTTGCCCACTTCGAGCCGGCCTGTCTGATCCTTCAGGGGTTCGCCTTCGAAAAGGCAACTCTTGTTGACATGGAATCGCTCCATCAACTCGCCGTGGAATTCAACCTCGAGTTGTGGATGTCGGCATTAACTCATCGCGGCGTCGCAGCCGACGCGCTCGGCATTCCCGAACCCCTCACGAAGCTAGCGCCCGCGATCGATGTCATCGTTCAAATGGCGGACGATGGCGGCACTGTGAAACTTTCGCTCCTGAAAGATCACGACAATCCCAACGTCGCGAAGCTCACGCTCGCCCTCGATCCATCCACAATGCTTCTCGTGAAGAAATAATTCGGGGGACGGGGGTACGAATTCTCCTGTCCCCTGAGTTCCCACAGCTGCTCGGCTAGATGCCCAGCGCGATACTAACATCTGCTTATGACGACTGCCTCAGAAGACGCTAGAAACTTTAGTGAAATTCTTTACAAATACACCGACCTCAGCGGAGCACAGAAGATCCTTTCAACTCGGACATTGAGGTTTGCTCGCGCTTTAGAAATGAACGACCCGTTCGACGTATATTTTGCGGACCTTTTCGGTATGGATTTGGACGAATTCTTTGAAGAGCTTCACGAAGCGTTCTTTACTACGTTGCTCAATAATCCAGAACACTTTGCCGCCGTAACTGGCGCAGATGTGACGGACACTATCGAACGGGCCGAACGACTTCGGAACATGTCCGACGCGGAAAGGGAGGAGAGACGAGAACGTCTACGCAGGATGACAGAGTCGCATCCCGAGCATCAGCAGATTCGGGCAACACTCGAAAAGCAAAGCGATGAGTTCTCTGAGCGATTCCGACGATATGGGATCTTCTGTGCAACAAGAACATACTCCAACCTCCTCATGTGGGCTCATTACGCCGAGAAACACCAAGGAGCAGTAATGGGATTCTTGCCTGATCTGGGAAAAGACTCATTCTTGAGATTGATAGAGCCGGTCATTTACTGCTCCGAGCGACCGCATCTAATTGAGCGCCCTATCAATCAAATCACCGACGGATTACCTTCAACCCCACTTGACGCGGGCAAACGACTCAACGAACGACTGTTGCGCACCAAGAGCTTGGAATGGAGTTATGAACAAGAGCTGCGACTGACCTTTCCAGAAGAAATAAAGGATGGTGAATCAGCGACCTATAATACTTTTTATGCGAACGAACTCGTTGAGGTCTATCTCGGTTGCCGCATGAGTGACGACAAAAGGGCCGAAATTATCAGGCTGGCGAAGAACCTGAATCCGGATGTGCGAATATTCGCGGCCAGTCTGGCAACGCGTAAATTCGCCCTGGATTTTGCTCCCCTATACCAAAAGTAATCGAAGGAACGACGTGGGTCTCATCGGGATTTGCTCTGAGAAGCTGTGCGCCGCTGCTCAACCTGCAGTGCCTTCTTATTCGGCTTTTCAGTCTAGGCCGCACACGAATACCTTGTGAACCCCAGCTAATCTCTCGTCCTCCACTACTCCCGATAGTTCAATGCACTCTTCAAGGATCGTGCATGAGGCCGCGAGGAGATCTCTGTCACGAGCCGGCTCAATTACGGGACCAGTTTCAAACTTCCCGCCATGAAATAAGTTGTTCCTCACAACTCGAATTGCGTCGCAGATTCTTACCAGTGTGGGTTCATTCTCGCGCGACCGAAAAGGCTCAAAACGAAGCTCGCTATTAAGGAGAACTTGTTTCATGGGCGGGTGTGCACACAGGTATTCAACCGATTTCCTCAAAACCTCATGCCGCTTAGGATTGAAGTATTTATCAAGCACCTTAGCGAACATGTCCCAATTTGCCTCGACTGAGTTTTCGTTACCTCGTGCAAAGACAAGGCTGCTCTTCAATGCATACTCAAACCTGGAAAATACGAGCGCAAAGTGGAGGAACTCCTTCTCCGCGACTTGCAATCTCGCAAGCAAAGGGTCACGACGCATAGTTCACTCCTTGCGGTTGTTCGTCCACATAAAGGTTAAGGCAATAGCCGTGTCGCGATTTGGGCGGCATCGGCTCCATACACGTATTAGGTCTTTGGCTTAAGATTCTCCAACGATATGCCATGCTGCTTCAACAGAGCCTCGATAGTTTCAATAACCGCGTGAGCCTTGAACACAACTCCTAGATCGATCATCTCCCGCGCGACAGCCACCGGTCTGTTGGCCGTTGCCTCTGGCACCAACGTGATCCGGTTCAGATCTTCGCGGAAATAAACTGCAGCAATTATTCCGAGAAACGCCAACCGCGTCGCGATATGAGTATTCCCTTGTCGGTCAGAGTACATACCTTTATTGAAGAGGAACACGGGGCTTCCGCTTGACCCCGGGAACACAGATCCATCAACGAGAAACTGCTTCTTGCCTTGAAAATCTATTGCGACCGGAGTAGCAGTAGTCCCTTTGCGCATCACTGGAAGAAAGTGCTTACTATCCCAAATCCCGTTCGGATACCCGATGAACACGACTTCCTCAAGGGCATCGAGTTCAGCTATGAGCTGCTGAGAAACGGTGAGGTCGCGGGATATAGTTCTGTAAAAAGGCGAGACACCTGACTGCTGCATGCTCTCCAACAGAGGCGCTAGAGGCATGACAGCAACATCGATATCTGGGTCTGGGTGGCAAGTCCAAGCATTCTCAAAGTCCTGTACTTCAATCCGATGTGCTGTGCCCAATTCCAGCGTGCCGCCATTGCCTTTATGAAACTGAAACGCTCCCGCCCTCGTGTCTCTGATCACGTGCCGGTTGGTGACAACGAATGGGTAGTTCTGGCCGTCGTGCACATAGCTGAATATAAACGCAGTTCCGGTCCCATCACCAGCCCGTGAACGAGTCTCCACCCGAAGCGTAGTAAACAATAACTGCTCAGCTAAGGTTTCGACTTGCACGTTCTAATAATAGGCCCAACCGCTACGCGATCAGCCGCAAGCGGCGTAAGCCCCACCTTTACATAATGCAATATTTCAGTGAACTGAGTGTCGCCTGCATCATGTTAGACGGACCTCGTCATATCCAGAGTTCAGCAACCGAACACTTCGCATTCACAAAGTCTCGCAGTATTTCTTTTGGAACCTCAACTTGACTGGCGCCGGCCGCATACGAGTCGACTTGATACTCATCAAAAGTGATCAAGAGGCCTTTGCCTGTGATGTTGAACTTCGAAAAGTTCTCGAAGTCCGTTCCGGCGCCATGTCTGACTGACTCGGATGGTTCACCTTGTGACTTCTGCTCAGCCAACTGGTTGATACAGTACTGGGACAACGTCTGAAGATACGGTGATTTCGTTTGGAAGAGCGAATTCAAAGTGAGTCCCGTCAATGGCGCAAGTTGAAAATTACTAACGTCTGTCCAATGGTTGGCGTGGGCTGCGCCCGCGCCAAAATGAAACACTGAGTAGCGAATGCTGACTAGGCTTTCGGTACATGTTGCAACTTCATATGATGCCGTCATGATACTCAGTTTTTCGGATGCTGTGTTGGAGTCCCCTTCAAATTCATCCAGCCTATGCCATCGCATCATAGACCGTTTCTCCAATGCATGTGCACGTTCGATGGCACTGATCTCGTGTAAGTCTTCTGTTGCACCGACGAACCTAGGGAACTCAATTTCAACTTCATAAGGCGAACGCCCCCCATACTGTTCACGAATGACTTCCGTGCGCCAAGCCACCTTATGCTCGTTGACATAGCCCGTCGAAGCATTCATGTCGGAAATCCCGAATGACGCAACAAGCCGAGCTTTGTAAAGTCGTAGAGATTTTCGGTCAATTTCGCCGGCGTCGGCGCGACGGTGACAGTTTGGACATAGAGCAATCAGATTGTCGTATGTATGTTCCCGACAGCGCTCCCAAGGAATAATGTGGTGAAGATCGACTTCCGGATGCTGGCATGTCTGAATCGCGCAACGATGTCCGGCTTCGACTAGAACGCTACGACGTAACTCAGCTGGGATGGGAGGCCTGTCCTTCATTCTTTCAAATTTGAATTTGTTTCGTTTTGCGTCTAACTCGTATTCCATTCCGCCAATTCCCCTGGTACCGGAAATATGCCAGGAACGACTGAATCGAAAATGTAACCGAAATAGCGCTTCCAAGTGGTCATAAGTGGAGAGAATAGTACTGCGGTTCCCTTTCAAAAAATGAAAATAGACTGGTTGCAGAACATCGAAAATCCTAAAGCCTATTAGCTCCCCATTGTCGGCATTTAACAAAAAGTACCGCTCTGCATTTGCGAGTGCGGGGGCCCAGCGGGGATTCTGTTTACTTTTTGGTGGCAGCGGTTTGTAGAAGGGTGCGAATCTCCGCTGCACTTGCCGTGTTTAAGACGCCGACGGGCGGAGCGCTCGTTCCTTGCGCACCGCCGGGCAGCAGGTCGATGGGCTTGAGGCCACCGGCATCCTTGATCTCAGTGCTGGCGCCTTTTGAAAGAAGGTAGCGCACCATATCCGTCTTCCCTTCCAGCGCGGCGATGTGAAGAGCCGTGCGGCCTTCGTTCGCGGACGGCGCGCGGGAGATGCGCATGGAGTAGGTCTGCGTGCCCGTGACCTGAGCATTCACATCGGCGCCGTTCTGGAGCAGCAGTTCCATCACTTCCTTATTCACCGGTCCGCCGGCGCTGCTATCCATGGCCAGACCGGTTGCGCCGACGCGGAAGCCGGCGCCAACTCCAGCCGCGACGAGGAACGGTGTGAGGCCGGCGGAGTTAATGTTGGGATTCGCGCCTTTCGCCAGGAGCGCGCGAACCACCTCCGCATCGCCGCCGATGTTCTTTGGATCCGGTTTGGGGTCGCGATCGCCTACTGTCGCGCGCATCAAAGGCGTGCATCCGGTATTCAACAGCGGATCGACGAATCGTCCGCTGTTTCCACTGCGGCTCGGGCGTTCCATATTGAGCGGCGCGTTGATCTCGACATTGGCGGCAAGCAACGCGTTGATGATCTCCATGCTCGATACAGCAGGCGTTGCGGCCTGCGCTCCACCTTTGCGTCGCTGTCCGTCCAGGGATTCTTTTCGATCGATGGCGATGTAGAGGGCCGTGCGTCCCCACCAGTCCCAGACTTTCGGATTGGCGCCACGAGCCAACAGGAGCTTCGCGACATCGTTGTGATCGTTGTCGAGAGCGAGCATCAGAGCGGTCACACCATCGGGCGTCGGAAAATTCACATCGGCGCCGGCAGAGAGCAGCGCGTCGACACAGTCGGCGCAGCCGTCACGCGCGGCGTACAGGAACGCGGTGAGTCCGCCAACGGGGCGATACTGCGCGCGGGGCTCGGAGGTAATCTGACTGGGCCAGTCGGTAAACATGGCGCGGGGCTTGATGTCGGCACCTTTGGTGAGGAGAAGCTTCGTGATCGCACCGGCGTTGCGCGGGGCGGAGACGGCCCACATCAACGGCGTTTGCTTGTGGAATTTCTCGATGGTGTTGACGTTGGCGCCGGCCTTGAGGAGAAGGTCGACGACGGCGGTTTCGCCGGTCTTGATGGCGAGCATGAGGGCGGTCTGGCCGTCGGGGCTGGCGCCTTCGGGTTCGGCACCGGCGTCGAGGAGGAGCTTGACCATGCGGGCATCGCCGAGTTCGGCGGCCTGGGCGATGGGGGTGGAGCCGAAGTCGTTCTTCACGTTGAGGGAAGCTTTCTTCGCGATCAGCGCGGCGAGTAATTCGTAGTCGACTTTGTAGATTGCCCAATGGATCGGGCGTGTGCCGTCGGGTTGGGGGTCGTTGAGCTCGGCCGCGGTGGCGGTGCGGATGCGGTCGAGGGCGGCCTTGCGATTGCCGGATTCGATGAGGGTGGCGAGGGCGGCCTTCGAACCTTGCGAGAAGACGGGGACAACAGAAAGGAACAGAAGAAAAAGGAAGACGGGAACGGTGAGACGTTTCACTGCAATCCTCCGGAAATATGGAGTGAATAAACTGGGGACAGGCACCGAAATCTCTGCGGGTTTATCACCAACATGAAAATTACGGACTCGATTTCGGAGCCAGTCCCCACTTTATTCAGACCTTTCTTTATTCTTCACCCCAACAGCCCCCAAACAGCTAAACACCTGAGATCACGCCGGTGCTGTCGGACCACTTGTCGCGGGCGATGCCGGATTTCTGCAACAGAGTCAGATGGAGATTGGCGATTGGAGTGCGCTCCGGCAGCAGGAGGTGCTGGCCGCCGAGTTTCACTTTGCCATTGCCGCCTCCGACAATGATGTTTGGTACGGGATAGTTGTTATGAAGGTCGCTGTTGCTCATGTTCGATCCGTACATGAAGATCGAGTGGTCGAGCAGCGTGCCGTCACCGTCTGGAGTCGCCGCCATCTTCGCGACAAACTGCGAGAACATCTGCACGTGCCAGGTCTGGATCTTCACCAGCTTGTTGAGTCGTTCGAGATCGTTGGCGTGGTGTGAGACCGGATGGAACGCATCCGGAACGCCGATGTGGTTGTAGGTGCGGTTCGTCCCTTCCGAAACCATGATGTAGGAGACCACGCGCGTGAGGTCGGCCTGGAATGCGAGTGCCAGCAGGTCGAACATCAGTTTCACCTGCTCGGGAAAATCTTCGAGCTCGCCGACGGGAGCATTGGGAAGCTTCATGCTGGAAAGATTCGACGCTCCGGCTTTCTGCGCGCGACGCTCGATCTCGCGGACGGTTTCGAGATAGCCGTCGAGAACCGCGCGATCGCTGTTTCCGAGTTGGGATTGGAGTTGTTTCGTGCGGTCTGAAATAAGATCCAGAACGCTTTTGGTCTGACGGCCGATGAATGCGCGATCTTCCGGGTTGTCGCCTTCACCAAACAGTTCGAGGAAAACTTTTCGCGGATTGTATTCCATCGGCAGCGGCGATTCCGGATCGCGGAAGGACAACGTGGTGTAGGAACCTCCGCCACCGGCGGCCTGCTGAGCGGTGGTCTCGGAAGCGACTTCCAGCGATGGCAGCGGCGTATCCTGACCGATCGACTTCGCGATCACCTGATCGAGCGTCGCCGTCATGTGCGGATGGGAACCGATCCCGTCCGGACGCGTGGCGCTGAGCCACGTCGCAGGGTTCAGCGTGTGGACGGAACCCGCACTGGCTTTGTTTTCCAGATTGCCAAAGGACGTTACGTATTTCTTGTACGGCTCCAGCGGGGCGAGAATCGTGCTGAGTTTAAAATCCGCGCCGGCGCCGCTTGGCGTCCATTTATCCATCGCGGGGCCATGCGGTGTGTTGTACATGATGGCGCCGTGGGGAATATAGAAAAAACCCGTGCGGAGTTTCGGAGCGGCCGCAGTTTGTGCGAGTGCCGTCGCGGCGGGCACCATGGCATCCAGCAGCGGCAACGCCATGCTCACGCCGGCGCCCTTCAGCAGTGTTCTCCGGGAAATATGTTTTTTCGTTATAAACATGAACAATCTCCTTAAGTTCCCCTCCTGAGTCAGGAGGGGTGGCGCGAAGCGCCGGGGTGGTTCCGAAGCGGCATCCTGCAAGAGTTCGGCTTTGGACCCCCCCTCGTGTGATTGCTTCGCAATCACACTGCCCTCCTGACTCAGGAGGGCAGTATGTCCTCGCACCTACCTTCAAAATCCTCCGACATTAAGAGGAATCATTATTTCGCCGCACTCTGTTTGCGGAACGCATCGGTGTTGACGATTCCCCGAACGATTGCAGAAAACTTGTAATTGTCCTTCGCTGCGGCACGAACTACCGCGCGCGCCTGAGGCATATCGAAATACTCGAGCTCCCGATTGAACGCATAGGTCATCAGCTTTTCCGTCAGGGCCTCGGCAAACACTGCCGGGCGGCTGGACAATTGGGCCGCCAGTTCCCCCGGACCGTCAATCGCAACACCGTTCGGCAGCACCGAGCGTGTATCGATCTTCGCGTTATCCGCCTGACGATCTGTGGTTCGCCAGCGGCCGATCGCATCGAAACCTTCCAGAGGAAGACCGGAGGGATCGATCACTCCGTGACACTGCATGCAGACCCGTGATTCGCGATGCTGCTCCAGTCGCGCACGTACGGTCGTTGGCTTCTCGCCCGTCTTTACCGAGAGGTCCGTCGCCGTATTGGGCGGCGGCGGCGACGGAGGCGTGCCCATCAGCTTGTCGAGCACCCACGCGCCTCGCAAAACCGGAGACGTGCGGTCGCCATACGACGTCCTCAACAGCACCGCGCCCTTGCCCAGCAGACCCCGGCGTTCTTTCCCGGTCAACACGACCTTGCGGAATTGCGAGCCATAAACTCCGGGAATGTCGTAGTGGCGCGCCAGCCGTTCGTTCAGGAATGTGTAGTCGGCATTCAGCAGATCCAGAACGCTTCGGTCTTCGAGAAGAACGCTGCTCAGGAAATCCCGCGCCTCTGTCGAAAAATCGCGCCGCAGTGCTTCATTGAAATCCCCAAACAGCGCCGGATCGGGTTTGACCGCATCGAGGTCGGCGATGTTCAGCCACTTCACCGCAAAGCTCGTGACGAGACTCGATGCCTTGGGATCAGCCATCATGCGCATTACTTGTTTGTCTAATACTCCGGGCTTCGATAATCCGCCGGCGGCGGCGAGCGTCAGCAGCGGATCGTCGGGACCGGAATTCCAAATAAGAAAGGAAAGTCGCGAAGCCAGTTCAAGATCGGTGAGCGGCACTTCGCTATCCGCAGAATGAATCGATCGATAAAGGAACTCGGGGCTGGCCAGCACCGCCATCACCACTTGTTCGATTCCCAGATCGAAGCTGCCGTTGTTCTCTCTTCCGAGTTCGTAGAACGGCATGAGGCGATTCACATCGTCTGCGGTTACCGGCCGCCGGAATGCGCGGCGCGCCAGGTTCTCGGTGATCTTCCGCGCGCACGCGGCCTCGCCGGAGGTCTTCGAATCGCAGACAAAGATCAGGTCGCGGCTGACCGTTTTCGAAACGCCGGTGGTTTTATACGGCCCGTTGACTTCGATGCCGTTGCGGAGACTCGGCATGCGGCCATTGCCGGCGCCGAACCCGAGAACACCAATGCCGTTGAACGCCGCGGCGACATTGTCGTCGGTCTCGACGTGAGGACGATCGACAAATGCCACAATCACGTCGTGCACGCCGGCCGCAACCTGCACCGAAATTTTCGCGAAGCGAGACATGATCTCATCGCGGCCCGCAGGGCCCTTCTGATCCACGAGAGTCTGATCTTCGAATCCGCCCACCGGTTTCCGAAACACGACCTTGCCATCGAGCAGGATGACGAGCGTGCTTTCATTCTCGACCACGCTGGTATACAGACCCAACCCAAGATCGAGAACACTGATGCGATATTCCCCGTCTGCGGGGAACTGATGCTGGAACCGCATGCCTCCGCGCGTGCCCGGAGGCAAGGGCTGTCCGGTTTCCTGAGCGGCGGCGACGTTGTAGGTCACGCTGGCCAAACGAAGCGGGTTGCCGACGGCGATCTTTGCAATCTGACGGGCGGCCGTGACGTACTGCTCCAGAAACGCGGGCGATATGCCAAGCGCCGCAGCGTTATTGTCAAAGCCTCCCACCTGGATGTCCTGCGGAAGGACGTCCTTCTCTTTCACATCGACTCCGACCAGCGCTTTCACCGACGCGGCATACTCGGTTCGATTCATCCGGTGGATTGGTACAAACGCCGCCTTCGGACCTTTGGCAGTCGTGTCGAGAGTGGTCTCCATCCATGCGGCAAACGAATCGATGTCTTTCTGCGCGGGTTGCGGATTTCCCGGAGGCGGCATCAAACGTCCGCGCAGCTTGCGCAGTGCCTTTTCCCAGATCTGCGCGTTCTCTGCGGGAGACTGGAGATTCAGTCCTTCCAACGAAAGTCCACCAATCTTCGCGCGCTCGCTGTGGCACGTGAAACAGTAAGTCGACAACATCGCGCGATGCGGATCCAGCGCGGCCGCGGCGGGAGTCTGCGCGGCAGACTGAGCTTTGGTCTGCAGCGACACCGACGAGCTCATCAGAAGCAGAAGCGCACCCACGCAAAGCAGCCATTTGCCGCGGATTGGGGTTCGCCAGAAAGACAGGCTCATGGGGTAGATTCTGACACAGAATACCAGCCCAAAAAACATCTCTCCCGATCGTAACTTTTTGCCGCTCGCAATGGATTACTCTAGCGGGAACGGTTCTCAAATTATGAGTCACGAAGACAACGAGAGGCTGCTGGTCGAGGCTGCGCAACAAGATCCCTCTCGCTTCGCCGAACTCTACGAACAGAATTTCTACCGTATCTACGCCTACGTCGTCCGTCGCGTCGGCAACCGCAATCCGGCGGAAGACCTGACGGCGGACGTTTTCCGCGAAGCCCTGGCGGGAATCCACAAGTTTGAGTGGCGTGGCCTGCCGTTCGCCGCGTGGCTGTTCGGGATCGCCTCTCGCATCGTCGCCGATCACTGGAAGCGTGCAGACCGCGAGTCCGGCAATCCCGCTGCGGAGTCCGACCACGCCGTTCCACAGGAAATCGAACGCAACGCCATGCTGTTCCAGTTGGTGGATAAGCTTCCGGAGGCGCAATTCCGCGTGATTCACATGCGATTTGTGGAACAGAAGAGCATCCGGGAAATTGCGCAGGAGTTGGGCCGAAGCGAGGGAGCCGTCAAACAGCTTCAGCTTCGCGCCATCGAAAACCTGCGAACTCAAATGGAGGGCGCACATGCCTGACCGCGCACTCAACGAACAACTCGACCAAGCCATCGAAGCACTGCTTGCCGGCACAACGACGCCAGCGGCCGATTCCGAACTCTCGGCCCTGATGGAAATTGCCGGTACGCTCCGAGACCTGCCTGAAGAAAACTTCAAGGCGCGGCTCGGCGCAGAATTAGAAAGGAGAGCATCCATGCCTGTATCCAACACGACCGGCACGTCCAGCCACACCGTCACGCCCTTCATCACGGTTCCCGACGGCGCTGGGCTCATCGAATTTATGAAGCGCACCTTTGGCGCCGAAGAACTAAACCGTCATGCTCATCGGCCGGAGGGTGGGTTTGTTGCCAGAGTGAGAATCGGAGACACCAACATTCTTATTATGGAAGAGGAGTCCGCACGCGGACGGGAGTCGCTGGTCGCTTTGCACGTGTACGTTCCGGATTGCGACGCTGCTTACCAGCGCGCACTCGACGCGGGTGCGAAGTCTATGGGTGAACCGAAAGACCAGGTCTACGGTGAACGGGCTGGGTTCGTGCAGGATCCCGCCGGCAACCAGTGGTACATCGCGACGCATCTTGGTCCCACTCCTGCCCTCGCTGGTCTCTGGACCGTCACGCCCTTCGTGCATCACGTCCATGTACGAGAGTACATGGAGTTCCTGAAGCGGGCGATGAGTGCGGAGCAACTGGTCCTGCACGAGCATGGCGGCCGAGTGGTCTATGGCGCAGTTCGCATCGGAGACGCGGTTCTCGAAATGGGTGAACGTGAATCGACGCTGAAGAGCAGCTTCTATTGGTATGTGAATGACGTCGATGCCGCCTACGCTCGGGCCGTGGCTGCGGGCGCCACTGGCATCGTGCCGCCGGCGGACCAGCCCTTTGGCGACCGCATTGCCGTCCTCCATGATCCTTTCGGATTCCAATGGATCGCCGCGAAGCATCTCGTCGAGGAATAGGCATCGCATCAACCCTTCAGGAAACTCGCAGAATGGTTTCACATCCACTGGCGACGCGCCGGAGCGCGAGGTATGATGCTCCCGCCATTAAGAGACAAGGGGTGACGCCAATGAGAACTAAATTATTCGTTGTTCTGGTCGTGATCGTATCGGCAGTGGCCGTGGCTCAGCAGGCGCCCGCGGGAGGAGGAGGACGAGGCGCGGCGGTGGCCATTCAGGGTCCGCCGGCTGGAGTGCAGCCCTTGCCGCTGGATTTGTTCACCTCGAAGAATTTCTACAAGGATCAAGCGCTGTGGGGCAACAAGCTCTACTACCGGTGCAATACGCCGCAGCAGCTTTCGGAAATATGGCCCCGCAGGGTCGGCCCGAATCCGCCGGAGTCGGCTTCCTGGGGCAACTGCAACACCGATCTCACGCGCGAAAGTATCTTGAGCCCTTACCCATACAAAACTGCCAAAGAGCATTACGCGGCTTTGATGGCGGCGGCCAAGGCGAAGGGCGGTCCCACCGTTTACACAAAAGCAACGACGCCGGATTGGGACGGGTATTATCAGCGCGACACGCAGGCGGATCATGGTTCGGAATGGATCTGGGGTGTCAGCCAGGCCCCGACTGTTCTCTCCCTTCTCACACCGGAATATCAGAAGCGCATGGTTCAGTTGATTTACCACGAGGCGGTCACCAACGCACCCCAATGGAACGCCTCCTTTTGTTATCCGGAAGGATTTATGCGGTGGTGGGCAGCGCCCTCGCAGGCGGGAAATTTCCAACTCACGATGACCCCGTGGATGGTTCAAACCATTTCCGGTATTGCAGACAACTTTCTCCGCCAGATCATGATCGGCAAGGAACAACACGTACTGAAGGTTCCCCAGTTTTATGGCGAGACGATTGGCTTTTGGGACGGGACCACTCTGGTCACCTGGACCGCGAATGTCCAGGGCTGGACACTGACGCACTCGATGTTCGAATTCAGCAACAAGATGGAAACGGTGGAAACCTTCAAACCGGCTTACGACGCGAGCGGCAAATTTATCGGACTGGATCACGAAGCGGTGTTTTACGATCCGGAGGCTTTCGTCGCGCCCGTGCGCGCGACTTATCGTTTTGCCCGGCGCGCGACACCCGACGATCCCACCCGTCGATATACGTATGTGGAGTGCATGAGCAATATCCAGAACACCGACGGCAGGCCGACGCAACTGACGGCCGCCGACCCTCGTTATGTCGAATACTACGGCAGGCCGTGGGCCAAGGACTGGGAGAAGTACTTCGAGAAGGGCTGGGACAAACCGGAAACGAATGAAATTCCGAAGGATGTCCTCGACCTTTTCAAATAGCGAAGAGAGAACCGGCCATTCTCCCTTAGAGGGTTTTGCAAACTAAGAACAAAATGACGCCGAAGGCAACCGAATGAACTGTAGGGGCGGTCTATGACCGCCCGCAATCCTTAATCATGCATTCCAATGAATTGAAAGAGCGCGTGCGGCCATTCTTTAATGGCTGCGCCCTGTCGGGCTTGCATTCGCCCCGCTCATAGACCGCACCTACAGTCACGGTGGCGCTTGGCGCGAAATTACATCGGATTTATTGTGCAAAGTCCCCGGACCCGCTTATAGCGATCGTTTTGAAAACGTGCGCATGGCGTACAGAAGTGTCACGACAATGAAACCCGCCGCCCACCAGACCATCAGCGGAGTCGGCACCGGCCCGATCGACGTCCAGATGGGTATGCCTGCGCTTCGTACAATCGGCGGCTGCAAGTAGAACGCGGCGAGTCGCCACATCGCATCGGCAGGACTGATCAGACTCGCGACGATGCCGATGTCCCTGGCCGACTCGATCCGTCCAATGGCGCCCGCCTGTTCGATCCATCCGCCAATGAAGGCGATTCCATAAAAACCCAGACCGATGATCCCGTTCGTCACAGTGCTGAAGCGCGTACCTCCGGCAATGGAGACCGTCATGAGCAACAGCACCTCGAGCAACATCAGCGGAAGGGCGCGCGTGAGATTTACCGGGGCGAACCCCGCAATCAACCGTACGCTAAGCAGGACGCCTGTCACCAGCAGCGTCAGGTAGAAGCCGACGATGAGCGCATTGCCGAGCCATTTACCGAGCACGATATCCGATCGGCGGATGGGTTTCACGGCCAGGGTTTGCATGACACCCGAGTCGATTTCGCCGGACAGCGAATCCACGGGAAGCAGTACTGCAAAGATGACGGAAAGGAAATTTGCCGCGTAAAGGCCCGCGAGCGTCAGGAACGTAAAGAACACCTGGCGCTCGACGAACGACACCGGTCGTGACTGCTCGCCTCTGGTGAAAAACACTCCAGTCGTAAAAACCGCCAGCACCGCCAGAGCGCAAAGTAGAGCCGCGGTGACGATGCGGCGGCGCCTGGCCTCGGCCAGAGTCAGGTGCGCAATAATCAGTACACTGCTCATTGAGCCTAACCCGGCCTCTGATCTTCGCCCATCACGTCCAGAAACCATTGCTCAAGCGACTTCCTGCGCGAAGTGACGGAGTGCACATCGACACCTCTGGAGACGAGCCAGCGGACGATCTCTGGAATCATGGGCTCGCTCGTCACGCGCAATCGAATTTTTCCATCCGCTGTGGTTTCTACATTTGTTCCGAATTTGCAAAGGCCGTCGATCACATTACGGTCGTGCGGCGTCACGGCGAGTTCGACATCGAGTTGCGGTGTGGAGTCCGCAAGAGAAAGCTCGCGCACCACGCGTCCCTGTTTCACGAATGCGACGCGGTTGCAGGTCGCTTCAACTTCACCCAGCAGGTGCGAATTGAGAAAGACCGTCGTGCCTTTCGCACGCAGCTCGCCGATGATGTCGCGGACAAGGAATCGGCCGAGAGGGTCCAGACCGGACGTCGGCTCATCGAGGAATACAAGCTGAGGTTCGTTGATTAAAGCCTGCGCAAGTCCCGTGCGCTGGACCATCCCCTTGCTGTAACCGCGCAGCGGACGGTCGGCCGCATCGAGGAGATCGACGCGATTGAGCAAAGAGTCGATGCGCGACTCGAGATTGAATCCGCGGAGACCGTGCAGCCGCCCATGAAACCGGAGGAGTTCGCGGGCGGTCAAACAATCGTGGAAGCGAAAGTGTTCGGGCAGAAACCCAATCTGGGCGCGAGCGACGCGATCCCCAATTGGCGCACCAAGCACGCGGGCAGACCCGCCAGTCGGCGCGACAAGCGCGAGCAACATTTTTACGGACGTCGTTTTGCCGGCACCATTCGGACCAAGAAAGCCGAAGACTTCTCCCTCGCGGACCGTCAACGAAAGGCTGTCCACTGCCAGCGTAGAACCGAACTGCATGCGGAGCGCATGGGTTTCGATGACCGGATGGTTCATCTCACAGAGTCTGCCATGGCAATAACCTGCTCGTAATACTGAATACTCTGCATCCCAAAGACGCGGTCTCCGTTCGACCAGAGCAGCATCGTGGTTGGCGATTCATTTGGCGGCTGATAGGCAATGGCGACGCCCGGTTTTCCGCCAATTTCAACCTGTCTGAACGACTGCGCCGTCGGCGGCACCGGCACGATCAGCGTGTTGTTCCAATCGACCGCAGCCGCGAACTGCCGTGCGGTGTCGCGCGGGAGACCGAGCATCCGCAGCCCGATTTCGCCGAGAACGGACGAGTTGATGCCCGCAGGCATCGTCACCTCCGGACTCCGCGCCTGGAAAAAACGTGTACGGCGGGGGCTTGGCCCACCGGATTCGAATCGCACCATAACGACCGGCGGTACGCGGACCGTAATGGCCTGGCCATCGAGGCCGGCAGGCGCACGCAGGTCCGTGATGCCCAAGGCGTCCAGCATCTCTTCGAGCCGTTTTGAATCCGCGGTAACCCGCGCCGCGCGTTCGCCACTGACCGAGACTTCGATGATCTTCGTGTCGGCAGGCAGCCAGGCGGGCATCTTCAGCTCCATTCCAGCAACGATTCCAGCTTCATTGGTCGACGCCACGGATGTCGGCGGACCCGGATCCACCAACACCTGAACGTGATCTCCAATCAGTCCTTCCAGACCAAGATGTTTGTCGTCGAGGGCACGGAACCGCGCCGGATCGACAGGAACTGCGACGAAGTTGACGACGCGAAAGAGCGCGAGGAAGGACACCGCGGATGCCCGCATCGCAGGAACGCTGAGGACTCCCACGGCAAGAAGAAGACCTGCCGTCACGGTCACCAGCCGAAGCCGCCATGCTCCAGAAACCTGGGCAGAGACGCGGGACATGCGTGGCAATTCATCCTCTTGAAGACGGATACGCAGCGTTTCCGCCCAATCCGGGGAAGGATCTTTTTTTAGTGCGCTCAACCATGACTCGTTCATAACGGTCTCCTTATTCCCTTCGTTACCATTGGTCCCGCAGAGTCTGAACCGCCCGGTGCAGGATCGTGCCGATGTTCGATTCGCTGAGGCCGGTTGCGCGCGCGATCGCGCGGTTCGTCATACCGGCGCCGTACTTGAGGGCCATCAATTCACGCTCACGATCCGGCAGCGTTGCAAGTAGTCCGGCCAGCCGTTCTGCTTCCGATCCCTGAACCATGTCGTCTTCCGGTGTGTTCGATCGGGCCGGTACTTCGGCGGCAAGTTCCAGCGGCAGATCGAGCCGGCGGGCGCGGATGTGGTCGATGGCGACGTTACGCGCGATGCTCAACAGCCACGTCGCAAACCCGGCAACATCCCTTCGATATCGATGGCGGGCGCGCCAGGCCTTCTCGAACGTCCGCGCGGTAAGGTCCTCGACGTCTGGAACATCGCCGAGCCGGTAGCGAAAGAAGTTGTAAACCCGCGGAAGCTCGGCCCGGTACACGGCATCCCAGTCGGGCGCCGCTGTCATCCATCGTGTGAACCGTTCTGGCATTGCTTGTTCGAAGGCCATCTCAACTTATATACGTGCAGAAGACGGATGTATCACGGCGGATTTCAACTTCCATCGCTCACACCGCCCGAGCCTTGCGTTTGCGGACGACTTTGGCGTCTTCCTCTGCCCATTTGTGGGCGAGTCCATCGAGCTTATCGAGAGCGCTACCGATTTCCTGCATGCGTTTGGTCAAGCTGTAGGTGACGGCCGGCGGAATCGTTGGTTCGTAGTGGCGATCGATGAATCCCTTCTCTTCCAGGTCCCGTAACCTCTCGGTCAGCAGGCGCGATGAAATCCCATCGATCTGTCGGCGAAGTGCGCCAAACCGCGTCGGTCCGGAGGTGCTGAGAACCCACAGGATGTGCATGGTCCACGGCCGGGTCAGCAGCTGCAGCAACTCGTGAGTGGGCTTCGGGCAACGCGGCGGAAGTTCCTGAGATTTTCGCATGTCATTATTTCCTCACCTGCTTACTTTAAAGTGCCTACTTTACAAAAACAACTAGTTATTTAAAGTAAGCATGAGGAGGCAATCATGACTAAGAATTCCGTTTCACAACTGCGGCGGCCGATCGTGCAGCGCACCCGCGGCCGGACGCACGGTCCGATTACGCGCTTGATGAGTCCGTCCGACCTGGGCGAGATCCTCAAGCCGTTCGTGTTTCTCGATCTTTTCGACCATATGGGCGCGCCCGTCGAATTAGGCCTTCACCCCCACTCGGGTATCGCCACTCTGACTTACGTCGCGGAAGGAGCCGTCAGCTATATCGACCCGAACAATGTCCGGGGCACACTGGCAGCGGGTGGCGTCGAATGGATGCAGGCCGGACGCGGCATGTGGCATGGCGGCGGTCTCGGCAAAGCAGGCCGGACGCGCGGCTTCCAACTCTGGATTGCCCTGCCGCCAGAACTGGAATTGGGTTCGACCACTAGCATCTACCAGGCTCCTGGAGATGTGCCGGCAAATGGTCCCGTACGGATCCTTCTCGGCAGCGATGGGGCCGTATCGAGCCCGATCGTGTCGCCGTCGTCGATCAACTATTTCGCGGTTCGACTGAAAGCCGGCGAACGCTGGCGCTACGAGCCCCCGACGGGCCACACCATTCTTTGGACCGCCGTTATGTCCGGCGCGGTTTCCGTGCCCGACGAGTTGCGGGACGGCGACATGGCGGTTTTCGAGCCGTCGAGCGCAGCGGTGGAGTTCGGGGCGCGGTCCGATGCGGAGTTCGTTGTCGGTTCCGCAGTTCCCCACCGGCACGACCTCGTCCTCGGCTCGCACTCGGTTCACACCACGCCCGCTGCGCTGCGCAACGCCGAGGCGCACATTTCGGCATTGCAGACGCGACTGGTTCAGGAAGGCCGTCTGTAAGCGTACGCAACGAAGAAGACTTAAAGAATAAGGAGAATGTTTATGGACATCGGGATATTCGTCATCAGAGTGTTTTTTGGTTTGGCCATCGCTGCTCATGGTGCGCAGAAACTATTCGGTTCGTTCGGCGGATATGGAATCAAAAAGACGGGCGGCTTTTTCGAGAGTCTCGGATTTCATCCCGGAGCCGCATTTGCCGCGGCGGCGGGCTTGAGTGAATTTGGGGGAGGACTGCTGCTGACGTTAGGACTATTCACACCGTTCGGGTCCGCGGCGGTTGTATCCGCGATGCTCGCTGCGATGGTCAGCGTGCATGTAAAGAACGGATTCTTTGCCAGCGGCAATGGCATCGAACTGCCGTTCCTCTATGCGGTCGCGGCATTGGGTTTGGCTTTCACGGGAGGCGGCGCGATTTCCCTCGACAGCTTGCTGGGCCTGCAATTCCTGCGTGAGCCGTACCTCGTTACAGGTGTCCTTGTGCTGGCGGGTATTGGTTCCGCCGCCACGTTGGCGATGCGGCATGGTCCGGCTTCTGTGCCATCGAAGTCCTGAGGAGTTCCGGGGACGGGGGTATTAATACCCCCGTCCCCGGAATTCATCATTTCCCTACGGAATCGAGCAGACGCTGATACGCTGCATCGAAGAACTTGAGTTTGTCCACCGGTGGCGCAGCCTCGGGCTGGGCGGTGTTACCCAGCACCATCACTTTGCTGTTGATGTCGCGATACTGCGGCCAACTCGGCAGGCCCGATCCATTCGGATCTCCCTTGGTGATGAAGTTGACCCAGTACGACGACATGGTGTCGGCGAGCTTCGTGTCGATGTCGTCCCAAGTTTGATTCGCCTGCCCCTTCGGGTTGTTGAACGCGTAGGAAATCTCGGCGGTGTGCGTGGCTCCCTGCGCCGACGGTTGTCCGTTCTGCATCGGGATGCGGGTGAAGAAATACGTATACGACTTCTTCCCCATCTTCGCCTGCGCGGCCGCCCACTGCCGCATATTCCAGTTGATCTCTTCGGCGCAGGCATTGTGCGCGGCAGGCTGTGTCTCCGCATCGGAGGTCACACCGTACATTTTCACGAAGTCACCGCCGGCATCGCCGAATCTGCGCTGGGCGCTGTTCCTGAACGCCTCGAGCGTGAGTCCGCCGCCACCTCCTCCAGCTCCGCCTCGGCCGGCGAGTCCGGGGAGTCCGGCCCCATTGCAAATTCCGAAATTCGCTTCGTCCTTATTCGATCCAGTCAGGACGTCCACCGCATTCTGCTTGCCGTTCCTGAACGTCAACGACAGGTCTTCCGGAATGATGTAGCCATCGACCACGAGTCCGGACCCGCTTAGGCCAGTGAGCTCGGCCAATGGTTTCGCGCGTAGCTCCGCGATGGTCTTCACGCCGAGCGCCGCCATCTGCTTTGCGCCGTTCTCCTGCGCCGGAGCGGAGAGCGCCATCTTCGTCATCGTCAGACCCATCCATCCGCCGCTTTCCGCAATCGCGCGCTGGAACAAGCCCTTCGCCTGGGGCGTCCCGACGAGCGCCCCCACCATGATTGCGCCGGCCGATTCGCCGGCGACGGTTACGTTGTTCGGATCGCCGCCGAACGCGCTGATGTTCTTCTTCACCCACTGCAGCATGGCGATGGCGTCCATCATCCCGTAGTTGCCGGATGCGTTCTTGCCGGATTCTTTTGCCAGCTCCGGATGCGCGAAGAAACCAAACGCGCCGAGACGATAGTTGAAGGTCACGATCACCGGCCCTTTGGCCGCGAGGTTCTCGCCGTCATACCAGGCAACGCCGCCGGAACCGCCGGTGAAACCGCCGCCGTAAATCCAGACCATCACCGGACGCCGGTCATTGGCGTTGTTGGCGCTGGTCCAGACATTCGCGTAGAGACAGTCTTCACTGCGAGCGGGCTCGCGCGGTGGAGCTGCGGGGGCGGCGCCAGGCGCCCCACCGGGTGCTGCTCCGCCACCTCTTCCCCCACCACCGCCGCGAGGCGCTGCGGGCGCCGCCGCGATACAGGGAGCTCCGAAGGCGTCCGCCTTGCGTACGCCGTCCCATTTCGCAACTGGCTGTGGCGCGCGCCATCGATTTTCACCGAGCGGAGGCGCCGCAAACGGGATCCCCTTGAAGACGCGCACGCTGGGCTGGCCTGTGCTGACGGTGCCTGCAAGCAAACCCGTGTCGATCCGCACTTGTTCCGGAATCGCCGCAGAGGCGGATGTGATAGCCGCGGCAAGCAGTGCTGCGGCGACGGAATATTCAAATCGTTTCATGACTTCCCCTTCCCGGTCGGCGGTGTTCAAAATCCCTAATTGTGATCGCCATGAGGTCGGCCGGATTATACGAGATCTTTATGCAAATCCCACCGTTGTCGTGCAATTGCGATGGTGATAGACTCCGCCCCACTGTTCCCGTTTCTTGCAGTGGCCGGGTGGTAGCATCTGGTGCTGATCACAAAATTTCGGAGGCGCACAAATGATTAAGCGAATGCTAGGCTGTGTGGTTTTGCTCGGATTGATGGCCGGTACGACGTTACAGGCGCATCATTCCCTCGCGGGCGTGTATGACATGAAGTCGGAAAAAGAGCTGACGGGCACCGTCAAGTCCATCAAGTTTGTAAATCCCCACGGTACGCTGACAATCACGGTCAAAAATCAGGATGGTACACCGGTCGATTGGACCGTGACCATGGGCTCCGCCACGGGCCTCGCGGGAAAGAATGTCGGTCCAACCGGCCCGAATGCTCTCCACTTCGGGGACACCATTAAAATTAAGTTCATCCCTGCGGCGAACGGCAGTCCGTTGGGGTTTCTCAAAACGGTGACCTATGCCGATGGGCACGTGATCGTTATCTCCGCCGGTGGACCGAACGACTAAACACAGGGTGAACATCATGGCTATTCGAAGAAGCATCATTAGGGCGACTGTCGCGATTGCGGTCATTCTTGCAATCAGCGGTATATCGACGACCTACGCGCAGGGGCGAGGCGGCGCCGGTGGAGCAGGCGGGGCTGCAGCAGGCGGTGGGCAGGGTGCAGCTCCGGGAGCACCCGGAACTGGCGGTGGCGGACGCGGTGGTGCAGGCGGCGGTCGCGGTGGGGCACCAGCCTACACACCCGCAGCCGGCGCGAAGGACCTGAAATCCGTCATTTTCAACTGGGCCTGGTATACGGGAATGCTGCGGAGCGCCAACGAGATGGATCTGCTCATGTCGCTGGAATACCAGGGCAAGGGCACCATGCAAGTGAACGGGCAACCCTGCAATGTGACGAAGTATCGAACCAGCATCAGCTACCAAACGTCGGGCGAACGGATCCAGATCACCGGCACCCGGCCCAACGGCCAGAGTTGCTCCAGTGTCGAAGTGCTCAGTGGAGCGTACGCGTGGAACGAAGATATTCCCGGTGCCGAACTCGTCCCCGGTAAGGGCAAGGCAACGCCGATGGCCGCAGCCGTAGAAGAGCGGATGATTCGCCTGTGGGCAAGTCCGCAGGGTGCGTGGAAGGCCGCAATGGCGGGGATTGCGGACCCACCCAAAATGGCGCCCAGGCCCGGTACAGACGTACCAGCCGATGTCATGATGGCAGGCAAAACCTCCGTCGCGTGGGTGGGCAATAAGCCCGTCGTGACGTTCCCGATCCTGGGGGTCCCCAATGCAATCGCGACCGCCACACTCGATGCAAAATTCATGGCGGAGAGCGTGGTCGTGAAACAGGGAGCGAAGACTTACGAGTTCACCTACAGCAACTATAAAGACTGGAACAATCCGCTGAATCCGGCCGAGGCGTTCTACGCGGGCAGGATGATCGAGAAACAGAACGGCACCGTCGTCCGCGACATTACGACGACGCTGACGGAAACGGCACAGATGTATGTCGTGATGCCGGCTCCCGCAAGCGTCAAGGCGGCGATCAAGCCAGCAAATCAGCCTCCCAACTGGACTATGGGAGCCACCGCAGCGCCGGCGCTGACCTCAACCGCCGCAACGCCGATGCTGGCCAATGGAAAACCGGACTTGACAGGAAACTGGGGTGGCTCTGGCCTTAATCCAATTACGGGCGGGCTCCAGGGAGCCCGACGATGTGGTCCAACGCAGGTGAAGGGTGCAGGAATCAACCCCGAAATCGGCTGCAGAGTCGCACAAGACAACTTCTGGGTGGATTATGAGTGGATCTCGCCCTCGCGGTTTGGGCCGAGTCGTCCCATCTACAAACCCGAGTTCTGGGACCATGTTCAGGAAATGGATCAGTGGACAAATAGGGAAGATCCGATCATGACGTGCCAGCCGATGGGACTTACCCGGGAAGGTACACCGGCGCGGATTATCCACACGGCGGGCGACATAATCTTTTTCTATACGACAAGCGATTACGGCGGCGGAAGTGTGGAATTCCGCGACGTCTCGACCAGCGGCGCCGCGCGCGCAAACACGGTCGAAGCCTACTACATGGGGCTTTCGGTCACGAAATGGGACGGCGACACGCTGGTGATCGATTCCACCAACTTCGTCGATTCCACCTGGTTCGGACGCGGGGGCTTATTTCATTCCGCGGAAATGCACGTGATTGAAAGGCTGACGCGGAAGGGCGATCAGATTCTGTACCAGGTGACCATTGAGGACCCGGTCCTGGTCGAGCCGTGGGTGATGCCGGACAGAATATTGACGGCGACGGCCGCTGCGGCGCCACGAATCATCCACGAGCGCCCGTATTGCGAAGTCCCGGATACAGAAGCCGTCACCACCCAGCTTCGGCACTAGGCAAGAGAAAAAAAACAGCCCGCCGGAAATCTTTCCGGCGGGCTGTTTTTTTGTGCGCAGGGTGAGGGAATCAATAACGGCAAATACGGATTCGGGAAAATCCCTCTCCCACAGGGAGAGGGTGCCGCCCATCGATAGATGGGCGGCGGGTGAGGGAATCAATGTTAGCGAATATTGATTCCCTCATCCGGCGCTTCGCGCCACCTTCTCCCTGAGGGAGAAGGTCAGCCGCCGCTTTTCACCGAAACCAGGTTGTCGTCTGAAACGCGGTCGATCAGTTTGTTGTAAGGGTCGATGCCGGCACGCGAAGGCTTTTGATCGACGACAACCTCGATGGTCGTTTCGTGTTGTGTGATCCGACGCTTCTCGAGGAACAGTGCCTTTTCATCCTTACCCTTGCCACTGAACACACCAATATCGATCAGGTCATTGATCGGAATTTCGCTCTCATTCCCTTTATCGTCGGCACGGAGCTTCGCTGCCGAAACCTTCAGCGTCACCGCAAAGCGATGGTCCGGCGTCTCGCGCCATGTTGCCGACATCGCGCGGTTGTCGAATAGCGTCAGCGTCTCAAAAAAATCCGTTACCAGATACTTGCGATCCTCCGGCATGGCGGCACGCAGCGCTTCAATGAAATCGTCCACCGTCGTGAACGGCGGATCCTGAAATCGCACCTTCTCAAGGTACGAACGCAACGCCGCGTTGAGCCGCTCTTCTCCGATGTAATCCTTGAGCGCATACATCACCAGGCTGCCCTTGCCATACCAGACATAATCCTCGCGCGTGACCCGGGCGAGCGTCTGCTCGCCGCGGACCTCACCGCGGCGTCCGCTGAGATACCAATCGAGATCGTGCTTCAGATAAGTGCGCACGCCGGACGGCCCGAGAGTGTGTTCGACAACCATGAGCGCCGAATATTCCGCCAGAGTCTCGGACAGTATGTTGGATCCCTGCGCCCACGCGCCGACCACTTGGTGGCCCCACCATTGATGCGCGAGTTCGTGCGCGGTGACATACAGGGGGTAATCCAGGTCGTCCTCCTTTGTGGAGTGGAAGATGAACCCGATGCTCTCGGAAAACGGAACCGTGTTCGAGTAGGACTGTGCAAAATTTTGATACCGGGGAAACTCCAGCACACGAAACTGGCGAAACTGATATGGCCCGAAATTGGACGTGAAGTAATCCAACCCCGTCTTCACGGACTGGATCATGCGATCGACGTTATAAGGATGCTGCGGGTCGTAATAGACTTCGATATTCACGCCCTTCCACATCTCGCGTTTCACACTGTACCGTGCGGATACGAACGTATAAAACTTCGCGATCTTGGTGTCGCCCATATCGTATGAGAAGTAGTGGCGGCCGTTTTGCATCCATTCCCGCGTCAGATACCCAGGTGCAATCGCGATCTGATCGGGCGCGGTGCTCACCGTTGCTTTGAAGGATACCCAATCGGAATCCTGGCCAAACAGGCTGCGCGAGCGGACGCCGGGCCGGTCGGGCGGCGGCAGATCCTCGCGTTTCGGCAGCCCTTGCTTTCTGCGGGTGTCTTCGCTCTCGAGTTCGGAGTCCCGCTGGTACCCAATAATCGGAAAGCCTTCCGCACCGGTGAAGGTGCCATTGGCGACGATATCGGTTCCGGTGTCCTGAAAGCCGTGGTTCTCGTGGCCTGTCGTGAACTGAAGGTGCACGGTCTCTCCAGGCGCGAGAGGCACTGCGAACTGATAGATGTGATACTTCAGCTCCTTGTCGAACTGCGACTCCTTGAACGGCCGATCGAACGACACTGTTTTCAGGGTGCGCGCGGTATCGAGAATGTGAACGGTGGAAATCGGCTTCGAGTCTTTATTGACGAGCGTGTAGACGCCGGTCGCTGTGAGCGTAGCGTGCTCGGGAACGATGTTGACGGCAACTTCCACCGCGGTGACCTTCGGCTGCGGCAGTGTTTCGTATTGCTTGAACTGCTTTTCGTACCGTGCCCACTTCACTTCGTTAGCTCTGCGCGGCGTGAACTCCGTATTGACCACGCGCGCGTCGTAGTAAAGGTAGCCACCCACGCTCAGAAACACGATCAGGCCCACGCTTGCTACGGCGACCAGCTTTGCATGGGCTCGCGATCGCGCCTGGCGCCAGCGCACGCGCCAGCCGCGATCGGTGCCTCGTCGGCTGAACAACAGGGCACCAGCGGCGAGTATCACTGCGAATGCACTCCAATAAAACAGGTACCAAACGATCGGCCGCACAAATGGTCCGTAGCGGTTCATGTCCGAATAGGTGTAGTCGGGCGTGCTGGCAAAATCGTAAAGATGGGCCGGCATCGTCACATCCCATTTGTCCATCAGTTCGGCCAGGAGACTCGGGCCGAGAGACAAACCGATCACCACCGCGTGGCCGACAAACTTGTTTGGAAGAATGGTCTGCAGGAAGAGGGCGAGCACCGCGTAGAGGACCAGCGTCGCGAGATCAATGATGAACAGCTCTTTGAGGTAGAGGCTCACTTCGAATCGGAAGTAACCCTGAGCCGCCTGCTGGATCATTCCGGACGCCATCATCGCAGTCAGGATCGCGGCCTGGACGATCGCGAGCGCCGAGAGCTGGCTGGTAAAATTCAACCAGTTCGGCATGGGCAGGGCGTCGTAGACCTGGTCGAACTTCAGCGTGCGCTCCTTCCAGACCAGCTCGCCCGCATACATTGCCGTGATCACGACGGCCATGAGTATGCCGATGTTGTCCATCATCAGATATGTGACGGGATACACCGGAGTGTCCGCGATACGTGGCGCGCCCCAGCCGATGACGATGTTCAATGCGAAGGTGAAAATCGCAATCGCGATAAAGGGCAGATCCGTCAGGATCGATCTGGCACGAAGACGCGTCAGCGCCATGAACGTCGCGGCGGTGGTTCGCCAGTCGAATCGGAGAGTCACTTCGGACGGCCGGATCGCAGGCGTCTCGGACTCCTGATCCGATGGTTCCGCCTGGCGTTTCGATCGGCGCCGGCCCAACGCTTCCACTGAAAAAGGGAAAAACCTGCAGACTCCGATGACGGCGGCCACGCCGACACTGAGACATATGACGCGGTTCCATAGCAACGCCCCGGCCAGAGGAATCAAGCGCGAGTTTGTTTCCGCCAGCGTCCAGTACTTCGTGACCTGGTTCGCGGCGCCAAAACCGAAGGGATCGAACAGCGCCACCCAATAATCGTTCAGATTGCCGAGCATGCGATGGACGCCGAGATAGAGAGCGACAAAGAGCACGCCCTGCAGATACACGAAGACGATTCGGCGAGACAGAGCGGCTACAGCAAAGAACAACGCACCGGCCCAGCAAACTGTCGTTGCAATGAAGAGAAGGTACGGCTGCACGTACACCGACAGGCGAATCGGTTCCATGTGCACCTTGTCGGCCCACGGCATGACGGTACCGGCCAGCAGCCCCAGGGTGATCCCCGAAAATACAAACAGCGATACGAGCAACGCGCCGGCCAGGCGACCCAGCAGGTAGTCTCTCCGCCGCATCGGCGTGGTGAAAAATACCTGGTAGGTGTCATCTTCGAAGTCGCGGCACACGGCCATGCCGCATATGGCGGACAGTATGATCACGCCGAACGCCATCAGGCCGCCCGAGTATTGCGCGATAGCCGCCGGGCTGTTCAGCACGGCATTCTCCTGTCCCTCCGGCAGACTGATAAGCAGACAGCCCACGACGAGCCAGCTTGCGAAGTAGATGTAAGTCGAGATCCGCCGGGAGTGGTACCTCAGCTCGAATCGGATGATGGGCCAGAGCAGGGATTGCGTCATGACTCGTGGGGAGTGCGGTTCAGCTTCATGAAGTACACGTCCTCTAGCGTCGCCTCGGTCGGCGCGAAGGAGGCGTCCAGCGTGGTTTCGTTGTAGACGCGAATCTGCGTTTTCCCCGACACCAGATGACTGGACACGACTCGCCAGGCCTGCTGGCTTGCTGTGAGTTCGGCCGCATCGATCGACTTCTTCCACATTTTTCCGGCGATCTCGTCGATGGCCTCCTGCGGGCTGCTCTCGAGCAGCACTTCGCCTTTGTCGATGATTGCCATTCGGGTGCACAGCTCGCGCACATCGTCGATGATGTGCGTCGATAAGATGACGACCACGTTCTGACCAATGGTGCTGAGCAGGTTCAGAAAGCGATTGCGTTCGGAAGGATCGAGGCCGGCCGTCGGCTCATCGACGATGATGAGCTTCGGTGCGCCGATCAGCGCGGCGGCAATGCCGAAACGCTGCTTCATGCCGCCGGAGAACGTGCCCAGCTTCTTCTTCCGCACGTCATAGAGATTCGTCTGCTGCAGCAGCGAGGTCACGAGATCCCTGCGTTGGCTGCGGTCGCCAACGCCTTTCAGTACGGCGATGTGCGTGAGCATATCGATGGCGCTCAGTTTGGGGTAGAGACCGAACTCCTGCGGCAGGTAGCCGAGCAGCCGGCGCACGGTGTCCTTCTCTTTCAGCACATCGAGATCGTCGAGCCGGACAGAACCGGCATCGGCTTCCTGAAGTGTCGCGAGCGTGCGCATCAGAGTGGACTTCCCTGCCCCGTTCGGCCCCACCAGTCCATACATGCCCGTTGAGATCGTCAGCGAAACGCTGTTGAGCGCAGTGACGCCGTTCGGGTAAGTCTTCGACAAATTTGAAATGGTTAATTGCATTTTGGTTCGAGAGTATTACTCATTGGGGAGCCGGCCCGGTAGGACCGTCACCGAAAATCAATTGGATATCCGCTCCGAACTTTTTGTGTTCGGAATACTCCAGGATGACACGCACGTTCAATCCCTTTAGCAGCAACACCCGCGCATTCAAGTTCAGTTCTTCCTTGACGGGCAGCCAGATTTCACCGTTGATCTTGCGGCGCTCGAAAACCAGCGTCGAACCCTTGTTCAGCTTCGCCAGCAGGCCTCCGCCAAACGAAAGGGGATCGATGATTTCGGCCTCCACTCGTGCGAGCTCGTGATCGCTTTCGGCAATCCAGACACGCCCGGCAATATGCTGCAGGCTCTTCCCATCGCTGGTTTTGGGCTTGAAGTTCGGTTTCGGCTTGAACGTAATCAAAATGGTGGGAATCGCACCGAGTGTTTCCCTGCGGACAAACTGCAGATCGTACATCGCAAAAACATCGTCGAGCGTTTCCTGCTCTTCCCGATCGGCCTTCGCCTTATCCTGCTGTCGCTTTGCTTCGGACTGTTTTCCAATCTTGATGGTTTCTTTCGAGACCCGCTCTTTTTCTTCGCGATCCTTTTTTTCCAATTCCTGTTGAGAAACGGGAATTCCGTTCTTGACGATTTGGCGCTCGTAAGTCTTCCAGTCTTCATCGCCATTGATGATCTGATACACGTTGATTTCCGTCTTCTTGGCTTTGCCGTTCGAGTCGAGCGTGATCCTGGTGACTTTCTGCGTGTAGGTGTATTGACTGAGCAGCTTGCCGTCGCTGTGCAGGGTCTTGCGGAACTCCGCCATGAAACTCGAGGGTTCCGGCAACGGCGGTTCCTGGACCTGCGGCGATAACATCAAAAGCATCAGGCAAAACTGTTTCATCGACTCACCACCCGCAAAGGCAAGGCACATTCGATTCCATTGGCCGAGACCATGATTTCATTATCGCGTGCTGCATATAGGAGTGCGTCGAGTTCACATGTATGTGATGTCTCTTCACAAGAAGTTAGCAGTCGGTTGGTGGGAGATCTGCGGTTCGAGCAGTAACATACCGGGCGCAAAAATGCGGATCACTCCTCCTCGCCATGAGGGGTGATCCGCAATCTCGACCGTCTACAGGTCGAGCCGTCCGGTGCTGGCCCCAAACTTATCGATCTGTGCTCCGTAAAGGTGCGCGATCGCGAGAAGCAAGTTTGCGGTGGGCTCCTTTTGGGCCACGATGTGACGATCGCCTTTCAGCTTGCCCTGCGCACCGCCGATCAACAGAGCCGGCGGATTGCTGCGGTCGTGGAGGTTGCCATTGCTCATGCCGCTGCCGAAGTAGATCAGCGAATGATCGAGCAAGGTACCGTCGCCGTCCGGCGTGGCCTTCAGCTTCTCGACGAACTCAGCGAGCTTGACCATATGGTAGGTACCGATCTTGGCGTACTTGGCCAATTTCTCCGCGTCGTTCCCGTGGTGCGAGACGCTGTGGTGTGTCTCGGGAATTCCGAGATGCGGGTAGCTGCGATCGGTGGGCTCGTGCCCGAGCATGAAGGTGAACACGCGGCTCATATCGCCCTGCAACGCCAGATGCATGAGGTTGTAGGTAATCGTCAGGTGATCGTCGAAGGCTTCGGGCAGGCCGACGGGAGCATCCGGAATGCCCGTGATCGTACCAAGCCGCTTCTCCATGCGATCGAGTTGCTGTTCGACGTCGCGGATGTTGCTCAGGTACTCGTCGAAGATCACGCGGTCGGGCGCGCCAAGCTTGCCTTTGAGTTTGCGGGTCTCGTCGCCAACGGAGTCGAGCAGGCTTTGCCTTTCCTTAAGCCGGGCCCAACGTTCTTCGGATGTCCCGGCCTCGCCGAATATCCGCTCGAAGGTCGCGCGCGGATTGATGCCTACCGGCAGCGGGCTCGTGTCGCTACGCCACGCGAGAGTGTTGAAGAATGTACAGGGGAAGCCGTCGCAGGCGCCGACGGAGGTTCCCATGTCCTCGGTGCCCAATTCGATCGATCGCATCGGCGTATCGCCCGCCACGGAGTCCGCGATGTATTGGTCCAGCGTCTTCTTCGATTGAATCTTGCCGAACATGTCGCCCGTTCCTTGACGGTCGGCCGCCGGGCCCACGCCGTTCAGGAATGCGGTGCTGGCGCCGACGTGCACAGACTCACCCCATGGAGCCGTCATGTTGCTGATCGTCACAAGCTGCGACCGATGCTTCTCCATTGGCTGCATCACCGGCTTAAATTTGAAGCCGGAGCCGGCGGCATCGGGATGCCAGGTGTCCGGATAGATTCCGCAGGGGAGATACACGGTTCCGAAGCGGAACGGAGCGGCTGCAGTTTTCGACTGCGCTGTCATCCCTGCAAGGGCCGGCGTCATCGCATCGAGCATCGGCAGCGCCATGGTGGCGCCAAATGCACCGCGCAGAAACGTGCGGCGGGACAGGTGCTTCTTCATAATGAACATGGTGTTTACTCCCCTTTGTCCAGGCGCGTCCGCATCTGAAACGGCGCGCTGGCGATAATCTCATTAACAATCGTGCTGAGGCGGTAACCGTTCTGTCCCGCTTTCCTGACGATGCGGCGCACGACCGGCATATCGGCCGGTTCGAGGCCCCGCCCCAATGCGTAGACCATCATACGCTCAGTGATCACGGTGGCAAAAGATTCCGGACGTCGAACGATGGCTTCCCTCAGTTCGAGCGGTCCGTTGAGTTTAGATCCATCAGCCAGGACGCCATTGGCGTCGATGGGCGCGCCGTTGTCCATGGCGGTGCGCCACTGCCCGATGGAGTTGAAGTTCTCGAGCGCGAAACCCGGTGGGTCAATGATCCGATGGCACGACGCACAGGTGGGATTCTGCCGGTGCAGCTCGAGCTGGTCGCGTACCGACTTTGTCAGCGTTGCCTTCCCTTTGTTGCTCTCCTCGAGGCCCGGCACGTTCGGAGGAGGTGGCGGAGGAGGCGTGTTCAGAAACGTCGTCAGCACATACACGCCGCGGAAGACCGGCGAAGTCCGCGTGGCCAGCGCCGTCAGCGACAGAACACTGCCGTGGCCCAGCAGGCCAAAGCGATTCGGATCCGTCAGCTTGACCTGTCGAAACCGCTCGCCGTAGACACCCGGAATCCCGTAATGCTTCGCAAGCCGCTCGTTGAGAAACGTGTAGTCGGCCGTCATCAATTCCATCGCGCTGCGGTCGTTGCGCAGGATGTAGCCGAACAGCATTTCGGTTTCGCGGCGGAAGCCCTTCCGGATATTGTCGTCGAATTCTGGGAACATCAGCAGATCGGGCGAGACCTTCGACTCGAGGTTTCGGAGCTGCAACCACTGGCCGGTGAAATTGCTGACGAAAGCGTCCGCGCGCTTATCCGCGATCATCCGCTTTACTTCGGCCGCGAGCACGCCGGGCTGGCGGAGCTGACCGGAAGTTGCCAGATTCAGCAACTTCTCGTCCGGAATGCTGCTCCACAAAAAGAACGACAGTCGTGACGCCAGTTCGACGTCACTGACCGGGTGTGCGTCGCCGGGCTTTACGCCCGCGGCATCGCTTTCCATGCGGTAAATAAAAGACGTGCTCGATAGCACGCGCGTCAGACCGGCGCGAATTCCCACATCGAACGTTTCACCGTTCTGACGAGCCTGCTTATAGAAATCGAGCGGGGCCTGCGCATCGGCCGCGGTGACGGGCCGCCGGAATGCGCGGCGAGTCAGGTTGGTGAGAATGCGCGTGGCACACGAGGTCTCTTCTGAAATAGATGCGGGCCGGCACACGAAAACGCGGTCGCGGCTGGGCGAGGCGCTGACACCTGTGACATGGTAGGGCCCTTCGATAAGGGCCGTGCGAATCTTCGGCATGCCGCCGACCATGTGAATTTCCTGACTGTCTCGCAACGAGGGCTGCCAGACATCCTGCCGCTGCGCCGGACGTTCGCGCCACGTGAAACCCACATCGTGCGGACCGGCAGTCACCGCGACAGTGGCCGTCATTCGGGCGTCGATGACTGGCTTCATTTCGGTCAGCGACTTGGACTGATCCTCGTGGTCCTTCGGACCGCCGATCGTGGTCGAGAACACCTCGGCACCGTCGATGGTGATCACAAACGTGTGTGGCGTGTCATTGCCCTCGACGCCAACGTATCCTTCTTCCACGCCGCGGAAGAGGCGAGCTGCCAGTTTGTACTCTCCGTCTGCCGGGAAGATGTGACTCACAACAGTACCGCCGCGAGTTCCGAGCGGCAGCCCCTCGATGTAAGCGTTCTGGCTGAACTCGCGGCTGATCGAGTATTCGGTGGTGCCGGGCAACGCCTTCGGGTTGCCGATGGCAAGCGTGCTGATACGCTGCGCCGCCGTGACATAGCGGTCGAGCAGCATGGGCGACGTCTTCAACGACGCCGCGATATTGTCGAAACCGAAATCGGCATCGTCGCTCGGCAGCAGAGCGGTGACATCCACGTCCAGCGCAAGCAGGTCACGAATGGCGTTGCCGTACTCCGCACGGTTCAATCGGTGCACGACGTAGCGGCCCGGCAAGGTACCTTTCGCCGCCCACGCGCGGTCGAGTGAGTTGGCGAGCCATGTGGTGAAAGCAACGTAGTCGGTTTCCTGCGGGTGCGGCATGTTTTGCGGCGGCATGGCGCGAACGCTCAGTTTGCGAAGCACGCGTTCCCAGGTTTCCGCGTCGGCGAGAACGTTGTCGAGGCTGGCCTTCTCGAGGTCCACGGGATGAGCCGCCGGCTGTGGGGACTTTGTGTTGTGGCAGTTGACGCAGTACTGATTGACGAAGGCGCGAGAAGTCTTCGAGTCTACCACCCCGGCGCTTTTCTCGATGCTTCGCCCTGCCGGGCTCGCGCTTCGCGGCGCCACCCCTCCTGTTCCAGGAGGGGAGTTCTGCGCAAGCATCAGAGCGGTGCCGGCGCAAATAACGGCGGCACTGGCAATCCATTTCGTCATTTCGTTTCTTCGACCTTCTTCTCTTTCTCTTTCTCTTTTTCCGGCAGTGGCGGCGGCACGGGAGCCGGATCGTTGGGGCCGAGGTGCATGGCCTCGCGTACAGCGGCGATAACTTCTTCGCGCGTATCACGACGCGGCCGCCAGGCACGCGCGTCCGTGTTGTTCCCGGGCGGTGGCGGCGGTTCCGGCTTTTCGGCCAGCAGCAACGGCGTGAGGTTGTCCTTGTTGACGGCGTCGAACTTCGCGCCGGCAGCAGCAAGCGCGCGAATCATGTCGGTCCTGCGCGCGGTCACGGCCTGATGGAGGAGCGTCGCACCATCGGATGTCTTTGCGTTGGAATTGGCTCCGGCATCGAGTAACACTTTGAGCGCGTCACCCGGGTCGCGGTTCGACGGCTCCCGGAATGGCGGCGCAATCAATCGCTCGAATCCGGGACCTGCGGCAAACGGGGCGCCACGGCCGCCGACCATTGCCATCATCGCGGGCGTCTTGCCGACGTTGGCGTTGAAGCCGCGTCCACCACCTCCGGCGGCATCGCCTTCCTTCTTTTCTTTTTTGATCTCCGCAGGACTCCAATCGACTTGCGCTCCGTGTTTGACCATCAGCTTGAGCACTTCGACATCCGACGCGCTGGCCGCGCGGAAAAACGGAGAGGCGTTTTGTTCTGGATCGCAGCACAGCGTCGTATTGTGAATCTGGCCGACAAACGGTTTGTTGGGATCGGCGCCGCGCTCAAGCAAAAGTTTGACGAGATCGAGCGCTGTGAGCTGATTGGGAAGCGTGGCACGGAGGCGCGAACCGTCGTGCGCGCGCATATCGGTCGTCGCATCATGCATGTCGACCGCGAAGTACAGCGAGCCGTCGTTCGGATCGGCGCCGAGGTCCAGCAGCGTCCGGGCCAGGTCGAAGCGGTCGTTTTCGATTGCGATCGATGTTGCGGTGACACCGTCACCGTTTGCGGCTTTCAGATCGGCGCTGCCCTTCACCAGAGCACGCACAACATTCTCGTGACCGTCGCGTACAGCGAACATGAGAGCAGTGAAGCCGCCCGTGGCGTGGTCTGCGTTTTTCCGCGTGGTCAGTTGGGAAACGGATGCCTTGGCGTTCGGATTGGCTCCGGCGGTCAGTAGCGCATTGACGACGTCAACGTGCCCTTCCTCAGCGGCCCACATCAGCGCCGTCTCCTTCTGATAGCTGTCGGCGGCATTCGGATCGGATTCGGCTTTGAGCAGCAATTGGACCGCGTCCACCTTGCCGGTCCGTGAAGCGGCCATCAAGGGCGTCTCGCCCTCCGGATGGATCGACTTCTTGACGTCCGCTCCCGCCTTCAGCAATTCCGCAATCATGGGCGCATCGCCTGTCCGGCTGGCCTGCAGCAGCGGCGTGATTCCGTATCGGTTGGGCATGTTCAGGCTTGCGCCGACCGCGACGAGCGCCCGCACCATACCGATGTCGGATTGGTACACCGCCCAAAGCACCGCCGTGGATCCGTCGCGCGCGGTTTCGTTGACGTTGGCATGTCTGGCGATCAGAGCGCGCACCGTCGCGAAATCACCGTCTCTGGCTGCGACAATCAGGGCCGGGTCGTTTGTCGCCGGCCATAGAACCACGGCGAATATCGTCACGAACAACAGTATCGAGATCAGAAGGCGTCGAGTCACGTTGCCTGGTGTACCCATTCTTGCCCTACCTTTGAGATTCTGCACGGTTCTCGCGACAGATGTCACCGGCCTGCCCGGCATAAGCCGCAATTTGGGCTGATCTTACCTCCTCTTTACGAACACAACAAGCCGGTTTTCCAGCCCAGGGCAGCTCAGGCTAAAGGTCTCGTGCAAAGCCAGTAAAATCCTGCGCGCCCTCCTTATTCTTTGGCCTATCCACTGACACTCCTTTACTCAGAATTCACCATGCAGGCAGGCGTTCAGACGCCAGGAAACCGGTGGAAGAATTTGTCCCTTGGAAAATTGGAATCATGTACGATGCAAATCCTCACGGGGCGTGAGCGCACGATGATGCGAGGAGACGTGCATTGCTTAATCGGACAGGCAAAAGGAGAAATATGAAGAGATTGATTTTTGTACTGGTAGTGACCACCGCCGTGTTTGCCGCAGTCGCGATGGCGCAGGCTCCCGCAGCCGGCGCTCAGGGCGGGCCGGGCGGCGGCGCCCAGCGCGGTGGACGCGGGACACCGGCTCCTCCGGCAAGCGGTCCCATCGCCGACCTGGTCACGAAATTTACAGACGCCGTCAACAAACAGGATGCCGCGGCACTGCAGAAGATGGTGACTGCGGATGCGGTATTGATCGACGAAGACGGCCATTTCGATCCCATCGGTATGTGGATTACCAAACTAACGGCTACCGGATCCAAGACACTGTCTGTTCTTGGAGGCAGAGGATTGAGCCCCTTGAAGGTTTCCGAAATGGGAGATACCGCCTGGGCCGCATTCAACTATAACCTGAAAGAAACCGTCACGCCTCGCGGACAGGCCACGGGTACTCCCAACGAGATCAATGGAACCGTAACCATGGTTTTCAAAAAGAATGGGAGCGAATGGCAGGCATTCCTGGTTCATATCGCAGTGACGGGAAAAGCCATCACGCCACACTAACCTTCAAATTGAAGCCCGCGGGGTGTGGCTGCGTAGAGTTGATCAGTTCCCACCCTTTATAACCGGGCAATAACATACCTGGCTCAAATGTGCCGATCACCCCTCCTGGCCAGGAGGGGTGATCGGCAAATCAGAATGGCTCTGATGATACGCGGCGGCTATTTGGTCCAGCCTTTCAGCGTATCGGATACCGCTTTTGCCCAGATCTCGTAACCCTCGGCAGTGGGGTGCAGGTTGTCACCCCGGAAGCCGATCAGCCGACCCTGGGGATCCAGAAACTTGTCATTGAGGTTTCTGAAAAAGACGTGCTTGCCGTCATCGAGCTTCGCGATGATCTTGTTGGCGTCATCATTCTTCATTCGATTTGCATCGGTCGGCCCTGCTCCGCGTGCAAAGATCGCCAGCAGCATGATCTTGGCGTCGGGGAAATCCTTGCGCAATTCATAGACGACGGCGCCGACGCCTTCGGCAATTTCCGGCCCCGTGTTGGCGCCTGTGTTGTTCGTGCCGATCATGAGCATGACGGCCTTTGGCTTGCGGCCCTGGCCTTCACCATTCTGCAGGCCCCACAGCACGCCCTGAGTGGTGTCGCCGGCAATCGCGAAGTTCGCTACCTTGGCGTCGCCGAAATATTTCTTCTGCACATCGGTGCCACCATTGGGTGCGGCTTGCTGCCACCAGTCGGTGATGGAGTCGCCAGCGAAGAGAATATCGAAGTCTCCGGTTTTCGCGGTTTCAACAAATGGATCGTGGCGGGCGTTGCTGCGCGGTCCAGTCTGGACGGGAGCGATCGCCGTGTTCGCTCTGGGCATCGGGACGCTTATCAGATCTGCATATTTTTTCAGCAGCGCGCTGTCCGCGGTTGTATTGGTCTCGATGAAGCGCTTCAAGGCGGTATTGATTCTCGTCAGATCTTCAACTGCCGGACGCTGAATGGCCACTTCCGGAGGAACCGGAGCCGGAGGACCCGCCGGAGCGGCCGGCGCTCCTCCCCTGCCGCCGCCTGGGGCACCCTGACCTTGCAAGCCGGCCTGCAGAATTCCCGACGTCATCGCCGCTATTGCAACTGCCAACACGAATCCAACCCAATATCTTTTCATTTGCACTCCTTTGAAAAAGTCCTGTGGTTTACCACGCGACAATACCAGTATTCTCGTGCGGCATCTAGCACATGTAGGGTCGGCGGGCGGTTTGTGCGTTGTGCAAATTCAAGCGCCGACGATCGAGGGCAGTTCGGCAAGGGACTGCACCTCAAAATCCGGTTTGCCCGGCAGCCGCTCCGGACGCTGGCCATAACGATTGCACCACGCCACGCGCATGCCGAAGGCGGATGCCGCATATGCATCCCACGCGTTTGCCGACTGAAATAAAATCGCGCCGCAATCCAGGCCCAGCCGTTCGCATGCCAAACCATAAGTTTTGGGATGTGGTTTATAGACTCCAGCTTCTTCGACCGAGAAGACGCCGTCGAGCAATGGACCGATGCGGTTGTGTTCGACAATGGCCTTCAGCATTGAGGGAGAGCCGTTGGAAAGAACAGCGGTCTTAAAACCGGACGCCTTCAGGCGCGTCAGCGTATCCCGGACCTCCGGAAATATTTCAAGCTCGAGGTAAAGCGTCATCAGTCGATCCCGCAGCCGGGTATCTTTCAGATCGAGAGTTTCCATCGCGAAGTCGAGCGCGTCGCCGGTAACCTGCCAGAAATCGGCATGCGAGTTTTGTAACGATCTCAGCCAGGTGTATTGGAGCTGCTTTTCGCGCCAGACAGTGTTCAGGCGTCCGAATTTGTCCCCGAGTTCTTCCTGACAGCGCGAGGCCGCGGAAGAATAGTCAAACAGTGTCCCGTAAGCGTCGAATACGCACGCCTGAATGCCGGCAATCCATGGGTTTTTCATGAATCATCTCCGTTCGAAGTTAACTGTAGTCATTCCATAATTCAGATTCTGGTCGAAAGGAAACAATCAATGACAACCCGACAACTGGTCCCGCCGACATGCTCCCCGGATTCGATCTGGGAAGCGACTCTGTCTCCTTATTACTTCCCGACGCTCCTGGTCGCCGATAGTCCGGCAACAGCCGAGGTAGTCGCGGAACATTTGAGTGCGCGCAAGCCCTGAAAATCCGCGCTGCAATTCGTCGCGTAGTGTCTCAGTTTGAAATCGCGCCCACAGACGGAGGGCAGCGGGATCGCGAAGCGGATCCCGCGAGGGGTGGTAGCTATAGCCAAGGGAAACTTTTCGATTTGGCTACCACCCCGGCGCCCATCACGAGATGGGCCACCCCTTCTGTTCCAGTAGAGGAGCCTGAATTTCAAACTGAGACACCACCGGCTCGTGTGCTGGAAGAGAGCGCTGGGACGCTGAAGCTTCAGGCAAACGAATTCTCCGATGTGTCATCGATGACCTCGCGGTCATCGGAAGGTCTCCGCGAGATGGTCAATGTGCTTGCCGATCGGAGTAAACGAAACGATCAGCGATAGTGCAGCGGCAGCAAGAGCGGTCAGAGCAGCCTCGGTATATTCACCGGCGTAGTGCGACCGATGAATGACGGCATCGGCGAGAAAAGCGCATATTCCGACAAACAGTGCCGACAACCACCGGTTCGTATAGTGTCGAGCAAACCGAGTCCAGGTAATTCCCACCAGTGGGAAAACCGTGAGTAACCCTGTTTCCGATGCGATGAGGAAATGACTGGCTGTCGCCTGTACCAGCTGTCCCTGAACCATTAGAAATAGACAGGCAGCACCAGTCTCGATTGCCTTATGGCCACAGAGCGCTATGCGAAACTGATGTTTTTTATGAAGGCGTTGCTTTCTTTCCATGAACGACGAGAGGAGTCTACCGTATCCCATCGCAGAATGCCGCAAGGCCACCGCAGCTCTTGACGCGGAGCCGATCGAATTCCACGATTCGCGTCCGTCGGTAAGCACCATTGCACTTGCCGGTATAATCACGGACCATGCCTGTCGCAATCCGGTGCAGTAATCTTGTCAAACGCTACGAAGGGAAGACGCCCGTCGACGCTATCCGTGGGCTTGATCTCACGGTAGATGAAGGAGAGTGTTTCGGGTTGCTTGGACCGAACGGTGCAGGCAAGACGACCACAATTGAAATCATCGAAGGGCTTCTAGCGCCGACGTCAGGAGACGTCGAAGTACTTGCGATGAAGTGGGGCCGCCAGGACGGAGAGATCCGTCAGAGAATCGGCATTTCATTGCAGGAAACGAAGCTCTCCGAAAAGCTTTCCGTATTGGAAACGCTGACCCTGTTTCGAAGTTTTTACCGCCACGGATTGGCCCCCAGCGAAGCGATGCAACGCGTGTCCCTTGAAGAGAAGGCTACCGCGTGGGTCGGAAAGCTTTCGGGCGGCCAGAAGCAGCGGCTCGCTGTGGCGTGCGCACTGGTGGGCGATCCGGACCTGCTCTTCCTGGATGAGCCGACCACCGGCCTCGACCCACAAGCTCGACGGCAGCTCTGGGACATCATTCGCAACTTCGGCAAACAGGGCCGGACGGTGATGTTGACGACGCACTACATGGACGAAGCGGAACGGCTTTGCGATCGCGTCGCGATCGTCGATCACGGCAAGGTCATCACCCTCGGCTCTCCCCGTGAATTGATCGCATCGCTCGGCGGCGAGCACATCATCGATTTCAGTCTCATCGATGGCGAGGGCATGCCGACACTGCTGCCGGAGCACCTGTCGGATTTGCCGGGAGTTCAATCGGTCCGCTCTGAAGATGGACAGATCAGCCTCGCTGTTGCCGAAGTACACGTGACATTGCCCGCCTTATTGAAAACAGTGAAGGACAGGAAACGCGACCTGGCAAGTCTCACGACGCGGCATGCCAGCCTCGAAGATGTCTTCGTCACTCTGACTGGCCGCCATCTGCGCGATGGCGAAGCAAGCGCATCATGAGTGCAACGCAATACTCCCCGCTTGGTCAACTGATCCTGGCACGCCTGCGCGAATTCTTTCGTCAGCCGGAAGTCGTTTTCTGGGTCTACGGATTTCCGATTCTGATGGTGGTCGCGCTGGGAATTGCATTTCGAAACAAGCCGGTCGAACACATCAGCGTCGGCGTTCAGCAAGGCGAATATGGTCAGGGCGCAAACAAAGCTTTATCCGCGAACGCGAAGTTCCAGGTTCGGCCCTGCGATCCCGATGAGTGCCGGCAACGGCTGAGGACAGGAAAAATTGATCTGGTTGTGATTGCGGCGGCGGGCCCACGTTACGACTATTTCTACGATCCCACACGGCCCGAGAGTGCCCTTGCCCGTACCGCAGTCGACGATGCACTGCAGCGCGCGGCCGGCCGGAAGGACGCAGCCGCTGTCGGCGATATCGAATTAACCGAATCCGGAGCCCGCTACATCGATTTTCTGGTTCCCGGTCTCCTTGGCATGGGTTTGATGGGTGGCGGGTTGTGGGGCGTGGGTTTCGTTATCGTCGACATGCGGATTCGCAAGCTGCTGAAGCGCTTTATCGCGACACCGATGAAGAAGCACCACTTCCTGGCGGGAATCATGCTGAGCCGCTTCATTTTCATGGTGCCGGAAATTGTGATTCTCCTTCTGTTCGCGCGGCTGGCATTTGGGGTGCGGGTTCAAGGCAGTTTGTTCGCGGTGATGATCTGCGTTTTTCTTGGCGCATTCACGTTCGCGGGCGTCGGACTCCTGGTGGCCAGCCGCGCAAAAACCCTGGAAACAGTTTCGGGACTGATGAATCTGGTCATGCTCCCCATGTGGATACTCTCCGGGATCTTTTTTTCCTCCGAACGTTTTCCAGCTGCCGTACAGCCCTTCATCAATATCCTGCCGTTGACGCCGCTCATCAACGGACTCCGCGCCGTCATTCTGGAAGGACACTCGCTGTACCAGCTTTGGCCGCAAATCGTCATTCTCGCAGCCTGGGGGATTGTGACATTCGCCCTCTCGCTGCGTTGGTTTCGCTGGATGTGATACGCGAGAGGATTCGAACCTCCGGCCTCCTGATGCCGGATAAGTGTGAGAAATGGTTTGGTCATAGAATATGAAAACTTCAAGGACAACATTTGTCATCCTCTTCCTCATTTTTGGCTTTGCCTTTATTTTCGGCACTACCTCGATTTTGAATCAGCCGCCCGAGTCCTTCTTAGGATCGGAGACCCAGGCAGCCTGGAAGAGCGCTGTATCCACAATCCTGTCTCCGATCAAAATTGTATTGCTCGGTCCCCTGCTCCCTTTCATTAATTTCCTGCACAAAGATCCGGATACACCGCCTCCATTCTTCATTGCCATGTTTGCTTTCTATTGGTCCATCCTTGCCTTAATTCTTCATTATTTCCTTCGTAAAATAAGACGCTAACAGACTGCTGAAAAACCCACCGAAACGAACATAACTCTGCGAAGAGTTCTCGTTCGAACTTTTGCCGATTGCGCGCTCCGATACTGTGGCGAGATGTGCCCGACCGGCAGGAATGGGGCCACTACCAAGTGGAGGACCGGGGTCAATCGTACGCGCTGCTCCTGACTTCTGTAATGCTGGCCGGTGGATCGCTTGGCGATATCTATGGACGCAAACGGACGTTTGTCACGGGCATCGTTGTCTTTACTGCAGCATGGACGTGGTGTGGCCTTGCTTCCAGCGTCGGCGTAACTGTTGGCCGCACGCTGCCTGCAAGGTATCGGCGGATTCCTTATCGAACATGTGACCTGGCGCTGGGCCTTTTTTATCAATCTGCCGATCGCCCGGACTGTACCGGTCTCTTCGGAATCGATGGAACGTCCTTAATCAAACCATTCGCGCGCCAAGACAGGTTTCAGTATCATCG
>Ga0209488_10000162_pt1 | contig 50921 bp, 71 predicted proteins | sample Rivendell_Oct201_8_FD_188349 | JGI IMG/M metagenome (GOLD analysis project Ga0209488, IMG submission 188349) | Vadose zone soil microbial communities from the Eel River Critical Zone Observatory, Northern California, USA -... | ecosystem: Environmental > Terrestrial > Soil > Vadose zone >...
TGCAGGGCAGTCCGGGCCTCAGGCTGAGAGCGAAGTTTCAGAGGCAAAGCCAGAGGCGGCAGCGCTCGTGGCTCGTGAAGAGGCGAAAGCTGCAGAGGACAACAACGATATTGATGACGCTGGGAAGGCAGAGACCGAAGTTGCAGCCGTGGCAAGTACCTGATTGTTCGACACTTCCGCTGGTTTTGTTTTGGTTTCGTCTGCTCTATATATTCCCAACACGGCGAGACCAACTACCGACTTTGCAGAATTGGAGAAGTGTGTTTCTGCTGACGGTGGTGTTTATTGGATGGTATTCAAATGGGATTGTTGCTTGTTGGTCTGGCGCGAGCTTCCCGTCTCGCAGCACTTCAGTTATTTTTGCCTCAAATGGCAGAACCTCATACCAGGACATGATATCTATTGGTCGACATGCCTCTACCGAAACTAGACATCAACGTTTCGATTGAATCCCATGTGATACTCTCTGCTGGAGATCCCGTTTGATCTACTCGAGGGATGGGTATCTCCAAATCTTCTCATCACTTACTGAATGAATGATACCCAGTCTGAGCTGAAGCATGACAGATACACAGTGTGTTACCTGATTAGGTTACACACCCAGCGAGCTCAGGTACACCGCCGGAGCCTGAGTGCAGCTAGAGATACCCACCGTTCGGGGCGAGCACAACTTGAAGTCAACGAATCGGATCTGGGTGGTGTTGCCCTATTGTAATAAAAAAAGAAGCATTTCTAATGTGCAACATATATGCGCGTTCAGAGATGCCCAGGTTTTAGGTACGGGCCTGCATGGTTGTGGAGGTCTATCCTGGCTCCTACTCTATCCGTCCTCCAGAGTCAGAGCGTGACGTCGGGTCACCAGCAGTGTATCGGAACTTCGTCACCAAGTCGGCTTGATCCCGAAGAACAGGCGGATTCCACCCGATCACATGTCCAATGAGCATCTCATACGTACTGGCATGTTGTCTTGCAAAATGTAGGCCAGAAAGAGTCCGATGCCTCCATGTGAGTAAATTCTATAGTATCAGGCTACAAGTAAACATGTCAAGCGACAAAACCCCAATTATTGCAGCGTACATACAGATGGTATTATGATGCAATGCGACAGAAAGTTGAATATGAAACGAGCGCCGAACTTATGTGATACCAATGGCCAAGGACGACCAAGAGACACTTATACCGGCTCACAGCAAGAGTCATTCACCGTCGGAAACTGGTTCCGATATCCTAGAACGGCGACGGCGTAGCGGAGTGGAGGATGTTTCTGCAAAAGGTAGCGGGGAGATACCGCCCTCAAACTCCTGGAATGACGAAGATGATATGAAAAACGGGAAGTGAGGCACCCGAATGAGAAGAACCATACCTCCCGTTTTATAGGGCCGAGACTCCCGCTTCGCTTCAATGATCGTTTTCGAACTCGCCTCTCACCGACTGCATCTGGTAGAGCTCGCGGACGGGTACTCGTTCCAACCTTAGCAATGGTTGGACCATATTGCCACCAAAGGGCGGGAATAAGGGAAGTTGCCAGAATGAAGAATGATACTGCGAGGAATGCGGAGGAGGCAATAGCGCCAGACAGCAGAGGGAACCTCGAGACGATGCCCCTGTAGGAAATCGATGGACGTTCCTTGGTGCGAGGCGAGAAGGAACTAACCGTATGCCTTGAGGCCGAACTGTGCCTTTGATGAAGGCAGTCAGCACGCTGAGCTCCTTCCCTTCCCCGGATCCGACGGTCTTCCAACCGTCTCGCCTGCCCAGCTCGACCCTAGCGCTAATAGGGCTTACGCCAGATACATAGCGGGATAAGAGGGGTATTTGCAAAGTCATAGTGCTGGGACTCGACCAGAAATAAGACGACGGGGGTAGAATGATCGCCTGTCGACAACGTTACGAGAACACGGAGGCAGAGTCCGGGTAGTGAACTCACTGGTTTGCGGACGGTGGCAAGCGTCCTGTTTGCCGAGTCGGTCAATGTCAGAATTGTCATAAAGTTCCCGAGATCATAGTTGGACTGTGTCGCTGGAACAACGAGATGGAGAGATACGTCGTAGGGCTGTGCGGGATTGAATGAGGCGAGTTGAGTCTCGGCATACGGTACGAGTCCGTCACTTCGGGGTTTCGATGAGTAAATATGCGCGGCTCCATGTTGGCACGCACCCATACTGAAAGAACAGGGGGGATTGCCAGCTGACTGCACGACTGTACCACACATAGACACCTGATACGATGGCAGGGATGAAGAGCAAGGGGACCAAGAGGAGAAATACAGCAAACGGGATGAGTTGGGGAGCAATAGGTCGTAAGGCTGATGCCACGAGGGAGAGGGAGAACTCTATTGGGTAGATAAAGACGAGATATGCTATACGAGAGACGAACGATGGTTTTGTTTGCCTAACCAAGTGTTTTTCTGGGTTGTCTGCCATGGATGGTGGAGGGAGTACTAGTGTAGGTGGTGGTATCTCGACGGCCTATTTGATAAGTGTACGCCCTGCCTTGCCATGTGATACCCATGTCAAACGTACGCGAGCTGCTCGGTAAACCGTCTGGCTCATCAGACATCGCAACATATCTCTCATCTCTATCTTCACGTGTTTCCTCATCTCTCGTACCCACTCCCCAAGTCAAGTCTTACTCCGATATCGTTTTTTTCAATTACTATTCACTCGGTCTCAGCCTTCAATTCATTCCAATCAATGGCTATAGACCCCAGTCCGGGACTTCACGTCAGGATTTACAGGATACCAATCTTATCCTAGATGGCGTCGATATCTACAACAATCCGAGTACAGACAGGTCCGACGGCAAGACCAGCTCCCAGTCTCCCGCATACACACCTTATCCCATCAGTCCCATTGTCTTCACTGTCTCCCCAGAAACCAAAGAGGGCACGCCCCGCTCCTCTCTTCTCAACATTTCGCAGAACACGACGGGCAAAGAATTTGTCACCGCCCTTGGTGAACCGGACAGAAAAGGTGGCGGCTCAGGGCCGTCATCAGGTAGCATCGGGATTTGGGTGGAATGGACCAGGGACGGACTTATGGTTGAGTTTGGTGGAGATGACAGCCGAGGCCCTCAAGCTTGGGAGAGGGGGAAAGATGCTCCATGGAGGGTGATCTCCATTTTTTCATCGAAGGCCAAGTAGTTGTTGTATCTCGCCATTGTATTGATGATCCGTTCATCGGGTGTTATCCGACCGAGGTGCTTGTTGCATCCCTCACGTGGCATCCTGTTATCGCGCCTATTTGAAGCAGAGGCGAGTGTCCTCCATTTCCACAACCACAACAGCAATCAACCAGTCAATCCACCATGGCCGCTGACCCGTCCATTACAACTCGTGACCTGAGTGCGACCTGGGTGATGGTTCGCACTGCTCATTTACCATTAATGTCGATGGTCTCACTGGCATTCCCTACAGAACAAGACCCTGAGTGACGATACAGACGAAATATTGCGTCTACAGGGTTTAAGCTGGTTTACGCGCCGCGCTATCGGCTTGGCCACCCTAACACTCTACATTAAGCACTACAAGGACGATCAAGGTGTCGAACACATCGATATCGATCAGAGGCTCACAGGGGGCATCGCTGGAACGATCGAGAATCGCACCTTGGATTGGACATTTAGGGTGCACTCGGACTATTTATTTGGCCCATGCCTTGGGAGGTCCAGGAGAGTAAAGCTTGATGAAATCGAGCACGACTATCTGAGGAAAGGGTGGCTTCCAGATATCGAGGAGCACGGTGCGATCAACGCATACGTCGAAAGCGATACTTCAAAGAGCGGAAGGACCTGGAATATAGAGCAGGTAGGTCAACGCTTTTCAACACCTTCCCTTGGTCGTTTACCTTACCCGCCTAGATTTGGGCATTCGAAGAAATCAATGGCGAAAGGCGATATGCCCGACACCTCAACTTCAACGGCCCCGAGGGTGAGAACATTCAGGCCAGATTGGTCTATGACTTCTGTGAGCTTGCTCTCTAAACGACTTATATGATAATTCGCCTCACCACTTTGCAGATGAATTGGCATCTTCAGCTGATCAGGCCGATCAAGTTTTATGATAGCAGCCGGGTTAGGCGGTGCAAAGATGAAAGATTAAATGTCGTGAGAAGTTAGTAGTCGTCTAGGTTACGATAGCATTTATGTCCGTTCTTCCGTTGAATGTGCCAGCCAGTAAGTTGTGATATGGGCTCATGAAACCCCCTGCTCCGGACGGGCAGCACATTCCCCTCGTTATCGCGACCGCAACATTTAATGACATCCAATTCTCATCGCTCCATACAGGTGACATCAAGTACCACTATTTCGTCCGAGTCTCTAGTTAACCCGCTGGAGGACCATCGTGTTGTGGGAATATCCGTTGAGAATCTACTGCAAACCGAAACGCGGCGGAGCCGATGGCCGGATTCCATCTTGCGAAGGCTCGAATCGACCTTTCCCCGTACCACTCACTGGACAAGTCAATTTCTTATCTATGTGAGGGGACCGAGGCCGGTGGTCGACTTGCCTGGTTCGTCCTCATCTGAGTTTAGATGCGACGCACACCCTAACCTCATCTCACGCAGAGCCATCTCCGTGGATCGCCACACTGACAATTCGCGGGCGCACGTACGGCCTGCCAGTTGAGCATCACCTTGTGCGTTTGACTCGCCCTCCCATTCAGAGCCTTCTCGTCTTTCTGTTTCTGGGAGCGATTTACATCATCGGTCTATCGTTCCTCGTTCGTGCACAGTCCTTCCTGACGCCGGTCGATTCCTGGATAAGCTGTGTGGACACTTTCTGGGGCAAGAACAACGGATGCGGGCTCGATGGGACCTCGTGCCTTCCGTTCACGGACACCTCGTTCGACTTCCGCTGCCCTGCTCGATGTTCAGTGGTTGAGCTTCATAACCCGAGAACTATTGGAAACGAGCAAGTGAACTTCGTTCCTCTGATCGTTGGAGGAGGTGATGACAGCTTCACGTATCGCGGAGATAGTTTCGTTTGCGCTGCTGCCATACAAGCGTGAGCTCAGAGATTATCTCTTCGTCAGCCCTGAGCCTTCGCTGATCATCTTCGAACTCCAGTGGTTATATTAGCGAATCGAGAGGGGGATGTGCGACTGTCAACCTTATCGGGAACTTCACCGACTTCCTCCCGCGTTCCGCAAACGGCCTCAACTCCATCGGTTTTCCATCCGTCTTCCCTCTCTCTTATAGATTTTCGACAGCACCCTCTTCTCGGCACTGCTCGGATTTCCGTTGGGATGCCCTGGCACTCAACGTATTGGTGACCGTCCTTCTCTTTCTGGTGATTCGTCCCAGACCCATCATCACGTTTTGGTGCCTAGTCTGCATCGGGTTTTGGCACATCACTCTGTTCTCCCAGCCCCGCACCGTACCTCCCGACCTTGCCAACGGTTTCGGGACTTTCCTCCCGGCGCTTTTCATTTGCTATGCCTTCTGGCGGATGGCGATCCGTTTCGTTCTGCCAGCGTTTTACAAAATGCCGATAGAAGCGACGATATTATATCTGGGACCGTACTGGGTCGCTGTCCTGGCGACTCTGACCACGGAAAGGATCCCCATAGATCGATTGACTGTTTCGGATATTATGGCGCGACGTGGAGGACTCGCCGCCTTCGTCATCATTGTCCTTATTTTGCTTGTCATTGTCATAAACCAGGCGCGCGTTATCCGTCAAACGGGCTGGCTTCCTTATTACCTTGGTTGGTACCTTCTGGGAGGATTCGCGACCCTCGTCTTGGCGCTCCTGCCTACTTTGAATCTGCGGCTTCACCATTACATTCTCGCTATTATCCTCATGCCAGGCACCGCGTTCCCTACCAGACTTTCCGCTCTTTACCAAGGCTTCCTTTTGGGACTATTTCTTCATGGAACGGCAGCCTTTGGTTTTGCTTCGCTTCTTGAGACTTCCTTCCAGGTAATATCCCCTTTTCTCGCAGGATCGCTAGGATGCTAAAGTTCCCATCCTGCAGCTGCGACGAGACGGCGCATTTGGTACTGACCTCCCGAGTTTCATCACCAATTCGACGAACTATAATTCTTCCTTGCCCTTCGCAGAGCAGACGGTATCTTGGTCCCCACTTCCGAGTGATGAGAGCTGGGATGAGTTCATCCTGTTGGTGGACGACGTGGAACGTTACGTTGGCACCAGTCTCAGCTATTCACTTGCGGCATTACAGAGCAGATTGCCGCACTTTTTCAGGCTGGCGGTATGCATTTAATTCATGCATATTCCAATTGTGACTTGACTGAGTGTTCATTTAATTGCAGTTCGCTCGTCAAGGAGCGGCGGGCGATTTTACCATGGCTGCTATATTGTGGCCAGATGGGACATGGGTCGATCCATCTCCGGGATCGACATGATCGTCGTGCACGGCAAGTCTAATTTAACGAGTAGATATCTCCTTAAAGGAGGGCAGGTTCAGGAATGGAAGAAGACATACTGTAGTCAGACTGTGCGCTTTCGTGATTCAGGAATTATCGTCGGTTCGCTGAGGAGCGCCCCAGCGCCGGCGCCACGATCCCAACCTTCACTAAGTGAGTTTTCTTGGGCACCATAGGGGATGTAAGTTAAATACCGCTGATAGCCACAGCGATGATGCGACGACCTCCAGGTGCCAAAGGTTTTGCTGCCCACCTCATTTCAATCGAAACTGAAATAGTGATCAGCCATTCAGAGTACGGGTTCGTGTAGAGGTCGAAGATGTCTGGAAGGTTGTCGGCTGATCTCGCAACTAACGAAGTACTAACGATTGGTAGCACTCTATTTTTAGAAACAAACACAGTAGTTGAAAGAGGTATGTGAGAATATCAGGTCATGGTGGGCCAGTCATGTTGAGCCAACTTGTGTCCGACTCGGGGTCACGTGTGTCGATTGGGCTTTCGATGCAACAACCATGATCACATCACCACGTCCCTTTTCTTAATTGGAGCAATCAGGACAGTTCGTGGTACGTACTTTTGCCAAAGATGGGGAAAGTAGACATCATGACAAAGCCTTCTTTCGAAGATCGATACTGCATCATCTGACATTCGTCGTGACCGGGATGTCCGAGCACGCCATCCCAGGAACTGTTGGTATCACCCACAATTCAAATTCTCCTTTTCTGAATTGAGTGCCCTGAGCTGGTGACTCTACCACCAGGGACGCAAGGAACTGTCAAGCGGCGTTAACTCTAAGATGAAGGGCTGTTCCAAATCCACTTCCACTCATATATCCAAGTTGATACAACTACGAATGGTCCTTTTAACAATCTGAGTGAGGATGTCACAAGAAACGTATACCTACCAGTTCAAGTCGGTAGCGATTCAAGTTCTCCGAGTCATGTAAAGAAAGCAGTACCTCACAGCTCACTAGCAGCTGTCTGAGAAGTGATCCCCGATATCCGAACTATGGGCGTACATGCGATAAGCCTGAGGGACACGACGCACCTCTCGGAATGTAGTTCGGCTGCATCTGCGAGTCACGAGCAAAGGTGACCGCAAAGCATACCCATTAAAAACCACGAGGTAAACAATGATGGAAGTGTAGCTCGCATGCTAGACCAGCGTAGAGCAGATGCATTGAGGGCTGTTAATGAAGAGAGTTTCTCGGGTGTTGCTGGTATATTCCCGTGTTCCGCATGCTCACCATACTTTACAGCTGGTCTTATTATTTTAAAGTATGCATGATCCCAGGTTTGGGGTTTCTCACGGATATGTGAGTTTACATCGAGTTTTCGACTCAAAAAACCATCGTATTTTCTAATCTAATTTTGTGTTGCCATTACATCCAGGTATGATGTCTCCGTGATCGACCTGGCATCTGTCTTTGCAACTAGGCGCAAGCGCATGTGTGAGAGTTGTCCTTACCATGTAATGTCAATCGCAGATGGGGTGGAGTTAATAATCATTATAATAACTACATGTGTCCTCGCATATTCTGGAACCGGCAATGGAGGGCCATTGTCGGTGTTCTCGTTGTCTGGTGGTTTGTTATGCAGGCGTATGTGAGAGTAGATCGTCTTCTTAGTGCAGCAGTCGCCTCCGAGATCAACATCAACAGGCAGTCGCAGGTAGTTCATCCGACGCTGTTCATCCCCGAGGGCTGGGAAAATCTTGGTACGACAGCATTGTCCCTGCGCAGAAACTATTGACGCTTAATCTGTTCTAGCTGACTCCCTGGCTGCGCTAGTGAATGGATTCCCGAGAGATGTGCGTGAGTCCAGAAATAGTAGAAAGGAGCAGAGAGGAGAAGGGAACAGGCCCGGGCTGGTGGGCGTCCGGGCCCGGGAAGTCTCCAGTAGTCTGGAGGAAATGTGAGCAGGTTCTGGACTGGGGCGAGGGTCGCCACGGGCATGGAGATGGGGCCCGGAGCAAGGTGCCTCCAGGTGCAGCACCAAACAGTTCAGCAGCTCAGGTTAGCCTTGGTGCACCCCATGACCAGCAGTGTAGTCTACCTCAGCCTCAGGGTTGCCATGTCAATTTAACTGCCAGTGGCATCACTTGTGTGCGTCATGTGTAAGAGTCAAGGTCGGTTGCCCAGCACCATGTGGATACTGGTTCCACCATGGCAAACACACCGGAAAGCGTGTGGAGGGACACACGATTGCTGCGAGAGGAAGGGCGATGCCGATTGTATTGTAGTATTTATTGATCCGTCCGGAGGCGTGCATGTTTCACCTTTATGCCTTGATGTCATGCACCAGAATAGCTGCACAATGCCTAGTGCAACAAAAATGAATTTGCCGACACGTGAAAGGCTCGCAATTGATGTGGTCTCGATAGTCCAACTACACAAGGGCTTGCCATTGTGGTAAGTCGCTAGGCGTCTATCAGTCAATAATGGTAAGATACCTACTTTCGAGATTCCTCCATTAGAAACATAAGGTGGGGTCACGGTGGACCTCGCAGCTTTTCATTGTTGATCTACAACCGAGTCAAAACGTAGCTCGGCAGTCAAGGTAGTAGGTAAATTTACACAACAACATGATAGGAGCTGGTTCATCTCCGGGACCTTCGTGCGGTGTAGCCTAATCCAGCTGTGGATTACCCTTACGTGCTCAAGTCAAGTTGAGGCCTTGCGGCCCCACCACGGCCCCACTGGCACCATGACAATCAGATCGGGAGTTACGTTATAGAGAAACTGCGGAGAATCGGCACCAAACACAGGCTTGTCGTAGACATGCCAGCGCATTAGCAACATCGACTCAACCCAATTTTGCAGGACCTTCCATAAGCTTTCATTCATGTAGTGTGGTTTACATCTTGTGGAATCGTGCTTTGGAAAAATGCCGAGGGTTTTGTAATAAACAGTGGTAAATACATGGTAACCGGGGGCCAGATGACTTAAGCTTACGAGTGCCAGTTCTCTATATTAACCTCTGGTCATGCAGGCCACCGCAGCCTACTCATCGGGCAGGAAGAGCTCCTGAGCCCTGTTATCGATCCTCCTCGAGATACCCTTCTCAACTCTACAGCACATTCACTCGCTCATCTAACTTGAATTCCTATCAACGTCCATGAAGCATGCCGCGAGCGGCTGCTCACTTCAAACACAGAGAAAGTGCGCAGTTTGTCTTATTCTCATACCGAAAGATAACAACTATGCCCCATGTAGATTTCACGAGCGTGGGCAATGGGAAATGGCTCTGCAATATTTGCAAAGTAGATGTTATGACGTCCAAGCAAGCCGTGACTCATGAGCGTTCTTCTCAACATTCATCGAGGGCAGAGGCTAACGGTCTGGATGCTGCGCAATCTGCAGTGGAGAACCCCACGGACGCGATTCTATCGAGCCTCAGAAAAGCTGATCAAGAGCGTAACCATTGGACGGATTTGTCTCCCAACCTTGTCTCGTTTTGGCGCAGGGGCCTAGCGGCCGCTGAACGGGGTGAAGAAGCCGAGTCCATGCAAGACTTTCTGAATAAACTGGAGGAAGAACTGGCTGCTCAAAACTCTTGGAGTAACTCTCCAGTCGAAAACGATAGATGGGGTTGGGGTGCCCCCGCAGAAGACTGGACTCCGGCCCCAGACGTGTGGGCATCCGCATGGGGCAAGTCTGTTCCGCAAGTACCTGCCAAGGTACATCAGGTTCATCGGCGGAGAGAGGGGAGTAGTAGCATCACCAGCATGCAACGGGAAGGCACGATATTAAATCGTGACGAGGGCCATGGCGATGGTCATGAAGACGATCCTACCTCGTTCGTCGAGAAATTCCTTCAGCGCCATGCTGTTGATGCTCGTCGGAGGGAGAGAATGAGGAGTTTTTATGAGGTCCGTCGCATTCCTTATGACCCGTGAATTTCATTTGCTGAAGCGTAGTTTTACAAGATGCCTACTGACCAAAAAGTCAGGAAAATACAGGAGGTGATACGTGACCTCCGTGGACAGTGATAACAGCTTCCCAGTCTCCTATGATATCTAACCTGTCGGAACAAAGTTTGGATTGTCGCTGTGTAACTGTAATTTGATTTGAATTGCAGGCCCACGTTCTCCTCGTACGGCGTCGTTGATTTTTGCCCGAGTCCGGTTCGTGAGTAAGGGTAAGGAACCCGACCATAGCTTACTGCGGTTCTGTGGTACGATGGTGAGTCAAGGAGCCATCGTTAGTCAAGGATGTGCCGGACGTGGCTGTGCGAGTTCCTGTCATTCCCGGGATGACCGATGACCGATTACTATCTCTTGGCACAGCATGGTGTTTTCACGTGACGTTCCGCTGTCATTATAAAAAGGACAGCAAGGGGATAGATCTTATCCAATCAGACGTCCTTCATAATCCATTATGAGCTCAAGCTCAGAAGCTCCTCGCCTTCCCCCTCTTCCCCACGGCTGGGTTGAACAGTACGACGGGAAAACTAAGCATGTATTCTATGTTTGTGATACGATTTCCCCCCCCATCCTGCCGCATCGCTAACCGAACTACGCTCTGCAGGTGGACACGTTAGCGAAACCCCCACGTTCTAGCTGGAAACACCCGTATGAGGATGAGCAATACCTGGAAGAGCACCCGGACATTAGGGAGAAAGTCGGTAGTCCAACTCAGCCGCTTGAGGAAGAACCAGAAGATGCGGCCCCGCCCTATGAAGACTCGGATCCCAAGCTCCGCCGCCATTCTTTTAGCGGTAGTGCTAGCCCCAGCATGGCACGAGACAACGAACAAAGCCCGCCCGAATCTTCCAAGAAAGGGAAGGAGAAGGAGAAAGAGAAGGAGAAACGAGGGTTCTTTGGAAAGCTCAAGGATAAGGCAATCGGTACCAAAGAAGAGCGCGAAGCATGGAGGAAAGAGCGTGAGAGAGTGAGTACAATTCAATGCGCAACGCTTTCTCAGTCTCTTATAAGTTCGCTTCTATTCAGGTCGAGGCAGAGAGGCGGCGCCAGCAAATGGAGCTATTAAAGGCGCAGCGGGAACGGTATGCGCAACAGCAAGCCCTCTACAACCAAGGATCATACAGGCCGACTTATGGGCCACCACCGGGTCAACCTGGGCCATATGGTGGTTACGGCCCAGGATACGGGGCCGGATACGGGTATGGCTATGGTGGTTATAGAGGTTATGGTGGTTATGGTGGAGGTTATGGCTATCGCCAGGGCCCGTCTGCTGGTGCTCTCCTGGGTGCTGTTGCCGGTGGCTTTTTGTTGGGTGACATACTTGGGGGTTTTTAAGTGATTCGATTCTGTGGATGTATGATATATGTTATCTTGACTGATCTGCTTATGTAATGGACGCGTCTGCACCGCACCCTGACCATCCCCTCCTAACCAGCGATCTCTAACAAGCAATGGCACGGGTTACACCTGTCCTTCCGCCTTCGCTTAGTCCTCACATATGCATCATTTCTTCCCCTGACCTAGCTGATCTTCTCTCCGCGTTGTCGCTACCCCCGTTACCTCGAATCCTACAATCATTTTCTCCTCTTCCACAGGGTAAGACGCGCCTCGTTCAAGGTGTTAATACTACTCACTTACGTGCTCTCTCAGTCACAACAAGGACAACGTCGTTAACGCCAGTGCCTCTCGTGTCCTTCGCTTTGCGCTTCTCAGACTTGACCGAGATTGAGGAGGGATGCCGTGAGGACGAAGAACTACGCGCGGGAAGAACAATAGACTGGATCAGCGCTCGCATATCAAGCAGATGTGCCAGGTGGTTGGACGATTGGGAACGGGTTGAGGCAGCAGCAGCCGAGAACGACAGAGCTAAGAACCTGAGGACCCCTTGGTGGAACGAGTTGCGCCAATGCGTCGAAGGAGACCACATCCCGTCGAAGCATGAGGGATGGAACCATCCAGTTGCGAGTGTGTACTTCTGTGCCCACCCTGATTCCAAGTCCACGGTGCTCAACGCCTTTACAGTCGTATTGGCTGTGTCCACTATGCTGCCCAATCCGCTACAGACCTTGGCGCAGCTGCATGCGCGTCCTTTAGAATTCCCTTCATGGGTGGACAATACACATTTTCGATACTCGTTGATCATCCACCCGGAAAATTCACCATTGTCGGACGAAGAGTGCGTGGTATTCCAAGTCTATTATCCATCTATTCATGTTGCGAAGAGCAAACGCACTCTTCAATGCTGTCAAAAAGCAGTATGGTCTACATAGCTATCTGCTTCCCCTCGAGCTTCCTTCACCACCGCCCCCACCTGTCCCTGTCCCAATCCCACCTTTGCGGCTGCCACCAATACCGCAATCATCATTACTCAACACTCCCAACCCGCCCGCTGCAATGCCGAAATCAGCTTCAATCTCTGGGCCCACATACGATGCGAACACGCTTCGCATGAACGAACAAGACATCCAGAAGACTGCCAAGTTTGTTCGGGAGTTTGTTTCGATGAGCCTTGTGCCTTGGATGGAAAAATGCGTGGCAGATTGGAACGAAAATGTGATACCTCCTTCTCATATACTTGAATCGTATGTTTATTCTTGCATGCTTCTAGTTTGCTTCAACGCGACGGCTACCCTCGCGTCTTTTTTCCTCGACTCGCCGTCTCTTTGGTACTGGAACGACATCGCTTGTCCCACCGCAGACACCTGCTTCCTCCGTTTCCCCTACCCAGGCGGGGATTCGATCTTCGGGATCAAATGTCTCTGCTGGGGGACATCCTCCTAGTCAGCAGAGACGACTAGCGGAGTTTGCTTCTATATTGTGCGACCTGAAACTAGCAGTTAGCGTGTGGGAAGCGTTAAAGAAAGACGGGAAGGGCGGATCGGTAAGGTATACCAACGTATCTGGGAACGATAAAAGCACTCAGCAGTCTCATTTTGAAGGAAATGCTCCCATTACTCCTTTCTCCATCCCCCGCGGTAACCCTTCATGTCTTGCATGCGCTCTCCGCGATCACATCCCCCGATGCAGAGGCATCAGCATCAGCCCAACTACGTGCGCTGACATATGCTTTACGCTGGGAGGGTGGCACCGATTTTCTAGCCAGTCCCCTTGAAGGAGACAGGTGGCTAGTCTGGGCAGCCTCATCGGTACGTGACATAACGTTGTATTCCAAGACCTTTTAGATAACACATAGGTTTCAAAGGCGGAGGAGCCCCCATCCGCTCTCTTGCTTGCACAAGCTGCGCATCTCAGTGCTCGGAGGCTGGTCCATCGACGAGCTGCGCTTTGGTTTCTCCTTGCCGCAAACCGGCTCGAGAAGTCTGGAATTGTACGTCCTAGCCCTCAGTTTAGATCCATGCATTGCTGAATGGGTCGAACAGAAACCACTCACCATATATTTTCTGCGCAAGGCGCACGGGCTTTATAAGACTTCTCCTGAGAAAAATCTGTCACCTTCGTTTTGGGACGCCGAGGGTATCGAGATGGAGGCATCAACACGATTTGACGGAATCCTCCCTGGTCTAGAGAATGCATTGGGTACTCTAACGTAGGCTTGATGTCGTGCGTGGGCTGATGTTTCGTTGTTAAGGGCGCCTCTATTATACGACTGGCGACGTTCGGCAGGCAGTTCAATTCTTTTTATCACTTCTAGGGAGTCTGAGATCTTCCGACGGGACAAACACGTCAGATAACGCTTCGGAAATACCCAAAGATCCCGCGATGGACAAAGTTTTCTTGGAGGATTTTCGAGTTGCTTTTCAGGTGCTCAACTTCATCTGTCCATAGGTCCGGTATCTGACGTTAAAAGGCAGCATCTGAAAGACAAGTCTGGGACTGCGTTCAATGCTGCGGACTTGACGCTCCCAGTTATGTTCTTCGATCCTCGTCTCACTAGAGTGCGATTACCTGGGGATATAGTGGGCGGACATTCACTGACATGGCAATCGCGAGAAGATAATTGGACTGTGTTCTGGAGAACTAGAGGTAAAGAGGCTCTAAATCGTACGGGGAGGGCAACTGTCAACGGTGAGTATGCAGTAGTCCCCTTTTTTCATTTGCTGAAATGTACGTAGAGCCGTTTTGGGTGGACCTTGTCGTTCATAATCCGTTCAACACAGAAGTACATCTGTCAAACTTGACTCTTGTCGTAACTGGGCTCCCAACCAGCTCCGAGTGGGATTCAGATTTCGTCGATGTCGAAATCTTGGATGAGATCGTCCTCGACCCGAAGGAAACCCGCACGGTGAACATTGTCGACTTGTTCTACCACGTACCACAAGCTGATTTTCTTGGCATAAGATCCCGATATCGATACTGGCAAGACAACCAATGACATTGCAAATCTCCCATGTCTCATACGTATTCCTTTCGCTCCTTCCTGCACGGGAAGTTCTAGTATCGCGAGGTCGGAGACTTCAAGATACGCCCCATCAACGACAAAACAAGGTATATGCGCCCGATAATGTCGTCAAAGTTGAGGTCGAAGATGCCGCTCAGCGACTGTCTGCTCAGTTCTCCGACGACAGCCAGTTGGTGCTCTATCATGGAGAGTGCAGGAAAATGCGCATCTGGCTCTCGAATATCGGCACTCAGGCGATCGGCGAGATTTGGCTAGTTGGTGCAGAGGATGACGAATTCTGGTTTGAAGAATCTGGTGATCACGAGACTGGTACGCCTCGAATGAGACCGTTGCTCCGTTTTCCGTGCTCAACAAGTTATGGTCGCAGCTTCTGTACTTGGTTTCAAGACCTTCGATTCGGACAACTCCCTACTCCCCAGAACGCCCTACAAAATTCCGTGGACTTCCGTGGAAGACACGGCACTTGCTCCGGGTGCTAGCTTCGAACTTCCCTTCGTACTTCACGCGAGTAAACTGGGCGAGCAAGAGTTCTGTCTCCTACTCACGTTCCGAGACGTATGCGAGACCTTCCTGGTTACAACTCATGCACAATGTTAACGCCTCATTTCTAGGGAGATGGCCATGCCTTTCACTGCGTGAGGATAGCACGTTCCTTCGAAGTCCGCCCGTTACTCTCAGCGACATTAACATTTCAACCGGGACAAACGCTCGAAAATCTCTTTACTTCGATCTTAGAAGTCCGGAACATAACACCTTCTACTTCAGTTACGGTGTCCCAGGTAGTAACGCTGAGTCCGACGTGGTCGTGCGAATCCCTCGTGAGTTCTAAGCCGTAAGTGTTTGTTACCTGTCCCTGTAGTGTACACCGCTGAACGGCATCCAGTGAAAATCTCCTTTCGAATCAAAGCTTTCAATCACTAATTGGTGTAAATCCACGGGACGATATCCCTAATTTCAACGATACCTTCCTGTTTGTAATAGGAAAGCTCGCGCAGGTTTTAAAAGGGCAGCCTGTAGAGGAATCTCCACCACCACCATTAAGTATAAACTGCAATAATATGATTGAGGTCCGTAAATTGATTGCTATTCATGATAAACTTGACTAAGATATGGTTTTAGAACGCTGATTACTCTATCAACAAAAGTTCGACCATGTCTTTGCTTCGTCAATGCCGTCGAAATATGATTACACGCGAGTTACTGGCCCAACATCCACACCTTACACCCGCTCTTCACCCCTTTATCTTTCCGTTATATCACCCGCATTCACTGGACGTTCTTTTATTCTGGGATATTCCTTCGAGCGGGAGGTCAGGACATGTCCTCATCTCGGGGGCTATCGTTGGAGCAGGACACGGCGCACTCAATTCGGTCATTCAAGAGGCACGGGAGATGAAAGTTAAACGCAGTATGTATACGGAGACGCAGAGGGAAAAGGCAAATATTCTTGAAGCCATACGAGCGTGCGAATGGAATGCCGAGATGAATCCTATCTTTTTGACCGTTACTGAGCCCGGTATCGTCCATCACCACTTTTCCGAGACGTCAGTGTCAACTGTTATCAACGCTTGTGGAGACTTTATCTCACCGTACCTCATAGGTCACACCAGGTTCCTGTAACAGTGGTGTTAAGGAATTTCTCCTTGACTTACCCGTCCAAGTATACTCTGAAGTTAGTATCAGAAGAAACAGAGAACGATTTATCGGGTACCAGGTGCGCCTTCCTTCGTCGATTCGTTTGGTAATTGCGGCTTGACTGATGTTGACCACCTTGCAGAGACTGGGCACCGCCATCTTGGATCGGCCGTCTCACATTCCGCGGGACGCTGGAGCCGATGCAGCACGTAACACTCGCCCCGACCTTGCTCGTGACGCGCCCCGACACGTACGCCCTGGACAGCTGGCAACTGGAAGTCGAGGTTGGACAAATGGTTGATCAGAGTTGGCGAACGCTCTATCGTTACTTGGAGAAGCCTTCCAAGACTCACAGGCCTTGTGTCACCGTGGTGGCCGTCGCACCACCATCGTAAGACTTTTTGTTTCACGTACATGGATTGATATGAGATGCTGAGGCCCATGCGGAACCTCTGCGCTACTTCGTATCCACAAATGTTGGTTTTGTGCAAAAGGAAGTCGTTGTTTCGACCGTCGGAATTTGAAAACGGGTGTGCGATGTCACAACAAGGCCACTGCTAGTGCTGGTTCCGATGGCCCTGTTTCTAAATAGCCCGGGATCTGATGTCTCCCGGCGCGGCAACCAAGGATCGGCATTCCTCAATCTAGAGATACCGTGACTTTCAATCATGCATCAGATGGTTGGAGAGATGAGCTGGGATGGAAATATCGAACTGTGCTACTTGAAAGCACACGTCTCAACTTTTGTGGTGTAACGGCAACAGCGAATGTCGAAGGACGCGGACGACGCGGAGGAATTCCAGGCGGTTGGTCGTTGTTGATTCACTACGCGAGTGATCCTGGGCGTTGTTCGGAGTTTGACAAAACGATCCCAAAGGGTCACCATTAGCAGGCTGACTCTTTGACGGCGGCAACAGTGACAGCTCTTTCGGGCTGTCAACCGCCGAATGAATGATGTGCAGCCAAAATTTGATTATAAAATGACAGGAATAGAATAGCAGACGCACCCGTCCGGTGCTGAACTGCAACGGGGTGATACAACTGAGATATCGCGGGGAGCAAAAACGCAACTTTGAGGTGTGAGCTCGCTTGCAAGTGACTAAAATCTGATCGGTCAGGAACGATGTTCTTTTGCACTCTATTGGGGAGGGGACCGGCGTATGGAGATATGAATTAGCGCTTTGTGAGCGGTGGTCAGTTGCGATTGGGACTCAGTGGTGTCATTCAATTTGAAGCTGGCCTAGGCACCGCCACCTGTAACCGTCGCGCAAATAAGGTATTTCTGTGTGCCAAGTCCTGACTGAATTCCAAAGGACGAGTACCGCTGCAGTCCGGGGGTCGCCTACAAACAATATGCATATGGTGTCTGTATAACTTAGCCTAACCAACACATAACACACATGGCACCGCCACGCTTAGCGACTATTTGTCCCTCTCGTCGTCCTTCTTCTTCTCCACCGCTTTGGGCGGCTTGGGAAGCTTCTTCATCTGGGTATTGAAATATGTCTATTAGGGGGAAAAATGTCACGTCAGCTCCCACGAACGACATCACAAAAGGGGGACAAGCCCCTTCAACTCACTCCTAGCACAAATGAAACCAAATTGAAAAATGGCACCCATAGCTACGCAATGTCAAATTCAGGGGGTCAGATGCATACGATCGTGCCGTGGGTGTCAGGGTGGAAATACAGACCTCGGGAGAGAGGAAATTTTGAGCGAATGCGATGGACAGCGGGGAGCTGACCCACATGACCTGCGCAAGGATGAAAATGACAAACCGATCAAGGTGTTAGGGACGACGGAAGTATACCCTGATCACAGGCCAAAACCCTCTTTTAACCGTCTTCTTGACCTCATTCCATGACCTGGCGCCTCCAATCAAAGACAAAGACGCAAGATAAACTGGAAAAAAAAAAGGAACAAGCGTTGCGTTTATTAAAGATACTACCCCTCCTCCCCTGGTACGAAACTCACAGAAAGCCTGAATGGGTGAAACGATCAAGTTACTAGCGACGACCTGACCGATCTTCGCAGCGCGTCCGGTCCTGCCCGCAAAGGTGCTCTGCAGCCGGCCGACAAGGACGTGGCTGATCGGAGCCGAGACAAGGAAGCCGTAGAGCGCCATCTTGGCCGCGCGCGCGTCGACCTTGGCACGCGCGAGCAGGTGGGAATAGACAGGCGCATCTTTGGGGGCCGGCCGGACGGGTACGCGAGCCAAGTGGGAGCCGAGCACCTCTTGTAGGAAGCAGAGTGTCCCTTGAAGAACGGACACAGAGGTGAGATCTCTCTGCCGAGAAGGGACGGAGGTCTCTGTTTGGTGGTACTCACCCGTTGTTAGCGCCTTGGTACGCAACGGATTCTGTGAAAGCTGTGAAAGATATGCAAGTAGAATGGGATTCCTGGACGCGCTGGGGGATGATGGCGGTGCCATGATAACGTGTGGTAGGGCGTGTGTATCTGGATTCGTGGCCGAGTCAGGTTAAGAGTCCCGGTCATGTGATGGCCCACGGGGGTATTATTTGGGTGTATAACCTATCTATTCTACCAGAGGTCTAGGACAAGCATCATCTAAGACAAACAGCCATCCAGGCGCCAAGAAATCCCCGTGACTCAGTGCTTTTTGTTGTTCCCCTTTACCCATTCCTTGACATAATCTGCAAATGACACCATGCAAATTGTCTGCCAGATGCCAAGACCGACTCGGGGAGTGACGCCGCGATAGAGACCCTTGATGCCGTTTTCTTTGTAGATGTAACCAAACGTGTTAAAAATGGTCAACTTCGCTGGGCGGTTGGCAGATGCCGTCGCCTCTTTTGACATGTTTTGCATCTGAAACCAATGATAAGGACAGGTCCCGGTGGGGATAAGCGTCAAAATACCTCAACGCGAATAACTTCAATAGGCTGGTTCCACGTAGCAAGAGCACCGCCAATAGATGAAGCAAGAATCTTGTCCATAGCACCGAGCGATTGACCATCCTCCTTACCGCGGACCTTCCGAATTGACGTCTCCGCAAGTCGGGCAAGACCGATGCTGAACCAATGGTAAGGTTCCAACAAATTGACAAGTGATAAATGACGCGTACCGAGAGCCCCAATTTGTGCACTGGCGTACGGCAACAGCATTGACACCCTTGTTGACGCCACGTATACCCTCTTTTCGGAAGATCTCAAAGAACAATGCCCATGTCGAAGGAGGTTTGACACCCGCAGCAGCTTGTTTATGACGAGTAATTTCTGCAGTTTTCATACTGGTCGTAAATCCTAAAAGAGATAGATCAGCTTAAAGCTAAGAAAGGAATACGATCTATCTCGTTAGACTGACCCATAGTAGCATATGCCTGTGCGATACCGCCCCCCATTCCGCCGAGTAGACCAGCAGCAGCTGGGCTGATACCCGCGGCCGTCGTAGCCGTCTCAATTTCCGACGCAGTGAAAAGAAGCACGCCACCTTTTGTTGAAGCTTCTATCCACGCCTGAAAGAAGAAAAAGAAATGAGCGCAGGAAGACAGAACACCAAAGCACTGAAAAATCCGTACCCATGGAATGAGACCTTGGAAAAAGCCAAGAGTGCCACCACGGGCCCAAACGGACTGTAACGCTTGGAGCATCGACTGCGACCGGTTCGCAGCCATCTGAGTCTTGATGACCTCCAGAGGTTGGCCGAGAGTCGTGACCTGAGGGTGTCGCTGGTCAGTCGCCGGAGATTGCGTCTATTCCGCCAGTCAACTTGCCTCCTGCAATGCGAGAATGATTAGTTCATGAACACGAATGGTCACGAGAGTGACATACAAACTAGCAGATAAGAATAAAATTGTGACATTGTCAGGTTTATTCAAGGCACGCAATCAAAGGGAAGTACCATGTTCATGATTGCACCTGGTCGTGTCGCGTGCGGGTCAAGCAAAAGTCGGACGATGTGAAAAGAGCACACTCACCGACGGCAATGTTAGACCAATTAACACCTTTCTGACCCGGCTCTTTCTGTACGCCCATGATGACTGACTACGGAGGGAGATGATGGATGAAGGGAGAAAAATGAATGTGAGACGTGAGACGAGTATTGGGGGACAGCAATTCCCTTTTGGGGGACGCGTCTATTTTGTCACTGATCGGATATCCGGTACGGTTCCGAAAAATTGCATAATAAGAAATTAGGACAAAGGTATGCATGGTTAAGAATAACAACGTGGGTATGACATAGTGTAACGAGGTATGCTGCAGTTCCAGGTGTCCATCCCCAGCAAGGCCTCCTGCGCGATCCCAGCAGGAAGCGTCGTTGAAATCGCGAGGCGGCAGCGGGTCGTCCGAACGATTACTTGGTGCTTGAAAATAATTCCGCCGATAGACGTTCCACGTCTTCCCTCAGTCTGATGGTGTGAAAACCACGTGAGCTTCAGCGCGATCAAAGAAGGATGTGAAAGAATAAGAGTAAATGAACCGAATCAAAAAACGCAATAAGTAATAGAGTTGCATGAGTTAAAGTTAAGGTGCCGTTTCAGAAATAATAGAAGGGGCGCAATCAAAACTATTGAAATGAACCCAACGTCGGCTCCAAAAAAAGTACACACACGATGCGGCGCATCATCACAAGAAGTCAGAAGATGCCAGATCCAATGATCACGGTCAAAGCAAATAAAGAACCAAGAAAACTCTTAAAACCGAACAACTTGACGTACCTTGTGATCTGGTCTTGATTCTCCTCTTGCTCTTGTTCCAGATACGAGATCTCCAACTTCCTTCGTTCCAAGTCTTGCTCCGCTTCGCTCGTCTTGGCGAGCGCGGCCTCCACCTGCTCTTTCAGACCTCGAATTTCCTTATCGTGCTGGGCCTGTAGATCGTTCATCTTCAAATTGTGCGCCTCGTGCATCCGCTCCAGCTCTTCCTTCGTCACAGTCTCTGCCGCCGCCGCCGCCGCCAATCCGTTCCTCTTTGGCGACGCGGGAGTCTCCGTGGATGCAGCAGACGCGTGCAAGGTATGCAGCTCGCCCTCGAGGTCAGACAGTTTCGTCACGAGGTTTGACTTATCGGCCACCAACGTCTGGATCTCCGCATCGTGGTCCGCGCGGAGCTTCGATACCTCTTCAGCCCGTCCCTTTGCAGCCTCTTCTAACTCTATCAGGTGGTGGTTACCCATTTCTCGCATGGAATCTTGAGTAACGCGTAAGGCTTCGTTGAGCCCATTAAAGTCGTCCTTTGCGTTCTCAAGATCCTTGGTCAAGCGCGCAATCTCGGCGTCCGTGTCAGCCGCGGCGGCACCCGCAGCAGTTAGAGCGGTTTCTCGAGCCTCTTCTACTTGTGCCTTCAAAGTCTCAATCTCTTGAAGTGATGTGCTGAGCGTCGCTTTCGCCTTTGCGAGATCCTCGGCGGTAGCCTTCAGCTCGAGGGCTTGGCTAGATAGCTGCTTCTGGAGACTCTGTTCTTGGGAGACAAGAGCAGCTTCGTGATCGGACTTGAGACCCTCAATCGTAGCCTCATGCGAAGAACGGAGTTGTTCGGTGGCCACCTCAGACTTCTCTCTGAGTGCCTGTAGATCTTGGCCATGGGCGTCACCTGCCTCATTCTACGCGAGTGTGAGGACACCCAAACACCCCCGCATCGGTAAGATCCCTCACCTTTGCACGCTCAAAAGCTTCCTGCAGGAGCTGATTGTGCTCATCCTTTACAGTCTGAACTTTGGCGTTGTACACAGCTTCTTGGGCCTTGAAAATCACATTTATGAACATTGCGTGAGTGCCAGTAATCCGACCATGCCACGCACCGCAAGATCAGCGGAGATCCTCTCAATTTCCGCATTTAGCTCATCGTGTCGAGCTTGATGTTCGCTCTTAGCCTCTGTGAGCCTCTGCGCATGTTCCTCAGCTGCAGACGCGGCCGCTGCATTCACGGCCACAATATCGTTGCGAATTTCGGCGATTTCGGTCTGCGACGCATGAAGTTGCTCCGTCAGCTTCTCTCTCTCCTCTTGGACGAGCGTCAGTGCCGCTTCGTGCTGCTTCTTGACCTCCTCCAGGTGCTCGGCGGCAGCTCGCTCCTTTATTTCCGCCTCTTGAACAACCTTTTCGGTGGCCAATGTAGCCGTTGCCAATTCTTCGCGTAGGGTATTGATCTGGACCTGGCGGTTTTTGAGCTCTCCATCCGCGAGTTCCTGGGCCTCCTTAAGCTCCAGAATTTCGACTTCGAGCTCCGAAAACCTGTTGGATGTCTCCTCCTTCTCAGCACGAAGCGAGGCGATCTCGGAAGCAAGCGCTTCAGCGCGCGCCGCCTCAGCCTCGAGCGTGCTAATCTTCGCAGTCGCAGCATCCAATGCTTCAGCCTGAGCAGCTTTCAGCGCAACCGTCTCGGCCCTGATAGCTTCAAGATCCGCCCCGGCCTTAACAAGGGCTTGCCGGTCAGCTTCTGCGGCGACGATGATATCGGAATAATTAACGTGCTCGGCCCGAAGAGCTTGCAAAGACTGCCTGCTTTCATCTAATCCAGCTTGCAAGGCCTTGATCTGCTCCTGCAACGTTTCGATGACGGTATTCTGCTCTGCGGCGGCCGTTCTCGCTGCTTCCAGCTGCTCAGGTCAGGTGAGTGACAGGCTTGCAACTCATCAAAAAATTGGCCGCACCTCGCCCAAAACTTGTTCTAACCTTTCCGCATCACCTTGCGCCGTCGCCAAAGCAGTTCTGGTCTCTTCAAGCACCTTCTCGGCGCCAGACTTGGCACTCTCCGCATCCTCAAGGCTTTGCCGAGCGGCATCCAGATCCGCGGTGATTTTTTCCAAAGAGGCCTTCAATTCCTCGGCCTGAGTCTCAAGTTCAGAGATTGCGGTGGTCTTAATATCAAGAGATGCCGTCGCTTCGTCTAGCTAGAACGAGGTCAGCATGCTGTGCCTCCCTGTGATGGTGGGGGTGCAGTACCTTGCTCTGAATCTCTACGAGATCTGGGCCACTCTCTTTGACTTCCTTGACCGAAGATATTGAGCCCGCAGCAGGAGTTCGCGCTGGCCGCGCCGTAGAAGTGGAAGGTTGCTTGGCAGACGGCGCCAGACTAGCCCTTGGCGGCGCAACCCTTCCAGGAATCACAGCCCCAGAAAGCGAAGCACGTGGCCGTGGGGTTGCAGCGGACTTGACGGATGCAGCTGAATCCGGAGAGACGAGAGACGAGCGTTGAGAAGCGGCATGTTTGCTTGCAGCGGAAGAGGTCGTCGTAGAGGGCAATTTACCGGATGTCGAGGCAGACAGAGCAGACGACCTGGAAGGGGGCGTAGCGGGTTTTGCAGGTGCCAGCGACGACCTACGTGTCGGGGCAGGAACGGACGATGCGGCATTTAACGGTTTGGGGGGCATGGTCGCTTTCGAGGACGGTGCAGAAGCGGATACAAGGGACCTCTTCGCGGGAGGGTTGGACGAAGGAGCGGACTTGACGGTAGAAGAGGCTTGAGGGATCGTGGAAAGTTTGCCAGGGATGGAGGGCGTGTCAGCTGGCTTGGAAGTGGGAGGTGGAACAGCCTTGGTGACGCCAGTGCCAAACTTTCCCGAGTTCAAAATCTGCAATGCGTATGACGCGTGTCAGTAAAAGAGACCGACACGCGTCGAAAAAGAACAAAGCGGGTGAATACCTTCTTGACCTGGGGCGTCGGGGGGCCAGAAGCGCCTTTTGTTCCTGTGGTTTGAACCGTCGGAGCGGGGCGCTTAGTCGGAGAAGCGGTGAGCTTTTGTTTCGATGAGACAGCTGATTGGCCAGCAGGAGCGCTGTCCAAAGCTGAAACTAGCGTATCCCCTGGCTGTGCCGATCGCAGCTGCTGCTCGTGTTGCGCAGTATCTGCCTCCTCGAGGCCAAGGCCAGTTTCAGGCTCTAGACGATCTACGGGTTCGACAGGGTTCTCGCCCGTGGAGTTCTCGTGTTCAACGTCACGCGAGAGTGAATGACCTATGCCATCGAGGTGACCATTGGTGGTCTGTACCTCCGAGCTGGCCATCTGTAAGGAGTAGACAAAGGGAGAGAGTGCGAATGCAACTACGGTTCACTCGGTCCAATCAAACGTCAACAGCACCTCGAGGCACGAGGCACACCGGCCCGCTATCTACTCTTACACCCTTCCTTCTTCTTCTCTAAAAGGCATTCAAATTGAGTGCATTCAGCGCTGGTTCTTGAAGAGAATTATGATTATAGCTCAGTATCGCAATCTGGAATCTTCATTAATGATTCGTAAGTGCGTTCGTTATACAGTGACCTACCCCGCCGGCTTCGACATTGAGCTTGGCACCTGTAAGAGACGAGTTGTATGATCATAATGCATCTTGTACTCGAGACGCGCACCTTCAGAGAGTGGCAGACCGATCCAGCGCGCGATGAGGCAACGATTGAAGTGGCCATGAGCCACGATTACGACGTCTCGGGTTCCCTGACCTTCCTCCTTCCACTTTCGGTGATATTCACGAACCTGTTTATTTTGTGAAAATCAACAAAGATTTTCTGACAAATGATGATGACGCACGTCATTAATAACACAGTCCACGCGAGCGGTCATCTCTTCAGCTGATTCGCCATTGGGGCAGCTGGGACACTTTTGAACGGGACGTGGGGCGATACAGTGGTATGAGGACGAACCCATCTTTCCAGATGGACCAACCGGGTTGCTTGGCTCGGATCTCGTGGGGCTTTAATCCTTCAAAATCACCATAGTCCCACTCGCGAACGGATTCTGTAAAGATGTGGTGTGGGCTTTGAGGGAGGTGGTCCGTCAACAGGTGGAAAGTATCGTGGGCACGACGACGGGGAGATACAAGGACGATGTGCAGGTTGACGGTATCGATAAGTTCTGATAGAATAAGATCAGAGATTTCTGGCAGTCGATCTCCACGTACTACCGTCTCCTACGAGAAAGGGGGCCTTGGATTTGATCTGCTCCTCTCCACGTTGAGTGAGAGGAATGTCGGTACGTCCAGTCTGATCGAAGATTAAGCAGATAATGAGTACCATGAGGAAGGAACGAACATGACGCCTGCAGCAAAGGTGTCAGTGCCGGTGCCAGTAGAGGCAGATGTGGTGGACGAACCCATTAAGAGACCACTCGGTCTCACCTGTGAGAGTAGTCAAGTCAAGTGAGAGTGGGTTGGCAAGGAGATATTTATTTACCGTGACGGACGATGATTAGGCGTGGGGTAGGGATGGACATTCGCTTGCTATCGCAGTGAGATGGAGTTGTGGTCGGCGGGGCGGGCGGGGATCACATCATGGCACCGCACCGTACACGCCACTGCGCTACCAGCTGTGCCGTGCCGTGCCCGTGCCTACCACAACCAACACAATCACCCACACCTTGTTCAGTTCACCCATTGTATCACATCCATCGCTTAAACCTTCTCCACCAGTGCGACACCCTTTACTTCCCCTCGTCTCCCACTCCTTAATCCCAGCGGCTAATTTCTCTCCCCCGCCCTGACAGTAACTACCTCTCGCGCTTCACTCAAACTCACCTCAACTCCCACGGATACACCGACTTTTCTCCTCTGATCTTTTCTCTGTAATGCAAGCAATTAAGTGTAAGCTTCTTCGCTGACCACCGCTCATGTGTACCAAGCTCAAGAAAAAAATGAAAGGTGTCGTTGTGGGAGATGGTGCTGTTGGCAAGGCAAGGCGTTTGCACACTCTCCATCCCCCCCGCAATCACTCATGCATGACCTGACCAGACGTGTCTTCTCATTTCTTATACCACAAACGCCTTCCCCGTATGTCTCACGCTTATTTTTCGGTTCACTCTCCGCATGCTCATATCACAAATTCAAGGGGGAATACATTCCAACAGGCAAGCGTCTATTCGTCTCTGCGAGTCGGTGTCTCATTCAAGGTGATCCAGTATTTGACAATTATTCTGCCAACGTGATGGTGGATGGCAAGACAATTTCTCTTGGACTTTGGGATACTGCCGGTCAAGAGGATTATGACCGTCTTCGACCGTTATCCTATCCTCAAACCGACGTCTTCCTCATCTGTTTTTCTCTTGTGAGCCCTCCGAGTTTCGAGAACGTCAAAACAAAGGTACGCTTGGCTCCTCCCCTATCCGGCGACGAGACGAGGCGCCTTATCACTCATGTTAGTGGTATCCCGAGATATCTCATCATGCACCTCAAACATCCGTAGTACTTGTTGGCACTAAACTAGACTTACGCGAAGACCCTGGCACGGTCGAGAAGCTCCGCGACCGGTACGTCCCCTTTGGAAGTAAGATTACTGCACTCTCTGATCACCTTCCAGTCGCATGGCTCCCATTCAATACACTCAAGGTGCCAGCATGGCGAAAGAGATTGGCGCGGTTAAGTACTTAGAGTGTTCTGCCTTGACCCAAAAGGGGTTGAAGAATGTCTTTGATGAGGCAATCCGTGCCGTCCGTGCGTGTTTCAAGATCTCTGCGCTTCACTGACTCAGCTTAACGTTACCTCGACGATTAGTGCACCCCCCTAAGCCGAAGGAGAAACCGAAGACGAGGTGCATCATTGGATGAGCCGGCTGGTATCTGGACTGCACTTGAAACATTTCATACCATTTACTCCCGTGCTCGACGTTACGACTTTTATGGCATTTGTTCACGACCCTCGTCAACGTGTTAAATTGCGGTGGTCCCACTTACGTACTTTTCTCCTTTCGATTCGGGTCCTGGCCCGTGTTTTATAAGAGATTTGATTCCTCGTCACGTCTCACGATGATTACACAGTAGGCAGTGACAGTGAGAATACCTACCTTACTACAAAAGGGTCTGAATATGAAATTTGGATTTGGGGTCAAAGTTGACGCTCGTGCGATTCTTTCACGCGACCGTATGAATTCATGTTCTACAGCTTATACAGAGTTGCACTCGTCCAAAACTAAGTTGTACCACTGTGTCTCGTTGTGGGGAACAGTTGATGGTATCGTATGCGATGGAGGAGTGTCCCGTACTAGTACGAGCCGAGTTCCCACGTCAGAGACGAATGTTTCCCTTGTTGTCCTTGACTGACTGACACTCACTCAATTACCCTCAGACCCCGACCCCCCTCTGTCTCTCTTTTCCCCTCTCCTCTCCTTTTCAACACCCTCCTTCTCTTTCTTTCCTTTGGCTGACTGGCAATCTCGTTCACTTATTTCCATCATCATCTTCATCTAATTCATTTATTCTCCGCAGTCGACCCGTCACGGGTTGATTGATCCTCTTTCCGGTGCACCTCTATGCCATAAGCATTCATCTGATCTACCCTTTTGTTCAGCTCTCCTGTTAAGCAGATTTTAGGTGTTCGCCGTTCAGGTCAGTCCGCGTTCTTTACCCCGTCACTACCCGTTTCTTCTCCTCAAATCTTTCATCCTCAGCAATGTCGGACGATCCACCAAACACCCGTCATCCTTCTCCCTCCGGACACCGCATCCGCGCGTCTCTCATTACCAGTGCATCCGGTATCGCTGAAAGCACCATAAGCTTCAATACCTATGCCACTGGAATTACAGAAGGATCCCTATGTCTTTCACAGTTCCCTCCTCCTCCCATGACTATTCCTTCTACTTCCAGCCCTACCACCGAACGGTTCCTTCCATCTCCGGCGCAGAGCACTTTTACCGTCACGGATCAGGCATACCCGTCCCCGTCGCGAAGTACTTTTGAGGTCTCGTCATTTGCACCACTCAGCCCTACGAGCAGATCGGCGTCTTCGATTACCCGACAAGTGTTTGTCCCTGAGCAGGGCCTGCCCTCTCCTGCACAGAGCACATTCACCATCGTTTCACCGGCATCACCCATCGCCCTGTCACGACACTCCGCCACTGACGCCCTGCCAAAACCTTTCACCTTGAACCATGATCGTTCTAGGGACCCCTCTCCCTTTAGCGGATTTGGAAAGACGGAGCACTCAGATCCTCGGGGTCCACATAGTCCCACTTCCAAAGTGATGACGGGAAAGCTGTCGCCCTATGATTGGCATGAAGGTTCTTCGATCATCTCTGTGGACCCTTCCGAAGAGAGGATGCTCTCGACTTCATTCATTACTGGGCTGCTCTCCTCAAGCGCCTCACTCAAAACCCCTAATGCTTCACCTCGGGGTTTTCATCCTCCGTCTCCAGCTGATGTGGACAGCCTTGTATCCGAGATGTCTTATCCTCCATCGCCGTACCATCATGAGCCAGTCGCTGGGCCGAGTCATTCACCTCAGAGTTCGCGCCCTTTGACCTTACCGGGAGAAAGCTTTGATTACCGTACCGATGGTGGCCATGACACCGTAACCTCGCACTCATATGAGAGACACGCAGCTATTGTTCAACACGCGCCCGGCCTGACCAAAAAGATTTCTGTTGTTGGCATGGCGCCAGCAACCCTCCGCCACATAGGCAGTGTATCCAGCCTCCTGGAGTCTCTCAATCCACAAAGTCGAATCACGGACGGTAGCACCGCGCCCTTAAACCTCCATTCGCCTTCTGAGTTATCGTCAGGTATCGACAACATGGCATTGACTTATACTCAGCCGGTTATTCGTACCTCCCAATTCCGGACTTCCGGAGCGCCCCTGAGCCGCAGTTTTGCTCTCGATGAATCACCAATCAAAGCCGAGCGGAGAGCATCTGCCCATTCATCGAGGACGGTGAGGAGCCATGTCTCTTCCCTCGTATCTTCTGTCGGCCACCACACTACCCGTGCCACGCGTGCAACGTTAGAATGGTTACGAGTCAAGCCGCTTCCTCGCCTGCCAACCATTCCAAATGTGTCGCTATCTCAAGAGCAGGAGCACAGAAGAATGGAAGGCGCGGTGCCTTTACCGCAGCTAGTTGAACGCGCAGATCAGCTTACCGCCATGCTTGATACCGGTCGCCTCCCTCATGACAGTACCCAATCGTCCCCCAAGTTCCGTTCTGATAAGGACATAGCCTCCGGTATACGCGCCATTGGCACCAACGTGGCTTTAGGAGCCCGAGGGCCTCAGAGCGTAATTCCTGACCAACCTCAGCCCGGGGCTCCCCAAAGATCATTTTTCAAAAGGCCAATTAGCCGGAGCCTAAAGATCAAACTTTTTATCGGGGCTTCCGTACTGGTCTTACTAATTCTCATTGGAATCGTCGTTGGTGTCACGGTGGGCCACAAGAATGCACATTCATTGAGTTGCTCTGCCAACCGCACTGGGAATACGTGTAGCCTTGGTAAGTTGCACGCGCTCCCTTACAACTCGATCGATTTACCGACCCATGTAGACTCAACTTGTGTCTGTACCTCATCTAACAGCGGTCAATGCAACCCCCTTGCCCAGAGTCTTATCAACCTCGTTCCCATCGTTAACAACCAGTTCAATGCAAATTTTACTCCAGCAGCGGTTGCGAATGCAGTGTCCTCATCCGGAGTTTCCACTGCCAGTGGTGATTGCGCAGCACAGGCTCGGGTGGTTGACGTGTCTCCAGCACTTGATTCACAGAGTGTTCCTAATCGGACAGAGTGGGCCCAAGGTGCATTGCTCTGGACTTTCATACTGTCCCAGAATACGTCCGCGGTGGGAAAGCTACGCGATTTCGTCGCCAAAGCTAAGTGGACGAGTCTTCCGGGAGATGGTCCAGTAGTTGGCCAATCATCGAAGTTTTCGACGACACAGCTGGGCTATACCTTTGACTTTGCTGCTCAGACCATTTCCGAACCTAACGTATCATTCATCTCGGATGGGCAACCATCAAGCGGTCAGCTTGCGCAAGTGGACAACACAGCCCGTGCAGCGTTGGATAGAATGTACACGTTTGCTTCTGGTACGCATTTCCCCGAATAATCAGTGCCTGGTGGCAGTGTTGATTGTTAACCATAGCATCATCAATTCTTCGGACAACTGCTCTGACAAATTATTGGCAAAACGTCCTCCGACAAGACCCGAGCAAGTTTCCCTTGTTTATGTCACTGCTGATATCGTCTCCCGTTCTCATGCCATTTGACGCCAACGGGACGGCTGGCCATACTTCGATCTCATCATTACTCACCAATTCCAGCTCGACACCGTTCCCCCTACCCCTCTCATGCTACCCGGGTCTTACCCGATCTCAGCTTCAGCTGATCACGAACCTCGAGACCTCCGTCTTCGGGTTGTCAAGTCCCGTAACACAGGATAATTTCAGTGATTCGTGCTTCGCGGATCGGCCTATCTATGGCGTGCTTAATATACTCCACCTAAGGCTACCTTTCCAGGATTCACAGTCTGGCGCGAAACAAGCGGCTATCCTCTCGCACGCTGCGTCCTCGCGCATGGTTGTTTATAATGGGGAAGTTCTCAGTGGCCTTCCCACTTCCAACACGACCTCTATCTTCACCACTGATCCCCGCCAGTTCGGCACGCTGAACCACATGAGTCACGTTCTCTTAGACTTTTTCGAAGCTATACCGGACATCAACGTCGCCAAACAATTTGTGGAATACGTGCTATCCTATCCAGTGACCCCGCCAACAAACGATACCCTTCTGGGCCGGTCTTTGAACACCATACCGACGTTAGAAGTAGCCATCTTTGGGTCTGTGACACCTTCGGATGTCACAGGCGTTGTGTCATCGTTCACGACGCCGTCAGGCGATCTATTTTTGGGCTCTAGTGAATCGCTCGCAGTACGGGATTGGGCGATGATGGCTACGCGAACGAGTGTTACCTGGACAGAATTTGCCAACTCGTCCAAGGTTGTAGACGACGACTCGTTTACAGATGGTAACTTTAACAAGGTGTGGAACCCAGCATACCTATTTTTTCATTCATCCTCGAACGCTACTGTGAACGTCGGGAATATCACTGCAGCGTTCAACGCTGTAAATAAGTTTACGAATACGTGACCTAGCCTGTTGATGAATGCGTAGATGTTCAATTGAACATGTATTCGTTCGTTTTACTGATTATTGTTATCTATATTATACCTTCTTCGAGTACTACTTGCGGCTATATTCTCACAAGGCTGTCATGATTTTTTGGGGACATTAGAAGCAATGCAATGCGATTGGCAGGATGAATTGAATTCACGATCGAGGTGGCAGAGGGCGACAATATGGTCAAGTGTGATCGGATGTGTTAAATACAAATACAATACACTAACGTACGGGTATGACGTCCACGGAACAACGATGGGCCGCGGGAGGTCACGTGCTGAACTGAGTTGGGATGGATGATAGATAGTTTGACGGGGCTTTGTAAACACCACTGTGCGCTCGTGGGCGCGACTACAGGTAAGGACATGGTCAGAGATGTCGCGGGTATCGCGAGAGCGAGACGTGGTAACCATTGATAATATTATTTGGCGTTGAGCACGATACCGACTTGCTGATTGAGGATGTGCGACGACAGCTCAGGAAAGGGGCTTTGGGGAGTATCAAACAAATTGCTGATACTTAGTTGATTGAACCCAGTGGTTTCGCCCTTTGTTCCCCTCCCAACTCTATCCCGACCCTCTCCTGAAGATCCCCGGACCATTTCCTCGCTCCCTGACAGCGCCCGATCTTCAACGACACCTTTCTCTCCTCTCCCCCCTTTTTTTTTGTTACCCGCGAATGCCCAAGATACCAACAGCAAAGCAGGACTCGGGCTCAGCCTCGGGCCCGATGGGCTCGGGCACGCACCCGAACGTATTGAAGAGAAACCAAGTGCGTGCACCCTCGGGCCTCTTTTCTGCGGCGACCGACCGACACTCACGTCATCACGTTTCTGGCTCTGGCGAATGTGGTGTGTTGTTGCTCTCTCTGTTAGGCCTGCCATCAGTGTCGCAGACGCAAACTCGTACGTCGTCCCTCTCTCTCCCTTGCTTGTGCTTGTGTGTTCTCATCAGCGTCCCTGGCAGAAATGGTATTTGGATCGTCATTTCATTCGTGTCCATCTCATCATCTCTTCTTGTCGGGTTTCTCACCCGGTTCCAGTGACGCGCAGAGACCCTGCTCGACGTGTGTCAGGTCCCACGCCCACGCCCTCTCGCACGCTCCGGCCGGTGTGGTCTTACCCGAACGCCCGGAATGCTCGTTCGATGAAGGTACCGCCCGTCATTTTATTACTTTTGCGGCGCGACATCCTAACCAACCCTCGTGAACAGTGGCTGGCTCGATTGGGGTCCAAGAAGTCCCAAAGAATCGCTATGAGAAGTTGGAGAACAGGATTAGTTCGTGCAGCTGGCTTTCCAATGTGCTATGCGCGACGACAGTCTCACTTGTATTTCTCTCCCCAGATGAGCTCGAAGCAATGCTCAAGGACCAAAACTCGCCCGCGGCGAATAAATCCCAGTCTAGTCTTTCGTCTCCCTCGGCTCCTTCCCAATCGCCATCCCTTCCGGCTTATCCCGGCGGCGTCACAAGCGGCAGCGTCTCAACACCTCCGTCTGCATTCCACAGTCCCAACCTTACACTACCACAGAGTTATCAATCACCTTCAGTCCCTTTCACAGGGCTCAACCCGTCCCCAAAGAGCTTCGTTCCTCCAGCGGATACCCTTTCCGAGGCGGTAAACGTTTCCACCAATACTGCCACACCCTCGGAAGTTCAAGGCGATACTTCGTTTCTCACCCATCCTTTTTCCTACGATGTTATGTGGCCCGGTTGGCCCCGAGACCTTCCTTCACCCGGTCTCGTCCGCCATCTGTATGTTGAATTATATGAATAGGCGCTTCGTAATCTCGACTGAGCGTTTTACACAGCGTCGAGGCATTCTTCGCTTTTCATCCACACGCGGGAAGGTTATTCCATTTTCCTTCCTTTGTGGCCACACTGAACTTGCCGCCGAATCATCCCAATTACCCTTCGCCCTGTGTCCTTCACGCAATATGCGCGGTCGGAAGTCTTTACACAATGGCCATCCTTCCGACGCCACCAATAGATAGCTCCATGGCGGCGGGTATGTCTGGAGGTGACAACCTTGACTTCGGACACCCCAATCATAGCTCTCTGGCAGATGAAATTTTCGGCAACCGATACAGACGGAAAGATCATGTGGATTCTTTTGCGGAAAGGCAAGTGAAATTGGCCAAACAATCTGCCGAAGAGCAATTATGGGCCGGCAGAAAGCTTCTCGAAGGCGTGCAGGGTAAGCACTCCGCTCTCTTTTCTACGGCGGGATGAAGGATGACATCCGGATTTCAGGTCTACTGTTGATCACTTGGTGGTATTGGTGCAATGCGAGGTGAGTCCCCCGCTCCCCTTGAGCCGTTGTCGTTCCTGACTTCAGAACATAGATGGGTTGAGGTAACGATGTGCTCTTGGCTCCTGCCACTGCGTAGTCGACTGAGGCGTTCGATTAGGCCTTCATGACCATTTCCCAGGCAATACGAGCCTCAGTTCCTCTAGGCATCAATGTCGAACCGCGATTTCTCCCTATATCCGACTCTCTTAGGACACCCTCTCTTATCCCGCCTTCGGAAAACGTTATCGACGAAGAAATTCGCAGAAACACGTTCTGGTTGTTGTACGCAATGGAACGTATGGTCGGTTGCAGTAATGGATGGGCTCTGAGCTTGGACGACCACGATGTTTCGCAATTACTTCCAATGAAAGGCACAAATTTCGAACTGGGGGTCAGCATGATTTTTGCTGCCGCCGCATCTCTGCGTTTTTATGCTAATCCGCTGGCCTGCAGACTTCGTGGACCGGGACCGAACGGCAGCACGCTTTGGGAAAAGACATTCTTCTTCTTCATCCTGAAGACCAAGTCGACTCGTTCAACTTGTATATCAAAGGCACTATGCTGTTGTCGCGAGTTAAAGCATACAACCTGCGCTTCCGCGCCAAGCGTTTCGTTGGAGATCCCGCATTTGTCTATGCTTCTACATACGCCGAAGTGTGGGAGAAGGACAGTGATGAGGCTCGAGATGGGGTTGCTGATCCGCGGAGGACTTCCGGCTTCATTGAAATTGACCATATCGGATCAATGTTCAGACAAAGTTTCCCGCTACATTTGCGCAATCCCATTCGTGACGGTGGTATCGACTCGCATTTGTATACTGCTTCGCTTATGCCCCATCTGTGCGTGATTCTAACCGGGTTTCACCACATTGACTCCTGATTTGTGTTCTATTCTTAGCGCCATCATTCTTTTGCACGATCCTTACGCTCACGTCTATAGTCCCGGATGTGTGTCCGCTTTCAAAATTCTGGAAGCATCTCGAAGCATCCTTGATCTGATTTACACCGTGCGCTCGACGAGCTTCGACATCACTTTACTTGATTTCTTCTGCGCTGTGCGATATCTTACTCCGTGGAGCTCCCATCTGGTCACTGATGGGTTTTTGATAGTTCTCTTGGTTCATGGCCGGCCGGGTGTTGGTGCGCTTTTGGCAAGCCGCACAGGAAGCAAATTCGGAAGAACAGATGCTGACTCTTCGTGCTGAGGTTGAATACATCATGTATGTTCAGCAACTTCTCAAAGTTGGTCAGGTTCCTTACACTTATACCTAGTTCTGCTCTTGCCAAACTTGGGGAGCGTGTCCCACTGGCCCGTCAGTCATTTCCTGACTTGCATGTTTCCCGCGTTTCCTAACCTTTTTGACTCCTAGATCGATATTACTTGATGCTTAACGACGTGGCTGCCAGGACCTGCGGTATGAGTTCGTTCGGCATAGGGGAGTAATTGATGTACGAAGCTGTCTCGATGGCACTTCCCTCGGCTATTACTTATCTATGTTACATACAGTTACATTCATGAGGGACCGTTTCTATAATGTCGTTTGTATTTGTATAATTGCATGAATGGAATTTAGTCTAGCATCTCAGTAGTGTCAGGGGGCGTCTTCTACTAGTTCTCGGAAGCTCATCAGCCGCCACCACCTCAAGGGGAAAAGCCCAAGAGTTTTGACTTGACGCGCGTTTCTATGTCTTTCACTTGACCAACCACTACACATGGGCATCGATTCTAGGGCTGGCGACGACTCCCCAGTCCTCGCCTTCCTGGGCCCCGCCGGAACATATTCGCACCAAGTCTGCCTTACCTCCAAGTTTACAAACAGCCAGTTAATTCTACGCTTTTCAGGCCGCGTATGATAGATTCGCAGAGACGGTACATTACCAAGCCCGAACTACCATCTCAGGTCCGTGCATCCGTGCAAAGCCTCCCGATATAGGGAAATGGCGTCCGCCGTCCGCCGAATCCGAATTGATCGCTAGAGCAGATGTGTTTGACGACGTCGGGCTCTCGGCACAACTGGGACTCTTGCCGCAAGAGAATAGTACGTTCGGGATCGTGATGGAGACGTACGACTCGATGCGGTCGTCCGAAGTTGGGAAAAGGATATGGGTCCGAGGTGCGGTCACGCTGTCGATCGAGCACTGCCTCGTCGTTCGGCGGGGAAAGACGCTGCGAGACATCAAAAAGGTTCTCAGCCACGAGCAGGTTCGTTGTCGTCGATTGCATTTATCGCTGCTCTGCGCCCCCCCCCCTCCCACTCCTTTCACTCGTCTGACTGACTGACTATTTTTGGCGCGGCGATCGCGCGCGGTTACCTTACCTTACCCTAGGGATTGGGCCAGTGTCGGCAGTTCCTTGCTGCACATCTGCCCACGGCTCGCCTAGTTAGCGTCGCCTCGACGGCAGCGGCTGCGGAAGCTGTGTCAAAGCAGGAGGCGGACGAGAGCGGTGATAGCGCGGCGATTTGCTCCAAAATCTGCGTGCAGCTCTTCGCCAATCTGGAGATATTGTGCGAGGGTATCCAGGACGAGCATGGTGAGCTCCAAGTGTTGGATCCGACTTCGGCTCGCGCTGCCCCCTGATTCTGAAATGACCCTCTTTTTTAAAAATTCTTCTTTGCCGTGCCGACTCGACTCGACTCGACTCGGAAAGATAACTTCACTCGGTTTTATATCATCGCGAACGACGCCTCGTCATCCCTGCCTAATACGTGGTCTGATGGGATCGAGGAACGTAACGCCCTGATACGTGTGGAGGTGTTGCAAGGTTGTTCAGAGTCGCAAGGTCGTCGCGCACCCGCCACGGTGACCATATCCGGGCTGCTCGCCGTGCTTGGACTACCAGTCGTGCGAATCGACCGACGACCATCAACATCTGGACCACGTGAACAATTCGGCAGCGTGTACTTTGTCGAGGCGACGGACACGGAACGGCTAGATAGCTCTCAACCATCATCACAACATACACCCAAAGTTGGAAGCACAGGTTTGTCACCATGGAAGGAAAGGGTCTTTGGCGCCCTGACGCGCGTGGTCGAGAGCGGGGGATGTGCGGATCTACTCGGAACTTGGTGACGGTCGTCATATATGTGCAGCGGTCGACCCTAGAGTACCATGTTGCAAGTCGAGTCGAGACTCGGAAATTGAACGTTGTAGATGGCGATTTTGTTCCTATCACTGGCACGCGAATCGATCATCGACAGTCTCCAGGCCAATGTGCCTAGTACCACTGCTCTCTTGAGTACTTGATGGCAGCAACCATCAGCTCAGGACAAGTCGAGGAGGTATCTCAGGGTGATGAAGAATACACTAGGCGGCCCAAGACATCATCGAACTGGGGTACGGGGAGAAGCTCCGGTTCTTACCAACCTAATAAAACTATGATCGCCATGCGATGACTCCCAATAGTAGATCAATATGTAATTGAACCACGTAGAGAGGAGCACAGTGACCGCTGTGGTCGCCAGAGTGTTCCCGATGCTTCGCGGCTTTTATAGGGTTTTGCTGACTCAGCTGTGCCTAAAGGCGGGCGTTTAATTCCAGCTCTGAACTAACTTGACTCCTTTGGATTTTTGAACATGACCAACCCGTTGGTGGGACCGTCTGCACTGAGAGACCTCGTTAGTCCCCAGTTTCACCAAAATAACTTTCCTGAAGAACTTTATGTGAAAAATGAACTTGGTATAAGGCTTGATAAAGGCACGACCATCACTTATCCCGCGCCATTTCATCTCGTCATTGACTTTTTATCACTCTCGTAGATGACCAGATATGCCGCCTAAATTTGACACCCGCTGGGTGTCCGCTCGGCCCTCTTCACTGCCCCCTGCGCCATACAACGCCATCTGTTTTAAATTTCCAACCACCAAAGCAACTGCCAACACATCCTCGCGATAGGGAACGACTTGCCACTGTATGTAAGCACTGGCTCAGAGGCCTTTGTAAGAAAGGGGACGCTTGTGAGTTTCTCCACGAGTACAACCTCAGGCGCATGCCTGAATGTTGGTGGTTCGCCAAATACGGATATTGCTCTGCCGGCGACGAGTGTTTGTACGCCCACCCAAAGGAGCGGAAGGTGGAATGCCCGGATTATAACCGCGGATTTTGCATGCTCGGTACGTGCATCCCACCATTTTCTCAATGCAGCGGTCACCGCTGACCCAAGTCCCCAAGGTCCCACGTGCCCCCGTAAACACGTTCGTCGGGTCGCGTGTCAGCTGTATCTGACGGGATACTGTCCTCGCGGTCCCGATTGTCCCAAGGGCCAGTGAGTCAAAAATTATTATTTTTATTCCAGACAGAAGAAAAAATAAATAATCTGATACCCGTCATCTCTCGTAGCCCAAAACCTTCACTTCCTCCTCCGAAAGCTTATGAACCGCCCGAACCGCCATCTCAGCGAGAACTCGGCCCTCCACCGCCTGGTTATGGGCGATACGCTGACTTTGATCGGGGCGCTGCCGCCGGCGGACCGTCACATGGACCTGGACCAACAGGACCGCGCCGAAATCTTGACGAGGTGCTTTGTTTCAAGGTACGTCGCGGTCATTTACGTGTCTTGTATGTGACGCTTGACGAGACTTGTTGAATTTTAGTGCGGAGAGAAGGGACACTATGCCAATCATTGCAGGAATAGAAACGTTCCGGGAAATCGGGGAGGGGTTGAGAGGAGACGATTCAATGGAGATGACTCAGGCTATTAGCCCAGCTCTTAATCTGTAGTGTGTAGTGCTGTATTTAGGCGTCCGCGTCCCTTTGGGGAAACCAGCTTACGCTTGCATCGCTCCGTCATGGCCTGGCAAAAGACGTTCACGCTTGCGAAACGGAGCAAAGGATGCCATCTTGTCACCGAGGAAATCTTGTCGCAAATCGAATCTGGCTTGAGCGGAGTACAGGTTCGAGTCTGCGCTCACGGTTCGAGTGACGGCTAATTAGCATCATACAGATCGGAATGTTGTTCTTATTTATGTTCGTTTCAGTTTTCAAAATCAACGGCTGGTGTGTTCACTGATGATTAAATCTGGTGATATCATAGACAACACACGTCTGCTGCCTTGACAGTCAACGAGAATTACGATACAGGCACGTACATCGCTGCAGGGGTCTTTCCTCGATATATCGTGCCTACGGTGCCATTGACAGGGCTTCTATTGCTACGTCACGTTAGATGTCCGTAGAGGTGCGAAAGAGTCCCTTCAGCCTCAGGCTGTGTTGTATATAACATGATCACGGCTAAAACAACTCACCTCCAAGACATGGATATGGCTTTGGATAACATCGTCCCCGAAACACTGAACTGGCGGCATACTGATGAAGGTCCTGAGTGAGTCATCTCATTTCTCAGCTTCTGCGATCACGACTAACCGAACGAATGACCTGCAGTGATTCGTATGGTCTTCTTCTCCCTCTTTTTCCGTCTTCTCGGTTTGACCCGTCCAACAGCGTTTCGCACACCAAAACGTCACTCGTCGGGACTTCTATATCGATTCCGATCACGGGTGGTCGCTTGAACCTCGGAACGTGGCAAGGTGGGGTACCTCGGATTATACCAGGGCTGGGCTGACTTTCACTTCCGACTCCTTCCGATGATCTTCCCAGGCATCTATCTGACCGAGTTCAGGCACATGCCCCACTCACGTAGAGTGGTGGCCACAATTCTGTTCGTGCATCCACTCGACCCCGTTGAACAGACGCTGATCATCTGCAATATATCAGTTCTTGAATCCTAGGTGTCATGTTATGCTCCGGGCCATGCCGTCCACGTCATTTTCAGTAAGCGTTCTCATATAGCCAGCCGCGGGGGGTGGTCTTATGGCGGAGGCAGGATGATGGGTGTTTAGGTCCGCGTGGCATTTGACGGATAGCAGATCACGGTTGTATTACAACATAAGAATAATACATACGAAGCGAACACCATAAACAGAATGTCATCGCCCTTTACCGGAAATTCCCGCGGATGAACGTCACCCCCGGACAATTCCATGGAGAACATGGGGCTACTTCTCAACAGCATAGGCACATCAGTCGGGCCCGCGATCTTCGGTGTGACTTGGCAAGGAGGGTCAAAGTGTCGTAACAGAGACCGAGATCAAGACGGCCCCGAGCTGGGCATCTGGAATAGTGACATTTCCAGATCCTCCCCTTCCCGAAGAGTGCTGTCAGAGTGTAAGTTCACTGGGTGTGTGCAGGGATAATATCCCAATAGGGACCTACTGGCCATGCGCCCCTGGTGGCGTCACGGACAAATAGACGTTCGTACGCAAATTGATCGTCTGACACCGTGCCAAGGCAACTGTCAGGTCGTGCATGAATGTTCCCTGCTCCGCCTCGACCATTGGAGGTGAACTAAGTGAAGGGAAGTCTGGGCAACGTGAGGGTAAACGAGGTCACTCACCTTTTTTGGACTGAACTGGGAACGAGGTCTTGCCTTCCTCATGCACATGTCTTCGATTGGATCAAAGGTGTGCGCGGAATCACCAGAAGTGGAGGACGCGTGGATGTTCCCGGTACCACCGCGACCTGACGATCGCTACGGGTACGTCGTAAGAGACAAAGTTGGTTCGAAAAGGCGAGATAATTACATATTGACGACGCCAAGGCGAAAAGTGCCCGCGTTGATCTGTTTTGATGACAACAGCTTTCAGTAACCCCCCCGAAATTAACACCATGGAGCATAAAGAAACGTTGGGCGATCCAGCATGCGACAGAGACAAGGTAAAAAAAAAAATAAGCCGAGGGCTGACCAGGGATCTCAGTAAGGCTTGACTTGCCGGTAGAATGACCAGTAAACACTCTCGAGAGTGTAGAACCCACGGCAGGCATGAAGGGACCAAGATATCGCGATTCACGATTATGAGACATTCTTAAGGGCTATGGGAGAGAATGAGAGTGGGAGGGGAGTCGATGATACGTACATAGGAAAGGAGATGTATTATGACAGTTTCACATTTTGCTTTTGCGTTCGCTCCGCAAATCGCTACTGTAGTTGAGACCACGGGGTGGATGATCAGGGCCAAAGTCCTGGGAAGGATGCAGGGGCGGGCCGGTTACCGTGAGATGCTTGACGACCTCACGTACACTTGCGTGTTACGCGCTAAAGCTGTGTGGGTTGTGGTTTGTATCCGGTCTCCGAGCTGGCCGTCCGCACTGCTCTGGCGTAACCTCTTATACTTTATCTTCCCCGTGTCCCAACAACACTTCCCCAATACAATGCCGAAGAATACCCAGAGTTCTGCCTCCCGGGGTTCTTTACGTAGGAATCAGGTCAATTCCCGCATTTCTCTCTTATGTCGCCATGCTTACCTATGCTGCCCGCTACAAGGCCTGTCTCACTTGCCGCAAAAGAAAGCTGGTATAGTACCCATATCTCTTTATTCCTTACAACATTCAGATCCCTTTCATGTCAGAGATGTGATGCCTCACGTCCTCACTGTTCTACATGCGTCAAGTACGCGCTCGAGGTGTCCGTTGCTTATTCGTCCCTGATCTGACGTCTCGACAGGCAGTGGCACGCTCAGATTAGTGTACCTCCCCCACCGGGATACGCGTGAGTTAGCCCTCTGGTCATCCTTTACAGAACCTAACAATAACCTTGTTCGTAGTCACCCTACCGAACCGCAGTGTTCATATGATCCCGTAGAGGGTTTACCCCTGGCAGCCGATGCTGACCCCATAGAAAAGATCAGAGAGTTAGAAGAGCAAGTTGGTGCGTGGCTCTGCGTTTGTCAATGTTCGACTAATGTCACATCTACATTAGCCATACTCACGAGGAGGCTAAAATCACAAAGGGGAAGCGTATCTCCGTCTCGTTCCCAATCCCCGAACCATCTTCGTCCTCCTTCCAGCCACCATTTCAACCGTTCTCCATCATCAGGCCCCATGTCTCTCTCCCCTGAATTCGAACCTTGCGGTGTTGCCGCCCCCAACCCGTGGCCCGAGACCTCCCTGGACCCGAATGCCCTACCCTCGAGCAAAACAGTACCCTCTGGGATGGTCCCTTCGAAGCGGGCCAATAACTCAGACTCCTTTTCAGGTCTGATATACTCCGGTTGGAACCCTGATCTACCCGAACCGGCAGTGCTTGAACATTAGTTTGTCCCTCATTCATTTGAACTGTACCCACTTTTTGAACCCTATTATTTATTTCACAGCATAGACGTCTTTTTCAAATGCGACCCCTGTGGCTCTCGCATCTTGCACAGGCCTGACTTTTTAACCTCGATGAGGCTACCACCTAAAAGTCCTGGTTTCCCCCATTCTGCCATTCTACATGCCATTGTGCGCTTACTATTATTGGACTTTGCCGTGGAGAATTCACTAACCATTTATGGTAGTGTGCCTCAGCGTCTCGCTGGGTGTCAAAAAACATTTTGACCCTCCCAGATGGCACAAGAAGGGACCGGTTTGCTGAGTTCCATGCAAGTAAGACCCGTTCTTACATAGACAGGACCATGGCCAGTGGGGAGGACATATTTGCCGTTATGCAGGCTTGCGTCTTACTTTCTTGGTATTTCTATTCCGAGGGCCGCTGGGTCGAGATTTGGGTGTTCGCAGGCTTCCAGACTCGAACTGCCATACCACTTCGCCTGAATTATCCCGGGACATTCGCAAGGCACAACGGTAGTTCACCTGGCGCGTACCTTGCACCACCTAAGGATTCGCTTGAATTGGAACTCCGACGTCGTACTTGGTGGATGGCGGTCCTCTTTGATCGCATCGTATCTGTCGGCGGATGGGTTCATGGCATTGATGAACGCGACATCGGGACGGAACTTCCCCTTCGTAGCCTGGACTTTGAAACCAACGTGCGTGAACATGTCACAACATCGAGGCTTCTATTTGCCTGATCAACTTTGTAGCAAGTTGTTCCGGACAATCCCCAGAGTCTTCACACACCGGACGTTTTCACAACTCATCCCGAAGAATACACGGATTCGTTCCTGCTGCTCATCAAGGCCATGATGCTCTTCGGTAAAGTCACCGACTTTGGTGTCCGGACCAACCTCCGGGCCGAGGCGCCGCTGTCCAGAACCCAGAATCCATGGATCACACTCGGATTTGAGGAGCTGGACCGACTTGTCTGCACGGACTTCATTTCCAGTCTCCCATCACATTTCAGAAACAATTTCAGCGAGCTCGAGAGCATGTACGGTGGCGGGGGGCTTGACACCGATCTATACATGGTTCATCTGATCCCCCATGCGTACGTGACTTTGAGTTGTTTGTGCAACCAATCACCTCACTTACCCTCTTCGAAGTGCGACAATTACGCTGCACAACCCTTACGTAGATTTTTCGGATCCCCAGAGCATCTCCACTTCGCGCTGTCTCGAGGCGTCTCGTGCCATCATTGCGCAGCACTATACGCTTGCATCTTCATCGTTTGACATCACCAGGCTGCATCCCTTTGTTACGGTGTGAATATCGTTTTGCGAACGAGACCAGTTTGCTCAACTCGCTTCCCAGATCTGTTGGTACTTGGCTGCGGTCGTCCAAATTCAAGTATGCAAGTATTACATCGAGATGGGAGATACTGATCGAGAGTACGGGGTCTGGGGTGTGATCAACGTTCTTCGGTAACATCTGGGCTTCTATTACGCCGTTGTGGATTTCTGTAGCTAATTCGGGTTTCCCCAAGATTTGCCATGACCGGTTACGGCAAGCGCTCTCCCATCGGAAGTGCGTTGTCGACCTTTTGTTCTTCCATTGACTCGTCTACTAATTCCACGTCCAATTTCTCTAGCACGACAAGAAAAACTACTGCAAGGACTGATGACCGAGATTGTGCGCATGACAACCCAGCAGCAGCCTCTCCAAGTTGGCATCCCCCTGTATCCGTTTTCCCATGCAGGCGTGTTCTCCAAACCGGCACCAGGGAGCGATGAAGATGGGGTTCATGCGCCTGTCGCTCCGCTCCCTCTGAGCCCGTTATTTGAGGAAACGATCTCGCCGCCCCACAGCTCTCCGGCACAGTCGACTACCTCACCCCCAAACACCGAAGTGCTTGGATGGGTCTCACGCTAGCAAGTATGTTTTATATCTTTACGGGACAGTTGCATATGCACTGTATGTTCCATACTTTCTGTTCTCTTGGATTGGTACCTCTTTACTTTCTGTACACTATCGCGTTACGGTTGATTACTGTCCTGTTTTGTGTAACTGTCGTATTTGTGACATAGCTTTCGTGGCAAAGTTGTAATAACGGACCTGAAGTGTCTAGTGACATCAATTTTACCAGTTGCGTAGAAAACTTTTCACTGGACCTGCCGCAGCGAGGATACATTCTTCGCAATCTAAATTCTATCATCGGCCACAGTGAAAATTTTCATCCAGTCAGGGCAGTGTCCCGGGTAAAGTGCTGCTGCACGTGAGTCGTGTCAGTCAGTGAGGTTGTTTGTTCCTATTTTGATTTGGTGACTGCATTAAATTCGCGTCGCGCGCCTCATCACGCTTCCTTTGTCCAATTCCCGACGAGTACACCACCCATACTCTGCACTCATTCCTCTTATTCCTCTGACATGCCTTCCCGGTGGTCATTCACGCTGTTGGCCCTCCGGTACCACCACTCATCAATGACCTTCCACGAATTCGTTCGCCACAAACAGCCAAAAGATCCATTCCACAACCCAACACCCCCGTGGAATGTCATCTAACCCTAAGTTGTCGTCGGTTTCCTCCGCATCCCCCCTCGGTTCGATCTGGCTCCTTACCCCGTCTGATTCGGACGTGAGCACGAATCCTGCGACGCGTTGTTGGATTCGCTGCCGTTCGTTTGGCATCTGAACGGAGACAATCGTGCACGAGCATGCCCTTTCGACCTCCCTTCACTTGTGACGACTTGCGCACCGCCGCCATTTCGCATCTCCAGAAAGTGTTTTCAATGTCATAACCGGCCCTCTCAATTCTTCCGCATACACACAGATCCCCGTCATGTACTGCCTCGGGACCCTGGTGCTCGAATGACTTGCACCTTCCCCCACCCGCAGAATTCCGTTTACCACGCGTATTCATTGGGGCGGGCGTAGCGACGAGCGACGAGGAAGGCAGTGCCGGAATGATGCGGAATCACGTATCAAGAGTTGAGCGGGTTAGGCATTGAGCACCGGAGATGCGTTTTGCGTCAATCTCGGATGCTATACGAACAAGTCACGTACAAGGTCCGGAAAGTGTGCCCTTGCAACTCAGGTCACGTACAAATCGCCTTTGTGCGGTTCTGATTTCCTGGTGTCACTCGTCTCTGCATTTCTTGTGCCATGTCTTCGCGTTCTTCAATGCAAAGTCGTTCCAGCGGAAATACACCAGCGTTCCTCGGAACCGAACCACCATACCGGATGCGAGGTAGCCTGGGCCTCGGCCCTACCTGAGCTCTGCTCGACCCGGTGACACTTCCGTTGGATTTGCTCGCCGTGGGCCGCCTCGTTTCCTCTGCTCCGCTCCGCCTCAGGATGCCGTTGCAGGGGTTTGAGGATAGGGGTCCTAAAGCGTTATAGAACGTTGCATAATCCTCATGGCTTCGTTACGAACGAATCGTTGGGTCAAAAGGCTATTGTTTGCGCTGGTGGATATGCCAGATACGTACAGGGAAGCACGTCACCGGAATGACGGAGGTCGCGCCAATGCATTGCCTGGTGGTGTATGAGGGCGCTGCTTGGCTTCCAAGTGGCCCTGGACTACGTGCATCGAATGGGGGTAATCCTTGAGGAAGTCATTGGGCCAGATCTCAGGGCTACCCCCCAAGTACCTTCCACCCACCCCCAAATGTGACCTTTCCCACACAGATAGGCACACTATATCACTGCCGTGCAAGTAACTGGTCCCTCACCATGGGTCTATCAAGCTCCGATGTCTCTGTACTTCAGGCCGATCCGAATCTGCCGCCGGCGCAATTCTGCTATTACACTGCACGTCTCTACCCTTCGTCATACAGCCCGTCTGCGATGACCCGTCTCCTCGGGATGGTCCGCTCTTTGCGAACGCTCTTCCGCTCCTTCTACAACTGTTGGAGATTCTCGTCTACCTTGCTCTGGTGTGCTGCCAGTAGCTTGATGAATCTGTCTGCCCGGCAGGTACCGCTCTGCATGCAGCCGCACTCCCATGTAAGCTCGAGCGTCTCCGAATTGTGGTGCCTCGCGGGGCGCTGCAAAGAGCTGCGTGCTCGTTGTCAGGGCCGCTTGAGCTGCGTGTCGGCAGTCGCAACGATTGCATGTAGTGAGGATCGCCGGCAGCACGGAGGAGAGCACTGGGGCCACTAGCCAGTTCGAGGCGGGAGAGTTGTAGTGGGTACACACTGGAAGTTCGAGCGCGCCGCGCGGTCCAGACAGGAACGAGAGCAGGCCCTGTGCGTTGCCGTGTCTACGCACGGTAGCGAGAAGATCAGTGGGGACGTGGTAGTGAGCGGAAGCGCGGCAGAGTTCGTGGCGTCTGGGAGGTCAAGATACGAGTGGGATGGCTCACGGTGGTCAGAAACGTGCGTGCTTCGCGCCGTACGGAGTATGTGAAGAGCAAGGGACCCGTGAACCCACGGCGTGGTCTCAGACTAGTGGTGTAGCGGGGGAAGCTATGCTTCGAGAGACGGGTTGAAGGTGCTAACGATGCCATAATTTTTTCCGCCTCTCGCTTTCGTAGCGATTTGGACTTGTATCCATACCAAAGACACTGTGCACACTACAGGGTGAGACTTTTGTTTTCCCGCCCTCCTCTGGGAATGTTGTACTGAACCCCTCAAATGTGCAGTGTCTGGTCTTTCATCAGGATGTCAAACAGCAATATCGCCCGTTCATCGGGACTGTTGCTGGTCCTTCGAGGGGGGTATATCCGGTACCACCCCTTATGTATGAAGGTACAGAAATCGAGGTTGAATGAAGAGGTCGTCAATTATTCCGGCGTTCCGATTGCGTAGCGGCGAAGTAGGGACTGGGGTTGTATTACGAGTAGAATCAGTATTTCAAATTTATGAAGACCATGGACTGCTCTGTAACTCCCTCCCTGCTCTCTGCCGCTCGGCTTCAAGAATGGCATCAAATCTTTGTTGCTCAGCGAGTCGATCAACGGCTGGATCTTGCGCCTGGTCCTTCCCGGTATTCTCGAATTTTGGTCGGGGTCGGCTAGCGTTTTGACGCAGCTCATCCCATGAAGATCGCGTTGCCATGCTGCGTGAATGTTCTGCTCGGATCTCCTCCCAACGACTCTTACGTTGGGAAGGCTGTGTAGGGCCTAAGCGACGTTACTGATGATTAATCGCAATTCGTTTGGGGATGGAACGGGGGAACTGTACTTGGGGTATGTGTGTGTTCCACGGCGGTTCGGTTGGCGGGAATATCCTCTCCCCACCCGCTCGAGTTTATGGCGCTATCACCCAGTGCCAGGTTCTCGTTGTCCGAACCAGGGTATGCAGAACTGGCGGCGCTCTGGCTCGGCGGCTTTTCGCCCAGCCTAGACTGTATGTTATCTATCGCCTGAAAGAACGCGGGACGGTTGTCCAGATTGTGGAAGAAATCGGCGTGGGCATTCGCGCGTACGACGGTGCCGCCGATGACGCCACCGGCGGAAGCGACGGCAGCCAGGGACGCGATGCGACTTATGGGGAGCGGCGGCCGACGGATGAGCTCGCCGAATACGAGGATGGAGAGGGTGCCGATGATGCCTCCAGCGATCTGAGAAGCAGGAAAGGATGGGTGAGATGGGTGCGCGATGTGAGGATGAAAGAGCGGACAGAGTAGTAGCGCTGTCGGCCGGGGAAGAAGTCGACGGCGGCGTCAAAGTCGTGTTGAGTTATGAGACCGTTTTCGAGGTCTGGACGGAGGAGCTGCTCTGTGCGGGAGCGGGTATTGAAGGTTGATTGGAGCCATATGAGGGGGATTGGGACGGGAGGGGGAGGGGGAGGGGTTGATGTGGAATGCTGCATGCTGCATGTTTGCCGGCAGTTGAGCGCTCTTGAGCTGAGCTGAGCTTCCTCTCTCACCTCTATTCGCACTCGCAACCGAGGACTTATGAACGCTCCTCAAGTGTTTCAACCAGACAAAGCATTACCTTCTCTTACAAGAAATAAGCTCCCCCTTCCTCCACCACAAGACGACCCAGCCTTTTCCACCTTTCCGCCTCCCCAACCGCCACCGAAAACCAGCCCTGACCACGATACGTTGCCACGCGCTAACGGTCAACTCCCTCCTCCCATCGATGTCTCTGCCTCAGACGAACTGTTAGGCCAAGGTGGCGCTCTTACGCTCTCTTGCCCTCCCCGGCATCTTATATTGCTTGTATCATTTAGACCTCAGCCCACAATCCGGCACTATCCCCAGCCCATCCAACCCCGATTCACGCGCTAAGCGCTCAAACCCCTTAGTAGATCTTATTGACACGGAAAAAATTTATGTAGACCAACTGACAGGTGTCATACGAGTAAGTTACGCATCTCGCCACTTACGGTGTCATCTAACATATATATACACAGAAAGTCGCTTCGGCGTGGTCGCGCTCAAACCTCCCTCCTCATGAATTGGACCTTATATTTAGAAGTTTGGAGGGTGTGTATAAAGCAGACCGGTCGCTACTCTCGGTGCGTGCTTTCGATCCTACCCTACTCACCATGTGTCCACGGAACTGATGTTGTCGGGTCAGCGTCTGAAAGAAATTGGTACGAACCCCTCCTCGCCAAAGGCACTCGGTGATCTCCTCATGCGATGGGTGCGTCCCAGTATGAACGGCGAGCTTTTATAACGATGTTCTCATAACGTTCACAGATCGACGAACTCGGGCCACCATATACATCATACTGCGAGCGATATTGCACGGGTTTTGACGTGTGGGAACCCGTACGCAACAACACACGTCTCCCAGGCGTGCTGGCCACGTTTTCGGCAACGCTCCCTCCAAATGCCTCGTCCGCAGACCCCGATTCGCAAATCTGGACTCTTGATAACCTATTCCTTCTCCCAATGATGCGTCTGAAGTACTTCAAAAAGCTATACGGCCGTTTGATGAAAGGGACGCAGCCAGGTCGAAGCGACTACAAGCTGCTTGCCAGTGCCGCCGAAAAACTAGATAATCTGCTTGCCATCTTGGATGCACGAGCTGGCATCATAGTTGGATCACCAATACCACCACCTCCGGAAACAGAGGATGAAGTTGTCGTTGATTTTCGTAGCCCAAGTAGGGCATCAAAACCTCAGGAACTTCCTCCTCCCGTTGAGAATCCAACAGGAAGTGAGACAAGTTCGGCCAGGGGATCCAGTCTTCTTAGCGCGTGCGTTTTCGTGAATATGTTGGGGGTTTCGTCGTTTACATGTCTCTCAGTGCGAGATCCTCCAACGACACTGGCCTGTCCTCCGTAGAACGAGGACCACCAGGCGATCTTTCGATTCCTTTATCCGAACTCGACAATCGCCTCGCGGTGGAAAGATGCCTGGATATTTTCACGATGAAGCCAAGGGTTGGTTGCTAATCTATCCTCGTCCCGCCTCCTTTCTGAACCCCAAGCAGCCAGTGCGTCTTCAGATTTCATCTCCCTCATTGCCCTACGCAAGGAATATGAGAATCGGTGTCGACACAGTCGTCCACTTCATACCTCGGTCGACTGGCGTTGAAGTTAACCACTCCCATGGTCGAGTATTTATTCTTTCGGATCTTTTCCTTTTGTGTGAGAAAATGGCACCTGGGGAAAAGAGTACGAGCAGCCCTGGGGCAGATATGTGGCTGCTTTACCCTCCCCTGGCCGGAAAGCATCTCAAATTGACAAGAGTAGAAGACGAAGGTTGGAGTCGTCCACCATTATTTGGACACCGATGACTAACCACGCAAGGTGTAGATTGTGCTTTGCGGGTGACCGTTCTGAGAAAGGAAACTCTGGTTCTGGTGTTCTCCACACCACTTATGCGGGCTAAGGTGTTCGCTGAACTGAATGAGTGCATCGAGTTTGCTAGCGTCGGTGAGCGCCTGCCTCGACCTCCTTTGATTAGAAACTCATTTATTAACCCAGTGCACGCTGCTTCTAAGCATCCACTTCCTCCCATGCCGAAACTAAATGGGAACCCTCAAACCCCCCAACCTACTCCCGGTGATGGCATTCCGATTCCTTCTTCCCAAACGGCCCCGGAGTTACGTCAACCTGATAATGTTCTACCTGAGAGTAGTCGCAGCCCTTCCCCGCGCCGAGTTTCTTCGCCCATTGGCAGTATCAACGGCTCGGTATCGTACCACGGCTCCGGCCCGCCTTCGAGGAATAGCCATAGCCATGATAACATTCCTATGTCTATGAGCGGCATGTTGAATCGGGTTCAGTCTCCCGAAGCGCATATTCAACAGGGTGGCAGCTGGGCGCAACCAGTACATGGTCATCATTCAATCCCCGCGTACCCAGTTCGCCAACCCTCTCAAGTTGAAGGTTTCGACAATAGCATGGGACCACCGCGGTCTACGGGCGGCCCTCCTCTCGGCCCCGCGTCCATTTCTCAGGGCCCGTCACTTCATCCTGTAGCTCCTGTTCCTATAGCAGGCCTTGTACCGGCCCAGGTGACTAGCCCTGGGCAATTTATTAATCAACTTCCTCAACGTGCTGCAAGCGCGGATCCTTTGAGTAGACGCGGACCCTTGGGTCTTGTCCAATCCAATCAGCCGATGCACGACCCACCTTCTGCGCGAAGAGGCCCTCCACGATTACATACAAATCTAGCAAATGGCCAAATTCTGCCCCCAAATCCTCCTCCCATTCCTCACCCTGGCCAGCAGTTCTCAGATCCACCCTTCCAAGGCGGTCTTCGAAAGAGTCCATCCACCCCATTCCTGAATCCACAGTCTGAGCCAGGGCACGTTCCTCCATCCGATAGAGTGCCGCGTCCAGGAATGGCGAGCAATCCTAGCCTGCTGATGCCACGTACGAACTCTATGGGTTCCATGGGCGAGCCGCAACCTCGCATCCTTCCACCGTCCGCTCAGTTCCGTGCGCCATCGATGGTCGTTGGGTCCATTGACGAAGTCAGTCCCCCCACGTCCCCGACGGCAACCGCCCAGGTCCCATCTGGACCAGTCACCTCCACCATTTCTGCGCAGATGAAGTGCAAGGTGTTTATGAAGCAAGCTCACGCCCAGTGGAAGTCGCTTGGGTCGGCCAAACTGAAGCTGTACCACGAGCAACCAACGAACGTGAAGCAGTTAGTGGTGGAGTCGGAGGATAGGAACAAATCCGTGTTGATTTCGACGATCGTACTCACGGATGGCGTTGAGCGTGTTGGAAAGACAGGTGTTGCGGTCGAGCTAAGCGACAAAGGCGCGCGCACGGGGATCATCTACATGATTCAACTGCGCAACGAACAGGCTACTGTGGGACTTTACGAGAATCTTTTAGCAGGTTCTGATAGGACGATTGCACGGTGATCGTGACATCTGCGCGTTCCTTACTGTACCATATTACAAGCATTTTCATTCTCGCTCTTCAAGTACGTACACGCACACAGATCTTTCCATCGTTGGTTCGTTGGTTGCTTTCTTTTTTCTTCTTGATCTCTGATACC